>Ga0157375_10001182_pt1 | contig 22544 bp, 32 predicted proteins | sample M35metaG_FD_115311 | JGI IMG/M metagenome (GOLD analysis project Ga0157375, IMG submission 115311) | Miscanthus rhizosphere microbial communities from Kellogg Biological Station, Michigan, USA - M3-5 metaG | ecosystem: Host-associated > Plants > Roots > Rhizosphere > Soil | place: USA: Michigan... | reverse complement strand
GCCGGCTCGGAAAATCAAAACCTGCACGGCGGCGCGCGGCCTGCATCGCGCGACTCACATGCAGGCAGGCCGTGCGCCGCGCTGCCGTAGCCACGTGGGCCCTGGCCGCGCGGGTTAACCTCTGGACCGTTAGCCGGACCTACATTTCGGCGATTGCACATTCCCCCGCCCAGTCCGCGCGTGGCTTCGGTTGCTCGCCGTTTTCACTGCAATCGACCTCGACCGGACGTCCCCGCAAGATCGTCTTGTTTGGTGCGGGTGCTGGCTTCTGCCCTGCGTTTCTCACGGCATGCAGGGCAAAGGCGACGTCCCTCTCGTAACGGCTCTACGACTACGACGACGTCAAGAGCGCATTCATCGAAATCCGCGACGCCGTGCCGGCGTGCAATCTCACGAGCGATGCTCCGAGCCTTGCTGCTCATCATCTCACCTCGGGATGAGCGTCCCTCGGAAGGTCGGCGAATGCAAGGCTTCTACGCAGTGTGGAGCGAGTTGCCCGTGGAGCAAAGATGTAGAATTGAATGCATGGAACGCAATCTCGAACAGATCGTATCCGAAGCCCTCCAAATGAGTGTGGAAGCTCGCGCTGCGCTCGCGAAGCGGCTGCTCGACAGTCTTGAGCATCTGACTCCAGAAGAGAATGAGCGTCTTTGGGTCGACGAAGCTGCGCGACGCTACCAGCAGCTAAGAAACGGGACGGCTCGTTCCGTTCCGTCGGAGGAGCTATTCGCCCGCCTTGACGCTCGTGATCGCAAGTAGATGAGATCGCGTTACCACGAAGCCGCTGAAGCCGAGGTTACGGAGGCGGTGGATTACTACGACGCGAAGGCTACCGGGCTTGGCGATCGTTTCCTCGCTGAGCTCAAGTCCGCAACGAAATACATCGAACATTACCCAGAGATCGCGCCGGTAATCGATCTCGGTGTGCGTGCCAAGGTTCTGGCGAAGTTCCCATACAGCATCATGTACGTTATAGAAGGCAGTGTTCTTTTCATAGTCGCCGTGGCCCACCAAAGCAGACGACCGGCGTATTGGGCAGATCGAATTCCTTAGAGGGCCGGCTAACTCGAGGCCGAACCCGGCGCGGCCCGGCTTCGGCCCGCCGGCCGAGCCGGCTCGTTCAGCGCAACGTGCACGGCGTCACGCCGCCTGCATCGCGCGCCTCAAATGCGGGCAAGCGGCGTGCCGCGCTGCCGTAGCCACCCGGGCCTTGGCCGCGCGGGTTAACCTCTGGGCCGTTAGCCGGACATCGTTTCCTGCAGTGACGTCTCTTCCCCCCTTCCGCCCGCAGAGCGACACAAGCAAATTTGCTCGTGGTCCGTAAAACACTCGTGTTCGTGCGAACCGCTTTGTCAGATCTCGCGTTAATCAAAACACAAGGACGACTGGAAACGACAAAGGCTACTTCCTCTGAGCCGATGGAGGAAACCAAATCGCATAGATTATCTCCAAGCGTATAGCTAGGGAATCTTGGTAATCGGCGAGCTGGCGCGCCTGCAGTCCCAGTGCTTTGCCGTCCGTAGCGGCCTGTTCGTTGGCTATGGATCCTATGAGCCCCGCAATATCGCGGCCGACCTCTTGACCTTTCGTCATGCCACGATCAAGGGTTGCCTCATCTCGCTCGCCGCTTTCATTCTTCTCCAGCCATGCGCCCATCAATCCCGAGAACGCCTCTATATCTGCCGCATTTCGCTGCTGCCGCTGGTCGTTCTCGCACAACGTGATGGTCTTTGAAGCCCAGACCTTCCATGCCTCAACATATGCGCCGAGCTCCGGATGTACGTTGCGAATATCGACGGCGTCGTATGCTCGGCGCATGCGTGTAAGTCGATCGATCATCTCTCCAGAGTTGCGCGCCGCAAATATGTCGGCAGGAGAAGGTGCCGCAATCACAAGTTTCCACGCCCGCTTTGACGGCAGGGCCGATCCCTCGGCGCTCGGAACGCGCGGAAATGGTGACTGGACTACGTTGCAGGCCATAGCATCCTTCATGGCGCAGGCCTTCTGTAGATAAGACCAACCTGTCGATACGTTTCGCTCGACGCCGAAGCCCAAAAAATAGTTTTCACCAAGAAACGTGCAGGACTGCCCGCTTCCTCCGTCACAACCTCGCGCAAACAGCGCCGATGCTTTGTTGGGATTCGCCGCTATTCCTTCGCCACCTCGGTACATCGCCCCCGAACGGAGGCAAGCTTCAGGGCTTCCCTGATCGCAGGCACGTTCATACAGTCTGATCGCCCGTCGCTGGTTGTGGTGAATTGGGCCGTTGTGATACAGATTGCCCAATTCGACACAGCTGCGCAGAAAGTTGGCATCGCAAGCCATATGCAGGTATTTCGTGGCACGCTTAAAGTCTGGCTGCAGAAGCGCGTGACCCGTCTCCAGGAACATTCCCGCGTGCTGACAACCGTCGGCATAACCAGCGGAACAGGCTTTCTCGTATAGAGCGATCGCGCGTTCCGGTTGCCAGCCCACTCGGTTTCCGTGCTCATAGTTTTCGCCGAGCGCAACACAACTTTGCCAATTACCAGACTGGCACGATTGATAGAACGCGGCGTTTTGCGGATCGTTAGGGACGATCGGTTCCTCGCAGGCGAAAAGAAAGAACGCGGACATGCAGAGGAACGCTGTGCGGATATGCATCTTGGCAAGATAGCGACGATAAGGAATGCCGGCAAGAGCGAAAAACGGATAGGATGATTGCCGGCTAACTCGAGGTAGAACCCGGCGCGGCCCGGCTTCGGCCCGCCGGCCGAGCCGGCTCGGAAAATCAAAATCTGCATGGCGGCGCGCGGCCTGCATCGCGCGACTCACATGCAGGCAGGCCGTGCGCCGCGCTGCCGTAGCCACGTGGGCCCTGGCCGCGCGGGTTAACCTCTGGACCGTTAGACGGACTCGATCCATATATCCTCACGTTTCCGCCGCCTACCCGACCGGTGCCGAATTTCTTCGTGAGCGGTTCGCCTGCGGATGGACTCGGCCCCGACCGAGCATTTGCGCGCGGCCTAGTTCTTTCAAAGAACCCGATGAAGGAAGGAGCCCTGCCGTTGCGGGACGTCCTCTGCGGACGACCACAGCTTCACAAAGGCATCGACTAGTTCGAGTTTCTCCGAGGTGTCGAAGAGAAATCTTCCAGCGTCGGACACACGCTCTCGCGCGGCCGAGCTTGAGTTCCAAGCGGATTCATGAAAAGCGATGAATGGGATGCCCTTGACAACTCTCTCTGATACCGACTTGAGGTCTTCCTCTGAGCAAACTCGCCATTCATACGTGCCGTGATCCTCATCAGCCGTGAAGTCATAAGCTCTTAAGGTGCGGCGAACCACGTCTAGATCGACGTTAGGTTTGATCACGAACAGCCGTTTGGCGGATATTGGCGTTGACGTGGCGTGCAGTGCAAGTTCACGGTGCACGTAGTCCTCATTCGACCAATCCGAGAAGTATGTAATCGCGCAAACAGAGCCATGTCTGCCCATGTGATGGATGCGTTCCGTCAGCAAAAGAGATCGAATCCTGTTTTCGTCCGCAGGAGGCAGGCTGTGCCAAAGTTGATCGAATATCCGTGACTGTTCGTGCAATTCGCCATGCGAAACTACAAAAGATGAGAGGTCATGCGTCTTTACATCAAACAAAATAGTATCTCCAGCGCTCATTTGGAAGGCACCGAAATGAAGAAGGCGTTCAAGATCTGGTGCAAGATCGTGATACTTTGCTCGTGTCATCACCTTCATTTGGTAGGAAGCCTTACTGTGAAACGTTTTTGCTTTCCATTTACATGACTCGGCGAAATGCGTGTAAATAATGGTAATAGTATCGTCCGGTGACAATACCAAATCGGAGTCGTCGAAAATCACAAAAATCCTCCGTATTGACGCTCCTCGCCGGATGGCGTCCTTGTGCGCTTCGTGGAATAGATGTAGCGGCGGCCATATTCTGGCATTGGACACGGCATAGTATTCGTCGTTTTTGCCAAGGCGTGCCATCAGGCCGCTCAACACTATGTCGGCCAAGTGTGCCGGCTCAGGAAACGATAGCGAAAATGGGTTGTCACTTCGGCCGTCAAGCTTCGATGCGGTACTTAAGCTCGATACGCTGCGGGCGGCCCTAGCTAGCGCAGCAGAGAATCCGGTCAGGAGTTGCAGATAGGCATCGCGAGCCCAGTCTCCGTGCTTGCGTAGCATTACGGTAGCGTCGATGAAAGCCAACAGGTCGTCGCGCAGCGGCTTATCATCTGGCAAGAGGATGCGGAGGTTATCTTTGATCGCTGATCGACCCGTAAGTACTAGTACTCGCCGTAACCCCCAACCTAGTACCAACGCGTTCTTGACCTCCGAGCCCCACTCATAGCCAAATACAGCAATTGCGGCGACAATAAGCCCGACTCCTAGGTGAGTTGATATCCGAAGGAGCAATTCAGCGATCAAGCTGGAAACCTCTGCACGAGGATCACTCAAAGAATAGGATTCGGGAACGGTAAGCGAGATGCCTATGAGCATGGCTAAAGGAATGCCAAGCCAGAGCAGTCGTCTACGTCGACGGCTGATTACATCAATATCGGCATCGTAGTGATCGATGAGGGCAGCGATCTCTCGTTGCCGCGGATCGTCGTATGGTTCTTCAGCAGGCGTGAGATCCATTTTGGAAACAACTCCCAATTGAGGAGTGTTCCGTAGGCAGAAATCCCTACCTACGTCAAGATTGTTTCGGGGCTGTCGGCCAAATTTGGAAGCAAAAGTGGTGGTGCGCCGCCGGAACACTGTGCGCGCCGCCTAACTCGAGGTAGAACCCGACGCGGCCCGGCTTCGGCCCGCCGGCCGAGCCGGCTCGTGAAGTCAAAATGTCACGGCGTCACGCCGCCTGCGTCGCGCGCTTCAAATGCGGGCATGCGGCGTGCCGCGCTGCCGTAGCCACGAGGGCCTTGGCCGCGCGGGTTAACCTCTGGACCGTTAGGCGGACATCGATTCCCGCGTTTGCATCTTTCCCCCGCCCGCCGCGGCGCATTGCCACCCTGTCGCGTGTGGGCTGACCCACGGCCTTGCTAATCGCCGGTGTTGAGACCCCCGTGTCATCCGCGCCGCCGATATGACCGTTATAGGTGTCTGACTCCTTTAATACCCCATTCCCAAACATACGGCTTCATGCCTACCATGAATGATGCAATTCGTTGGGCTCGATGTGCATGGCGAGGCCACAGCGATCTCCGTTCGCAGCGCGCGTGGCAGGGTGCTCCGACGACTGATAGTGCCGACAACGAGTGCGGCACTGCGCCGGGCATTTCTCAAGACTCGCGGACGGATGCGGATCGTTTGTGAAGCTGGGCCTCTCGCTCGGTGGGTGAGAGACACTCTAGAAACGCGCCTCCGCGAGGTGATCGTATGCGACCGACGGAGAACGCGCTTGGTAGCCGGTGGCTCGAAGAACGACAAGATCGATGCAGACAAGCTATCGGAACTGCTCTGGAAGAATGATTTGCGCCCCGTGTATGTGCCTCGTGACTCACACGTCTTCTTGCGGCGGCTGGTGACCCACTACCTTCGCATGCTTCGCGATCGCTCACGGATTCTCTTTCGTTTGCGGGCTCTGTTCTTGGAGAGCGGCATCCGGGTTGTCACTCCGCGATCGGCTCCAGAACGAGTTCCGATCCATCGCTTGCGCGATGCCGGGTCGAAATACGTGGCTCGGTCGTACTTGGCGCAACTCAAGACCACCAGTCTTCTGCTAACCGCTGTACGTGAGGAGTTGCTGGAGCTGGCTCGCACATTTCCGGCCTTCGAACTACTGCAGACCGTGCCATATGTCGGAGAGATGCGCGCGGCACAACTCATCGCCATCGTCGGTCATCCGGAGAGATTTCGGTCGCGTCGCAGGTTTTGGTCGTACGGTGCGCTTGGGCTGATTCAAAGGACAACATCCGAGCATCGGGTGTCCAACGGCGAAGTTGTCCGAAACGAGCGGACACGAGGACTTCGTCTTGCCAAGACAGGTCAGCCCTTGCTGAAGAAGGTACTTCGAGACATCGCGCTGTTTTCGTCACTTGGACGAGGTACCTTCCGAGAGATTTACGAAGCGCACATTGCTCGCGGCGTGAAGCCTGGAACTGCGCGTTTAGCACTCGCTCGAAAAGTTGCCGCGGTGATTCGAGCCGTGTGGAGATCGGGTGCACCTTTTGATGCATCGATGATGAAAACTCAAATTGGAGCTTCGGGACGAGTATCAGACCACGAGTTTGGCCTCGAGTGAACGCGAACTGCGAAGGCCGAGTCCCTAACCATATGCCGTCCCGAAGCCTCCAATACAAGGTAGATACGTAAGAACACCGGTGCCGCCTAACTCGAGGTAGAACCCGGCACGGCCCGGCTTCGGATCGCCGGCCGAGCCGGCTCCTTCAGCGGTATTTGAACGGCGTCACGCCGCCTGCATCGCGCGCTTCAAATGCGGGCATGCGGCGTGCCGCGCTGCCGTAGCCACGAGGGCCTTGGCCGCGCGGGTTAACCTCTGGACCGTTAGCCCGTCCACGATCTCGCAGCCGCACTTTTCCCCCGCCCGACCCGGCGCTCATCACGGGCGATGTGTTTGAGCGGGGAGGACGCCCGCTACCCGGGCAGGCGTTGGCGTTGATGCGCACGAAGCCCTTGTTAGCCCGGCGTAAGCACGAAGGTGCGTGATCAGTGCGCGCGATGTTCGCAACGTTCGTTTCGACGCCGCTACTACGTGCATTTCATAGCAGACAGGGCGCGTTCTCCGCCCTGCAGCGCCGGGGTTCTTCGCGAGCAGACGGTACACAGCGATGGGCTGGTTTTCGTTCTCGCCAGGGATTCCGTACGAGAGAGTTCTAAGACATCGAATATGCGGGCGGTGCTCCGACGCCTACGCCGGAGCACGCGCTGAAAGGAATCAAGAGACGAAGTAATCGACGTACCCAACACGGAAGTAAGCTGCACCCGGTGACGCACCTGGCAGGTAGCGGAAGTAAACCTTCACGTAGTCCCCGCCATGGTCGGCGGGAACGAACAGGTACAAATCGTCGGCGTCCGTGGGAGAGAAAATCTCGAGCGTTTCGATCAGATCGCCGGATGGCGTTCGCAACTCCACATGGAGACGCGCCGTGCTGGAGCCGGTACCGCTGGTGTCGAGCTGCACATGGATCTCGTGGGACGTGAAGCCGGTCGGAACGAGGACCTCCTGGTTCAGCCAGGCTGTCGAGCTGCCGGTGAACTCCGCGTAGGCGACGGGCGACGGCACGATCGTAACGTTTGATTTGAACCACGCACAGGTCCAGTTCTGAAAGTAGTTGTCGTAGAGGAGCTGGTCACACGGGATCTGCGGCCCCCAATTGCATTCCACCTTCGAGCAGGTCGCGTAAACGGGGAAATTACTGGTGATCGCGATGAGGAGCACGACCACACACTTCGAGAACAGAGATACATTCATAAGCGAATCCTTTCCGGCGTTCTTTCGGTCGGAGTCCGCGCGGATTCCGAGGAGTAATCTACGTCTGGCGCAACGTCGCGCGACTCACATGCAGGCAGGCCGTGCGCCGCGCTGCCGTAGCCACGAGGGCCCTGGCCGCGCGGGTTAACCTCTGGACCGTTAGCCCGATGAAAAAAGGAGGCCGCCGTTCGGCGGCATCGATTGATGCTGGCCAATGGCTATCCGGACGATCGGCGCCTAATGTTCTCACGAGATCAACAACATGTTGGGGGCCATCATGATCATCAATATCAGCCGGCTTCAGCTCAAGAGCAGCTTTTGTTTGCAACGCGCGTTCGAGCGGGCAGGTTGCAGTTGAGTCGGGCGGCGTAAGGACGAACTACTTCTTGGCCAACGTTCAGCGGTTCGGCTGGATACCGGTGTCCGATCCGGGCCACCTCGCATCCGTCGGCATCCAGCGCTTGCCAACATGTCGGGTATGATGTAATGTCATACGCATGGGGCGAGCTAAGATCGCGATAACTGTTGACGAACACGCGTTGGAGGAATTGGATCGCCTGGTGCGAGACGGTGTCTACCCGAACCGTAGTCAAGCGATTGAGGCTGCAGTGAAGGAACGCATCGAGCGTGTCCACCGCATGCGGCTTGCGCGAGAATGTGCGAAGCTCGATAAATCCGAGGAGCAAGCGCTTGCAAACGAAGGTTATGCGGGGGAGAGTGAGTGGCCCGAATACTGAGAGGCGATATCGTCTGGGCAGAACTGAATCCAGCTGTCGGCAAAGAACAGTCTGGCAAAAGACCTGTTGTAATTCTGAGTCACGATGTGTTCAACGAGCGCTCGGGTACGGTCATCGCCGTAGCGGTCAGTAGTGCGGAACCTCGCGCCGGGTTTCCCCTCACTGTCGAAATTACATCGGCGAAGCTTCCGAAGCGTTCATGGGTAAAGATTGCTCAGATCCGCACGCTGTCGGTTGAGCGTCTCGAAGGAAAACTCGGACGAATTTCACCTGAGGAACTCGAACGCATCATCGAAGGCCTAAACGAAATCATCGCGGGCTAACTCGAGGTAGAACCCGCCGCGGCCCGGCTTCGGCCCGCCGGCCGAGCCGGCTCGGAAAATCAAAAACTGCACGGCGTCACGCCGCCTGCATCGCGCTCTTCACATGCAGGCATGCGGCGTGCCGCGCTGCCGTAGCCACGAGGGCCCTGGCCGCGCGGGTTAACCTCTGGACCGTTAGGCGGACATCGATTCCGGCGGTTGCACTTTTCCCCCGCCGCCCGACGTGCACTGCTCAAGCATTTCCCGGTGGGGAAGGCATGCTCGCAGCATCTGTGGATTGATTTCGATCCGAACCGAAGGCCGACGGTGAAAATGTGGCTACTTCGCGGCGACTCAGAATGTGACCAAAGGCCAAGTTTCACGGCATCGCGACCATTGTTCAGCCAAACGGTGTTCATTCGGTAGACACTCGAGCCGACAGTTTCGTAAGGCAGATATGAAGAAGTCGCTCACTGTCGCCCTCTTTGTCTTCATTACCGCCGAATCTCACGCTCTGGACATCACCAACTTCAAGCGTGTCTTGCTGCCCGTTCTGAGTAAAGACGTTCTTGCTGGTGCGACGTATTCGTATGTCACGTCTGTTCAGGCGTTTGCAAGTGACAGTATCAAATACTACCCGGCGCCGACGACAACTGGAGCACCAGCGATCGGAGGCATGGGTGCCGACGACGTCGTAATGCCTATTTGGTGGCCTGCGGGAGACAACTCGTCCCACGGAAGGATTCTGTTTGTCGATCCGGACTCAGCAGACGCTCTTTCACTCGACTACTCCATGCGGTACTTCAGTTCCCCCTCATCCGTCAAGGCGGGGCCATCCTCACCAGTCATGCTGCCAGTCGTCCGAGAGCCCGACTTCAAAGTGGGGCGCACAGGGATCAGCGGCATAACGATTACGCCCGTTTATACCCCAGGCCGGCCGCTGGGATATTACTTGGGCTATTTGGAGGAAAGCTATCGCCTAAGAATCTACAGCATGGATGAGCCAATTGCGGTTAGGTTGAAGCTGCAATTCACTGCGTTGTGGTTAACCCCACTTCCGCCGGCGAACCCCTCGCCGAATTTGCCAACCCAAGAACGTGTCGTGTATGTTGTGTCGCGAGACGTTCAGGACGCCACATATCCGTACTACTTCGATGCGTCCCTCTCAGATTTGTTCAACTTGTGCCCACAGCTAACTCTCGATCCTTGCTTGATTGGCGCGGCGTCTCTCACGGTCGAACCACTTGAGTCCTCGCGACGATATTGGTGGTTTTTGAGCGCAAACTATCATGATGGTCGTATCGGCATCAGAGCTCCGCGCTGATGGGCAGTCATCAACAATCACTGTCCGCCGCCTAACTCGAGGTAGAACCCGGCGCGGCCCGGCTTCGGCCCGCCGGCCGAGCCGGCTCGGAAAATCAAAATCTGGACGGCGGCGCGCGGCCTGCATCGCGCGACTCACATGCAGGCAGGCCGTGCGCCGCGCTGCCGTAGCCACGTGGGCCCTGGCCGCGCGGGTTAACCTCTAGACCGTTAGGCGGACAGCAGATCGCTACGCTTTCACGTTTCCGCCACCCAATCCCGCCTCCATGCAACACATTCGGTAAGTGGAGGGGCGAGAGGGGAAGGAGGCCGCCTCACGGCGGCAACCGTGAAAGCTGGCCAAAGGCAGCTTGCTCGCTTGTCTCCTTCGGTAGTCCCGTCAGGCGGGGCATCAGGAGACATTAGCTATCATCGTCGAGCATCCGAGCGATACCCGCCAGCGTTCGACACGCATCGAGGATTCGCGTAGTCGGTACCGTTTCACGCCCGAGGAACTGGACGTGAACATGTCCTCGTTCTTGTTCGTCAATGCTAATTCCGCCACGAATGAGGGGCGCTATCGTGCGCGCTACGGTCGAGGTCTTTACACGCAAATCCATCAGACAGAGCGTACGTTTGCCGACCTCGGAACGAGGTATGCCAGGTGCAATCTCGCGTCTCGTAATGAGGCGCCTCAAGTTCCGAAGCTCCTCTATTATGAATTCGTCGCTCGAGATACTCTTGGTTGCGAGCTTTGCTACCGTGAACGCACCGAAGTGCTTGAGGAATGGCGTGTATGACGTATCCTCCCTGGATTTCTTGTACGTTCCTGCGAGCTTGTCAATTAGGGTTTGCTTGAATTCAATTATTTGTCCGAAGCGTAGGTCCCGCGGGTATTGAACGTGCTCGATTGGCGCGGTGTCGAAAGAGTAAGAGGTTTTGTCATCCTTGACAATGATTGTGGGTTTGTCAAACGCCAAACGCATCCCTAACTCAAACATCACATTGGGATTCTTACCACTAACGTCGCAAACAACTACTGGATTCTCGTAGATGTTCTGAATAATCCGCTTCTGGATAATTCCAATATCATCGGCATCGCTAACCAACCTCGGCTCGAAACCGGCAGCTTCAATCACTTCAGTCAAAATACTGCGGACATCTAACCAGTGAGCCTCCGAGCAATTGTCGATAGTCGAAATCGGCATGATGATTCCACAAACTGGAAGGGCATTTGTGGAGGTTGCCGTGGCGCTGGTCCTGTTGCGTGATCCACGCTTGGATTTTTTTTCGGTGCTCGGGTTCCGCTTTCCTGCCTTATTCCGCGTCGCCATTGCCGTTTCCTCACGCGGCCGCTTTAACAGGCATCGTGCGCCATGTCAAGCTCCGGTAGCTCCAAACGCTCTGGCAGAAGGTCTTTCGATCCAGCCGCCTAACTCGAGGTAGAACCCGGCGCGGCCCGGCTTCGGCCCGCCGGCCGAGCCGGCTCGTTTAGCGGTATCTGAACGGCGTCACGCCGCCAGCATCGCGCGCTTCAAATGCGGGCAAGCGGCGTGCCGCGCTGCCGTAGCCACGAGGGCCCTGGCCGCGCGGGTTAACCTCTTGACCGTTAGGCCGACCAGATCCCTACATCCGCACGTTCCCCCGCCCACACCGCGCCTGGTGGCGTGATCAGCGTCAGCAGGGCAGGTATCGCGGTTCATCTCTCTTCATCTACCCGCTCCGTCGGCGAAATTCTGGGTGACGATCGGAACCGATGCGGTACCCCCTCGACAGGCTATCAATCAGCACCGTTGCCGCCGTACAACCACTTCTCGAAAAATAGATCTTGCGGCCGCACCTGTTTTCCGATCACGAAAGACCATGTCTCGAACGGCTGTCGTTTTGGCTCGGTTCTTTTACCGATTCTATGTGTAAACCAAGTGTGATGCACCACCGAAGAGTTACCAAACCTATACGTCGTGCAGCCGACCAGAAACAGCTCCACAGACGGCTCCTTTCTACCCGAAACAGCAACGCTTGGAGCGATATCTGCCGGAGAGATCGGTTGGAAATCGGTCACATATTGCGGGATCTTATCGCCTGGAAAGAGAGTATTGCTGCTGCCGATTAGTTCAACAGCCGATTTGCACATCGTGGTCGTCATTTGTTTGAAACGCTCCGAGGCGTCGACCGAAATCCTCGGGCTTCCAAACATGAGAATCGAGGAAGTCCTAACATCCGTCGCGACCGAACGACCAGTATTGGTCAACCACAGTCTGGCAGTGGTGTAGACCGCAATCGTCTCGCGGTCCTCGGATGAGTTCGCGGTTGCAATCTCGCGCGGTGTCGGCCGGGAGCCTGACTCAATGGCCATGAACTCCACCGGACCTGTCGCGGATGGGGTGACTTGTATCCACGCGCGATCTGTAATCTCCAATTGCTGAGCGCTTGTGAGGGCGACACGCTGGGCGGCTTCCGCGTTAACACTCGCAGCTCCGGCCATCGTTCTATTAGCCTCAGCGACCGCTCTAAGCGATTCGGCTTGGCTGGTCATCGCGGCCACTTGGCGTTGCAGTGAATCGACTTGCGTATGTAGTGACTCGGCTTGGCTGCGTAGTGATTCCGCTTCGCCGGCAGCCACAACAGCTTGCTGCTTGTTCGCAGTTGCCATCGCCTGTAGGGAAGTCGCTTGATTCTCTAGAATTCGAAGCTGTCGTTCTGTAGTCTTGTCGGATTCTACGGCCGATCGCTCGGCATCGGTCAATTGCCTTTCCATGACCTGCGTTTGGTGCTGCATCAACCGTGTCTGTTGTTGCATCACTCGCCACTGGTCACGCAGAAGGTAGTAGCCAAACACGCCATACACAGCCAGCACCGCCGCAAAGACAAATTCACCAATGTCCTTGATATTCGAAATGCGAAAACTGCGTAGGTCGTTTTCTGAACCGGGCACGTTATAGCTTCTCCACGACCATGATATCTCTAAGAGATCGCAATCTTCAGCAGCGCGGCCTAACTCGAGGTAGAGCCCGGCGCGGCCCGGCTTCGGCCCGCCGGCCGAGCCGGCTCGTTCAGCGGCACTTGAGCGGCGTCACGCCGCCTGCATCGCGCGCTTCAAATGCGGGCATGCGGCGTGCCGCTGCGGCTTCGGAACGTGGGCCCTGGCCGCGCGGGTTAACCTCTGGACCGTTAGGCCGGCCACGATCTCGCAGCCGCACGTTTCCCCCGCCCAACCCGGGAACCCACACGACATTCTTGTCAAAGCGTGAAGGCGAAGGGGCAAAAGGAGGCCGCCTCACGGCAGCATCTTGATTGCTGGCCAGAGGCAGGTTGCATGTTCGCATTCCTCGGAAACAGCGCACAGATCGCATTCGGTCGCAAGCCCTGCGGCCGAAGTCGACGTTAGGGCGACATGATTTTCGCAGCCGCACGTTTCCGCCGCCCACCCCTTATAATCCCGTAAGGCGTCAGGCTAATTCGCAAGTCGACACACGCAAAGAACGCCTTCGCTGACACTCAGGTGCAACGAACTTGGGGACAAGGCAGAGCGCGTGCCCGCTATGGCTCTCGGCACCCGTATGCTCACGGAGGTCAAACGTGGAACTTGTTCATCTGCAAACTATAGTCGAAGGCTTGGACTCCCTTGCGGCGATCGAGCGTGAACATCCAGCGCTTGGCGCACAACTCTTCAAATTTGTGAACGATGTCAGCGAGTGTTGCGGCCAGGCTTACTCACGTCTCGACACGGCGCTCGCCACCGTTCGCAGCCTCCCTTCGCGACCATCGTCGCACGACATAGACGCGGTCTTGCGAACCCTCGCTGACGTACCTAACAGTCAATGGTTTCGGGACGTCACTGGTATTTGTGACCGATTGGCGGGACTCGCGACCGGCTTTGGTCCAGCGATAACCAAGCAGATCCGATACACGAGCCCTTTTGGCGATCATTGGGCCGATTCTTCTGCTCACCCAGATGCACCACGCTACGCAGCGCACTACAAGATTGCGCCACTTCTCTCACTTCTCGAGCAACATGAGCGCGAGTTGAAGGATGACCTCCGCAAGGCCGTAGCCACTCTACAGACCAAGCTTGGTCCAGCGAAGGACACGCAGAATGTGGAGGACGCCAGGCGATACGCTCTAGACGTTCACGGGGAGATCACGCGCAGTCTGGATGAGATCAGGAAGCTGGCGATCCAAATTCAGGCAGGCTCATCGCAAGGAGCGTCCGTCATACTTAGCGCGGCCGACATTGCTGAAGGCGCACTACGGCGCCCCGAGCGTGTGCTCTTGCTGAACATGTTCTTCCTCATAACTGTCGTCGCCGCTGGTGCCGCTGCGTTTCAGTTCGTACGAGCTTATCAATTTGTGCTGATAACCAGCTTTGCTCTTACCGCGGTCCTGGTAGTGAACGCCTTCTACCTTCGCACTATCGACAAACTCAAGGAGGAGAATTTTCTAAAGCTGATACAGCTCGCCCTACTCAAATTCTTCGCGCCCCTGACACGGCGCAAGGAGAAGTAGTCCGCTGCCTGCACCACGTAGGGCGGCCTAACTCGAGGTAGAACCCGGCGCGGCCCGGCTTCGGCCCGCCGGCCGAGCCGGCTCGCTCAGCGGTACGTAGGCGGCGTCACGCCGCCTGCATCGCGCACCTCAAATGCGGGCATGCGGCGTGCCGCTGCGGCTTCGGCACGCGGGCCCTGGCCGCGCGGGTTAACCTCTGGACCGTTAGGCCGACCACAATCCTTCGACTGCACGTTTCCCCCACCCACACCGCGCGCTGGCATGATCGGCGTCAGTATGGGGGGTTCCCACCACTTTTCATCTTCTCAGCTGCACAAATTGCTGGTCCGCAGCAACCTTTTGACTGACTTGCGCGGGTAGCGGATTTACAATCCGATATCTTTGATACAGGCACCGATGTGCGACGTGGGCCGCATTCACTCGTACGTGTGACATATGAGGAGAGATCATGCAGCGTTGGGAAATCAAGAGCCACTGGGTTCCGGTAGATATACACAGAACGACCGTGCCGACACCGTCAGAAAACTTTGGCACGATCGACGTGGAACCGCGTTGGAAAGACAGTTTTCAAAAAGCGTGGAAAGAAGCGGAGCATCTGGCGGATGAGGGTTGGGAGTTGGTCTCGGTGGCTGCAGAAACGTGTGCTCGGGTCACGGCTGGCGAGCGAGACGGCATGGCCGTGGGAGTGGGTTCTTCGTACACCGCTGGCTACATGCTTGCGTTTAGAAGACCTAAATCGTAGTGTTTCGGTGGCACGCTTCACGTTTATTGCGGGTACACATTCGAGCCCCTGCGTCGCTTGAAGCTCCACATCCTCCGTGCCAGTGCGGTTCGTTGTCCGATCGTTACGTCTTTCAGTGCACAAAACGGATGTCCAGACTTTTCGTCGGTGTGAGCGCTAGATTGAACAGCTCCGCGAGTTAGGGGGTGCCACATCATTGTCGGTGGCGTGAGCACAGCACGGACTGCAGACGGGCGACAGACTGGACGGGCCGAGGGTGGAGGTGTGATCGTAGCTTCCACCTGGCAGGCAACGAGCCGGTGATGTCGAACGGTGATGCCGATGGGGCGAAGTGGAGCGGATCATGCCCTTGGGGCTGTGGCGCCGAGTAAGATATCAAGATGTCGGATAGCGAAAGTGACCAGCCGGGTGTCCCGCCGCACCTCTCGATTGAGCAACCATACCCAGAGGTCAACATGGCGAGCGCTCAGTCGATTGAGTCCGCTGTATTCGAACCAGAGGTTCGCGTCTGGTCACCACTCACAGTTGGAGTCTATGCGGTCGTACTCGCGTACCCATGTGCATTGATGCTGGCTGTTAGAAACTGGAGAGCACTGCGGCAGCAGAACCGAATCTGGCCGCACGTGATCGGAGCTCTTGCCGTCACGTTGCCTCTCGTCGTCCTCATGGCTATGAACGCCAGGATCGCACGACTCTTCTCCTTCGGCGTGAATGTGTCAGCATTTGCATATCTGCGAGAGAAACTCCGATCGGACATCGCAGAGTTCAAGAGATCGCATCCAGCGGCGGTAGTAAGTACGAGGCCGTGGTATAGCGCGTTAGGATGGGTTCTGTTGGCATTCGTCATTGTTTTGGCGATAGCTGTACCGATTGGATTGCTTCTTGACGTGTTCGGAATCGGTGAATAGGCATCGACAAGCAGCTCCGCGGCCTAACTCGAGGTAGAACCCGGCGCGGCCCGGCTTCGGCCCGCCGGCCGAGCCGGCTTGTTCAGCGGTATTTGAACGGCGTCACGCCGCCTGCATCGCGCGCTTCAAATGCGGGCACGCGGCGTGCCGCGCCGCCGTAGCAACGTGGGCCCCGGCCGCGCGGGTTAACCTCTAGACCGTTAGGCGGACCGATGAAGGAGGCCGCATTCGCGGCATCTATCGATGCGGCCAACGGCCTAGAATGTTCGATTCTCGCCCGCTGCACGGCGCGTTAGGCAGGATCCCGGAATCCGACGTAGAATCAATGCGAGATTGATATGGACTGGCATCCTCACATCACCGTCGATCCGAACGTTTGTCATGGGCAAGCCTGTGTGACCGGCACGAGGATTCTCGTGTCCGTCGTGCTCGACAATCTAGCGGCCGCCGTTCCATCCGACGAAATTCTCCGCAGCTACCCACGCCTGACTCAGGAAGGGATTCAAGCCTGCATCGCCTACGCCGCGGATCTCGCTCGAGAAGAAGTCGTCGGTCTCCCCGCATAACGACGGAATGAATTTTAAGGTCGACGAGAATCTCCCAGACGAGTTGGCGCAGCTTCTGCGGGACTCCGGCTGGGACTGTCGAACAGTGGTCGAGCAGCAACTTGGCGGGGTTGACGATCCCACCGTTTCAAGAGTCTGTGACGAAGAGGACCGCATACTCGTTACCTTCGATCGCGGCTTCGCAAATATTAAGAACTACCCTCCCGCGCATCATGCAGGAATCATCGTGTTCCGCCTGAAGAGCCAGGACAAACCACATGTCTTGGCCGTCAGTGCCCGTCTTGTCCAGGCGCTGCGTGAGCGAACTCTTCGCAATGAGCTGTGGATCGTTCACGAAAATCGAATACGCATTCGGTTGCCCGGATGACCATTTAATCGCCTCGAACCATTCGCGCCATTCCGGTTTATGCGCGTGGCCCCTACGCGAAATTCTTCAGGACGCGGTTCTGTCGCGTCGGTTGCCTGCGTTTTCCGTCGACCAACAGCAGCAAGAATGTGTAATCGGCAAACAGCCGGCCGCCTAACTCGAGGTAGAACCCGGCGCGGCCCGGATTCGGCCCGCCGGCCGACGCTCGTTAGAATCAAAATCCCACGGCGGCGCGCGGCCTGCATCGCGCGACTCACATGCAGGCAGGTCGTGCGCCGCGCTGCCGTAGCCACGTGGGCCCTGGCCGCGCGGGTTAACCTCTAGACCGTTAGGCCGACCACAAATCCTCCGGCTGCACGTTTCCCCCACCCATGCCACGCCTCTGGCATGATTCAGCGTCAGTACGGAAGGCGCCCTTGCCCGACCATCTTCCTCTCACCGGTGCCCTGCCGCGACTTGCCTTTAGGGCAGACGAACGACGCCGCGGCCGATCGGGTTACCGTTCGTCACTCAAAAAATCAACGTAGAATGTGCGGGTGCTGCCGTTCGAACTGTTCGTGTTCGCGACGCCAGTCTCCCGGCAGACGCACAGGAAACGAAAGCGGCGAGATTGGCGCGAAGTAATTCGTGAAGAGGCACTTGTGGTGCGGCCGGTCGGCGAAAGCGCAGTTGCGGAACCTATCCGAGTCCGCGTCGGTTATTACTTCCGCGGCGGATCATTGGACGTTGACAACATTCTGAAGGCGATTCTGGATGGCTTGGAAGGTGTTGTGTATACGGACGACAACCTCATCATGGATCTAATCGTGAGCAAGCGGTCGCTGGACGAATTTGTCAGATTAGAAGTCTCGGCCGCCTTCGCTCGCGCACTCGCGACAGGCGCCGACTTCGTACATATTGTCGTCGATAGGCCACTCGAAATCGAGGTCCTGAAATGACACAAGCAGAACTTGAAACTGTAAAACTCGAACAACTTGCTTCAGAATATCGGCGCAAGGGGTATGAAGTCGTCATTCATCCTCATCCACCAGACTTGCCGCAATTCCTGTCAACCTTCCAACTTGACATGATAGCGACGTCCCGCAAGGACAACGTAGTGGTTGAGATCAAGTCATCAGCAGATCTGATTTCCGACGTAATCGTAAGATTGGCGGAGGCCATTGAAACGCAGGCTAGATGGAGACTTGAGATTGCAGTCGTTAATCCGACGACAGCCCAGGAACTTCCCGTTTCAGGCGAACTCGTACCCGATGCACAGGTTCAGTCCCTGCTTCGTGAGGCTTTGGATTTGAAGCGTGAGCAACGGTACGAAGCTGCAACCATCGTCGCGTGGTCTGCGGCCGAAGCGATCTTGCGCCGGCTAGCGCAGGAGAATGGAATCGAGGCGGAGCGGAAATCATCTGATACGGTTCTTAAGCAGCTCTATGCTTCCGGTCTTATCGATCCGGGGCAGTACGAAAGCTTTGCGCGCGCCATGCAATTTCGAAACGCTTTTGCTCACGGATTCGCAGCCAGCGTTGCTCCAGACGCTATTGAACAGTTTATTCACGACGTCGAGAACCTCAGGTCAAACCGCGCGGCCTAACTCGAGGTAGAACCCGGCGCGGCCCGGCTTCGGCCCGCCGGCCGAGCCGGCTCGGAAAATCTAAACCTGCACGGCGGCGCGCGGCCTGCATTCGCGCGACTCACATGCAGGCAGGCCGTGCGCCGCGCTGCCGTAGCCACGAGGGCCTTGGCCGCGCGGGTTAACCTCTGGACCGTTAGGCCGACAACGAACCTCGGGGCCGCACGTTTCCCCCACCCAACCCACGTCGTGAGCACAATCTCGGTGAGTTTGTCGCGCCGGGTGGCGTCGCGGTCTGTCCTCGCGATCGTTGATGTCGTCAGCAGTCTCTCGAAGCGTATGTTAGGCGCGATGAGCTCCGTTGAGAATGTTAAGATGTTGGTCCGTTAATGTCGGCGGACGCCTACGAATACGACGTATTTATCAGCTTCGCTAGCAACGATCAGGACTTGGTGCGTCCTCTCTGGCAAGACCTTACCACCAGTGGCCTTCGCGTTTTTTGGTCGGATTCCTCGCTGCGCGATAGCGTGGGGAGTTCTTGGTTCGACGTCATTCAGCGCTCCGTAATTCGGAGTCGACACCTTGTTGTGGTTTTCACACCCTCAGCGCTGAAATCAGAATGGGTCAGACGTGAGTACGTGGCATTTTTTAGCCACTACTACCGACCTCCCGGGCGGCTTCTCATTCCAGTTATCGCTGGGCAATGCGACCTCAATGATCTGCCGCTTTTCCTTCGCGAATTGGAGAGCTGTCGTCTTGATGCGAACGCTGCAAAGCGGCTGATACGATTATTGGGTGGCATCGATGTTGAGGCTCTCCGAATCCAACTCGCGGAGCGCGATGACGAAATTCGCGGCCTGCGGATGGAAAGGGATTCCTTGCAAGTGCGTGTGTCAGCATTGGCACAACGCGTGGCCAGCGACGGGGCGTCGCGCAGTCGCGAAATGGAACTGGACCGCACGGAACGCACGAAGCTTCTATCCAAGGTGCAAGAACTCGAACGCAGCATCAATGATGGCAGCGGCGCTGCTTCAACAGCGGCATTACCCTCATCGCCGTCACATCCAAACGTGCCACGTGCAGGACCCAGAGATACAGCGGGGGGTGGAGAAAAGTCTTGGATAAGCGAAGGCGGCAAGGTGTACTTGGTAGCGACGATCATTAACGTTATCCTCTTGAGTGGGCTAGGTCTTCTCGAGCCGCCTGATTGGAGGATTCCACCATCGCTCTTGTTGACCGTTGTTTTTGGCACTGGGCTTTTGTGGTTTGTGGCTGGAGCGGTCTCATATCGCAAATCACGTGGAATCTTGTGGATTAGCGCCCCCGCGACAGCGGTACTTTGCATCGGAGCAGTGGTTGGCGGAGTCGACGGCTATATCCTAGCGATTGTCGCGGATGGTCTGGTTGCGGTAATCGGGCTCATGCTCGGAAGCCTTCAGAAAGCTGCGTATGGGACGGCCTAACTCGAGGTAGAACCCGGCACGGCCCGGCTTCGGCCCGCCGGCCGAGCCGGCTCGTTCAGCGGTATTTACGCGGCGTCACGCCGCCTGCATCGCGCGCTTCAAATGCAGGCAAGCGGCGTGCCGCGCTGCCGTAGCCACGAGGGCCCTGGCCGCGCGGGTTAACCTCTAGACCGCCTGCGCCGGCGCCGCTCACACCCAAGCATTCTTCAGGAACGCTGCCCGTGCGTGCGCGATCACGTCGGCACGTTTCCCCCGCCGTCACGCCGGTTGCAGATCGCGAGTCATTGCGCCGCACTCGTCGCGGCAACCGGCGTGCCGGCCACCCCGGCTGACGAAGTCATTTCTGCGCAAGTGCCTTCGACGGGGCTCACCCGCTTGTTCGGTTAGGCCGGCCAAAAATCCCTCCGGCAACACGCTTCGCCCCACTCACCGCCGAATTTGACCGCTGGAGCAAAGGCGAGTGGCTAACGTGGCCTCATGGCGGTAACGGTGATTGCGGGCGAAGTCGGCCAGTGCGTCCGACCGTCGGCGCGGAAGGCCCAGAAATCACCAGCGCGACAGATGGAAGTAGAGAATAATGAGAGTCTCGGAGGAGAACTTATGGACGGCCCAGAGGTACTTGTGGCCCACTATGCCTCTCTAGCGTTCTACACTCGCATCGCAGCGCTAACCTTCGTGGGTGGCATCGTCGGAGTGGCGCACGAAAAATTGCCAGACCCCGAAATTCGATACGTTGTAGGATTTGGTATTCTTCTGGTCCTTGCTGCACTCGCTGAGTTCAATCGAAGATATACCGACGCTTATGTTGCGGCTGTCTGCGCTGCTTGTAACGCAGGCACGCATTCCGGTGGGGATGAGCAATCTGCTGCGGCGGCGCGGTGGCGAAGCTTTCGCGAGTTCAATGGCCTTACCGCGGGTGCTGTGCGCGCGCGGATGTTTTTGAGTTGGATTACTTATCTTCCTGGAGTTCTTCTCGGCGAATACCTTCTTTTGACGTCCCGCACGCTTGGAAGCGACCTAGTGGCGGTGTCGCTTGGCGTTGGAATTTTGTCGTGGTTGGTCGCGCTAGCGCTCCGGCCATACCCCCAGCGATGAACAAAGCCAAATTGCGTACAGACCCGCCAGTGCTACCGAACACATGCCGCTAGAGACACGGTCAAAGCGAAGCCGATCGAGACCGCGACCGTGAAAGGCCCGAGTTTCATCCTTCTTCTAACGTCGACGTGCGTGAGCCGCTGGTGTCCGAACGAGTGAAGTGTAACGGGAATGATGAAGGTATACTCGACGCACGCTACTTCCCTTGTAACGATGTGCAACATATTAGGATCATGCTAAGAATACACTCTCTGCTTCTGGTGATCGGCGTAATAAGCGAATCGGCCCTGGTACGTTGTCATCGACCTGAAGCTACAGCAAAAGAACGAATATCGCTGTCCGACCCCGAGGTGTGGTCACGGCGTCTCAAATGCCGAGAGCTTGGTGATGCGACTGAGCGCGGTGAGGCGAAGTCCGAGTCGGAGGCCGAAAGCCGAACTCATAGAGACATTTCTATGCTGCTAGCGCCGGAATATTGTTACAGCGCAACTCTCAATACGTGTATTTACGAGAGTGGCTGGGTACCAGGCCTGCAGTCGTCACTCAACTTTCAGCACATGGCGGCGAAGGACCTCCTTACCAACCAGATACTCGTGGATGCCAATCTTCCTCTAGGTGATCCCGAAAATGACTCTCAGCGTCGAACGGTGGAAGACTACAAACGGAAACGTGAGGAGCTGTTTCGGGGATGTGCAAAATAATCCATCGGCGGCCTAACTCGAGGTAGAACCCGGCGCGGCCCGGCTTCGGCCCGCCGGCCGAGCCGGCTCGGAAAGTCAAAACTTGAACGGCGGCGCGCGGCCTGCATCGCGTCGACTCACATGCAGGCAGGCCGTGCGCCGCGCTGCCGTAGCCACGTGGGCCCTGGCCGCGCGGGTTAACCTCTGGACCGTTAGCCCGACCACCTCGTGGCTCACACAGAGCCGCCCTCCCAGCCGCGAGTACGGTCGTACGTCGAGGATTACCGGGTAGTCGGGTCGGTGGGTTCAGGGATGACCGCGGCTCGTTCCAGCGAGAAACATCATTCGGCCATGCGGTGCTCACACCGTTTCGAGCCATCGGCCATGGGCCAAAGGGTATCCGTCCGTCTCGCGCACGTCCGGCAAACGAGGATCGTGGAGTCGCATAATTTCTCTGCCACTCGGCCAGCTATCGCCGCACATTCCAAGCAACCGCCGCATAACTGACATGCAAGATGGCTTGATAGCTCTTGGCAGAGCGGAAGGTCGGAGTGTTTCTCCTTGCAGGAACGGTCTCGCTCGTCATTCATTACCGTCTTGGGATGTCAAGTGACCCGGATAATCGGGCAGGCATTACGGCGCTTCGCGAATAGGCACCTGTTGCGCCCGAGCAACCGTCGCACAGAGCGTGTATCGCGACGGCACCGCACCGGCATGAAAGAACTGTACTTCTGCGCGCGCGAATGAGTAGTAACGATCTGACGGTCCCCCCGAAAACTAGTCCAGTCTGAAAGTGCGAACCAGCCGGGTAAACTTCGAAAGGAGAGCCCGAATGAAGAAGAGCCGATTTACAGACGAACAGATCATCGGAGCGATACGGG
>Ga0157375_10001181_pt1 | contig 22565 bp, 21 predicted proteins | sample M35metaG_FD_115311 | JGI IMG/M metagenome (GOLD analysis project Ga0157375, IMG submission 115311) | Miscanthus rhizosphere microbial communities from Kellogg Biological Station, Michigan, USA - M3-5 metaG | ecosystem: Host-associated > Plants > Roots > Rhizosphere > Soil | place: USA: Michigan... | reverse complement strand
CGCTTTCGCGCGGGTCTTGATCGATTGCAATTCGTCCGCGGAAACATCCTCGGTTTTCAGTCGATCGATTTCCGCGTGAATCGGGTCGGCGATCTCGCTGGCCGTGTGCCCGGCGGTGGGGACGCCGAAGAAGAGGAAGAGATTCGGGTATTTGTTTCCGGGGAAGCCGTTGAATCCGGCGGAAGCGATGGCGATTTTCTTATCGCGCACCAGCGAGCGGTAAAGGCGCGAGGTGCGCCCCTCGGAGAGAAGCATCTCGATGGCGTCGAACGCCGGCGCGTCGGGATCGGTGGCTGCCGGACGATGGTAGCCCTCGATGTAGAACGGCTGCGATTGCTCGCGCAGGATGACGGTACGCTCGGCGGTCTGTTTCGGTTCGACCGTGCGCAGCGCGTCGGGCGCGGGCGCCTTCGGCAAGCGGCCGAAGTATTTCTCCATGATCGGCATGACCTCGGCGGCCTTCACGTCGCCGACCACCGCGATGACCATGTTGGCGGGGACGTAATACTTTTTGTAAAACGCCGCGGCGTCGGTCGCGGAAAACGTCTGCAGATCGGAGGGCCAGCCGACGGTCGGCTGTCCGTACGGATGGGCGGTGAATGCCGCGGCCAGAGTCTGCTCGATGAGCCGTCCGACCGGGCTGCTCTCCGTGCGCATACGCCGTTCTTCGTAAACGACGTCGCGCTCTTTGTAGAACTCGCGGAAGACGGGGTGGAGGAAGCGCTCGGATTCGAGATACGCCCACAGCTCCACGCGGTTCGACGGCATCGAGTAGAAGTATTCGGTCTCGTCGGCGGCGGTTCCGGCGTTCACGCCGACGGCGCCGGCGCGGTCGACGATCTTGCTGAACTCATTCGGCACCACGAACTTCTGCGCGTCATCGATGGCGGACTTCCACGCTTTGTCGAGCGCGGCGATCTTCGCCTCGTCGTGGCTGACGGGATCGCGGCGGGCGCGGTCGTAGGCGGCGTATGCCTCTTCGACCTTTGCCAGCGCGGCTGTCTCCGCCGTGTAGTTCGACGTGCCGATTTTGTCGGTGCCTTTGAACGCCATGTGTTCGAACATGTGCGCGAGGCCGGTGATCCCCGGTACTTCCTGAGCCGAACCGACATTCACGATCGTTGCGAACGAGAAGACGGCGGCTTCGGGGCGCTCCATGACGATTACGGTCAGGCCGTTGTCGAGCTTGCGCACGGTGGTGCGCTTCTCGAACGACGCCAGATCCTGCGCGTGCAGGGTCGCCGTGATCGTCAGAAGCAGGAAGAATGATGTGGACAGTCTTCGAACTGCTCCCTTCAAATGATGCCTCCTTGCCGGCACGGCCGGCGGCGTTGGTGGTGGTACGGCAGGAACGAGGTGAGGGACAAAGAATGAGGGCGAAGGGTATCCGAATTCGTCCCTAATCCCTCGTCCCTAACCCCTGCTTTCGTGATACGTGTTGACGCCAGGAGCGTTTCGTTTATTGCACGACGACGAGGATGACGAATACCGAGGATGGAAGCGGCCCGGGCCGTTGCCTCCGCGCGGTGTGGAGGTGGAGGACGGCGAGTCGCTCGACTATCTCTGCGGCTGGTTCCGCATCTTCCAGTACGAGCGCGGCCATCGCTATTCGACCGACGACGTCCTGACGGCCTGGTACGCGACCCAATGGGCGCCTCGGGTCTCCCGCGCCGCGGACCTCGGCTCCGGCATCGGATCGGTGGCGCTCATCTGCGCCTGGCGCCTTCCCGGCGCGACGTTCTGCACGATCGAGGCGCAGGCGATGTCAGCGCGATTGGCGCGGAAGAGCATCCGCTACAACGGAGTCGAGTCGCGATTCACTGTCCACGAAGGCGATTTGCGCTCGTCGATCCTCGAAACCGAGCAGCCTTTTGACCTCGTGACCGGATCACCGCCGTACTGGCCGGCATCCGCGGCAACGGGAGCCGCGCATCCGCAGGCGGTTCCGGCGCGGATCGAAATCCGCGGCTCGGTATTCGACTACGCGGCCGCGGCGTCGCGCCTCCTGGCCACGGGCGGGATGTTCGTCTTCGTCTTCCCGTACATCCAGCACGAACGCGCCGAGGAGGCGGTGATGTCAAACGGACTGGTGCTGCTGCGGCGGCGCGATGTCGTCTTCAAAGAAGGCGAGCCGCCGATGATCTCCCTCTTCGCCGCCATGCGCGCCGCCGACCTCCCGCCGGGACGCCAACCGTGGATCGAGCCGCCGCTGATTATCCGAACGGAATCGGGTTCCGTGCATCCGGAGTACGCCGCGATCCGTATCAGCTTCGGTTTTCCGCCGGGGGACATTCCGGCGGCGCCAATATGATGACGCCGGAGGAATCGAATGCCGCTCGCTAATGCCCTGATCGCGGAGCTGGAACTGGAAGGAAAATCGACGGTGCGGATGCTGGAACGCGTCCCCGCCGACAAACTCGATTGGAGTCCGCACCCGAAATCGCTGACGCTCGGCCGCCTGGCCTGGCACCTCGTCTCGATCCCGTCGATCGCGGTGCGATTGATGGCGGAGGGGAAGTTCGACCTCAAGAACGGCGGCCCTCCGCCCATGCCGGAGAATCCGGAGTTCGTGGAGACGTTCCGCCGCAATCTCTCCGCGATCCAATCGACGCTCGGGGCGATGGACGATGACGCGCTGAAGGCGCCCTTCGTAATCTCGCGCAACGGCGACGTCCTCAACGAGACGCGGAAGATCATCTTCGTCCGCTCGGTGCTGATGAATCACAGCTATCACCATCGCGGACAGCTTTCCGTCTATCTGCGCCTGCTCGACGTGCCGCTGCCGGCGATCTACGGCACAAGCGCCGACGAGGCGATGTAGCCGAACACATCTCCGCGGCTCCGCGCCTCCGCGTGAAAACGTTCTTGTGCAAAACTACGGCGCATGAAAATCGTCGCGGGGGACATTGGCGGGACGAAGGTTCTGCTGCAGCTGGTCGATGCGTCGCAATCGGGACGGACCGTGCTCGCGGAGCAGCGGTACGAGAGCAACGCGTATGCGACGTTTGAGGCGATGCTCGGCGTGTTTGTGAAGGAGCACGTTCCCACCCCGATCGATGCGGCGTGTTTCGCCGTGGCCGGTCCGGTGTTCGCCGATCGCGCCGAAGTTACGAATCTGACATGGAAGATCGACGCGCTGGCGCTGGCGAAAAAGTTCTCGATCGGACGCGTGTCGCTCATCAACGATTTCTACGCTGTCGCCTTGGGAGTTCCGATTCTCGCGCCGTCGGATTTCATCGTCCTCAACGCCGGCACCCGTGTGAACTTCGCTCCGATCGCCATCCTCGGCGCAGGAACCGGCCTCGGCGAGGCGAATCTCGTTCATGACGGGATGAAGTGGAACGTCGTCCCGTCCGAGGGTGGTCACGCGGACTTTGCGCCGCAGGATGAAGAGCAGACGAGGCTCTTTCTCAACCTGCACGCGAAGTTTGGACACGTCAGTTGGGAACGGCTGCTGTCGGGAGCGGGGCTTCTCAACATCCACAACTTTTTGTCGGGACACCATCGGGAGTACGACGAAACGCTGCCGGCCGAAATCGCGAAAGCGTTGGCGGACGGTGATCCAATCGCGAAGCGCACGTTCGAAATCTTCGTCGACATCTACGGCGCCGAGGCGGGCAATATGGCGCTGCGAGTGCTGGCGCGCGGCGGCGTCTACCTCGCGGGCGGCGTCGCGGCGAAGAACGTCGATCGCTTCACCGACGGCAAGTTCATGGACGCCTTCCTGCGCAAGGGACGCTTCCAGAACATCCTCGCCGCGATTCCGGTCAACCTGATCACGAATCCGAAGGTGGGACTGTTGGGGGCGGCGGAGATGGCGATGCGGGTGGTGCGGTCGTAAAAACGAAATGTTGAATGGTGAATGTTCAATGTTGAATGTTGAATGAAAGTCAGTCTGCGCGAAGCTTCATTCAACACTCAACATTCAACATTGAACATTCAACATTGCCTCTCCCGCCCGCTTACCGGAATCATGATCAGCGCTCATCCGTTCCTCCCGCCGCAGTTCAGAGGAGCAATACACACATGGGTCTTTCTGTCGGAATCGTCGGGCTGCCGAATGTAGGCAAGTCGACGATCTTCAACGCGCTCACCGCCGCCGGGGCGCAGAGCGCGAACTATCCCTTCTGCACCATCGAACCGAACGTCGGCATCGTGCCGGTCGTCGACGCGCGCCTCGACAAGCTGGCCGCGCTGGCGCAGAGCAAGCAGACCGTCTACACCGATCTCAAAGTCGTCGACATCGCCGGTCTCGTGCGCGGCGCGTCGAAAGGGGAGGGCCTGGGCAACCAGTTCCTCGCCAACATCCGCGAGACCGACGCCATCCTGCACGTCGTCCGCTGCTTCGACGATCCGAACGTGGTGCACGTGGAAGGCTCCGTCGATCCCGAGCGCGACATCGAGGTGATCGAGACCGAGCTGCTGCTGGCGGACATGGACGCCGTCGGTAAGAAGCTCGACCGCGTCGGACGCCTGGCCCGCGTCGGTCAGAAGGAGTACGTCGCGCAGGCCGACGCACTCGAAAAAGCGAAAGCGGCCGCCGACAAAGGTACGCCGTTGCGCGCAGTCGATTTCACCGACGAGGAGAAGGAGTCGCTGCGCGAGCTCAACCTCATCACGCTCAAGCCGGTCCTCTACGTCGCGAACGTCGCCGAATCCGACCTCGGAGAGGAAACGCCGCTGTTGCAGAAAGTCCGCGCCATCGCCGCCGAGAAAAAGGGGGAGGTGGTCGTCATCTGCGGCGAGCTCGAAGCACAGATCTCCGATCTTCCTCCCGCCGAGCGGACGGATTTTTTGAAAGAGATGGGACTCGAAGAGCCGGGGCTGAACGTTTTGATCCGCGCCGCGTACAAGCTCCTGAATCTCGAAACGTTCTTCACCGCCGGACCGAAGGAAGCGCGCGCCTGGACGATCGAGCGCGGCTCGAAAGGTCCGCAGGCGGCCGGCAAGATCCACAGCGATTTCGAACGCGGCTTCATCCGCGCCGAAACGATCGCCTACGACGACTACATCACCCTCGGCGGCGAGCAGGCAGCGAAGTCTGCCGGGAAGATGCGCAGCGAAGGAAAAGATTACGTGGTCCAGGACGGGGACGTGATCCTGTTCCGGTTCAATGTGTAAGCAGTGGATCAGTCGATCAGTGGATCAGTCGATCAGAGGAAACACGGCGCCGATCACGAATCCCCTGATCTACTGACCCACTGATCTACTGATCTACTAACCATGCAGTTCACCATCCTCAGCGACGAAGGGCTTCCCATCCGCGGCGATCTCGACATTCCGCCGGGGGCGAAGGCGCTTGTCGTCATCGTGCACGGGTTCAAGGGATTCAAAGACTGGGGATTCTTTCCGTGGCTCGGCGAGACTCTTTGCAATCATCGCTTCGCCGTCTGCCGCTTCAACATGTCGCGCAGCGGGATCGATGAGAATCCGGAAACGTTCGACCGCCTCGATCTCTTCGCCGACGATACGTACTCGGGACAGATCGCGGACCTGCAGAAAGTCGTTCGCTACGCGCAGCAGCGCGCCGATGTGCCGACGTTCCTGGTCGGCCATTCGCGCGGCGGCGGAGTCTCGCTTCTGGCCGCCGACGGCATCGAGAACCTTAGCGGCATCGTTACCTGGAGCGCGATCGCACGCACCGACCGCTGGGATGACGCCACGAAGACGTTGTGGCGCCGCGTCGGCTATCTGGAGGCGGAGAACACGCGCACGAAACAGATGATGCGGATGTCGACGCGCATGCTCGATGACATCGAAGCGAACCGCGATCGCCTGGACATCCTCAAATGCGTCACGCAGATCGAGCATCCGATGCTCGTCATCCACGGCGCGCGCGACGAAAGCGTCCCTGTCGCGGAGTCCGCCGAGATCGCGTCGTACGCGGACGACGCCTCGCACGTGATCATCGCCAACGCCAGCCATACCTACAACGCCATCCACCCGCTCGTGCACATCCCGGCCGAGCTGACCATGGCCGCCGCGATCACCGCGCGCTTCATCAGCGTGTATTCGTAGCGGCTAGAAGCTTCGCGGAATGGCCCAACGTAAGCATTTTCGTGGCGTCGAGACGTAGCGCCGTCGGCTCGACGGCTGTACCGCCAGCGGCTCGCTGGCAGGTCTCGCGAAGCGTGCCGCCGAGCCGGCGGCGGTACAGCCAGCGGGCCGCTGGCGCTACGTCCGGCGAGACGCCAGCGCTCCGTTGCGCGCGCGGTCAAGGCCGTTGGAGTAGCTTCGCCACCTGCACGTAGTACGTTCGCGCCTTTTCGCGATCGCCGGACAGCTGCGCGGCGTGGGCGGCGCCGGAGAGTCCGTTCAATCGTCCCGGCGAATCTTTGAGCGAGTGCTCGTACGCATCGAGAGCTTCCTGCGGGCGATTGGTGGCGAGCAGGAAATCGCCGAGCATCTCGCGCGCGGGGAGGATCGAGCCCGGCGTGACCGGACTCTTGTCCATGGAGTCTTCGAGATCGGCCGCCTTCCGCAACGCTGCTTCCGCCGCATCCTCCCGCCCCTCGGCATGCGCAGTCCAGCCGTCGACGGCATCAATCTGCACCTGGATCTGATCGGCCCAATACGCGTTCTTCTGCCCGATCAGCATCTGCTGCAGCCGCTTCAGCTGCTCGACATCCGCATGCGCGCCCGCCGCATTGCCGCCGCGCGCCTTGCCCATGCCCGACGCAAAGTACGTCACAGCCTCGGCATACGCATAGCGGTCCCACGGGAAATTCGCGGGACGAACCGTGAGCGCCGCCGCATCCGTCCAGCGCTTGCGCTCCAACGCGTACCGCGCGGGGACGGAGGCCATGGCGTAGTAGCCGGCGAAGTTTTCGACGTCGAGCGACTTGATCGCAGCAAGATCGTCAACTAGTTGACGAACGGGCTCGTCCTGGCCGAGTTGCAGATAGGCGTAGGCGAGGTAGTCGGATGCATGAAGTTTGTCGAAGGCCACGGCGCCCGGATGCGTGACTGCTGCATGGTCGTGCGCCGCCTTCGCCGATTTCAGGTTCGAATCGATCGTCTCGTTCCACATGCCGAGGCGGACGAAGATGTGCGACGGCATATGAAGAGCGTGAGGGGAGGAGGGAGCGATCTTCGCGTACGCGTACGCGGCGTTTAGCGCGAGTGGCGCGAGCGCGGGATAGTCGAATGAGTGGATCAGGTAGTGCGCGATGCCGGGATGATCGGGATGCGTTTTCAGCAGCCGGTTGAAAATCTCCGCGGCCTGCTTCTGATACGCGTACGTCTTGTCTGTCGGCTGCGACATGCCGTGCGCGATGAGCGAGAGCCCGTAGAAGATGGCCGCTTCGTCGTCGTTCGGAAACGCAGCCGTGAGCCGCTGCATCCCCGCCTCGTAGGCGCGGGCGCGAGTGTTGAGGTCTTGATGCTCGACGTCGTTGTAGAACGAGGCAATCGCGGCGATGTAACCCTTCTCGCGGTCGGTCTTCGCACCGATCGCTTTCGCCTTCGCCGCCGCGGCAACGCCGCGCGCCAGTTCGGCAGGCGCGTAGGGACTCGGCCAGACGGGATGGTAGTTGCTCATGGCCACACCCCACCACGCCATCCCGCACTGCGGATCGACGCTCGCCGTTTCGGTGAACGCCTTCTCCGCCTCCTCGTACCAGAACGAATGCAGCAGCGCGACCGCCCGCGTGAATTTGGCCTGCGCGGCAGGCGTGCACGAGGTCGAGAACGCGACCGTGCCTAATCGTTCAACACCCTCGGCATGATGGTCGTGCTGCTCCATCTGAGCGGCGACGGTGACGGCGGAAAGGAGAAGAATCGAGATCGCAGCGATGCGCATGTCGGCGATTGTAGCGAGTAAAATTCGGCGGATATGAAGAACAGCGACCAAGCAACCGGGAAGGCCGCGTCCGAACTCATCGACCAGCGGATTCGCGACCTGGAAGGATGGCGCGGAGAAACTCTGGCCCGCATGCGGAAGCTGATCCTGGAAGCCGACCCCGAGATGACCGAGGAGTGGAAGTGGATGGGCACGCCGGTCTGGTCGCACCACGGGATCATCTGCACCGGCGAGTCCTACAAAAAAGTCGTCAAGCTCACCTTCGCCAAGGGAGCCAAGCTCCCCGATCCAAAGGGCCTCTTCAATTCCAGCCTGGAAGGCAACACGCGAAGAGCCATCGACATCGCCGAGGGAGAGAAGGTCGACGCACGCGCCTTCAAGGCGCTTATGAAGGCCGCGGTGGCCCTCAACGGCGCGGCGAAGAAGAAGTGAGGAGGTTTTGGTGGCGGTGCCCAGAGTCGAACTGGGGACCTAGCGCTTATGAGACGCCCGCTCTAACCATCTGAGCTACACCGCCATCGAGGTGAGAAAATCACGGGGGCTGAATTGTAATCGCACTGTTGGCCGAGCCTTGGGCGACCAACGCCGCCGGCCGTGCCGGCGAAGATATACTGAACGCCGCGCGGCGCGGAAAATTTCGGCCGCGGAGCGTTGAATGTCCTACGTCGAGGGGCGGCACTGCGTCCGATGCGGCAATCCTGAAGAGGACGCGCTGCTCGACCGGTGCGTGGCCTGCGGCAAGTACTTCTGCGCTGACTGCGCGTACCGGGCCACGGGACGGCGTTTCTGTTCGGCCGAGTGCGCGCGCGCGTTTTTCTACGGAGAAGGTGATGACTACGAAGACGATGACACCGCCGACACTTGATGCGATCGCGCCGGACCGGCGTCCGCGCCGGCTGCGGCGAACGGAATCGATCCGGGCGCTCGTGCGCGAGACGGTGGTGCGGCCGGAAGACCTGATCTATCCGCTCTTCGTCGTGCCGAACACGCGGCCGAAGGTGGAGATCGGATCGATGCCGGGCGTGTGGCAGCTGCGCGTGCGCGAGGCTGTCGACGAGGCGCGGCGCGCCTACGACCTCGGCATCCGCGCGCTGCTGTTGTTCGGATTGCCCGAGTACAAGGATGGGATTGGCTCGTCGTCGTGGGATCCGGCCGGGCCGGTGCAATCGGCCATCGAAGCGATCAAACGCGCCGTGCCGCAGATGACGGTGATGGCGGACGTCTGCCTCTGCGAGTACACGGATCACGGCCACTGTGGCGTCATCGTCGATCGCAATGGGACGAAGGACGTCGACAACGATCAGACGCTGCCGCTGCTGGCCAAGCAGGCGGTGTCGTTCGCCGCGGCGGGCGCCGACTTCGTGGCTCCGTCGGACATGATGGACGGGCGCGTGGTCGCTATCCGCGAGTCGCTGGACGATGCAGGGTTGGCCGAGGTCGGGATCATGGCCTACTCGGCAAAGTACGCGTCGGGGTTCTACGGGCCGTTCCGCGAGGCCGCCGAATCCGCGCCGCAGTTCGGCGACCGGCGCAGCTATCAGATGGATCCGGCCAACGTTCGCGAGGCCATCCGCGAGATGGAACTGGACGTGGAAGAAGGGGCCGACATGATCATGGTCAAACCGGCGCTGTCGTATCTCGATGTCATCCGCGCCGCGCGCGACAACTTCGACCTGCCCGTGGCGGCCTACAACGTCAGCGGCGAGTATTCGATGGTGAAGGCCGCCGCGGAGCGCGGCTGGATCGATGGTCCGCGCGTGATGAACGAGATCCTGACGTCGATCAAACGGGCTGGCGCGGATCTGATCATCACCTACCACGCGGTGGAATTCGCTTCGCAGCAGGGGTGAGGCAGGGACGAGGGAGATGAAGCAGGGACGAGGGAGACGCTTCGTTCTGCCGCTACCTTTCGCGCGTGTGATGCTCATCCAGATCGCCGGCGAAGCCGGCGTAAGAACAGTAGCCCCCAGCTTTCAGCTGGGGGACAGCAACCGCGGGCAATTTGGGAGCGCGCTTTAGCGCGCGAGAGAAAGCTTTCTTTCGCCCGCTTAAGCGGGCTCACGAGACTGCGCGATCGGAAAAACCCCCAGCTCAAAGCTGGGGGCTACGGTTCTCACGACGGCTTCGCCGCCGGAGCACCAGCGAATGTTTGGGGGGGGGTGCGGCTAGGATCGCGTTCCGAGTTACGTTGCCTCGTCCCTCGTCCCTCGTCCCTCGTCCCTGCCTCACCCCCCCTGCTTCACCCGCACCAGACTGCGGAAACCGCATCCGGGTGATCGAGCAAATAGCCGTCTTCGTTGGCATCGTATTGGATGATGGCGCCGTCGAGGCGGGAGGCGGACATGTCGTCGAGGGCGATGCGGATGCCGTTCACGTTGACGACTTCGTCGCCGTCGATGGGGGCGTCGGCGTAGGCGAGGCGGTAGCCGCTGCCGCCGCAGCCGGTGGTGAAGGCGATGCGGAGGATGCGGCCGTCCAGCTCCTGCTGCAGATGCGCCGCGGCGGTCTGCGTGATCGAAACGTTCATTCCGTTGCCGCGCCGCGCACCAGGCGCGTTTCGGCGTCCTCGCGTTTGAACCAGTCGCGGTCGAGCTTCGTCAGTTCCAGCTCGCGTTCCAGCTCGACGATGTGGGCGCGTTTGGAGGCGCCGAGGTAGACGAGGAAGGCGCGTTCGATCGCGGATACGCTGCGGCCGAGCTCCGCCAGCTTGCGTTCCATCGTCCGCTCGCGCGCGATGAGAAACTCCGTCGTCTCCCGGTACGACAGGTCGCCTTCGAGGATGTCCTGGAAGGCGAGGTCGTTCGCGAGCGTGACTTTGCTGCGCGACGTGCCGGTAGCGGCGATCTTCATCTCGATGAGATCGCGCGTGGCCCGCTCGTCGACGGCAAACTGTTTGAACATGTTCGCGGTCAGCGGATTGGGCAGATTCTCGGCCAGCTTCTCGAACGTTTTGTACGCCTCGACGGTGTACTGAAAAACGGTGTTGAGCTGCTGGTTGGTGAGGATGGCGGGGGTGGTTTCGATTGCGGTCATTCGGTTCCTCGGAGTGGATTAGTCGATCAGTAGATTAGTGGATTAGTAGATCAGGAGGTGGCGTTGCGCCGAGCCCGAACAGCGGACCCGCAGGGCGAGCGGCCCCGGCTACCCCTCTGATCGACTAATCTACTAATCACTAATCCACTGCTTCATTCTATTTTCGCTACCTTCAAGATTACATCGCCGAGCAGTTTTGACTGGCACGACAGGCGGTATGGCGCTTCGAGCTCTTTGTACGTTTCGTCGGGCGTCGGCGGCGTGAGGTTATCCCAGCCGTCGATGACTTCCACCCTGCAAGTCCCGCACGCACCGTCGCCGCCGCAGACGTGACTGATGCGGATGTCCATGGCGATGGTGCAAGTCAGCAGCGTCGATCCCTCGGCGAACTCCGCGGCTTTTCCTTCGTCGACGAATATGACCCGCGGCATGCGGGCGGATTGTAATCGCTACTCGAGAGCGCGGTGGGCCATGTACGAGCTGCGGACCAGCGGAGCGGACTCGACGTGGTGGAAGCCGAGAGCCCGGGCTTTGTTGCCGAGGGTGGTGAACTCGTCGGGGGTGTAATAGCGGCGGACGGGGTGGTGGTTGCCGGTGGGCGCGAGGTACTGTCCGAAAGTGATGATGTCGACGCCGGCGTCGCGGAGGTCGGCAGCAACTTCGAGCACTTCCTCTTCCGTTTCGCCGAGGCCGAGCATGAGCGACGATTTCGTCAACATGTTTACATTTCGCTCGTCACCTGCCCATTGGAGAACGTCGAGCGAGCGTTTGTACTTCGCGACGGGACGCACGGCGGGATAAAGCCGCGGAACGGTTTCGACGTTGTGCGCGAGGACTTCCGGCGCCGAGGCGATGACGGTGCGGAGGGCGTCGCGATTACCTTCGAGATCGGAGATCAGCACTTCGACCGCGGCGCCGGCTTGTTCTCGCACGGCGAGGACCGTCTGGGCGAGATGTTCTGCGCCGCCGTCGGGCATGTCGTCGCGATTCACCATCGTGATCACCGCGTGCTTCACGCCCATCTTCGACACTGCCTCGGCCACTCGCCTCGGCTCGTCGGCATCGGCGGCGAGCGGCTTTCCTTTGCCGACCGCGCAGAAGGTGCAGCGGCGCGTGCAGATCTCGCCGAGGATCATGAAGGTGGCGGTACCGGCGCTCCAGCATTCAAAGATGTTCGGGCAGCGCGCCTCCTGGCAGACGGTGTTGAGCGCGAGGTCGTTCATCAGCTTCGAGACAGGAAGCTGCGCGAGGTCGCCAGGCACGCGGATCTTCAACCACTCGGGACGATGTCCGGCGCGGCGGTTTTTGGGAGCGGAGTCGATGGCGGAAGTCATTTCAGTGGGAAACGATTGGTGGTTTGTCATCCTGAGCCTGCCGAAGGCGTTGGAGCGCGAAGCGCGGAACGCCGCAGGACGGCGAAGGATCTCAAGATGCGCAACTCCGGCTGAAACGGCTGGGATTCAACGCAGCTTGGGAAGCTTGAGATCCTTCGCCGTCCTCCGGCATCTTCGCTTGCGGCTCCGTGCCTACGGCAGCCTCAGGATGACAAATTGTCTCCGAACTGCACATGTCAAAATCTCATTAAGCCGCCGACGGCCGACAGGCTGCTTTCCACCTTTTCCAACGCCTCGCGGTCGTCGGTCCAGCGGATCCTTTCATAGGCCTCGGCGAATGTGAACCAGCCGTAGTGGTCGTGTTCGGCCGCGTCCATCCGGATGGGCATTCCGGGCGGGACTTCGACGGCGAATCCGATCTCCGAGGCGATGATCGGCGGTGGATGTTTGGCGGCGAGGAAGTGTGACTCGATCATGAACGACTGCTCCAGATCGATCGCTTCCGGCTCGCCGCTGTGCCCCGTCTCTTCGATCAGTTCGCGGCGTGCAGTGTCGAGCGGCAGTTCGCCCTCTTCGATCGAGCCGGTGATCGGTTGCCAGAAGTTGCCGCGCTCGGGGCGGCGATGCAGAAGCAGTACGCGCTCGCCGTCGTGGACCAGGATCTTCACCAGTCGGATGCTCTCTGATCGCGGTACGACGTCGCGTTCGAAGACTTCGGCGAAGTTCGCGGCGACGATCTCGCGGACTTCGGCCAGCGCGACGTCGCGTCCGACGAGATTTGAGATCGAAGTCACGCCGGTTCCGTGAAGTCCGCACGGCGTGATGAGCCGGAAGTGATCGAGATTCGTGGTTACGTTGAGCGCGAAGCCGTGCGAGGTCACCCATCGCGCGATGCGGACGCCGATTGCGGCGATCTTGTCGTTGCCGACCCAGATGCCGCGTTTGCCTTCGGCGCGTTCGGCGGTGATGCCGTACTCCGCAACCGTCCGGATCAGCACTTCCTCAAGCTTCGTCACGTACTTGCGCACGTCGCGCTTGCCCTCGCCGAGGTGGATGATCGGATAGCCGACGAGCTGGCCGGGACCGTGATAGGTGATGTCGCCTCCGCGCGTGGTTTCGAAAAACCGGACGCGCTGCGCATCGAGCGTGGCCGCGGGCGCGAGGAGGTTGCGGACGTCGCCGCCGCGCCCGAGGGTGATGACGGGCGGATGTTCGAGCAGGAGAAGCTGATCGGGAATCGCCTCTTCCTGCCGCAACTCCACGAGCTTCTGTTGCAGCCGCATGCCGTTCTCGTAAGTGACGAGATGAAGGTTGCGGAGCTCACACACGCGCATCACGAGTTTGGACAACCGTTGAGCTTTCGCGCAGATTTCGCCGTTCGTAGCGCCGCCGGCCCGGCGGCTGGACCGCCAGCGGCTCGCTGGCGCTTCTGACTTGCCGCCGAGCCGGCGGCGGTACAGCCGGCGGGCCGCCGGCGCTCCTGGAAGTGCGCTCCCAGGCGTTACTGCGACCGCACTGGTGCTTTGCCCGTGTTGAGGAAGTCCATCAGGATCTTCATGCGATGGGGGATGAAGATGTCCCGCACGGCCGGGGAGATCCGGTAGCGCCGCCCCAACTCGCCGGCTTCCGGAAAATCCTCGGTGATCTGTTGGATGCCGTCGGGCGAGGGAGGAACGACGACGCCTTGGTCCCCTACCCCGAATGCGACGTGGCAGCCGACACAGTTCAGTGAGTCAGCGCGGTCGACGATCTGTTCAGGCGTCATCGTGCTGCCGATGGCCGTCAGCTGTTCCTGGATGCGGTTCCGGAAGCCCGGAGAAGTGACTTTGCTCGCGTCGAATGGCGTTCTGTAGGCGAACGCCGGGACGTTGTCGGTGGGATTGCTCTCCGCCAGGAGAAATGCGCGCGGAATCTCCATGAAGAACTCGTTGACGTCGCGGACGGCCAGGTTCGGCACCTGCCCAACCAGCGCATCCTGAAACGCCTGCGCGACGGGCGAGGTCGACGTCGAATCGAAGAATCGGGCGATCGGCATGTTCTGCAGAACGTCCGGCGTCATCCGGAGCGTGCACGGCGTCGTGCTGCAGTCTTTCGTCAGGCGGAACTGATACATCCTCGCCTGGTGGTCGCTTCCCTGTTGTGTGGTGCGGATGCCGCCGCCACTGGCTGCCGAGAAGTTGTCGGGATCGATTACGGGCGGCATGCCGGCAATGCCGTCGAAGTAGAACGACTCCAGTTTCGCGCGGCGATCCGCCTCCGAATCGACTTTCGTCAATCCAGCCCAGAACTCCGCGACGGCACGGCAGCCAGCGAGACCGGACGAGGGATTGGGGTTGCGGAGAACCGGCTCCATGATGATGTGGAGGCGCTGCGTGAACGGCATGGTGCGCGCGAACACGAGACGGAACTGCCCGCAATTCGATCCGTCGGCCGGCGCCTGATCGAACCGGTTCACGAGTGCGATCGGGAAATACTCGCCGGACGTGAACGGCGTTGCCGCCAACGCCCCTTCCAACGTCGGACAGCGCCGCGGCAAGCCGTTGAACGACGGCGAACCATCCGTCATGAAGTCATCGCAATGCGGTCCGAGCGGATCGGCGAGTCCAGGCTTCGGATTTTGCGTATCGAACCATTGCCGGAAAAGCTGCGCGCTGGTGAGGTTGGGAACGCCGCTCCGTGCGATGAGCTGGTCGAGGACGCGCTGGAACGTGAACCCTTCGAGCAGCGTCAGGTCGGTGATGATCATCGAGCGGCGCGCATCGAGTTGCGTGATCGGCCCCGGCGGAGGCGGAACCGCACGGTGTCGGGGTGTCCCCGTGGCAGCAACAAGCGTGAGCACGATAGCTGTGGACAGCACGGCAATCCGCATGGGTAACCTCTCTGGCGATTGGGAAGAGGATACGCCAGGACGGTTCGTAGCGCCGCCGGCCCGGCGGCTGGACCGCCAGCGGCTCGCTGGCGCTTCTGAGTTACGCGACGCGATGGAAATGCTTTTCGGAGATTGCCGCAATCGCGAAAGCGCCGGAGCGCTGGCGTCTCGCCGGCTGGCCCGGCGGCGTCCTCGCCGCCGAATGGGAGGCTTGCGCAGGCGTCTTGTTACCAGCGAAATTTGAGGGTTTGGCGGTTCGGCAGCGAGGACGCAGCCGGGCCAGCCGGCGAGGACGCCAGCGCTCCGGCCGCGAGCATCGGCGCTACGCTCATCGACTACGGACGGTATTCGGCCAACTGCTTCTGCAGTTTCTTCGCGTCGCGGACGATGTCGGGATCGCTGGCGGTGGTGAGGAACTCAGCCAGCGCCTTCGTGGCGTCGTGGTAGTCGCCGTTGTTCACCTGGGCGATGATTTTGTTGTAGGCCTCGATCTGGCGGTTTTGGGCGGCGACGCGCGTTAGCTCCGCGGCCTGTTTTTCGAAGTCGCGTCGAGCGTCGGGATCGGCGGTGTTCGCGGCGAGGTCGCGAACGATCGCGGCGGCTTCGTCGAGGCGGCCGTCGTGTGTGAGCGCGTTCGCGCGAGTTAACTCGGCGCGGACGATGACCGCGCGCGCTGCGAACGAGAGTTGCGGTTTGTGCATCGCGTCGAGTTGCGCGAAGAGCGGATCGGCTTTGGCGCGATTGCCGGTGCGGCGATACATCGCCAGCAGGTGCAGCGCGAAATCGGTGCGGGCCGGGAGCAGCGTCGAGGCTTGTTCGAGTGCGGCGATGCCGGGCGTGACGTCGTCTTCGACGCTATACGTCGTGCCGAGGTCGCCGATGGCGCGGCCGAGCGGGAAGGCGGGATCGGCACGATGTTCGAGAGCGCGTTGCACGAGCGTGCGCGCCTTCCGGAACCGAGTGATGTCGTCGTCAGCGGCATTCGTGCTCTGCGCGAGCGCGCCGATCTGATCATGCATCAGCGCCTCGGCGTACGACAGCGCGACTTCGACGTCATTCGGATCGGCAGCAATCGCTTTCTCGAAGAACACCATCGCCTCGGCATACTTCGTCGCCGCCGCGCGCAGAATGCCGAGGCCCGCCAACGAGCGCGCGTGTCGCGGATTGGCGTCAAGCGCCGCGCGATAGTGGCGCTCGGCGTCGGCGGCAAGCTCTTCGAGGCCGGAGAGAAAGTCACCGAGCTCGTAGAGCGTCGCGGCGCGGTCGAGCGGCTCGATGGTGACGTTCGTATCCGTGGCTGGAACGGTGAGCGAGATCGCCCACGCCGCGCGCTGCGGCGAAGAGTAGCGGGTGATTGCCGCATCGACGTCGCGCAACGTGCGGTGATAGCGCGTCTTCAGCGACGCCTCGACCGCGGTGCCGTGCGCGAGGTCGTGCACGAAGTCGTAGAAGTCGCCGCCGTTGCGCCCCGAGGTGCGCACGAGCCAGTCGACGATGGCCCACGACTCGGCATAGAACGTCGACTGCGCAATGCCGTCGTTGTAGATGTCCGACTCGCGCGTGGCCTTGAAAAGATCCGGCAGCGGAATCCGCGAACGCTGACGCAGGACTGAGATGTGGCTGGCCATCGGCTCGCCGGCGGAGATGGACCGCGAGCGGATCGTGGCGTTGCTGAAGTACTCGGCGATCCCTTCTTCGAGCCAGAGCGGCGCGTGCGCGTCGCCGGACTGCATGAGGTAGTGCACCAGCTCGTGCAGCGGAGCGCGCTCGCCGCCCTGCCAGCTGTAGTTCTGGTTGATGATCATCGATCCGCCGTCGCGCTGCGACACGAAGACGCCGCTGACGTTGGAGTCGCGGCGATTGAGCAGCATGTCGAAGTACGGCCGGCTCTCGCGCCGGCGCGTAAAGAGGATGACGCGCGTCGGAGTGGCGTCCGGCGCGCTGAAGGTGGAGTCGACCTGCGTCAACGCGGAGGCGAGCGTCTCCAGTTCCGCGGCCACGGAGCGCGTCCGGTTCTCGTCCGCGCTGCTGATGAAGACGAAGTGTTTCGACCGCGCGAGCAGCCACTTTTCGTCGGCAGCGGGAAAGGGGATGGGGCCGTTCGTCTGCCGCGGCGTGCCGTCGCCTTTGACGCCTTTGAGGACGGGCGGGATGAATTGCGCGTGCGCCGCGGAAGCGAGAAGGACAGCGAGAAACAGGGCGCGCCGCATCACGGCCCATATCGTAGCGCCGCCGGCTCGGCGGCTGGACCGCCAGCGGCTCGCTGGCGCTTTTCGTGACATGCCGCCGAGCCGGCGGCGGTACAGCCGGCGGGCCGCCGGCGCTACGACGTTACAGCGTGAACTGCCCCGCTTCGATGAACGCCTTCACCTTGGCCATGAACTGGTCGGCTACCGCGCCGTCGATCAGACGGTGATCGAAGGTCAGGGAGAGAATGCACATCGAGCGGATGGCGATGAAGTCGCCGTCCTTCGTCTCCACGACGACCGGGCGCTTCTTCACGCCGCCGACGCCCAGGATGGCTACCTGCGGCTGATTGATGATCGGCGTGCCGAAGAGGCCCCCGTAGATGCCGGGATTCGTGATCGTGAACGTGCCGCCCTGCACGTCGTCGGGCGCGAGCTTCTTCGTCTTGGCGCGCTCGCCGAGGTCATTGATCGTTTTGGAGAGGCCGAGGATGTTCTTCTCGTCGGCGTTTTTCACGACCGGGACGATGAGACCCCATTCGAGGGCGACGGCGATGCCGATGTTGAGGTCGCGGTGGTAGATGACCGAGGCGTCGTCCATCGAGGCGTTGATGATGGGGAACTCGCGCAGGCCGGCCACGACCGCCTGGATGATGAACGGGAGGAAGGTCAGCTTGGTGCCGCGCTCGGCGTAGGCGTCTTTGTACTGGCGGCGCAGTTTGTCGATGGCGGTGAAGTCGACTTCGAAGACGGTGGTGACGTGCGCCGAGGTTTGTTTCGACAGCACCATGTGCTGCGCGATCTTCTTGCGCATCACCGAGAGCGGCTCGATGCGATTGTTCTCGCCGGATGCGAAGGTCATCGCGGGCGGACGCGGCGCGGGCGTCGGCTGCTGCTGCGCAGCTGCCGGTTGCGCCGGTGCGGCGGGTTTCGGTTGCTGCAGGAAGTCGAGGATGTCGTTCTTGGTGACACGGCCGGAGACGCCGGAGCCTTGCAGCCTGGAGATGTCGACGTTGTTCTCCTGCGCGATCTTGCGGACGAGCGGGGAGGATTTGGTGCGGCGACGTTCGTCGAGCGAGGCGATGTTTTCGTCCTCGTTCTGCTCGGTCGCGGCGGCTGCCTGGACGGGCGGGGCTTCGACGCGAGGCGTCTCGATCGGCGGCGCAGGTTCCGGCGCAGGTGAGGGTGGCGGCTCAGGCTTCGCGGCAGCAGGTGCAGGTTGCGGCGGTGGTGCCGCGGCGGCGGCAGGTGGCGCGCTCGCGCCGGCCGCTTCGCCGTCTGCGCCGATGCGGGCCACGACGGTGTTCACTCCGACCGTCTGCCCTTCCTGGGCGATGATCTCGGTCAGCGTTCCGGAGGACGGCGAGGGGATCTCGGCGTCGACTTTGTCGGTGGAGATTTCGAGAAGGGGCTCGTCGCGCTCAACTTTGTCGCCGGGCTTTTTCAGCCACTTGACGATGGTTCCTTCGGCGATCGATTCGCCCATCTGGGGCATGACGACATCAATAGGCATTGCAGGGTTGCTCCTGAGTGTCAGTACGCAAGCAGTTCTCTTGCCGCGCGCAGAACTTTATCGCGATTCGGTAGATAGAACGCCTCCAGCGGCGGCGAGTAGGGCGTGGGGACGTCGAGCGCGGCCACGCGTTTGATCGGCGCGTCGAGGTAGTCGAATGCTTTCTCGGCGATGCGCGCGGCAAATTCGGCGCCCGCGCCGCCGGTCAGCGGCGCTTCATGCAGGATGATGACGCGGTTGGTCTTGGCGACGGAGTTGAGGATCGCTTCCTCATCGAACGGCAGGATCGATCGCAGATCGATGACCTCGACGGAGACGCCGTCCTTGGCCAGTTCGGCCGCGGCGTCGTCGGCGACGTAGATCATCGAGCCCCAGGTGATGATGGTGAGGTCTTTCCCGCTGCGGCGAATGTTGGCTTTGCCGATCGGGACGATGTAGTCGTCCGCCGGCAACTCTTCCTTGATGCGGCGATACAGGTACTTGTGCTCGATGAAGAGCACCGGATCGTCGTCGCGGATGGCCGCCTTCAGCAGTCCCTTGGCGTCGTACGCCGTCCCCGGCGCGACGATCTTCAACCCGGGCCGGTTCATGAACATGGCCTCCGGATTGAGCGAGTGAAACGGTCCGCCGTGCGTTCCTCCGCCGGCCGGTCCGCGCACGACGATCGGACACGAACTGCCGACGCGGTAGCGCGACGTTGCGGTGAAGTTGACGAGCATGTCGTACGCGCAGGTGATGAAGTCGATGAACTGCATCTCGGCGATCGGACGCATCCCCATCAGCGCCGCTCCCGACGCCGCACCGACGATCGCCACCTCGGAAATCGGCGTGTCGATGACGCGCTCGGCCCCGAACTCTTCGATCATGCCATCGCTGACTTTGAACGCGCCGCCATACGCGCCGACGTCTTCGCCGATGAGAAAGACGCGCGGATCGCGCCGCATCTCCTCGATCATGGCCTCGCGGATGGCGTCGAGGTAGGTGGTCAGCGGCATGGGCGGCTCCGGAGGTTTTTCTCAGTCGTCCCGAGCATCAGCAGCACAGGCAAGAGTGTCTGTGCCACATGAATCCTGCCGTATTCGCGAATGCTGCTGGAGGGGAAAGCCAGTGTGGCACAGACACTCTTGTCTGTGCTTTTGCTGGATGCAGCACCTGCGATTGCTAACCCAGTCATCGCTGCTCCTCCCAATACCCATCCCCCGCGAACAGGCCCATTGCGGCCTCCTCTGGGTTGGGCATCGGCGAGCGTTCGGCTTCGTCCGTTGCGGCGTCGACTTCGCGTTTGGCGCGCGACTGGATCGCTTCGAAATCGGCTGTCGTGGCGATGCCGCCGTCGATGAGCGCCTTCTCGAACCGCACGACGGGATCCTTCGCCGACCACTCCTCGATCAGTGACTGCGGCACGTACGACTGGTTGTCGTGCTCGGCGTGGCCTTTGATGCGGAACGTCTTCACCTCGATCAGCGTCACGCCTTCGCCGGCGCGGGCGCGCTCGACGGCGCGGCGCGCGGCGGCGTAGGTGGCCAGGACGTCGTTGCCGTCCACGGTTTCGCTGGCGCATCCGAACGCATGCGCTTTGTCGGCGAGCGAGCGGACGGCGCTTTGTTTCGCGGTCGGCGTCGAATACGCGTAGCCGTTGTTCTCGAGGATCACCACCAGCGGCAAGCGCTGCACCGTGGCGAAGTTCATCCCCTCGTAAAACGCGCCAGTGGATGACGCGCCGTCGCCGATGAAGGCCATGCCGACCAGGTTGCGCTTCTGCATGCGCCCGGCGAGGGCAATGCCGGCCATGACCGGGATCATGTCGCCGAGCATCGAGATCTGTCCGATGAATCCATCGCGCGCGGGATGGCCGAAGTGGATGTTCAACTCGCGGCCGCGCGTCGGCGAATCGCCTTTGGCCATGTACTGCTTGATGATGTCGGACGGCTTCGCGCCGGCGACGAGGATCGATCCCATGTTGCGGATCAGCGGCTGGACCACGTCGCCCTGCGCGTAGTCGAGCGCATACGCCGCCGCGACCGATTCGCCTTCCTGCCCGAGGGAGCGATAGAGACCGCCGATTACTTTGGACTGGCGGAAGAGCGCGACGAGGCGTTCCTCCAGCGTGCGCGTCAGCCGGAGGTAGTAGTCGATGTCGAGAAGTTGTTCGCGGGTGAGCCCGTAGGTTTCCATTCGGCGACGGCTCTTTTAATGGATCGCCGCGGGGTACGCAAGTTACCCGTATGCTTCCGGCGATGGAATTGGTGGGAGTACTGCTCGATCGCGGGCTGCTGTGGATCAGCGACAACTGGCTGTTTCTCGTCATCGTCCTGGCGGCAATCGCAGTACCGCGCCGCGTGACGTGGCCGGAACGGCTCGATCGATTCGCGGCACGGCGGTTCGTCTGGATGCTCATATTCGGCGTCTCGCTCGCCGTCTCGCTCGGCAAGGTCTCGCGCGACGGAGTGACGCCGCCGCGCTATCACGACGACTTCGGCTACCTCCTCGCGGCGAACACGTTCGCGCACGGGCATCTGTCGTATCCGACTCATCCGTTCGCCGATCACTTCGAGACGATGCACGTCCTGCAGCGGCCTCGCTACGTGGCGAAGTTTCCGCCCGGCCAGGGATTCCTGCTCATGGGCGGGATGACGGCGGTCTGGCTGATGACGGCCGCCGCGTGCGCCGCGCTGTGGTGGGCGCTTCGCGTCTGGCTCGGTCCGCGCCTCGCGTTGATCGGCGGGCTGGCGGCGGCGCTGCACCCGACGATGCTGCGCTGGTCGCAGGCGTATACCGGCGGCGCCCTCGCCGCGTTCGCCGGCGCGCTGCTCTTCGGCGCGGTGGGCGTGCTGCGCGCGCGGTCGTCGTGGCGCGCGGCGTCGCTCGCCGGCATCGCGCTCGCCTTGCTCGCCGTCAGCCGGCCGTACGAGGGGCTCGTGCTGGCCGTCGCGTTGCTCGTCATCAGCAAGCCGCGCTTCGATCGCGCGCACGTCATCGGCGCGGTGACCGTGATCGTAGCGCTCGTGCCGCTCGCGCTGTACAACCGCGCCATCACCGGCAGCGCCTTCACACTGCCGTACTCGCTCTACGAGAAAAAATACGACCCTGTGCCGAACCTGCTGTTTCAGTCGCCGAACCGGATTGCGTCGTGGCCGAACGAGGAGATGACGTACAACTACAAGGTCGTCTTCCTTCGCTACTACCAGCGCGAGTTGGCGAATCCGATCGACGCGATCGCGAAAAAGATCGACGTCATCCGCTTCGCGTTGTTTGGTCCGGAGTCGTGGCTGTCCTCGGCGTGGTGCGTGCTGCTCCTGCCGCTCGTGGCGCTCCCGCGCGCGCTGGCGCGGCGACGCGAGGCGCGCCTGCTCGCGCTGGCGCTGCTCCTCTACGCGTTCGCGCCATTCTCGGTCAGCTGGTGGCTGCAGTTGCACTATCTCGCGCCCGCGGCGGCGCTGGCGGCGGCGCTCATCCTCGTGCTGTGGGACGAACTGGCGTCGATGCGGCGCGGAGGGCTGCTGGCGACGGCCGTCCTAGCGGTATTGGTCGTCAATGCAATCGGCGCCTGGTGCGCGACTCCGCTGCAACCAGGCCTCGAGCCGCAACGGCAGGCGATTGCGCGTTCGCTCGTCATGCGAGGCGGGCAGCACGTCGTCTTCGTCGCGCCCGACGTATTCGACGCGGTCTACAACCTCGGCGAGATCGACGCGCAGCCGGTGGTCTGGGCGCGCGACCTCGGTGCCGCACGCAACGAAGCGCTCCGTGCCTATTACAAAAATCGCGACGCGTGGAGACTCACGCGCCGCGATGGGGGAGTGACGTTGTCTGCCTATTGATGGATCGAGTG
>Ga0157375_10001180_pt1 | contig 22589 bp, 19 predicted proteins | sample M35metaG_FD_115311 | JGI IMG/M metagenome (GOLD analysis project Ga0157375, IMG submission 115311) | Miscanthus rhizosphere microbial communities from Kellogg Biological Station, Michigan, USA - M3-5 metaG | ecosystem: Host-associated > Plants > Roots > Rhizosphere > Soil | place: USA: Michigan... | reverse complement strand
ATCAAAAGGCGGAACTCACATTAAAAATTGAAGAAAAATTTTTTCATGCCGCAAATGCTATTCATGGATCAGTATATTTTAAAATGCTGGACGATGCCGCTTTCTTTGCAGTAAATTCGATAATTGAAGACGTTTTTGTTTATACAGTATCATTCAATGTTCAATTGTTGAGGCCTGTTTCATCCGGCATAATTAAATCAATCGGAGAACTCAAGTTCAAATCATCAAATTTATTTATTGCAGATTCAACACTGCTTGACGAAAACAATAAATTAGTTGGTAGGGGTTCAGGGAATTTCATGAAGAGCAAAATTGAACTGACGCAGGAAATTGGCTACAAGTAAAACCAGTAGAATGTATACTCATCTTTAACAGCTAACAGTGCGTGAATAGATCAGAAACTAAAAGCCCCGTCTGAACGGGGCTTTGAAATTTTACAGTTGTTTAAAAAACTTTTTTAGACGGTTTTTTGATCTCTTCAAGCATTTCCTTTACTGCTCTTTCCAGTTGAGGGTCTTTTCCGCTTAGAACAGATTTATAATCATTCACGACTTTTATATCCGGTTCGAGCTGCAGATTTTCAACAGGACGATCTTCTTTCCCGATAAATGCTACCATTGGAATACCAAATACCAGTGTAGGATCTATCTGTGTTTCCCACCATACTGCCGTTCCGGTTCCTGCTACAGGCATACCGATCAGTTTTCCAACGCCAAGAGATTTATAAGCGTATGGAAATAAGTATGCATCGGAATAATTGCTCTCACTCATCAGCACTGTGGAAGGATTTGACCAGCGACCTCTCGGTTCCCACGCACCCACTTTCACACTTTGCGGAGCCATCTGCATATATTTCTTTCCATTTAAAAATGTTGAAAGTTCATCATGAAGATTACCTCCGCCATTGAAACGGGTATCAACGATCAATGCATCAGCAGTGATAGCCTTGCCCAGCACATCTTCAAAGACTGTTCTGTAGCTGGCATCATTCATTCCCTGCACATGGATGTAAGCTACTTTACCACCAGAAAGCTCTTCCACTTTCTTGCGATTGTTTCTCACCCAGCGATCATACAATAAACCTTGTTCTTCCTGTTGTGTGATCGGCTTTGTTGTCTCATCCCATCTTGTTTTTGCTTCCGGATCATAAAGACTCAGCAAAACATTTTTTCCTGATTTGCGGTTAAGCAATTTATTCCAGTCCATATTTTCTTTGATATCATCTCCGTCTATTTTTTCGATCACTACTCCTTTTTTGATCTTTGTTTTTGCATTCATAAATGGACCGCCATCCAGAACTTCCATCACTTTCACTCCGTCACCGTCATAGGCTTCATCATAGAGCAAACCCAGGCTTGCAGTGGCATCTCCAATTTGTACTTGCGGAGCATATCGACCACCTGTATGAGATGCATTCAGTTCACCCAAAAATTCACTAAGCAGTTCCTGGAAGTCATAATTATTATTTATATGGGGCAGGAATTTTGCATATTGCGTGTGATAGAAATCCCAATCCACACCCTGCATTTTCGGATCATAAAATTTTTTCCTTACCTGTCTCCATGCATGATTGAAAATATATTCTCTTTCTGCTGTTGCCTGCAAAACCATTTCTCCATTAACAGTTACAGGTGATGTTTTGCCGGCATCAGCATCAACTTTCACTATGCGTCCATCACTCACAACAAACAAACTCTTTCCATCTTTTGAAAGATCCATTCCAGCCGGACCACCATCCAATTTCGCAACCAGCTTTGTTTCCTTTGTCCTTGCGTTTGTGGACCAGAGATCGTATCCTTTTTCCATTCTTGCAGCGAAATAAAGTTTCTCTCCATCCGGGCTCAATACATAATCTGAAATATTTCCTGAGTTGATCGAAAGACGAAGTTTTCTTGTATCAAGACCTTCTAAATTTGGCTCCCAGTTTTTTACTGGTGTCACCGCTTTCTTAGTAGTATCTTTTTTAGCATCTTCTTTTTCTTTATCCTCTTTTTCTTTTAATAATGTAAAATCATCCTTGCTCAATTTGTAACGATCATAAGTATCCTGGTCAAAGAACATAGCGTACACATCAACTTCTCTTGCGCCCTGCAAGGCCAGCGGTTTTTTTCCATCACGATCTGTAACCCATAGCAAGGCTTTTCCACCCAATGCCCACTGCGCTCCACCATCAAAGAATCCACTTTGCGTAAGATTTTTTCTTTCGCCGGTTCCATCTGCTTTCATCAATGCGATCTCAGAATTTGTATAACGTCCTTCCTGGGAACTGAAGGCGATCCATTTGCCATCCGGTGACCAGGTGTAATTCTGATCGCCGTCTGCATAAGAAAAATTCACACCTTGCGGAACGACCGTCCTGCTTTTTTTAGTTGCGATGTTATATACTTTGACAATATTTCTTTCTTCGAGATAAGCGATCTCTTTTCCGTCCGGTGAAACGACCGGTTGAAATTCTTCTGCATCAGTTGCGATCAATGGTTCTTCTTTCACAATGGTTGAAGCATAGAAATAGGGTTCTTCTTTGCGATCAATATAAGCCCTGTAAATATCCCAGCTCTTTCCTCTTTCACTTGCATAATAAAGTGAACGACCATCAGGAGCAAATTCAACTGTTCTTTCCTGTTGTGGTGTGTTGGTAATCCGCTTTGTGATTCCACCTTCAACGGATGTAACGAAAACTTCTCCTCTCACCACGAAGGCAATTTCTTTTCCGTTTGGCGATAATGCTGTTTGTGTGATGCCTGTATTAATCGGAAGGATCTTTTCATCCTTTCCACGGATATCGGCATTAATGGCGATATTTACTTTTTGAGCTGAACCACCATCTTTCATTGTATAAATTTCGCCATCATTGGTAAAGCAAAGAAGACCATCATTGGAACGGGTAAGAAATCGAACAGGATTATCTTTCATTTTCGTTACCTGCGACATATTGTTCTGTGCACCAATCGTTGCTTTATAAATGTTTTGTGTTCCGCCTTTTTCACTTAAATAATAAAATGTATTATCATCTCCACCCCAAACAGGATCCCTATCCTCGCCTTCAAATGCTGACACCTGTGTGTATTCATCCTTTTTCATGTCATAGATCCAGATATCTCTTGTCACGGCAGAAGTATGATGCTTGCGATAGGCATCTTCATAACCCTTTCTGTCCTGGAAAATGATCTTATCTCCTTTAGCATTGAATTTTGCAAATTCAGAACCGGCAGATAAAACCATTACTGAGCGGCCGCCATCAACGGGCACTTCGTACAACTTCTGAAACAATCCCCGTTGGGGAAAACGGGCCGAAGTATAAATATCATTCCTGTTCGTTCCGAATAAAACCTTTTTATTGTCTGGTGTAAAGTCATAGGGATAATCATTGGCAGAATGATAGGTTAGTCGTTTTGCTTCACCACCGGAAGAGGGCATTATGAATACATCAAAATTTCCATACCGATCCGATGCAAATGCCAGCCATTTACCGTCGTGACTCCAGACCGGCATATAATCATAAGCTTCATGCAAGGTTAGTGGTATCGCATCGCCTCCACTGCTGGGTACTTTATAGATATCACCTTTATAACTAAAGACAATTGTTTTTCCATCGGGAGAGATGGAAGGATAACGCAACCATAAGGGATTAGTTTGCGCAGCAATTTGCATAGCTATACTTACAGCCATACAAAGCAAAAGCATCATTTTTTTCATAAGCAAAAATTTTGAAGGGAGCTAAAGTTAACAACAAAAACAAACGATCGGCTGCCGTTAGTAAAAAATTGATTTTAGCGCCTTTCCATGAAAAAATTAAAGCCGGAACTGATTTGATATAGCACAGTTTTGGTTCATAAAAAATTTTCATCTTAGCTTTGTTCTGCTGCCATCCAACTGTTTTTTATGGATCTTTCAATAGCAACCAAAACTAACTGGAGCTTTGCCAGGAAATTCTTTTTCCGGTTTTTCTTTCTTTATTTTTTTATCTACTGTTTCCCATTTCCGCTGGATGCATTTCAATTACTCGACCGGGTGGCCCAACCTTATTACAATCTCCTGGATCGGCTGATCATAGCTATCGGTGATAAATGGTTTCATCTTCATGCACATGTCGCTTTCCCAACATTTGATAAAGTGGATGATAGCTACTATGGTCTTGTTTTTATTTATTTCAACCTTCTCATTTCTTTGACTGTTGCTATTACCTGGAGTTTGGTAGATCGCAAGAGAAAGAATTATGAAAAACTTTTCAGTTGGTTGAAACTTTATTTACGTTTTTTTCTTGCTGCTTATCTTTTTGGATATGGATTTGTAAAAGTATTTCCCTCTCAATTCCAGGCTATCACAGCTTCCCGGTTGACAATGGCCGTTGGCGATCAAAGTCCAATGTTGCTTGCATGGAATTTCATGGGCTATTCGACAACCATGATGAAATTAAACGGCTGGGTGGAAGTACTAGCAGGACTTTTATTATTATTCAGGAAAACTACTACGCTGGGAGCTATTTTATCAACCGCAGTTTTCAGTTTTGTCGTAGCAATGGATTTTTGTTTCAATGTGCCTGTTCGTCTCCTGGCAAGTCACCTTCTTATTATGTCTTTATTTCTTGTACTGAGTGATAGCCAAAGATTACTAAATGTTTTTGTTTTAAATAAACCTGTTGCGGCTGTAACGTATATGCCGTTTGTTATACATCCCGTAAGGCGAAAAATATTTTCAGGTTTATTAATTGTACTTGCCTTTTGTTTACTTTATTCTTCCATTGCTAAGGGGTTTAAAGCAGAAAGCGATTTTGGCCAATCTGCACCACATGGACCATTATATGGAATTTATAATACAGATTATTTTTTAAGAAACGGTGACACGGTTTTGGCAAATGAAAAAAATATCCGTTGGGAACAGTTAGTAATAGATGGTGGTGGATGGAATCAGGTTGGTGTTATAAAATTCAATAATGATAGCAGGGAAAAATATCAAATAGTAGTGGATACATTAAAACGGGATCTTATCATCCAGTCTGCAACAGATACTTCTGTGAAATATGAATTCAATTATTTTATCCCTGATTCAAACCATATCCGGCTAAAAGGATTGTGGAAAAAAGATAGTCTTGAGGTTTTGATGATAAAGCTCGATCTCGACAAGTTCTTACTTCATAAAGAAAAGTTCAAATGGATAACTGAGTAATTGATCTTAGTCCGCTCAAGGCCGCCTGGAAAAACTTTGTAACAATAAAAAAATCGAACGAGATGTAAGTTTCGCCGATCTGCCTTATTTGGTTGGATTGATGCAATCAAGTAGTTTAGTTACATCAATCCACCAGTTGGCAGGAGTGCTAGATAGATATCCTGCCAAATTTTAAAAACTATAATCATAATGACAATTTCAAAATCTTTAGCACTGGCAATTTTTGTCAGTCTGAATCTATTGGTAATTACGAATTCAATAGCTCAGAATACAAATACTAAAACATCAAAAAAGGAGAAAGTAAATTCATCGCTTACACCGTATGAAAAATATATTGATGAACACATGGATGCACACCAGAAAGAATTTATTGAGATGGTGTCTATTCCGAGTATATCTTCCATTCCATCGTACAAGCCAGAAGTAGCAAGAACGGCGACATGGATCGTGAATAAGCTAAAAGCAATTGGAATGACAACTGCACAGCTGATACCAACAGAAGGTAATCCTGTTGTGTATGGAAGCTGGGACAAAGCCCCGGGAAAACCAACTGTTATAATTTATGGCCATTATGATGTGCAACCCGTAACGGAATCTGAATGGGACAATCCTCCTTTTTCCCCGGTATTAAAAGATGGAAAAATATTTGGTCGTGGTGCCAGTGATGATAAAGGCGGAATAATGACAACTATCTGGGCCATGGAAACTATGTTGCACAATGACGGGAAACTGCCTGTGAATGTAAAATTCATGTTCGAAGGAAATGAAGAAGTGGGAAGCCCTTACTTTAAAACCTTTCTTGAAAAAAATAAGGACCTGCTGAAAGCAGATTTTGCAGTGAATGCGGATGATGGTCAGTATGATGAAAACACTCCTGCGATCACCGTAAGTTTAAGAGGTTCTGTAACATTGGAGTTCTTAGTAAAGACAGCAAATACAGATGCACATTCAGGAGAGTTTGGCGGCAAGACGCCTAATTCGGCGGTGATCCTATCACAGATAATCAGTTCTTTTTATGATAAAGCAGGTAATGTAGCAGTAGAAGGATTCTATGATAAAGTAATTCCCATTAGTGCGCAGCAAAAAGAAATGATAAAAAAAATTCCTTATGACCCGCCAACCGATATGAAAATATTAGGCACTACTGCTGAAGTTGGTGATCCAGCTTATTCCCCGCTTGAACGGGTATGGTATCGCCCAACACTTGAAATAGTAGGTATGCAAAGTGGTTATACAGCGGCAGAAGGCCATTCAAATATAATTCCCGGGAATGCTATGGCAAGAATTACCTGCCGGTTGGTCAACAACCAGGATGGTAAAGAGATTATTGATCTCATTGTAAAACATATCAACAAAAATTGCCCGGCCGGTGCTAAGATCACCTATAAATATTCTAACGGCTATGCAAGGCCAATGTCAATGCCTGCTGATACCAAAGAATATCGTTATATCTCCGAGGTGCTGTCAGAAATTTATGGTAAAGAACCCTATCAGTATGCTAGTGGAGGCAGTGTGGGAGCAATGTTATCAGTAAAAGAAGTTTTAGGGCTATACGCCTACCCGTTAGGTTTTGAATTGAGTGATGAAAAATGGCATGCCGCCAATGAGTTCTTCAGGGTATCCAGTATGAGAAAAGGGCAATTGATCTATTGCTTATATCTTCAACACCTGGCTGATGAAGAAAGCAAATTGAAAAAGTAGAAGGCACTGCGCCTTAAAAAATCATAAATGAAAAGTGAAAGAATTCTTCCTCCTAAATTTTTGGCAGCGATGATCGCTGTGTTACCACTTCCCGGATCACCTTTATATGATGGCGATGATCAAAGAGTAATAGACCAGGCGTTGGCAGATCTTGATATCTATAAAAAGGCAGGTGTGGACAGTATTATTTTCGAGAACGATCATGACCTGCCATATATTCAGCCTCCATTGGATGAAAAAGCTATCGCTTTAATGACAGCGATCTGCAAAAAAGCAAGGAAAAGATTTAATGGACCAATAGGAGTTCAAATGCTGGAAGCCGCTAACATTGAATCTTTGGAAATTGCCACTGAAGCAGGGCTTGATTACATAAGAGTAGAGGCTTTTGTTTTTGCTCACGTTGGTGGGAGTGGCGTCATTAACGGTTCGGCAGGAAAGATATTACGAAGAAGAAAAGAACTAAATGCAGAGCATATAAAAGTGTTTGCTGATGTGAAGAAAAAACATGGATCTCATTCATTGACGATAGACCTTGACATTAAAGATGAAATTATGCAGGCAGAATTTTTCTTAGTGGATGGAGTTATTGTTACCAGCCAGTTTACCGGATTGAATCCTGATAAGAATGACCTGATCAAAGCAAAAGAGGCAACAAGATTGCCTGTATTGATCGGTTCAGGTATGAACGTTAATAACATTGCCGATTATCTGCCTTTAGCCGATGGGTTTATTATTGGATCTTATTTTAGAAAAGATGGAAAGTTTCTTGAAAAATTAGAACCTGAAAGATTAAATAAGTTTATGGAGGTTTTTGTTTCGGCGAGAAAAAATATTTTACACTAAAAGACTTCACGCAAAGACGCTAAGAAAAAATAAGGCGCAAAGAAATCTTTGTGTCTTAACGCTGACTTTTCTTCTTTCTGTTGGGTTACACTATCAAATAGTTCTTAGGTGCGTTCAATTTCATAAACAGTAGCTTTATGTTGCAGCAACACACGGTTTGGCAAAAATGTTGTAAGACAATTATCAGTATAAACTAATAGATCATGGACAATAAGATATTAAGAAAAGAACCAACAACAGTTAACGTTCAAAAGAATATTGAAACTATCCTGAAGCTGGAAAAGGAAGCTGTTAAAAATCTTTCGACAGCTGAGCATGTCGCTGATAAAGTGAGGGTTTTTGCAGGCAGTACGCCTTTTATACTTTTTCATTTTCTATGGTTTGGAGGATGGATCTTAATAAACACCGGAATAATTTCGGCGATTTCTCCATTTGATCCTTTCCCATTCAACTTCCTTACACTTACGGTTTCATTAGAAGCTATTTTTTTTACACTATTAGTATTAAAGAGTCAAAACCAAATGACGAAAGAAGCTGATAGACGAGCAAACCTCGATCTACAAATAAATATGCTTGATGAACAGGAAACAACAATGATCTTAAGAATGGTTCAAAAAATTGCCACTCATTTGGGATTGGAAGATGAAATGGGTAACTCCAGAAACGAATTGAGTGAAGATACTGATATAAACAAGGTATCAAAAACACTGGATAAAGAATCAAAAATAAAGTAATACATCCTTAGCTGAATTTGTGTCGTAAGAACAGAAAGACTAAATAAGTTTATGGAACTATTTGTTTCGATCAGGAAAAACATTTTACATTAAAAGACTGCACGCAAAGGCGCTAAGAGAAAACAAGGCGCAAAGAGATCTTTGCGTCTTAACAAACTTTGCGCCTTTGCGTGAAAAAATAACTTGAATTGGTCCGGGCCCTGATGAATCTAGCCTGGGGCAACTATATAAGAGTTAGGATATAACAAAAAACAAGAAAGCCCTCCGGTGGAAACCAGGGGGCCTTTTCTAATCAAAAACCATTAACCATTAAACCTTATCCTATGAAAATTCATGGCGAATATAGAAGATAATGATTCACACAAAATACCTTATTGAAGTTATTGACTTTGGTTAAGTTGAAACTAAACACAGGGTATAGAGAAATTGAGTGTGGTCAATGAAGTATATAGTCATCTCATTTATTCCGAACCTGACGATAAACATTCTGAAACGGTCATTCTCAACACTTTTTTCGACCACGCCAACTGTAACACAGATCCAACATCACTGATCAGAAGTCTGCGGAAGAATTTTTCTGATGATCATATCCTGGAAACCGTCGTAGTTAGTTTCGGGTAACCCATGCCCGGCATTATTAAAAAGAAACAGATCCTTTTTTGGAGCCGACACTTTACTATAGTATTCAGTAGTAATAGAAGAATTAGTATTATAATCTTTCGCACCTGCAAAAAAGTAAATGGGACATTTGATAACCGGAAGAGTTTGAAAAAGATCAACATCGGTTGATCTTGACCATACATCAAACCAGGTAGCGGCCCATGATTGCACAAAACTCTTTTTCAAAGTAAGGCTCACTAATTTCTGCCCATCATATTTATACAACCATTTGCGATGATAGTACAATTGTTCTGCGTTTTGAAAAGGGATCTGTACCTGTGCCAGCTCCTGCCTTGCTTTTTTACCCATCTTTTCTTTTAGCATTACCAGCGAAATGCTGTCACTTCTATGTTGTGCGATCACCGGGCTGACTGCTATGTAAGCATACAACAACTCGGGATATTTATCAGCGATATAAAATCCAAGACCGGAACCCCATGAGTACCCGATCAAATAAAGTTTGGGTTTTCTGAATTGCCGGAGCAAACTATCTACCAGGTCATGTGTATCGTTATAAAACAGTTGAAGTGTCAATGGCCCTGTTGTTTTATTAAGCTTCAGTGTTTCTCCTGTTTCCCGCTGATCCCACTGCACGACAACAAAATGCTGCTGCAGTTTACTGCTGATCTTGTCAAACTTTTGCATTAGCGATCCACCGGGTCCGCCATGCAAAAAAAGTATTAAGGGTTTTGAAACATCTTTACCTTTTATCCGAACATACTGTCTGATACCGTTGATCTGAAAAATAATAGTGGTATCAACAGGGCGTTGCGCAAATAAAGAATGACTACTTATTAAAACGATGAGAAAAAAATACTTCATACAATTTATTTGAATCAGGAGGTAGTTGGCTTAGATTTCTTAAACTCTTTTAATTTTTCACTTACATAGATCAGCATTTGTTCTTTGCTGCTTTTTCTGCAAAATGAATAGCTTGGCCGGTAAAGGATCATAAACCGGGTTAAAGAATCACCACGCAAGCCTGTTATAGATCCTACCCATTGTTTTGGAAAAGAACGGTCAACATAATATTCCTGCTCTTCTTTGATCAATCGTTTTTTTAATTGCCGTTTTTGCTTTGCTTCGCTGGAGAAATGACTGAATGGGCTTAATGAAATACCAAAACCATATTGCGGTGTATTGCGACCCGTTATATTGGGCAGCGTATACATTTTATCGTAAAAATTTCGCCGGGCAAGTGAATCCCCCTGGTAACTACTGGTGATCGTAACATTTTTTAAAGTAATAACTTCATTGCGCAATGTCACATCATGTTGTGCCAGTAGCATAGAATAAACTACCGTTGTGGTGTCAGGCTTATACCCAACGATCGAAAAAACTAGTTGATCTCCTTCTTCTGCTATTATTGAATAACTGCCACTAAGATCCGAACGGGCTGATTGTTTTGTGTTGAGATTATAAACATTCACAGCGGCTACTATAGAATCAGTTTTGGCATCATAGATCTTTCCTTTTACTATTGACTGTGCATGAATTTCGATGCAGAGAGTAAATAACAAGAACGCAAATAGTTTTAGCTGAAGTAACATTGTTAAAAATAGGAAACAGCTTAATAAACATTTTTTTGCCGGAGGCAAATGTTTGTTAAATACATTGAAAGAAACAAGACTGTGACGCTATATCGCTGGTGCCGTTGGTTCGTGTTTGATAAAAATATTCTCTTTAGGCTAGTTTGCTTTTTTATTTATCATCCACTTTATTCCGAACTTATCGAAAAACATTCCGAAATAATCACCCCATGGAGCTTTGGCCATTGGCACAATGACTTTTCCGCCGGCGGAAAGATTATTAAATAATTTATCCGCCAATTTTTCACTATCAGGATGAAGAGAAAGAGAAAAATTATTTCCTGCAACAAATGGTCCACCCATTGAATCAAGATGATCATTACCCATTAGTCTAACTCCATGCGGCGCATCCAATGCAATGTGCATGACTTTTTTCTTATCTGCATCAGGCATTTGCCCACCATTTGGTGAATCACCAAACCGTTGAAGACTGGTGATCTTTCCTTCAAGAGCTGAAGCATAAAAATTAAATGCTTCTTCTGTGTTTCCATTAAATGTAACGTAGGCTGCTATCATGATCATGGTTTTTAATTTGTGAATAACAAATTTACGGATTAACAAAAATCAATTTCTTCTATCGGCGGATTATCTTACAATTAACTAAAATTTGAAAGCTATCTTTTATTAATTCATCAGTTGATGACTACTTTCAGAAAGCCAACACAGGAAATTTGAATCAACGAACAACCAGGCTGCGAAATTTTTGGATACTCTTACCAGTCATAGGTTGTGTCCTCTTTATTATTCTTTATATAGTTGCAGCATTCTTATATCCCGGCGGTTCCAGAACAGATAAAGCTTCTGTCGGCTATAATTGGACGGCGAACTATTGGTGCAACCTGTTAAATAACACGGCAATCAATGGACAGATCAATACTGCAAAGCCTGTTGCCATGACAGCAATGATCATACTTTGTATTTCACTTTCATTTTTTTGGATATTGTTTCCAATTTTAGTGCAACTAAAAAAATATCACCGGATCGTTATTCAAATTGGAGGAACAGCTTCTATGATGGCTGCTTTTTTATTGCTCACAAACATCGATCATGATCTTGTTGTGAATTTTTCTTCTTCGTTAGGCTTTGTTGCAATGCTTGGGGTATTGGTAGCTCTTTATCAACTTAAATTGAGCGAGCTTTTTGCTTTTGGTCTTTTTAATCTTCTGCTCATTGCATTGAATAATTATCTTTATTACATAATAAGCGACCTGACCTATCTGCCCCTTGTTCAGAAAATTAGTTTTCTGTCTTTTCTATTTTGGATATGTTGTATTGAAATGAAAATGTATTCAAGACTAAAAATCAAGATTTGAACCACAGAGACACAAAGGCACAAAGAAACACAAAGAAAACTCCGTGATGCACCGTGTCCCTGTTTCAAAAACAAATAGGAGTGATCCAACATAGTTACTCGATAATGATCTTCTCCGATTTTATTCCATCATTCAAATGCAGCTGAACGATGTAAACGCCTTTTGAAAATTGAGGGATAAAAATAGTTGTGGTCCCTGTAAATCCATTCATTTCTTTTTGGAATACCATTACTCCATTAGCACTCATGATCTGTAATTTGGATGCAGGCGTTTCAGTTTGAATATTCAATATCCCGTTATTAATAAGTGTGGGATATATTTTAAATCCTTTTTTTCGGGATGAAAGCCTGATAATAGATGAATAAGCAATTTGTCCATCATCTTCTTCAATGGCCAGCCTGTAGTACAGATCCGAGTTGGAATTGAAATGATGCTGAAATGAATAATTACTTCCATTCGGATCTCTGCTTGCAATTACAATCCCTGCGTTTTGAAAATTACTTGCAGTGTTACTGAATTCAATTTTAAATCTTGATGTATTTTGTTCTGTTGCTGTCCTCCAGCTTAATTCAGAAATATCAGCATTTCTCTTTCCGGAAAAACTTATCAGTTTAACAGGCAGGGCACCGGTAACTATCAGTTTATACATGGTACCTGTAAATTGTGAGATCGCATAGAGAGTGCCGTCAGGTGCTTCACCGAAACTGGATATTCCTGTTTGTCCTCCCGTTTGTGTGAACCATGTACCACCGGGACTTCTTCTGAAAATTCTCCCAGTATAGTAATCCGTTGCAACGTACCAACCTTGCAGTGCACTGATCTCAGTGCCCCTGTAAACAAATCCACCTATGACTGCTTGCCCATCCGCATTTGGATAAACATGAGAAGGAAAAGTAATTGATGCCGCAGCCGGGCAATCAACCGTTAACTCAAATGGCGAATCCCCTTCATAACAATCCCATCCAAAATTTAATCCGCTTGATCCGGCCGGTTTAAAACTGATCTCTTCCCATGCACTCTGTCCCACATCACCGATCCATGCGTCACCAGTGTTTTTGTCAAAGCTCCAGCGGAAAGGATTTCTTAATCCAATATCAACAACGGTCGGTATGATCGGGATAGCTGCATTCACATCTATTCTTAAAAATTTACCAAGAAGCGAAGATGGATTCTGTGCATTTTCACCAGGATCACCTGCTCCTCCGCCATCGCCTGTCGATAAATATAAAAATCCATCAGGACCAAAATTCAGATCTCCACCATTATGATTGCTGAGTGGATGATCAATAGGAGTGATCAGAACGGTACCGCCTGCCGGGTCGATAGCGTTTGGATCTGATGGATCAGTTCTATAGCGGGCAACAGTAAGAGCACCATCAGGACTGCGGTTGTAGTAAACAAAAAAATCCCTGTTAGTGGTACCATTATAAGAAGGATGGAATGTCATGCTTAGCAAGCCTTGTTCGCCTCCACTAATAATAACAGAGGAGAGATTCACAAGATCTGAAAATGATGTTCCATTCCATAAGCGGATCAATCCATTTTGTTGTGCAATAAACATCCTTGTGCTTCCATTTGCAGGACTTGCATTCGGAGGGATCGCTATATCGATGGGACCTGAAAGACCTGTGGTAATAGTTTGATAACCGATCTGGCTATTTGCAGTGTAGTTAAATAAGATCAGGAATAAGAATGTCTTGACTGTAGCAGAAATTTTCTTCATAGCGGTTAAGGTTTGAAGAATTTTGCACAAAATCAATGCCCGAACTAACGCCTGAAGAATTTTGGTCGTTTGCAAAATGCAAATGATCTGAACCTAAAAGCGCTTTTATTAAAATCGTTGATTACCAAGTTTCGGGTTGCCTGACCTCTTTTAAGTCCGTCCCGGTTCCTTGAGAAAGTCTATCAATAAATCTATCTTGCAAATGATAATTACGCTGTAACAATTAAAAATAAAAGAAAATCTAACATGCTAAATAAATTATTCTCAATAATCATTATTGCCATTTTATTTAGTTCGCAGGGTTTATTCGCACAGACGATCGGGTTTGATAGAAGCAATCTTGAAGCAAACCGTGTTTATATGTCGATCGAAAAAATGAACGACAAAAAGGTAGTAAAAGTTGTAAAAGATTCAACACAAACAGGTGCAGACCTGCCAACATTTGTGAAAATAAAAGGCATTGACTTTAAAGACGGAACTATCGAAATAAAAGTATTAAGCCGGTTATTGAAAACCGCACCAGCCTCCGCCAGGGGTTTTATTGGAGTCGCTTTCCATATTGATTCACTGAACTCAAAATTTGAAGGAATTTATTTGCGTCCAACAAATGGCCGTGCTGAGGACCAATTGAGGCGCAATCATTCTATTCAATATTTTTCTTATCCCGACTATGATTTTGACAGATTAAGAAAAGAAGCCGGAGGTGTTTACGAATCCTATGCTGATATGGGTCTCAATGAATGGATAACTATGCGCATCGAAATAAAGGGCAAGCAAGCCAAACTATTTTTAAATAATAACAAACAGCCTTCTTTGATAGTGAACGACCTAAAACTTGGGGACGATGTTTCGGGTGCGATAGGTTTGTGGGTTGATATCGGAACAGAAGGATATTTTAAAGATCTAAAGGTCACAAAGTATTGAGGATTTTTCCTCATAATTCTTTTCTCAATTTTTTTAAATAACTTAAACATTCAAATTCTCTTGTATGAAAAATATAAACTCAATTGCCATAGGATTTTTATTTCTGCTTTTAGCAATTAATACAAATGCACAATCTAAAACAGGTGCAGATTTTTTTACGGGCAAATGGAAAGTGTTGGTGACTGGTACTCCTTACGGCGACCTGAAAAGAATTTATGTGTTGGAGAAAAGCGACAATACACTTACAGGAATAGTGCAGGATTCAACCGGTAAAGAAATAACCAAATGTTCTAAGGTGGAAGTAAAAGACAACGAAGTAACCTTGTATTATCAGGCCATGGGAAATGATGTTAGCATAACATTGATAAAAAAGGACGATGATCATGTTACAGGGTCTGTGCTTGGCCAGTTTGATGCTAAGGGTGAACGCATAAAATAAAAGCATTTTTATTTATGAATAAATTGATCCCGCTGCTTCTCTTCTCCTTTACTCTTGTATTTGAATCACCGGCGCAGGATGTTCAAAAAGTTATTACATCTGATATTGATAATTTCTGGATCGCATATGACAGCATTCAAACAACAACGGACAGCCTGAAGCAACTGAATTTTATTCAAACACTGTACATAGATAAAGGGACAAAAGGCCTGAAAGCATTTATGGTGCTAAGAAACTATAATGCAAAATTGTGGGTGGCTCTTATTAATAGGTATCCGAAATTCTGGAATTCGATAAGGCCAAATACGCTGACAGTTAAATCCTATGCGGCGGAGATCGAAAAAAGCATTGCAAGATTCAAAGAATTATATCCTGATCTTAAAGAGGCTAAAATGTATTTTACAGTTGGCGGTTTACGGTCAGGTGGCACAACGATGAATGACATGGTGCTAATAGGATCAGAGATCGCCACCGGTAATGCGACCACCGATGTATCTGAATTCACCAATAATTGGCTGGCAGGAGTCTTCAAAAATCAACAAATTGATAATCTCGTTAATTTGAACATTCATGAGTATGTACACACCCAACAAAAAGGCGGCGACCCGAAAATTTTACTGGGCAAGGCGATTGAAGAAGGTTCATGCGATTTTATTATGGAACTGGTTATTGGCAAGCAGATTCAAAACAATTATATCGTTTATGGAAGAGAGCATGAGGCAACATTAAAAGAAGAGTTCAAAAGTGATATGCTTTCCACTAATATTTCAAATTGGTTATATAATGGTTCTACTGCAAAGACCGTCGCTGATCTGGGTTATTTTATGGGTTATAGTATTTGCAAAGCCTATTGTAATAATGCCCCGGATAAGAAAAAGGCAATAAAAGAGATCATTGAACTTAATTATTCTGACAGCGCAGCAGTAGAAGATTTTTTGAAAAGTTCGAACTACTATTAAGTAGCTATTGTGATTCAAAAAAGAAATAAGGGAGGCTTAACTTACCTTTCATACAATCGTTTTAAAATTATTCTCCATTTGAAGTAACTTTAAGTGTAAAGTGCAGGAGACATTGAAGAAGCCTGGTTTCATACTAATTATTCTCTTCTTCGCATTCTCATCGAAAGCGCAACAAACCAATTGTACTTTTCTGCCACCACAATTCACTATCCACTTTGGGGCTGGCAACATACGTGACGTGAATACTGATGAATTGTATAGTTACCGACGGGTTTCAAACTACTGTCCTTCTGATGGATATTATTCATTTGCCTCTTATACCAGCGCATGTTTTCACGATGATTGGCATACACTTTATGAGGATCACACTCCCGGCGATGCGAATGGGAATATGTTGCTGGTAAATGCAGGAAGAGCCGGGGCTGTATTTCTAAAAATGCCTGTTCCGGGTTTGAAGAGTAATACCATCTATGAACTAGGTCTTTGGCTCATGAATCTTTGCAGGCCCTCAGATAAATGTCCATATCCGTTATTGCCTGATCTAAATATACGATTGGAAACACCAGAAGGAAAGATCGTCGCAAATATTGTCACAGGCGAACTTCCAAGAGTTGAGACTCCGGTATGGATACAACACCGGGCCCTTTTTACAACGCCTGCTGCAACATCAACATTGATGCTGGTGATGATGGATAAAAACCCAAGTGGTTGTGGAAATGATTTTGCATTGGATGATATCACCTTCCGCGAATGTGTGAAACAAGTTACACAGGTGACTCCAAAAACAACTCCAACAACAAAACCTTCGAATGTATCGAAGCAACTCGCCACTTCAAAACCGACTCCAAAAAAAGTTACCAGTTCGCCACAGAAGAAAGAACAGTCGGCTGTAGTGATCAAGCCGAAAATTGATACGGTATCAAAAACAAATTCAGTTGTAAAACAAGATCAGAAAATATTTACTTCAACTCCATTGGTTTTAAAGACAAGGGAAAATACATTGGTGAGGAGAATTGAGACGGAAGCCAGTGAAATAAAAATTGAGCTTTACGACAATGGCGAGATCGATGGCGATACGATCAGCATCTATCACAACAATGAATTAATAAGATCGCATATGCGTCTTTCTCACAAACCTATCTCGGTCACAATCGGCGTAAATTCCGATCAACCTCACCATGAAATTATTATGGTCGCCGAAAATTTAGGTTCCATTCCGCCGAATACTTCAGTCATGATCATTACTACATCAAGCAACCGTTATGAAGTCCTTATTTCATCCAGCGAGCAAAAGAATGCGAAGGTTGTTTTTGATTTAAAGAAATGAAAGATCAATGGACGTGAGAAGTTAACAATTCGAAAAAATACGGAAGTCGGCAACGGAAATGCGAAGCCACTAAAATTTATTGGATCCTGAGTGGAACTCGTACTAAAGTTTTATCCCAAATGAAACTCATTTTCACTACTGAAGAATCATTGTCAAAACTAATTGTGAATTGTTCCGTTTCCGTGAGGGCCGTTTCAACAGGAACCTCTACTGTAGCAACATCAAGGGAATAATTAGGTTCATAATAACCAAATTTGCCTAATTCACTATTCAATGTAATGAGCCATGTATTATGATTTGGCACAGCATACATTCGATATTTCCCAGCATTTACCGGTTTCTCCGCAAAGATTATATTTTTGTTGAAGCTGATTTCTGTAGCATCGTTGGCTCCCAACCTCCAATATTTTCCATTAGGAACCAATGCTCCGGTGGTACGCGGCAATCCCGTTAAAGCTCGAAATCCATTGGTCCAAAATTTTCCTTTAGGAAGCCATGCCCTATCTTTTGCTTCCCCGAAAATTACCCTTCCTTTTTTATACGGTCTATTGTATGTCACCTCGATATCCAGGTCTTTATAACTAAAATTGATAGTTTCCTTAGGGCTGTGTGAACGAGTAGTCGCAATTCTATAGCAACGATAACCGACCCAGATAGCTAGCAAGATCGCTAAGCCCTTGAAAATTTTTCTTTTCATAACTTAATTTTTAGGAGTGATTAATTTTCACCCAAAAACGCAGTTGAAATTTGAAACAAGGTTACGGAGAAAATGAGGCTATTATGAAATATTTTTTTATATCAAGAAGGAGCTCATCAAAACGTGGAATGAGTATTGCTAATTAACTTTGAACGTGCAAAGAGAACAATAAAGAAATTTTAAATGAAGATCATTAAAGTACCAGTTTTATTGGCTGGATTGTTGGGAGTGTTTATACTAAAAACAAATGATTCATTTTTTTTAGATAAATCAGAAAAGGGAATGGAAAATAATAATAGAAAGGAATCCACCAATGTCGCGATAACTATCGTTAAAAAATGGGACATGCCCAGGGATCTGATAGAGGTATCTGGGATTTCATACATGGATGCACAGCGGTTTGCTTGTATCCAGGATGAATTGGGGAAAATATTTATTTATAATTCCGCATCATCATCGGTCGAAAAGGAAATTTCATTTGGCGCTGCAGGGGATTATGAAGAGTTGGCTGTTGTTGGTGAAACGATTTGGGTCTTACGTGCCGATGGAAAATTGTTTGAAGTGAGCAATATAGATGCCGCGAAGCCTCCAGTAAATGAATATGGCACTCACTTAACTATGAAACAAGATCCCGAAGGACTTTGCTATGATAAAAAAAATAACAGGTTATTAATAGCTATCAAAGGTGCCGAGCCCGGCACGGAAAATTATAAAGGCATCTATGCATTTGACTTGCATTCAAAAAAAATGGATCAACAACCTGTATTTAAAATAGACCTGCAGAATAAAGTGTTTGAAAATGGTTCGGATAAAAAAAGGAGAAACACGATAAACCCTTCAGGCATTTCGATTCATCCAGTTAGTGGCGATATGTATATTACCGATGGACGCAATCAGCAGTTGCTGATTACAGATGCTGGCGGAAATATCAAGAATTTATACAGATTGAATAGCAATGATTTTGCTCAGCCGGAAGGGATCACATTTAATTCTACTGGTGATCTGTTTATTGCAAATGAAGGAACAAAACAACCCGGCAATATACTACAGGTAAAGATCGACCCCTGATATCTACTTTATTCGCCAGAAAAGAAACTGGATTAATGAGTTTGTATCTCCTGCATTGTCTTTTCTATTGTGTCAGGATTCATATATCGTTCATACTTTCCATTTCCGTTTCCTTTATTTACATAGTCACTGCCGCGCCAATTATGAACATGCATTACTTCTCTTACATGTTTACTATAAGCAAGAAGATATTTTCCAAGACCATGCCGAATACAGATACGGTCAGTATTAAATTCCATTTTATCCAGATATCGTTTTGAAATATGGCCGATTCCAACGCCAATTGTTTGCGGAAAATTTTTACTGTTGAAATCAACCACATGACTTAATTCATGCCCGATAACGCCAACCTGTTGTTCGAATGTGAGATTCTGAAGAAGAAGAGGTCTCAATGTATCAATCGTCTCGTTGCTGATCGTAATAATATAGGTACGATGATCCTTTCTTTGAAACACCCCTGCAAAATCAGGTTTGGTAGCTAAACCCGTTCTTGCTTTTTTAATTTTAAAAACAATATGCACATCTTTCAATTCAGGAAAATGGGATAAAGCAATAAGAATGGGCTTTTCATATTGCTGAGGTATTTCTTTTTTGTTTCTAAATTTCTCTAAAGAATCAATAGCCTGTTCCTTATTTGCAGCTTCAGAAACAAAAGGGAATATGATGATCAGCAGGGGGAGAATGATTTTATATGATTGTCGATTGGTTGGCATACCTAACTATAACGCCAAAAATAGGCCAGCGCTTCTTGCTAATTGTTAACGGTTAGTAAAGGGGCAAATATATTGATAGGGAAGAGGGTTAACAAAAGTCACCTCAACATGTGCCGAAAACTTAAAGGACCCGAAGTCTGGGAGCAAAATTTTTTCGTATATAATTAAATTTTCTCTTTTACCGGGCATTCAATTTCAGGGAAAGAGTATTTGGTATAGAGGAAATATCCCCGCTACGCTGTGAATAACCCGGTCGATACGATGATGGCAAATAATCGTTTTATTGGTACATTTGGAATGAACCTTAACAAACAACCTGACTATGATCCTCAAACAATCCATTCAACAAGTATTTGTTCAATTAAGCCAATCCCTTAACGAGTTAAGCAATGATGAATACGGGCAACCGAGTAAAGTTTTGCTGAACGCAACTATTGGGGAGCATGTAAGGCATATTATTGAATTGTTCCAATGTCTTGAAAAGGGATATGACACGGGTATTGTTAATTATGAAAAAAGAAAACGGGATCATGAGCTTGAGGTTAATAAAGAATTGGCTTCTTTCTTATTAAAAGAAATTTATCAGAATATAGATAAACCCAATAAAGACATTTTACTTGAAGCGGAGGATTATTGTGATCCTATTGAAATTGTTTCGATCTCTTCCAATTATTACCGGGAACTTGCGTATAACCTGGAACACACAATTCATCACATGGCTTTAATAAGAGTAGGAATAAATGAAGTTTCATCTGTCAGGTTACCAGAAGAATTCGGAGTAGCTTATTCAACAGTTAAATATCGTCAACAGTGTGCACAGTAAGCTTTATACCTTCAAATGATAAGTATTTCATCACCTCTAATCGTGATGAAAAATTGAGCCGGAAAACCGCCATTTCCCCCGGAATGTTTGAGTATTATGGACAAAAATTATTTTTTCCAAAAGATGCAGATGCTGGTGGTACATGGATAGTAATGAAGGAAAATGGAGATGCAGCAGTATTGTTGAATGGAGCATTTATTTGTCATACAGCCGAGCCTCCTTACAGGTTAAGCAGGGGAATTATTTTGCTTGATATATTTTCTACAGAAAAACCGTCTGCAACATTTGCAAAAATAAACCTGCGGGATATTGAGCCCTTTACATTGGTCTTACTTGAAAATAATTGCCTCTATGAATTCAGATGGGATGGGACAGAAAAATTTTGTAAGCAATTAAATATAAACATGCCTTACCTCTGGTCATCCACAACATTGTACGATGGCTTTGTTATTAAAAAGCGAGAGCAATGGTTTGCTTCTTTTTTAAGTGATCATCCAACACCTACTCAACAGGATATCCTGAACTTTCACCGCTTTACCGGTGACGGCAATAAACAAAACGATCTGCTTATGACACGTGATGGAATATATACAACAGTAAGCATAACCAGCATATTGCTTACAAAAGATCGCGGATGCATTCAATACCTCGATATTAGCGGCAACACATCGTCAGAGATAAAAATTGAATTGTTACAGTCATCGCAAGCAATTGAATGAAAAGGATACTCTACCAACCTTTTTTCATAAGATTATTTAATTGGGAGTTTTGGCCATTTAATGTAGTATATGGGCCATTATTTCTTTATTGGTTTTTTCTTTCCTTAAGAGCAAGATCATTTTTCTTTTTTAATACTTCGAATCCGACCATAAAAAATGGGGGATTTCTTATGGAATCTAAAAAAGAGGTTTATGACTTGATCCCATTCGAATATTATCCTGCCACTCTTCTTTTCAAATCATCTTCATCAACACAGGAAATTCTTGCACTTATTAAACAACGAAATTTAAAATATCCTTTAATAGGCAAACCCGATATTGGCATGAAAGGAATGATGGTAAAAAAATTAGAAAATGAAAAAGAGCTGTTGTCTTATGCCACAAATTCTAAAGTTGATTTTCTTATCCAGGAATTTGTTTCCTTTAAAAATGAGATCGGCATATTTTATTATCGTTATCCAAATGAAGCGAATGGCCATATTTCAGGAATAGTAAAAAAAGAATTACTCACCGTAACTGGTGATGGAATTTCAACTGTTGAAAAATTGCTTTTAAAAAACAAAAGAGCAGTTCTGCAATTACCAACCTTGAGAATAAAGGAAAAAGAAAAAATGAATATCATCTTACAAAAAGAAGAAGAATTAATAGTTGTGCCCTATGGCAACCATGTAAGAGGTGCAAAATTCCTGGATGACAGTAACCTGGTAGATGAAGAACTAACAAATACAATTGATTTGATCTGTAAAAAAATAAATGGTTTTTATTTTGGTAGGCTTGACATACGATATAATAACTGGGAGGAATTAAAACAGGGAAAGAACTTTTCTATCATAGAATTGAACGGATCGGGAAGTGAGCCAACACATATTTATGATCCCAGGCATTCCGTTTTTTGGGCATGGAAAGAAATTGCAAAACACTGGAAAATATTATATCGTGTCAGCAAATTGAATCATCAATTAAAAAATACTTCCTATATGACAACCAGGATGGGGCTTGATATGTTCAAGCAGAACAGCGAGTATGTAAAATTGCTAAACAGCACTCCTAATGGAAATGTGAGGGTTACTCAATCTTGCAATACTCCAGTAGCTTAGGGTTATCCAATAGTTTTGTTCTTTTACTATCAATATGAATAGCATTTTCTTCAGCTAATTCGTTCATGATCTTGAAAAGTGTTTCATAAGTGGT
>Ga0157375_10001179_pt1 | contig 22595 bp, 17 predicted proteins | sample M35metaG_FD_115311 | JGI IMG/M metagenome (GOLD analysis project Ga0157375, IMG submission 115311) | Miscanthus rhizosphere microbial communities from Kellogg Biological Station, Michigan, USA - M3-5 metaG | ecosystem: Host-associated > Plants > Roots > Rhizosphere > Soil | place: USA: Michigan... | reverse complement strand
GCAGGTCGATCCGGTCCAGGAGAGGCCCCGACAATTTGTTGCGATAACGCTGGACCATGTCCGGTGTGCAACTGCATTTGCCGCTGGGTTCGCCGAGATATCCACAGGGGCAGGGGTTCATCGAATATTTTTGTGAGTAGGTGCTCTTGAGGGAAATAGGTCTGTAGGCAACTCTCTGTCCATCTGACTAGGAGAAACGTCTATGGCCGCGTCAAAACCGCCGGAAGGACGAGGGAAAAAGAATGGGGAAGTTGAAACAATTCTGAGAGTACGTAACGAAGCTCGTCAAAGTGGGTTCACTGACATAAATTTTGGCTTCCTGCTGGCCTGGCTGGGTCCTCACACAGCAGCGTTCATGCAAGCACTAAACCATTACGCCCGTCGCTTTAATGCCGCTGCACCGACGTATTCCGCAAGAATGGTTTTAAGATTTTGGTCCTCCCTCTCGTGCCAGGAAGAGTGGGTTCGGCCCAGCGAGGCTATGTCGCAATCTAATCTCGCTACGCAGCTCGCTACCCTGAGAAGAAAATATTACGAAGCAAACACAAAGAGGGGCCGTTCGCTAACGACGACCACCAATAACTGGGCGTCATTCAGGAAACTGCTGGATTGTTTGATCGGTACGAATGCCATTCCAAAGCTTGATACTAAATCAGGATATTTGTCACTTCCAAAGTCAGACCATGTACTTGCTCATCGTTCAAAGTTGCTCGGAAAGAGAAGTAGATCCTTAATCGCGCCGAAAAATTTTAATGCGGAGGGGGATTCTTATAATGATGACTTGTTAGAGTCAGTTTCAATAATTCATTCTGATGAAGAATATTTGTTTGATTACACTCAAAGACTCAGGAATGCATTGGTTACTATAAAATCTTGCGCGCAGCGAGAGTTTGATAACCTAGTAAAGGCGCAGGAAAAAGGTGATAGATTGCTTCTTGCGACCAATAAAGAATTTCTAACATTAATCAAGAGTCCGGTAGCTAGGCGTAAATATTATGATCCCTGCAATGGTAAGCATTATCTGCGAGCAAATGGAGGTCATCCAAATCTGCTTGGTAATATATTATCTGTAGTTCAAATAGATATGGGCGGAATCCCGAAGCCTCATCGAAAATTTGGAGGGGTGGACGGTCGAACAGTTCAAAGCTCGAGTCCATATCCTTATTGGCAATTTATACAAGCTTACGGAAAAAATCGGATTTTGCCATATCTTGGTATTATGACAAGCGAAGCGGCGGTAGCGTGTATATTGCTGTTAATGATTGACTATCCTAAATTGAATGCCACATCAATTTATAGAGCTAAAGTTATTGATGAAGATGGAAGCCCGTTTTTATTGTCAACTGCAGGTGAGGGTGGCGATGAAATTAGACTCACCATTGTTAAGCCGCGGGCGGGAGAGGAAAAGTCAGTCAGGCTTAGTGCTTATTGCGAGAATCTCATCGCTAAAGTAATTGAATGGACAAAACCAGTAAGGGAGGAAATGCTTAAGCAAGGACGTGTTAAAGAGGCCTCTCGTTTATGGCTGGGAATAAGCGGGCTTAATTATGATCTTGTCGCATTCTCTGAAAAAGCTTTATTGAATGCGCTCCGATTCAATGTGAAATTTAGAAGTCATGGTAAGGTAGCAAATAGCACTAGAGTTGTGCCTTTTGTTGAGCGCCATCCAGAAATAGAGAGATGGGCTAAGAAACTAACTTTCAAATCTATAAGGCTGAATTCTGGAGTTTTACGCTATTTGGAAACCGACGGCGATCTGCTAGCAACAGCTAAGGCATTTGGTCATAACAATGTTAGTACAACAATCGGGCATTATATACCTCCAGCATTAAAACGAATTATATATGAGAGGCAGATCCGCAGGCATCAGAATCTAATGATCGTGTCGTCGCTTGACTGTGAGTTTATGCAGCTAAAAGCTTCTGACTTTAGCACGGTAGAGGAATTGCACGAGTTTTTAAAAGGATTGCACTCCTCGGGGTTAGAATCTTCGGCTGACAAAGCAGTGACAGAAAAAAATTCAATTAAAGTTGAGTCGGTAAGTGGTGCCTTAATTATTGTTGATGATCCGCAAGCTTTAGCCGTTGCGATGCTCTATCGAGATGCGTTGATGAGTGCTAGTGAAAGTTTTCTCGATAGGCCTGATAGCCGAACTGGTGTAGCACCAAGATTTTGGATTGAATTTATTGATGCTTTACAGACAGACCTCCCGTTATTTATGGGCGATTATTCAGAACTGGCGAGGGTCGCCGCTGATTTGAAAGTCTCACTAGCCAAAAAGATTAGGCTGCCGGAGATTAGGTGATGAGCATTCTGCCCGAAGGATTGGCTGCTTTTTTTGACCGAACGTCTCGTCAATTTAATGCGCTACACAAACCTGAATGGTTGTCCACAGACTTAACTGACTCATTATGGAGAATCGATAACAAAGACGACTTGAGAGTTGCAAGCGGAAAAATAAAAGGTGGAACGGTTTTAACTTGGAATAAAGATTTGCCCGGTGGGTTTTGGGACGACAGTCAGCACTCCAAAATATTGGAGCAGTGCAAACTGGTAACAATTTGGGCACATGACGGCGTTATTGGGCTGAGTGGTAATAGCCTGAGAACAATTGGTCCTTTTCATAACTATCTATATTGGTTTGTAGAGTTTCTAGTTCTCAGATACGGCGAAGATTTTCGGTTTCACGGTTTTACGCTTGTAGGTATTGACGATCTTGTGGATTTTCTAGCAGCGTTTGAAGCTGGGGGAGTGGCCGGTACATCTCGCTTCGTCGAACGTTGGGAGAGTTATTTGAAATCTGAGCTGGCACTAGATCCGACCGATGTTGCCGGGGCTATATGTTATCTGCGCAAACATGGAGCTTATGGCGCTGATGGAAGGTTGAAGTCGAAGTTTGTGGGGGCGGCGATGAGGGTGAGGTCGCGTCGCGTGAGAGTATTGGCTCAATTCTCGGAGTATTTAACTCGGTATGAACCGCACGCAACACGCAAAACCTTCAAAGTCGGACGCTCGGACACAGCGAACTATGTTCGGTGGGCTGTAACATTCAGTAAGACTCTCGCATACCTTCCAGAGTTTGCTTCAAGTGAATTATCAAACACAGAAGCTGTGATTAGAGCGGTACATCCATTTAAAATTAGATTGGGAAATAGAACGCCGACTATCCCCGCTGCGATAGGACGAAAGTTGCTTGCCCGGTGCTGTCATTGGATGATGGAAATATACCCAAAATTGATTGATTTTATCCGTAAGGTAGCTAGCGGATTAACCACTGTGTCGACTGATAGTCAATTTGGCCTAACAAAGCGAATTTCTCTTTCTGAAAGCTCATTCTGCATCGACGCTGAACTAGCTTCAGTAGCAGAAAGTTGGCGTCGGACGCCCAGCGGACCAACCAGGCGTGAGGCGGCACAATCAAATATGACGACTACGTATATCCTATTGCGTCTACATAATGCGGTTTGTTATGTTTTCATGGGAATGCTAGGTTGTTGCCGTAGGCAAGAAGTTCTGGAGTTGCCGGCTATTTCCAGGGGGAAAGTTACTGGCACAAGTGTTTTTGTATCGTTGCGAAAATCAGGGGTAGATAATTCTCGACGCGTGTTGGAAAAACCTATGCCTAAAATCGCCATTGATTGCTTGGCTACGCTTAGAGACCTTAAACTAATCTGCAAAAATATTGAGCCAGCAAGTGATCCTTTAGTGGATGCATTAGCATTTTTTCAGTTAAGTTCAACAGGGCTAAATCCCCTTGACTCGTCAGCTATAAATGGATTGCTTACGGAGCTGAGTTTGCTATTCGATCTGCGCGAGGAGAATGGTGAAATATGGCTATTGCGATCTCATGAACTACGTCGTTACTTTGCTATGAGCTTTTTCCATCATGGAGGTTTAGAAAATGCTCTACCAGCACTGTCTTGGTTTATGGGGCATAATAATATTGAAAAGACGTGGACATATATTAAGGAAAGCCTAACGGGTAGAGAGGTATCGGAGTCCGAGGCTGCAATGGCAACATCAGCAGTTTACTCCGATGATCAAACGAAAAATGTCAAAATTCTCAGGGCTATCGTTCTGAAGTACTTTGGATGCACAAGTATGAGTATGCTAAGTGAGACTGAAGTTCAGGACTATCTCGAAATGATGGCAGAGGACGGTCTGTATACCGCTCGTCCAGTGCAAATTAAATGCGCCGGACAGAAAGTGTTCACTATTGCAATATCTATATCAGGAGGGCTCGTTGATGCCTAGGCTTCGTAAGGGAGAGATTGCGCTGGGCACATCCATAAAAGCTGAAGCGGCCAAGCGCACAGTACAATGCCGCGTTGATGTCTTTAACTTGATGGTGAAAAATCGTAGCCCGAGTACAACTGATTGGAGTTATTTCAGTAGTGTGGATGCCTTAGCACTGTGGCATAACTCGAGCCTCGGCATCACACCTGTAAGTCCGAAAACATTACGAAAATATATGGCAGATATCTACGATGGCGGATTAACAAATCTGCTTTCGGTTGCTAAGAGAATAGTAGACGAAAAAAATAATAGAATAATTGATCGCCAATGGTCAACTCGGATTGCTGATTTAGAAAAAAAGGCGAGTTTAGCTGTTGACTCAGCGCTAGAGATGACCGCACGCTATTTTGATTTGTTGGAAAAGCTGCAAAAACTTGCTAAGGAAAGTGAGTCCGCAAGTCTAGAGTTGAATCGACATTTTAGGAAATACGAGCAAAATCCTCACTTGAAATTAGTGAAATGATGATTAGCGAGCAGTTATGGGTGAGGGCCTCAAAAGATTTCTGCCTTCCAGGCTTCCCGAGTCGAAGCGGTAGCCCTCGATGGAAGGCTGCTGGATTGCGAGCTATATACTGGCCCTCGGGTGATATCTGTTGGCAAGTAAATATGTATCTGATTTCCTGCCGTCGCCAGGGACTGGCTGTATCTACCATTAATACCTATGCTTCAGAGATATCATCATTCATTCGCTTCTTGTCGACGACGAAAATTGCAGTATTCGACGTTGCAGATGATGACCTAATTGATTTTGCAGACTGGCTTCTTACTACTCGAAAAGTCTCCAGAAATCACGTCAACAGGTTGATTTTGAGGGCGATAGCATTTTTCCAGTGGGCCCAAGGTCCCATTTTGGGCGAACAAATAATAGGATGTGTTGGGGAAGGCTTCCAGATCTCCCTGACTCAGAAAAATGCCAGAACACCCAATGGAATGATCAGGTCTACTATTCATCATGCAGCGATGATTGCTCCAAGTGTTCCGCGTGTAGTCCACCCAATGTCTTCTACTATACTTTCAAGGCTAATGGGCGCCATTGATAAATCCGGTAAAGCGAGCTTCGTGCGCAAACGAAATCGCATGATGATCACTGTATTGGCGGACGCAGGTGTGCGTCGAGAAGAGTTGACATTAATTACGAAAGCGAGTGTCTTGGATGCAGTTACATCTGGTCGCTTGAAAGTTAATACCTCTAAAAGGAAAGGAAATCCCGTTAGAGAGATTCCGATTCCTGAGGTTACGATACTGGCCCTTAAGGAGTTCATAACGATTTCGCGAGCTATCCATATACGTAGAATTCTAAAAAAGAACCCTGCATTTAAAGATGAAGGTTGGGCATTTTGTACTTGGAGCGGAGGTAGGATGGCGCCAGCTTCTGTTACCCAGCTGTTTTCTGATCTACGCAGCAAGGCTGGGGTCTCAGAGGCAGCAACTGTGCATATGCTGCGACACCGCTTTATCACACTACAGCTGATCACGCGATTAAGGAGTTTCGGTAAAAACAGCACTATTGGTGTAGAGCTTTTAACAACCATTCTTTCTAAACTTGCAAGTATTAGTGGGCATTCCAGTATTCAAAGTTTGTGGCATTACATGGATTGGGCCTACGACGAGCTAGAACATGAAGTGTCGTATGATCTGGAAGAGAATAATCATGCGCGTCAAGTCATTCGCGATTTGCTTAAGGAGGCGGTGGATGAAAGTGATGATCAGCTTGTTGAAGATCTACGCTGTGTCTTCGAAGCATTATCGACGCTCGACCCCAAACGCACAGGTTTTCAAAGTGTATTAAGTCATTCTCTACGTGGTAAGGCTAGTCGGTAAGTCCTCTCGATAATATGCCATACACTATATGATCTAAGTCGAGAACAACTCGTCTTTTCCAGGTCCTGTGGTGAAAGACGGTTTACGACCGTTGAGGGTTAATAGGTGTCGAATAGGTCTAATCTCACCGCTCCTAGGATCGATGCTCGCGAATTTGGAAGAAATGTCTCCGCGCTATGATGAGCACGGAAAATAAAAAACAGGTGTCCACAGGCGGATTGGCAATGAGTACTCAAATGGCTTCGGAGGTTGCTGCCCTCCAGCTAATCGCACGAATCACTAACATTACCATTGAGTGGGCCATGCGCCACGATCTCTGGTATGACGCAACTCACGCAGACCCAACAACCTACTATGATGACGAGCCTTGGCCTGGTGGAGCATTACTTCTTCTGTGTGCAGAAGGTCCGATAAACACAGTGCTTGAGTGGGATCGAGAAGAAGCGCAAGAGCTACGTCGTGAGCTTGAGTCTGTGGGAGTCTACTTGGAATGTCATGAATCGTGCGTCTGGGGATACTATTTCGCCGATGACGATAATGAGTTGGTCCAGGCTGCTTTTGATGCCGCGCGCTGGAAATGGATTTGCCGATTAGTTGAGGCTGACACGGCGGACGTTAGCGGTGATCTCTATGCTCATTTTGCAGCCAACGCGCAGGATTTCCAACGGCTCGCTCCCCGCGAGTTTGAAACACTCATTAGCAGCATTTTCTCTGCTCGTGGATGGAGGACAGAGCTCGGGCCCGGCTCTGGTGATGGCGGCGTGGACTTACGTATCTGGCAGCGAGACCCGCTTGGTGATCTTCTAACGCTGGTGCAGGTCAAGCGTTACGCGACTAATAATCCTATTAAGCTTGACGCGGTTGCGGCGCTTTCAGCACATGTAGATCGCCACAATGCTAACAGGGGCCTCTTTATCACCTCCTCGCGTTATCTGCCTGGTGTGCGTAAGTTCGCTAAGCAGGAGGGATCGAGACTCATTTTGGCAGATGCCGGTGACCTGACTCAGTGGTGTCACGATTCGGCCCATGAAATGATGACGGCTCGGAATCGAGCGATGGCAGCCCAAGAACTTGTGCCTTTGCTTCAAGAAATTCAGGCTCTAGGAGTTCACCCTCGACTCGTGGTTGGTGATCGACGTTATCCAAATTTTTGCATCGTATTGCGTGAATCGCGAACGTCCGCTCTATTGGTTCACATACCGAACATCCGGATTTCCGGAGACAGTCAAATGGGACAAGTCTTGCCAGTTCTTAATCGAGGCGCTCAGGAGGCTGAACATAGAGATACCGTTTTTCGTGCCACTCGAACTGATGAGCGCGGAGAGATCCGGTATTGGGGGCAACGAACACTGTATTATCCATGGAATGGCAGGCCCGTTGCCTTCGATCACTGGGACTAGAGCGGCCAAATCAAAATGGAAGCACCTGATGAGGTTTACCAGATCCTTCGAAATGCGAAGTCTTTGGCCAGACGCTACTTTCACCTGACAGGTAAACCGCTGGGTGTAACTGGCGAGGTGGCAGAGTACGAGGCTGCTCGGATTCTCAATCTCCAATTGGAGCTTGCTAGGCAAGCAGGCTATGACGCGACGGAAGAAAGGAATGGGGTGACGCTCAAAGTCCAAATCAAGGGTCGATATTTCCCTAATCCCCAGCTTCGTGGTGGCAGGCTCGGCGCAATTGATTTAAAGCAGCCATTCGATACCGTCCTCTTGGTGCTGCTTGATGCCGATTACAATGCGTTTCAAATTTATGAGGCAGCCAGACCTGCAGTTAAGGAACTGATAGCTAGACCTGGATCAAAAGCTAGGAATGAGCGGGGTTCGGTCGGCATCAGCCAGTTCAAAGCTATAAGCGTGCTGCGCTGGCAAAGATCCAGCTCATAGGAATAGGTAGCCCATATGCGTAGAGCTTATCTGGACTGCGAATTTACATCTTTAGACGAATTCTGCGAGCTGATCAGTCTCGCTCTGGTCGTGCCTGGCGGGCCGGAATTCTATGTAGAGATTAACGATAATTGGGTTCTCAACGATTGCTCGAATTTCGTTCAAGAGATAGTTCTTCCACAACTGGCGCTTGAGCAACACGGCCGCCCCATGGTGATTGCTCGTCAGGAGCTGCAGCTTTGGCTGAGACAGTTTGACGAGCTCGAAATTATTAGCGACGCTCCAAGTTGGGATTGGCCTCTGTTGGTGCGCCTAGCTGGCCCCTCAGGGCTTCCAAGAGGGATTTCTGCGGGAACTATCGCTTATTCTGATCAATTGTTGATGAGTGAAATTTTGTTTCCGTACCATGCTCTTGAAGACGCAAAATTGATAGCGTCCTTTGTGGAGCTCCTTCGCATGCAACGCAACACTAGCGATAAATAAGCAAATATCGGATCACCCTCGGCAAGTCATTCAACTCTGCGACCTGATGCGTGGCCATAGTACCGCTTCACCAAAAGCCTCTATCTAGCCTGTGAAGAAGCGGTCGCCATCAATTTGGAAGGACTCTTTACAACCCTATTTCTCGGAGTTCGTCCCGAATTTTTTCCAGCAGTTGATCTGCAGTGCACCCATCGTTGGAAGAAACGTATGCAGCCAAAATGATGCTGACTGGGTGCAGACCCAAAATGCTCGCCATCTGCTCAATTTTATCTATCGATGCGTTCCCCCGACCAGCTTCCAGGTTACTGATGTATGGCTGGCTAGGGCCTAAGCTCTCTTGGGGAATATCCCTTTTGAGTCGATAGGATTTGATTGAAGAGCCAAGAGCCCGCTTAAGTTCCGATCGCATGCCCATCGCTCGCAAAAGGAACGATAAAGCCGGGCTAAGGCATTTTGTTCTATACTGCATACAGTATATTTCGAGGTGTCTTTATGTTTTTGACGCATCCTCAGGCCAAAATCGACCAATTTGAGGTGTTTGACCGCGTTCCGATCGCATGGAGCTATGTTGAGCACAACATTCATAGACCCTGGTTTTATATCGCGGTGGTCCAGCCGGCCGAAGAATTCAATACGCACTCAATGCTCATGGTGAGCAACGAGCGTTTGCTGGCTTCGATTCTTAGTGCAGGTAGCCAGATTGAGAGCGTGCTTCTAGTAACTCCTGACCACGTGAATCATCAGGGTCGATGGGTAATGGAATATCTTGAATTTGTCGAACGCCACACTTCACCAGCCGGTTGGGCATACGTATACGGCGTAGAAGGCGGAAAAACCTATGTGTATGGCGATGTCATCTTAGGGGGGGATAGGGAGACGATCTATTCTGCATCTGGTAGCAGGTCCTCCAGCGTATAGGCTGGCGAGTGGACAGAGACGCCACCGTCCATTCAGCCGAGAGCGATGGCATTGTTACTCGCAGTGATCGCACTATTTGAAAGATGGGTTGACGTGGCTGCAGATAAAGCGGGCGAGGCGATTGGCAAACGTATAATGCATCAGTGAATGCTAGTCTGGCTTACGTGAAGTGAGTTGAGCGGCAACCGAGCTTACGCGTACGCTTTTTGATAATAAGTAGGCGCCCTGAAATTCGAGCCAGGCGGCCACGGAAGCTAGGGCGCAGAGGCTCCCACCAACGCCGGCTTCGACGCGCTGTTGGTTCCAGCGGTTGTGTTATGACGAGATCCGTCAAGGGCTCTTGAGACCTTTGACGGAGCTCGCGGAGGGGCAGATTGCAGAAGGATGACCAGCCTCAGATAGGAAAGGTCAAATCACTCCTTTTTGAGTAAAGCGTCTCCATACACCGTCATGGCCCACGAATACTGTGGTACGTTTCCATAAGCTTGTTCCACGGCTTGGTTTGCCTGCAACGTAGCATCCAGGACTGAAAGTCCACCGTCCCATCCTTCCAAAAATGACTCTAGCCACGTGCCGGTTGGTATTGCAGCCAAAGGCCACGGCGAGGCGATCACCGCCCGGCAGCCGGCGGAGAGCAGATGTTTAGGAAGTCCAACAGCAGTGTTATCCAGTGGATGCTTGTCGGTACGACCGCCACTGCAGATGAAAATAATCGCAAGTTCCGTTCCTGACAGAGCGCGAGCCAGCGTAGCAGGTGAAATCGTTAGTGTTCCCTCATCCGAAATCCGATGAAAGTACTTGTCGTCCGAGGTCAAGCTACCGTGAGCCCCAACGACTGCCATTTTGGCGCCCTTTAGATTCGCGGGGAGGTTGGGAGAAGTGTCTATTTCGAAGTCGTGCTCGCGCAGCGGATATTCGGTTCGCATCAAAATTTGCCCGAGTACTTCCATTCCTCGTCCTGTTGCTTCGGAAACCCAGGCGACTCTGCGTGAATCAGTTGATCTTGGCTGTCTCCGTTTGGCTTCCAGCCAAGTCAGAGACGGTACGTAACCAATTGCGCAACCGCGACCGACAAACTCTCCGTTGATCAGTGCAATATTAATTGGAATTTGCTGGAGTGCTGGCTCTGCAATCACAATTAGCCGCCGACTTTCCGGTAAAGGCACAGCGAGTTGTCCCATGCTGAGGTAAATTTCATTGTTCCCAGCATCTCGGTCGATGTAGCCGTATTCCAGAGGATATTTTTTGCTCCAAGCGCTCAATGCTTCCTTAAAGGGCGCTTCAAGTTCGTCCTGCCGCGCGAAAGCGGTTTGATTATGATCGATCGTCAATGAGGCGAGCATTCCGTCCGCGTCCAGCGCCATCATTAACACGGCGCCGTCATCAGGGATGATCTGCCGTGCATATTCCAATGGCCATTTCCCATCGAGCTCGCGCACGCCCTCCGACGTGTCCAGTCCTTGGTCAGCTAGCAGTTCGATGGTTGCGGCCGCAGTATCAACAGGTATTGCCCCGTTTGGCGCTCTTAGAAAGCGCCGGATCGACAGTTCCGCGGCTTTCAGATCACGTGGAATGTCCTCTGCATTACGTGTCGAGGTTATATTCCTATTGAGCAACAAAATCTGTTGGAAGGAAGGGTTATTGGCAGTCATGGCTGTGAGGTAGCTGGATCTATGTGGATCCAGATTTCCCAGCGCAGTTTCCAAAAGTAATTTCGCTTCGGCGCTGGGCGTACCACCGTGATGTTCTAGTAAAGCGATCGCTTGCGCGAGAGCAGCGATAGCGGGCTGAACTTCGCATTGTCGGTCGTTCTGGAGAATGTGTCGGCAATGTTCTTCCGCTTCCTGCACTAGCTGGATCAAGGTAGCTTCGTCACGCGACTCTCGATACATCAGGCGCAGATTAAGCTCCATGGTTTTAATTCTTTCGAGATTGCCTTCAGGCTCATCCACCAAAAGGGTCAACTCTTTCAAATTGTTCAGCAAATCCAGCGCATACGAATAAAGACCTGCATCGCGCAGAGTTCTGAACAGTACGTACAGCTCCAACCACGACTGGCTTGGCGAACGGATCTGTCGCAATTCAAACGCGAGAGCCAGCCCTACCAAAGCAACGACAGGGTTATGAACACGTTGGTAGATATCGGCAAAGGCGGTCCATGCGGCCCGACGCTTGGAATTGGACTCACCAGCAATATCCAATATTAGCTCAGCACGATCCCTTGCCCTCTGCGCCTGTCCTGCTGTTGCTAAATAGCCCGCGACCATGCGCAAAGCATTGATATCGGCCTCTGTATTGGGGACGTCACGAGCCAGTGCGCAAGCGATGAATGACAAATGCTCGACGTATTCAAGATACTCGTTATCTGAATTGTCGGGCATGTTATTTATAATGAAGCAAATGCGATTGAGGAGTGCCTGTGGATTTTCCGCAATTACGTTTGTAGGTATCCGAGTGTGGCTGACGTCGAACCCCCCCATTTTCTGCTCCCATGTACTGACGCGCTTGAGGAACGCTTCACACTCATCCATGGATGCTATGGGCTCGTCATCGTGCTCTTGCTTTGGCGCCAGAGGAATGAACTCTTGGATGAGTGTCAGCACCTGAGATCCCGCCAAAGGCATCCCCAGGCTTGCACTGACGTCAGCGGAAAACAGATGCGAAAACTCTTCGCGCATATGCGGTGGTGAAGGGTGGGTCGCGATAAATCGTCGGATGTAGGAAAACGGTTCTTCTAGTCGGTCTACAAGATCTTGAGCGCCTTCTTTAAGAAATAATTGCCGGACAGCGCTGATCACCAACCAACAGGCTCGATCATCCAATGGGCCGGGATTAGAAACGCCGATAGCGAACCTGATTGCGTCCTCATAATTTCCTCGCTTGGACGCATATGCCGCAAAGCATAGATGCGCCAGGTCACGCTGCCGCGGTTTGATATTTGGTGCTAGAAGGAATTCATCAAGCTCGAGCGAAGAACTTGATCCAATTAGGCGCGTCAAATCTGCCTCAAACCCCGACAGTTCGATCTGCGAGAGGGTGGATATCGAATTGCTGTTCTCAGGCGCCATGCTTAAGGAGATCAGCAGACTTTCCCGAAATGAAGTCAATTGCGGCGACTTGGGAAACAGAGTTTTCAACCGGTGGTAGACACTCAATTGCAGATCATGATCACCTAAATCGCCCACCTCGATAAGCAGTACTTCAAGTAGCGTTTGATCTGTGACTGCATGCAGCCCGTGAGCAACCAAATCCTTGGCCAGCTTCAGATCTCCAGCACGTGCTGCGGAGCGGCCGAATTTCGCTGCCATTTCTCCTGGGATTTCCAAACCACTGTCGAGGTAGGAACGCAACGCTAGCATCATGTCATGACGGTACGAGCTTCTGGCAAGCGTTTGGATTTTTAGCTGATGTTTGACGCCCACATCTGGAATATCTAGATCTTCGATTTCACGAAGGACTTCGTCCATACGATTTGAGCTGGCAAGGGAGCACCATCTTGCAGCGTTTTCCGTGAAGATAGTTTGGATTTCATCGGTATAGGACGTTTTGAAATATCCTGGGTAAAGGCGCTCGACTGCCTCCAATCTAGCCCGATGTTTTTCGTCTATCTGAGAGGATTGTTCGGTGAGTAGCAGCAAGTAATTGCCGGTTTCTTCGATGGTTCGTAGGTATTGGTCGGCCCAGGCGGCAAGGTGTGGTACCCACTTATCTGCAGGCAAACGCGCAGATGTCCGCCCTTCATAAATGGGCTCTACTGCATTTAGGTGCCGATATGCGTCCGCATGCGGGATGATGATGAGGCGTTCACTTTGCGCCTCTAGCGTTTGGATAAGTTCGGCGCTGTCGAGGCTTGTGCAACGAGCGATAACAATCCGCTCACTGATATATTCGTCCAGTGAGTCATTAGGCGTGGAGCCGCTAAGAACCCTTAAACCGTCTTTTACGAGTCTGAGTAGCTCGTCATCCGACTTTTCCCAGAGTCCTCCTGGTGGAGTAATCACCGTTACTCCTTTGAAAATCGGCGCGCCTGCAGAGTTCATAAATACTGAGACGCAAAAGGAACAGGCTGCAACCCTGGCGACCACCGAATCTGTGTCCACCCCCACCAGCAGATCTGCAGATTCAACTCCTACACCTTCCCCATAAATCATACGGGGATCAAAGCCCTCAATTTGAGATGTACCGCCGTTATCTGGACTCATGTCTACTTCCTTGAAGTTGAAAGGCTGCCGCCGATCAGCATACCCAAGCGTGCTGAATACGCAGATTACAATGCGTTGAATCCAGTCTAAAACGGGGCGGCACTGAGCCATTATCTTTTTCATTGCGCCATGCCCAGGACAGATGCAGCGTTGGACTCTGGTTGAAAAAAAGACTGTTCGTTGGCTCATTGCGCGTCGGTCAATGTGCGACGACGTTAATGGGCTTTCCGGCGTAGTAATCGAGTTAAATGGGGAGATCGTTGCCGCATCCGTTGGCAACCGTAGCGGTTAAAAAGCGGGGAGATGCCCGTACTCTCACAAATGGTCTAGGCTCCCGGCATCATCCATCAAGGACGTCACCATGCCAGATGACTCAGACTTCCAGATCGCCACCGCGGACTCCCTGACTTTGCTACTGCACAATCAGCACGCCCTAGGTGCTGCGATAGAAGAAATATCCAAGTGGCTTTCAGAAAATGGGGTAGGCAGTGTCGCCGCTAATGTAATGTCTGCCTTGGAGACGCTGGACTCAAATGCTCAAGCCCTCACAGACTCCATTATGAGGATACGCCAGTCTTAGCTTGCTCAGTGCACCACTGCCCGCTTTTTGAATTACTAGTGACCCTGGCAGCTATGGGCAGTACGTTCACAATTGATGGTCAAATTGAAGTCAATGACTAGTCACGTCGAATGCAAACGGCTGGGTGAGCCGAGTGCAATTTCGCAGTAAGGCCTCAACACTTCAACATCAATCGTTTTTGATGAAAGGTTTAATACGCGTGAGCAAGGCCTCAGCGATGATCGGAGAAACGCTATTGCCGATCATTCTGAAGCTGTGCCAGGTAGTTGGATGAAAAATAAAGGAATCGGGAAATCCTTGGAGACGAGCCGCCTCACGGGGAGTGATAACCCTGTCCTCATCCGGATGGAGGGGGCGGACAGACTGATAGGAACCCCGATCACTGCCAGTTCCTGCTCGAAGCGTCGGGCATAACCCATTCCAGTCGAGTCTTTTATGTTTGCCGACTGCATCTACACCACCTTGAGGCACGGTGGCAAAGCGCTTGATGGTGTCTGCTTTATGCTCAGTCCTCTGGTGGCCAGTAAAGACCCCTGATGGAGCCCGCATGCGGTTCGCATATGCAGACAATCCCGTGGACTCACCGTACCGCCACTCGCCGCCCCCGCTACTCGAAGGGCGCGCATCTCTCAAATCAAAGATAGCATCGGAAACATTCGTAGTGATCGAACTAGGCTCGGTTATGTAATCGAGATCAGGAGCGCTCATCTTGTGAGAGTTAAACCCAAACACAAACACCCGCTTTCGCTTCGTAGCGGCACCGAAATTTGAAGCATCTAAAATGATAGGGCCGAGAACCTTCCAATTGGTTCCGAGCTTGGATAGCCCTTCATCCAAGACAGGCCGATTTTCTGGAAATGCTAAGCCCGGCACATTTTCCATGATGAAAAATTTCGGTTGGACTTCCTCCACGATGCGGAAGAATTCTCCAACCAAAGAGCGGCGCGGGTCGTCAGGTAAACGTTTTCCAATACCACTGAACGCTTGACAGGGGGGGCCACCAATAATGCCGTCGACGCCGTCGGGAATCTGTGCGCGCAGGTTTTCAGCCGTGAGTGTAGATACGTCGGCGTGAAGAAAGGGGGTAGTCGGAAAATTGGTCGGGAAAGAGCTTGAAAGAATCGGGTCGATATCAACCGCCAGGCAAGTCTTGAAACCAGCATTTTTTGAGCCGAGCGCTAGCCCGCCGCAGCCGCTAAATAGATCGAGTAGGGTAGGCATAATCAGAAGTCCATGAGCATCGCGACACCATACGCTAACAACGCGATTTTGTCGATCGCGCAGGCTAGCGAAAAGCCAGCAAAGTGGTCATTATCGCCATACAGAATGGAGGTACACGATGTCTGAAACGGACGCCACCCCGCGCAAGGAAATCAATGCTGAGCCTACGAAGGCGTTTTTCGTAGATATGCTCACCCGTGATATTCCGCTGGAGCAAGCGGTGCTTGACCTCGTCGACAACTGCGTCGATGGAGCAAAAAGAATCGCCGCAGACAAGCACGACACGTCGAGTCGGCCCTATGAGGGCTGCAAAGTGGAGATCGCGATAAATGCTCAGCAATTTAGCATCTATGACAATTGTGGCGGGTTCGATGTAGCAACGGCTCAAGAGTACGCGTTTCGATTTGGTAGACCCGCAGCTGCCACAAGAACAGCTCACTCCATTGGCCAGTTTGGCGTTGGCATGAAGCGAGCGCTATTCAAGTTTGGTCGACATTTCAGGGTTGAATCATCTACTACTTCGGAGACGTGGGCTGTTGATGTAAATGTGGACGAATGGGAGGCCGAAACAGGAGGGTGGAGCTTTCCCTGGGCGGAGGTCGCATCTGACAAAATTGGACTAGATAAGCCTGGAACCGACATTACCGTAACTAACTTACGCAAAGAGGTCGCGGCAAAGTTTTCCACCACATATTTTGTCAACTCTATCGTAGGCCTTATCAAGTCAAAGCATCGGCAATTCATATCGGATGGCTTAGAAATAAAGGTCAACGATACTCGCATAGATGCGACAAATATTTATCTATTAGTAGGGGAAGGTTTCACGCCGGGAACCGATATCCTAGAGTTTACCGAACCGAACGCTGCTACTGTCACCGCAAAAATCATCGTTGGCTTGGGTAAGTCGTCTCCAAAAGAAGCAGGCTGGAACGTCATCTGCAATGGTCGAGTGGTTCTAGAGGCTGACCGTAGACCACAAACAGGCTGGGGGCTAATGGAAGAGACAGCTGAAAGGATGATCATTCCTAGCTTTCACAACCAATTCGCCCGATTTCGAGGAATTGTGTCTTTTGACTCAGACGATTCCTCACGTATTCCATGGAATACAACTAAAACTGATGTAGACGTAGACAGCAATGTCTGGCGCACAACCTTTCAACGAATGTTGGAAATGATGCGGCCAGTAATCGACTTCTTAAACGAACTGGATGCCGATATTGACGAAAATACGAAGGAAAAAAGCCCGCTTTTAGAGTTCGTTACCAAAGCCGCACCACAAGGACCGGAGACTTTCCAAAAGATCACGACGTTTACCGCGCCCAATCGAAGCTCGGTTGCCAGAGGGCCCAAGCTTGTAAAAATCCAGTTCTCCAGAACTGTTGAAGACGTGGAGTTTCTGCAAGACGCCTTGAGCGTCACCTCGGCGAAAGCCGTTGGTGAAACCTGCTTTGATATGGTTCTGACGAGGCAGCGAGATTAATGAGTGGTAGCTTTCGAAAAATCGACTATTCGCTCAGGCCCGCGAAGTATGCAGAGCGGAAAATGCTGGTTGACGTACTTCGTCGTTTGACGCCGTTCCAGGCAGTAGAGGATTACTGCTATATCGGATTCGGTTCAGTATGGTTCTCCGACTTCATTTTATTCCATCGCATGCTCGGTATTAACAAAATGATTTCCATTGAGCAAGCGGAAGGCGCTCGGGCTCGTTTTGAGGAAAATCGACCGTTCAACATAAATATCGAATTCGGTAACTCTTCAGCGGTTCTTCCTCGCCTCGACTGGTCTGAGCGGGTTATTGCATGGCTTGATTACGACGATCCTTTAGAACCGGGGATGCTTCAAGATGTTAGATCTGTGGCAAACCGCGCACGTTCGGGCTCAGTCTTAGCGGTTTCAGTGCAATGCGTGAAAGCACCCTCCCTCATCGATTTTCAGCGAGACACGGACGAGGGGAAAATGACTGCCATTGAACGGTTTCGGCAGACATTCGGCCGTGAGCGTGTTCCTGATGGTGCCCGCGACGATGATCTCGCCGGGTGGCCTTATGGGACGCTAAGTCGGAAAATGCTAATTACTGAAATAGAGCTCGCACTCTCTGAGCGGAATTTAACCGCAGGTTCGAACCTTCGATTCAAGCCTATATGCGAGATCGAATATCAGGATGATGCCCGCATGTGCACCCTCGTGGGAGCTTTTGTGGACGATGCGGAAGCTCATCACCTTGAGTCCTGCGCCTTTAACCGACTCGATTTCATGCCAGCAAATCAGAGGCCAATCCGCATAGAGATGCCGAAGCTCACTATTCGAGAGCTGCGAAAAATTGAACAACAGCTACCCAAGCCCGCTGACCGCGAACTAGATTTGGGTTCAATACCCTCATCTGACGCTGAAAAATTTTCTCGAATGTATAGATACCTACCGAATTTCGCAGTGATGGAGATTTGAGTGCATGGGTTCGAGGGGGCCAGATAAAAATGGTAGAAGTATAAAAAGATTTTTCTCAAACGATCCAGATGCCAGGAGCGCCGCGCATCTCTTTGCATGTGATCAACTTTGGCGTGAGAGTACATCCCTCGAATGCTGGGGCTCTCTATAGCATTACTGTGGGTAGTTTATTCGGAATAATGGAGTGTTATGCGAAGTCCGAATCTTTCAAGGCTACTAGATCAAGTTATTGACATTGTATATCGCGCGGGCGCTTTGCTCGAGACTGAGTGCAGTCGACCAGATGGCCCTCGCGGACATGGTGATAAGGCCCTGATTGATATCGAAATTGAAAATGAATTGCGGCCAAGACTCCTTAGCCTTATCAGTTGCGATTTTTGGGGTGAAGAAACGGGACACGTGCTAACTGGACACGCCTGGTGCTGGGTTGTGGATCCTAACGATGGTACAAGCGATTTCTTAAAAGGTATGAAGGGATCCGCTTTATCAGTGGGATTGCTTTATAAGTCCATACCCGTTCTTGGGGTTGTATACGCGCCCGTGACTTTAGAGGGTACTCCTGATTGTATTGGTTGGGCGGAAGGTAGATCACAATTGGTACGCAACGGCGAATCAGTGGATGTGTGTCTCACTGATAAAGCGCTTTCAAGCGACAGCATAATAATGGTCAGTGCCGCCGCTGTGAGCAAACCGGAGCTCAATCTGGCGTTGTGTGCTCCTGGACGTTTCCACGCAATGCCATCGATCGCATACAGATTGGCAAAAGTGGCCGCCGATGACGGCATTTGCGGTGTCTCGCTTTATGCCGTTTCGGCACATGATGTAGTGGCAGGGCATGCGTTGTTGAGAGGTGCTGGTGGTGTTTTGCTCGATGAAAATGGATTCGCAATCCGCTACGAGACAGCAGCCCATATGGCAACTGTATCGCAACACTGCTTTGGCGGCGCCCTATCTGCTTGCCAAGAATTGAGGCGCCGGGAGTGGTGGCGCGTGCTTCAGTCCTAATGTGGTCATCAGGATGTGTCAGATAGAATCGCTTTCAGTGCGATTAGTATTACGGTCGAACAGTGTGCCTCGGTAAGTACTACCCCGGCTTAATCGGCTTAACATTTTATTACCTACTAGCGTCTCAAAAATGAATATTTATATCTGCAGTCGATTTTTTGTTGGAGCACCGAAGGATGCTCCATATCCGCATCTATTACTTGCTCGAGACGGTTGGAATGATCATTCCTATTACACACTTTTCGGAGTGCGTCTAAGATTGAGCGAAAGCACTCAAGTTGACCTTGATGAAATTAAAATAATGAAGGACAGGCAGGCTGAAGGTTTGGAAGATAGACCATTCCAAGGTCTTCAACCTGGTACACTGATTCCCACGACGACTTTAGAATCGATTTGCTCGTTGAGCTCAAGTAAAAAATACTATGATGCTTTAGCAAAAATCGATATGGATATCGCTCGCGATGTACTAATTTCTCTAAATGATGCCTCATTTCTTCTAAATGTAAAACTTCTCTTCCAAGAGCAGCCGTGCTTTCAGATCTCTCTCCTTAGGGAGTCAACAGCGCGCGAGTTGTTAGATGAAGCGGGAATTGTTTTTGGTGCTGAGCAGCAGCTAATAAACGCATTTACGGCCAAAGTACTCCTCGACGGAGCGAGTGCTCCACATGAATTTCACTTTGACTTTTATTCAAAACTAGGCGCGCCTCGTCGAATTCAATCGATTGTTGGGCTAAACGGCGTCGGGAAAACGCAAGTCATGGCGAGACTAGCAATGTTGATGAGCCGCTTTTCCAAGCAGGCTTTAAAGGAAAAGCGGTCCGCGCTGCAAGGTGATGATGTCATTAATCCTATTCCGTCAATATACGGTGTCGTCGCTGTCTCGTTTAGCGCATTTGACGAATTTGAGCGGCCGACACAGTTGCAGGGTGAAAAATTCAAATACAGTTATTGCGGTTTACAACATCATCGCGGTCGCCTTAAGAGCAAAGAAGATCTTTTAGAGGAAATAAAAACAACACTCGCCAGTCTTTCAGTTGAAAAAATAGACCTGTTAAAAAAGGTACTTGGAAATCTCGTTCGTATTGATGACCTAGATGCTTTTATCGACGAGCCGGAAAATAATACAAATCTGTATGAGCGTTTGAGCGCAGGTCAGCGTCTGTCTCTGAATTGCGTATTTCATATACTTTCCAAGATTGACCGTCGAACATTGATTTTATTTGACGAGCCTGAGTTGCATTTACATCCTCAACTGCTTACTGGTCTTCTGAACACTCTTTCCGAGATTTTAGAAAGTCAAGATTCGTTTGCAATCATCGCAACACACTCCCCCTTGGTTATTCAGCAGCTTCCTATGGAATGTGTTCATGTACTTCGTCGGGACCGAATGACTCCGATGGTTCTCAAGCCAACTTTTCAGACATTTGGCGAAAGCTTGTCCGAGCTCACGAAATTCGTATTTTCCTCTACTGAGGCTGATCGCGATTACCGATCAGTATTGGATCGTATGTATATAGAGGCGAATCATAATGTTGAAGCGGTACGCGCAATTTTCAGTAACCAGTTGAGCTTAAGTGCTGATATTTATCTTGAATCGCTACGGGAAGGAAAGGTATCGCAGTAATGAGATATCAGCTACCAGCAAACGGCCTAGATGTTCGAACTTATTTTCCGAAAATCATTGCGAACAAAAATCTGAAAACTAGGGCTGAGTTAAAGGCAGTTCAAGTCGACGTATTGACCCTTTGCAAAGATTATACGGATATTTTAAAGGGGTTGCGTGCTCCCAAAGTGCAAACTTGGACAGACGAAGCATCCGAAGCGCTTAAGTCCTGTTATGCTGTTAGCACTAAAGAATTGTCTAGCCATAAAGATGCTATTTTACAATCCCTGAAATCACAGTCTGATATTAATGTGCAGAGGTGTGCATACTGCATGTTGAATGATCCGAAGACGTGGGATCATTATATGCCAAAGGAGTTCTTTCCTGAGTATTCAGTTTACCATGAGAATCTGCTCTACATCTGTTATGGGTGCAATCAGCGGAAGTCGAATTATTTTGATAGAAATGAGCTAATCTACTGTCATCCCTATTTTACTATAGATAATGATGAAGCTTTACTGCATTGCAAAGTTACCGTTTCAAATGCAAAGCTTTCTATTCAGTACTATGGTGGTGGTGTGGGTAAATTTAGCAAAATAGGTGCAATTGCTCATCAGCATGTTGACCGATTGGGTCTAATTGACAGATTCAAAGGAGAGGCTTCCAGTACGGTGAGTGGTCTAATTGGAGAGCTACGTCAGCATTATCCAATGGGGGTGACTCAGCAGGCATTAGATGGGGTGTTGGAGCGACGGTATGCCTTGGCTAGAGATAAACTCGGATGCAATGCATGGGACAGTCGACTTTGGCATGGTTTAGCTGCGTGTCCAGACTTTCTTGCCTACGCCAACAGCAAAATTTTACAACCTGGAGGCCCTAGTACTACCGGTTTCCGCCAGTCCTCGCCACCGCCTCCGCCTTAACAAATATCGTAAAGACCTCGACGAGGGTTTCGTTGGTATTTAGTTTGCTGTATCCGACCATGGGCATACTGCATGCTGCGATTTTTCTGCGCATTAGTAATCTATCTCCCTAGGGTCGTGGTTTCTAACAAAAGCGGCCACCAATTGAAAGCGCGCCGGAAACCTCACGCGATCCTTGGCGCGGGAAATCACGATGTGCCCGGATTCCAGCGGCTCCCTTAAAACCTCCAGAACTTTACGGTCGAATTCCGGAAGCTCATCGAGGAACAGCACGCCATGATGGGCGAGGGTGATTTCGCCGGGTTGTGGCTTCGAACCACCGCCTACCAACGCCGGGCCGGAAGCCGAGTGATGAGGCTGGCGGAAGGGTCGTTGCGGCCAGTGGCTCAAGGGTACGCAACTGGTGACTGATTGAATGGCGGCGACTTCCAGCGCCTCGTTTTCGGCCAGTGGAGGAAGCAGGCCTGGCAAACGACTCGCCAGCAGCGTTTTCCCAGTCCCGGGCGGACCGCTGAACAACAGGTTATGAGCGCCCGCCGCCGCAATCAGCAATGCGCGCTTGGCCGATATTTGCCCCTGCACCTCATTCAAGTCTGGATACGGCTTGCTGGCGTAGAGCAACCCGTTGGAAACGTAGGGCTCGACTGGCGAATGTCCATTGAAGTGCGCAACGGCCTCCAGCAGATGATCCACAGCAAATACCTTCAGCCCCGACGCCAGGCAGGCTTCCTCGGCATTCGCCCGCGGCACCATCAGCGAGCGCCCGGCGTTTCGTGCGGCCAGCGCAGCCGGCAACACGCCCCTCACGGCACGTACCGCGCCTGACAGCGCCAACTCACCCAGGCATTCAATGTCATCCAGCGTCAGCGTCGGCACCTGCACGCTGGCGGACAGAATCCCCAGGGCAATCGCCAGATCAAACCGCCCGCCGTCCTTCGGTAAGTCCGCAGGCGCGAGATTCAGCGTGATGCGCCGCGCCGGGAATTGCAGGCCTGAATTGATGATCGCACTGCGTACCCGATCCTTGCTTTCCTTCACTGCCGCTTCGGGTAAACCGACCATCGTCAGGGACGGCAGACCGTTGGCCAAATGGACTTCTACGGTGACGGCGGGCGCATCGACACCAATCTGGGCGCGGCTGTGGACGATGGAGAGGGACATGGTCGTTCCTTGAGCTTTACGGGAACCGCTTCCTGCGGTTTTTTGAAGGGT
>Ga0157375_10001177_pt1 | contig 22597 bp, 19 predicted proteins | sample M35metaG_FD_115311 | JGI IMG/M metagenome (GOLD analysis project Ga0157375, IMG submission 115311) | Miscanthus rhizosphere microbial communities from Kellogg Biological Station, Michigan, USA - M3-5 metaG | ecosystem: Host-associated > Plants > Roots > Rhizosphere > Soil | place: USA: Michigan... | reverse complement strand
ACACCGGCGAGACGATGCGCATGCTCACCGACAAGGACGCGGACGGCGCGTACAAGATTCCGCACATCATCTACGCCGACGCCTACGCGAGCGAGATGGTCGCCTACGCCGACCTCGTGCTGCCGGATACCACCTATCTCGAGCGCCACGATTGCATCTCGTTGCTCGATCGCCCGATCTCGGATGCCGACGGCGCGGCCGATGCGATCCGGCATCCGTTGTTTGCGATGGACGCGCAGGACGAACGACGCGACGTGCGCGGATTCCAGTCGGTGCTGCTCGAACTCGGCGCGCGGCTGAAATTGCCGGGAATGGCCGATGAAGCGGGCAAACCGGTCTATCGCGACTACGCCGACTACATCGTCAACCACCAGCGCGCGCCGGGCGTAGGCCTGCTCGCGGGATGGCGCGGCGCCGACGGGACGCAGGAAGGCAAGGGCGCGCCGAATCCGCGACAACTCGACGCCTACATCGCGAATGGTGGTTTCTGGCGCACCGAGATTCCCGAATCCGCGCGCTACTACAAGATGGCCAATCGGGACTACCTCGAGTGGTCGGTGCGCATGGGTTTCATCGCCAAGGCCGAGCCGGTCGCTCTGCAGCTGTATTCCGAAACGTTGCAGGCATTCCGGCTTGCCGCGCAGGGCTTCGGCCCCGTGCAACCGCCGCCGCGGGATCGCGAACGCGTCGCGACCTATTTCGATCCGTTGCCGATCTGGTACGAACCGTTCGAAAGCGCGGAGACCTCTTCGCGGGATTTCCCGTTGTCTGCTGTGACCCAGCGCCCGATGTTCATGTACCACGCATGGGGCTCGCAGAACGCGTGGCTGCGGCAGATCGCGGCACGCAACTGGATGTACCTGCATCCGGACACCGCCGCGAAACACGCGATCGGCGATGGCGACTGGATCCATGTCGATTCGCACAACGGCCGCATCACCGTGCAGGCGAAATGCGTGTCGAACATGCAGCCCGACACGGTGTGGACATGGAACGCGATCGGCAAGCGCCGCGGCGCATGGAAGCTCGACAAGGATGCTCCTGAAGGGACCAGGGGTTTCCTGATCAACCACCTGATCTCCGATCGCACGCCGAACGGCGACTATGCGAACGCCGATCCGGTCACCGGCCAGGCCGCTTGGTTCGACCTGCGGGTGCGGATCGCGAAAGCCGGCGCGGAGGCCGCAACGACCGATGCCGCGAGCGCGCCCCAGTTCGCGCCGCTGGGAATGGGCGCCGCCAGCGACGAACCGCTACGCTACGGCGCTGCGATGCGGAAGCGGACATGAGCGACGCGCCCCACGACTGGTTCTTCGATGTCATCTCGCCGTTCGCGTACCTGCAATGGGTGCGGCTGCGGCGCGACCATGCGTCGTTGCGCCTGCGACCGCGCCCCTTGCTGTTCGGCGCGCTGTTGCAACACCACGGACAGCTCGGGCCGGCGGAGATCCCGGGCAAGCGCGAATTCACCTATCGCTTCGTGGCGTGGGAAGCGCGCCGACTGGGCATCGCGTTGCGTTTCCCGCCGGCGCATCCGTTCAATCCGCTCGCGGCATTGCGATTGATCCTTGCGGCCGACGACACGACTGCCGCGACCGACGCGGTGTTCGCGCACATCTGGCGCGACGGGCTGGCGGCCGATTCTGCCGCGGCGCTGGCCGGCGTTGCGGGGGCGCTCGGCATCGCGGACATCGAAGTGGCGATCGCGCGCGACGACGTGAAGTCCGCGCTGCGCACCAACACCGAGGAAGCGATCGCCCGCGGAGTCTTCGGCGTTCCGACCCTGTGCGTGGACGGCGCGCTGTTCTGGGGCAATGATGCGACCGGGATGGTAGTCGACTATATTGCCGATCCGGGCGCATTCGCGGGCGAGTTCGACGCGGCCGCCGCCCTGCCGGTCGGGATCAGCCGCAAACGGAGTTGATGATGGGAATGCCGCAACATGCAGGGACCGCGAATCCCGCGATGGAGGCCATGCCGGTCCCGTCGGTGCGTCGGCGCGTGCAACCTGGGCTCGTCGCTCGATGAGTTGGCAGGCCTGGCAGGTTGCGTTGATCGTGACCGGCGCAATGGCGTTGTTCGCCAGCGAGAAATTGCGCTACGACGTGATCGCCCTGTTGGTGCTCGCCTTGTTGCTCGTGCTCGGCATCGTGACGCCGGCGGAAGGGTTGAGCGGTTTCAGCAACGAAGCGACGGTCGTGATCGCGGCGATGTTCGCGCTCAACGCCGGCGTGGTCGGAACCGGCGGCCTCGACCCGGTGATCCGCCTGCTCGTCAGGATCCGGCAACCCTGGCTGCTGACCCTCGCCATCATGTTGCTGATGGTCGGGCTCGGCGCGTTCGTGAAGAATACCGCGCTGGTGGCGACCTTCCTGCCGGTCGCGATGACCGTTTGCGCGCGCACGCGCACGTCGCCCTCGCGCGTGCTGATGCCGATGTCGTTCGCCGCGCAGATGGGCGGCGTGTGCACGTTGATTGGGACGTCGTCGAACCTGCTCGCGAACAGCCTCGCCAAGCAGCAGGGACTGCACGGGTTCACCGTCTTCGAATTCGCGAAGCTCGGCGTGATCCTCGCCGTGGTCGGCATCATCTACATGATGCTGGTCGGGCGCTGGCTGTTGCCGAAGACGACCGATGCCAAGCTCGTCGAGAACGTGATCCAGGGCAAGTACGTCACCGAACTGCGCGTGAAGAGCGGGTCGCCGTTGATCGGGCAGTCCATCGTCGGCGCCAAGCTGGGCGAAAAGTTCGGCGTTTACGTGCTCGAACTGCTGCAGGGCAGCGAACGCCACTGGGCGCCGCGCGAACAGGTCCTGCAGGAAGGCGACGTCCTGCTCACCCGCGGCGAATGGGATCGGCTCACCGCATTCCAGCGCGCGGCCGGACTCGGGTTGCAGCCGACGCCGGGATCGAATGCCGCGCTCGGCAATGCCAGGCGGGTGCTGGTCGAGGCGCTGGTCGCGCCGAACACGCACATCGTCGGACAGACGCTGGCCGAGCTCGACTTTCGCTGGACCTACCAGGCGACCGTGCTGTCCGTGAAACGCCGCGGCGACGTGTTGCGCGAACAGATCAAGAACGTGCGTCTGGAAGTCGGCGACACGCTGTTGATGCTCGTCGATGAGAAGCATGTGTCCGAACTCAATCGCAACGCGGGCCTGGTCGTCCTCGACGAGCGCATCGGCGACGGCGAATCGCGGCGCCGGGCGCCGATCGCGATCGCGATCCTGGTCGGCGTCATCGCCGCGGCCGGCTTCGGCCTGCTGCCGATCGTGGTCAGCGCCCTGGTCGGCTGCGTGCTGATGGCGTTGACCGGCTGCTTCAAGTTCACCAGCGTGTACGAGTTCATGGACTGGAAGGTGATCGTCCTGCTCGGCGCGGTCCTGCCGCTGGGCATCGCGCTGGAAAAGACCGGACTCGCGCAGCACGTGGTGGACATCGGCATGTCGCTGGTCGGCGAGCACGGGCCGCTGATGGGCCTGCTGATGGTGTACGCGTTGACCGCGTTCCTGACGGAACTGATGGGCCACAACCCGTCGGTGGTGATCATGATCGCGATCGCCGTCTCGGTCGCGCACGCGATGCACGTGAGTCCCGAACCATTCGTCGTCGCGACCGCGTTCGCGGCGGCGACCTCGTTCGCGACGCCGGTCGGTTATCCGACCAACACCATGGTTTACAACGCGGGCGGTTACCGGTTCACGGATTTCCTGAAAGTCGGGATTCCGCTGATCATGCTGTTCTGCGTGATTTCGATGATCCTGATACCGCGCTTCTGGCCGTTCGTGCCGTGACCGCGCTGCCCGAGCCGTCGCGGAAAAAACTTGGCCTCGTGATCGACCTCGACACCTGCGTCGGCTGCCACGCCTGCGCGGTCGCCTGCAAGGAATGGAATGCCGGCGGCATCGCCGGGCCGCTGACCGACGAGAATCCGTACGGCAAGGAACCGTTCGGCGTGTGGTTCAATCGCGTGCACAGCTACGAAGTGGAGCCGCTCGCGGAGTCAGCACAGCCGGCGATGACGGTGCATTTCCCGCGCTCGTGCCTGCATTGCGAGACGCCGGCCTGCGTGACCGTGTGCCCCACCGGCGCGAGCTACAAGCGCGCGGAGGACGGCATCGTGCTTGTCGACGAGGACAAGTGCATTGGCTGCAAGCTCTGTTCGTGGGCCTGCCCGTACGGCGCGCGCGAATACTCGGCGGTCGAGGGCGTGATGAAGAAATGCACGCTGTGCGTGGATCGCATCTACAACGAGCACCTCGACGAGATCGAACGGCAACCGGCCTGCGTGCAGGCCTGCCCGACGCGCGCGCGGCACTTCGGCGATCTTGGCGATCCGGAATCGAAGGTGTCGCGGCTCGTCGCCGAACGCGGCGGCCGCGACCTGCTGCCCGAACTCGGCTACAAGCCCGTGAACAAGTACCTGCCGCCGCGGCCGCGGCGCGGCGCGACCGCATCGGCGCCAGTCGATGCAACGCGCGCCGTTGAAAGACTCGATTCCTCCGCGTTGCCACCGGTCTTGCGCTGGCTCGACCGCGTGCTGAGTCGTTGATGCGCGGCGGTTACGTTCAAGTCGCGCACGCGCCATGAATCCCGCGTTTTCGGTGATCTTCTTCACGGTCCTGTCCGGCGCGGGTTACGGGCTGACGCTATGGTGGGCAGCGATCTTTGCCTGGTCGCTGCTGGCACCGGCGCCGTATCCGCCTCCGCTTTGGTGGATCGGTCCGACCGTCGAGGCCTTGGCGATTTCGCTGGTCCTGATCACGGTCGGGTTGTCGAGTTCGGTACTGCATCTCGGCAAACCGCGTCGCGCATGGCGCGCCTTTTCGCAATGGCGCACGTCATGGCTTTCGCGCGAAGGCGTTTTCTCGCTCCTGGTCTATGCCGGTGTCGCACTCCTCGGAGTGGCTGCCGTGGTCGATGATGCCGACAAGACCATCGGTTCAAACATGGCCGTCATTTCGATCGCCTTGATCATGGCGTGTTCGATTGCGACCGTTGTCTGCACCGCAATGATCTACGCCAGCCTCAAGCCCGTCCCCGCGTGGCGGCATCCGCTGGTCCTGCCGGTGTATCTCGTCTTTGCTTTGCATACCGGCGGATGGACTGCCGTCGCGTTGTTCGATGTCGCCGATGAACCGGCGTCGGCGCGTCTGATCGCGATCGGAATCTGCTGCTTGGCGACGGGAATGCTCGCGGCGATGAAGCTCGCTTACTGGCGCGCCATCGATCGCATCGAACCGCCAACGCGCGAATCCGCAACCGCGCTCGAAGGCATCGGCAAGGTCACGGTTTTCGAGCGCCCTCATACCGAGGCGAACTACCTGACGCGCGAGATGGGCTTCGTGCTCGCTCGCAAGCATTCGCGCAAGCTGCGGGTGATCGCGCTGCTGTTGTTCGCCGGAGTACCGCTGCTCGCGCTTGCGCTCGCGTGGATGCTGCCGGTTGCCTCCGTGGTCGCGCTGTGGATCGCGGCGATATCCGCACTGTTCGGCGCGTTCGTCGAACGCTGGCTGTTCTTCGCCGAGGCGAAGCACATGGTAATGTTGTACTACTGACGACGATTCGGCAGAAGAATTCAGCGCGCCGACAACCGCGCGAGCAGCGCGCCGGCTCCGGCCGCGAGCAGTTTCTCGGCAACGCGCACACCCAATTGCTGCGGATCATTGCCGGCACCTGAAGCCGCGGCACGGACGAGTTCGCCATTCGTCGCATCGCCCACCAATCCCCGCAGGTGCAGTGCACCGCCATCGAGCGTCGCGTAGCCCGCGATCGGCACTTGGCAGCTGCCATGCAGGCGCCTGTTCATCGCACGCTCGGCTTCGACGCAGCTGCGCGTTGGCGGATGCTCGAGTGCGGCAAGCAATGCGTGCGTCGCCGCATCGTCGTCGCGGCATTCGATCGCGATCGCTCCCTGTGCGACCGCCGGCACCCAGTCCGGCGCGAGCAGGCGCTGGCGGATGCGTTCACCGAGGCCGAGCCGCTGCAAACCCGCGCACGCCAGCAGGATCGCGTCGTACTCCCCGGCATCGAGTCTCTTGAGCCGCGAACCGACATTGCCGCGCAGGTCGTCGATGCGCAGGCCCGGTCGCCGCGCGCGCAATTTCGCCTGCCGGCGCAACGACGAGGAACCCACGCGCGCGTCCTGCGGCAACGCATCGAGGCTGTTCCAGCGATTGCTGACGAACGCATCGAACGGATCGGCGCGTTCGAGCACCGCGGCAATCGCGAACGGTCCGTCCAGTTCCATCGGCACGTCCTTCAGCGAATGCACGGCCGCATCCGCGCGGCCTTCCTGCATCGCGATTTCGAGCTCCTTCAGGAACAGGCCCTTGCCGCCGATGTCCGACAGCGGGCGGTCGATGATGCGATCGCCGCGCGTGGTCATCGGCACGAGCTCCACGCGCAGCCGCGGATGTGCCGCGCGCAGCAGGATCGCGACGTGTTCGCTCTGCCAAAGCGCGAGCGGGCTTTCGCGGGTTGCGAGGCGCAACGATGTCGCGCTCACAAGTGCCTCAGTTTGTCGCGCAGCAGCGGCAGGCAGCGGCGACTGACTTCCAGCGGCGCCGGCGCCCCGCGCAGCATCACGTGCGCTTGGCCGTCGGCGCTTCGGCGCAGTTCGGTCAGCGCGCTCGTCGCGATCAGGCAGTTGCGATGGATGCGCAGGAAACGGTCGCCGAATTCGGCTTCCAGCGATTTCAGCGATTCCTCGATCAGGTCCTCGCCGTGCAGGTGGTGCACCGAGACGTATTTTTCATCGGCCTGCAGGTAGATGATCTCGCCGATCGGAATCAGTCGCAGGCTGCCGCGCAGGCGCGCCGACAGGTGGGTGCGCGGCGTGCTGCGCGGCAATTCGGGCAGGCGCGATGCCGGCCGCGCGGCGACGTAGCGGCGCGCGCGCTCGAGCGCTGCGGCGAGGCGCTCGGCGCGCACCGGCTTCACGAGGTAATCGACCGCCGCGGCTTCGAACGCCGACAATGCGTGTTCGTCATAGGCCGTGCAAAACACCAACGCGGGCGGCGTATCGAGCTGGGCGAGGTGGTGCGCGGCTTCGAGCCCATCCATCACCGGCATCGCGATATCGAGCAACAGCAAATCAGGATGCAGGCGCTCGACCGCATCGAGCGCTTCGCGGCCGTTGCCCGCCTCGCCGACGACAACCACGTCGGGATGCTCGGCGAGCAGCGCGCGCAGGCGTTCGCGCGCAAGCGGTTCGTCGTCGGTGATCAGGACATCCATGCGGCGTTCTTCACTTTCATGCAATCGGCAATTTCAATTCGCATTTATAGTAGCCAGCGTCGTGGCGTGTGGCCATGCTGGCGGCGGGCCCGAAATGGTAGCGCAGCCGGTGTTCGATGCTGCGTTGCGCATGGCGATTGCCGGCCCCACGCCCGCTGCTCGCTGTTGCGTCGGCGGGTGGACAGGGATTGCCGACCGTGATGCGCAACGTCTTGCCCTGCGCGCGCACGTTGATGGCGATCGTCCCGCCGTCGGCAAGCCTTGCGATGCCGTGGATGATCGCGTTCTCCACCAACGGTTGCAGCAGCAGCCGCGGCAGCTTCAGGTCCCACGGCAGCGGCTCCTCGCGCTGCCAGCGTACCTGCAGGCGATCGCCGAGGCGCAATTCCTCGATCGCGAGGAAACGCTCGACCAACTCGAGTTCTTCGGCGAGCGTGGATTCGCCCTGGGCGGCACCGAGCGCGGCGCGGAACAGGTCCGACAGGTCCTCCACCGCACGCTCGGCCTTCGCAGGATCGCTGCGCACGAGGCTCGCGATGGTGTTCATGCTATTGAACAGGAAGTGCGGGCGGATGCGCGCCTGCAGGGCATCGACCTCGGACTTGGCCTGCGCGCGCACCTGCTGCCGCCATTGTTCCTGCACGTAGGCGTAGCGCAACGCGGCAGCGCCGATCAGGCCGGTCAACGCGGAACAACTGAGAACGAAACGCGCTTGATCGACGTTGACCAGTCCGGGCATGAGGCCGAGCCCGCGGCCGATCTGGAACAGCAGTGCTGCGCCAAGCGCGGCGACGCAGACTGGCAGCGACCACGCCAGCAGGGCGCCGACTGCCGGGCGCAGTCGCGACAACGGGACGCGCAATTTGCACAGCAGCGTGGCGCTGGACAATGCGGTCCATTGCGCGAAGAGGCTCGCAGTGCCGAAGGCCGCCGGTTGCCAGTGTTCGTGGCCGAGCGGAGCGAGAGCGAGGATCGCGACGACGAGTTCGGCGCCCACGATCACCGCGAACAGGGTCGGCAAGCGGCAGAAATCCGGGACCCAGGTGTGCGTCGGCTCGCGCATGACGCGAGTATCGCTCAGGCCGTGGCCGCGAGGCGCGCGCCGAGCCACGCGGTCAGGGCTAGCACTTCGGGCGGGCAAACCTGGTGCGCCATCGGGTAGCTGTGCCATTCGACCTGCATCCCGAGGGCCAGCAAGGCATCGCGACTGCTGCGACCGAGCATTTCCGGCACGACCGGATCCAGGCTGCCGTGCGCCATGAACACCGGCGTTGCGCGCGCAGCGACCGTGCTCTCGGCGATGCTGTTCGCGGCCAGCGGCAGGTAGGTGGACAACGCGATCAACCCGGCCAGCGGTTGCTCGCGGCGCAGGCCGGTCGCGAGCGCGATCGCACCGCCCTGCGAGAAGCCCGCGAGCACGATCCGCGACGCGGGAATGCCGCGCTCGACTTCGCGCGCGATCAGCGCCTCGACCTGCATGATGCTCTCGCGCACTCCGCCTTCGTCTTCGCGACGAGAGAGATCGAAGCCGCTGATGTCGTACCACGCGCGCATCCGCATCCCTGCATTCACCGTGACCGCGCGAACGGGCGCATGCGGGAACACGAAGCGTAGCGCCGGCCATCCAGGCCGCACGAGTTGCGGGACCAGGGGCGCGAAATCGTTGCCGTCGGCGCCAAGGCCATGCAGCCAGAGGATGCTCCACGCGGGCGCGGGGCCGGTCTGTTTCTCGACGCAGTCGAGCAGGTCGCTTCCGGTCATGGATCGATCGCAGGTGGAGGGGATGCCACAGTAACGCAAGCGGGCGCCGGGCGAGTCGAGGACGCGCGTGGATGGGTCTTTACAGTGTCGGACTTGCGGTGCATGTTGGCGTGGAGACGCAATTGATCCGAACCGAGCCCGATGGATTCGCCGGATCGACCCCTCCAACTTTTCCAGCCCCCGTTGTCGTGGGGGAAGGAAGCCGGATGGCCCCCGGATGACCTGAGGCCGGATCCCTGACGGGAGCAAGCCATGACCGCTCGTGTCCTTTCGATTGCACTGACCGCCGCCCTGGTCCTGACGGCGACCGCGGCCCAAGCCGCGCCCGATGACCGCGAAGCCAAACGCCGCGAAGCCTGGAAGCACCAGTTGCATGCGCAGCTCGATCGCTCGGACAAGGACATCCAGGTGCTCGAATCGAGGCTGTTCGCGCTTCAGAACAGCCATGTCGGCAGCGATGCCGAGCGCGAAAAGGAAAAGCAGACATTGCGCGACCAGATCCAGCGCATGGATCACGAACAGGAACCGATCGAGAAATGCCTGGAAAAGCTCGAACACGATGAGCCGCTGAACAGGATCTCCTGTCCGTTCCATGAGGACGGCGAGCCGGCGAAGCCGACCGTGATGGCGCGATCGCCCGAACCTGCCGCTGCTCCGGCCTTGGCGCAGGCGGCACCAGCACCGCCCCAGGCGAATCCACCTCCATCCCCCGCGCCACGACCCGGCCCGATGCTGCGCAAGGCGGAAGATCCGGCGCCTTACGAGAAGGCGGCCATTTCACGGGTCTCGATGTTCCGTTACAACCCATACCGTTGGGTGCCGGTCGGGACACGCCAGCTGGCGGTGTACAACACCTTCGACGAGGCCTACCTGCTGGACCTCGCTGGCGACTGCCCGGGCTTGCTGACGACCGAACGCATCAAGATCGAGAATTTTTCGACGAAGGTGGTCATCGGCAGGGATGCGGTCATCGCCGATGGCGAGCGGTGCCCCATTACCGGCATCCGTGAACTCAACGTCAACCGCTTGCCGCACTGACCCGCAGCATCAGGTGCGCGCGGCGATGCCGACGATATTGCCGGAGTCGTCATGGCTCACCACGCAGATGCGGCTGTCTTGCCCCGCGACGATGTCGGGTTCGACGAGATCGAAGTATTCGGCATAATCGTGCAATGACTGCACGCCATGCGCATGGGTGAGCTTGCGCGACGGCAGCAGGGTCCACAGCAGCAGCAGCGTGCAGGTGCCGAGCAGCGCGATCAGCGAATGCACGAGCGAGATCGGCGTGAGTGTATCGAGGACTTCCATCGTGGCGGGCTCGACCGCCAGGTGCAACGCGATGACCTGGCGCAGCTTGAAGAACACCGGGAACCACAACAGGATCCAGCCCGCCCACATGAGCGCGGTCACCACGTCGGAGAGCAGCCGGCGCCGCAAGCTCAGGTCGCTGCGCGCGTTGATGATCAGTTTGTTGGCCATCGCCGTCAGACTCCGTCCTGTTGCTTCTTCTTGCGCAAGTGCGCGCCGCGATCCGGGCTGACCCAGCGCGCGCGCTTGCCCGTATCGCGAAACAGCGCCTTCGGAAACGCCACCACGGTCGCGGCGATGTTGATCAGCCAGAACACCAGCGGGTACCAGATCATCCAGTAATAGTTGCGGCCGAGTCCGGTGTCGTAATGGCCGTCGAGCCACTTGCTGACCGCGAACTGCAACAGGCAGGTCGTGCCGAGCAGCACGCCGCTCCATTGCGGGATCAACGGCGAACCGATGATCGGCACCGTGCCCATCGGCACGATCATCCCCAGCAGCCAGATCACCACCATCACGACCAGCGTGTACGACCACACCAGGCTCAGGCACAGCTCCAGCAGCAGCGGCCACAGGTGGTTCTGCGACGGATGCAATGCAACGTCGAGGTTCTTCGCGAGCACCTGCGCGCCGCCGGTCGCCCAGCGCAGGCGTTGTTTCCACAGGCCTCGCAATGTCTCCGGCATCAGGATCCACACCAGCGCGCGCGGCTCGAAGCGCACGTCCCAGCCGTCGCGTTGCAGCTTCCAGGTGATGTCGATGTCCTCGGTCATCATGTCCGGGCTCCAGTAGCCGACATGGTGCACGGCCGACTTGCGGAACGCGGTGATGACGCCCGAGACCGTGAACAGGCGGCCGAAGCTGCGCTGCGCGCGCTTGATCATGCCGACGATCGAGGAGAATTCGCCGACCTGCACTTTCCCGAGCAGCGTCGAGCGGTTGCGGATGCGCGGGTTGCCGGTGACCGCGGCGACGTCCGGGTCCTCGACGAAATGCCGCACCATCCAGTGCGCGCAGTGCGGATCGAGCAGCGCGTCGCCGTCGATGCAGACCAGGATCTCGTGCTTCGCGAGCAGGCTGCCAGCCTGCAGCGCCATCGCCTTGCCCTGGTTCTGCGCGAGGTGTACCACGCGCAGTCGCGAGTGCTCGCGCGCCATGCGATCGAGGATCTCGCCGGTGTTGTCGCGGCTGCCGTCGTTGATCGCGATGACCTCGAAATCCGGATACTCGGTCGCGAGCGCGTGCAGCAGGGTTTCCTCGGCGTGCGCGCCTTCGTTGAAGCACGGGATGAGGATGCTGACTGGCGGCGTGCCGGGCAACGGGACCGGCTCGTTGAACGGCGGGTCGCGGCGTTCGTAGCGCCAGTAGAACAGGGCCGCGCCCATCATCCACAGGTAAGACATGAACAACGGGTAGTAATACACGAAGCCCTGCAGGCCGAGCCAGGTGGTGTTGAGCAGGGCGGTCAGCGTCAGCACGCGCCATTCACCTAGCGGATCACGGGCAACGGCATCGGGTTGTTCGGCTTGCTGTCGAAGACCGGCCGCAACGCCGCGGGATTGGGGACGTTCTTGAACACGTTGTCGGGATAGTAGGCGATGTTCTGCACTCCCCATGTATAGAGCGCCTTCATCGTGTCGGCGATTTCCGGGCTCGGGATCGGTGCGTCGTCATGGCGCCAGTCCACCGTCTGCAGTTCCATGACGATCTTCGGCATCGCGCCGGGATGTTCGTTCACCTTGTCGACGAGTTGCTTGTAGAACGCAGTCGGATCGGCCGCGTTCTCCATGTACGGCATCGCCATGATCGCGGTGTAGTCGTAGTTCGCGAGCGAATTGTCGAGCGATTGCGAATACCAGACCTCGGCCTTCGGGTTGAGCACCACGCTCGCGTACAGGTTGCGCGCGGTCTTGATGCCCGGTTGCTCGTCGCGCACGACCTGCGCGAGTTCGCGGGTGAAGTTGTCGAGCTCGTTGATCTTCAGGATCGTCCAGCGCCCGAGCAGGTCGTCGCTCGCGCGGATCGCCTGCACCGAATCCGGCAGTCCCCATTGCTTGTAGGTCTTCAATGCCGGCGGGCTGGCGTCCTCGTAATCGGACAGGGTCACGTCGTCGTGGAAGAGGACGCCGTCGATCGGCGTCGAGCGCGCGAGGTCCTGGTAGATGTCCTTGACCACGGCGCGCGCGCGCTGCGAGAACGGCGACAGGCGCGGATAGCCCATCGCCACGTGGCCGGTGGACGTGTTCGGCAACGTCACCACCATGTCCTTCGCGGCGGGTTCCTTCGCCGGCAGTTGCCACGCGAGCACCGGCATCCACGCGTAGATGTGCTTGACCTGCGTGCGCGTCGCGATCTGCCACGCGGTGCGGTTGAACAGGTCGGCGCGCATCGGCAGGTGGCGGTTCGGGAAATACACCGCATCGGCCGCGCCGTTCGCATCGGGATCGGCGAACGCCTGCAGGTACACCGTGTTGATGCCCATCGCCTGGATGCGGTCGAGCAGCTGGCCGAGGTTGGTTTCCTGCTGCTTCGGGTCCGGATCGTAGATGTAGTCGAGATCGATGTGCGCGATCTTGCTCGGCCGCTCGTCCTCGTCGTCGGTGTCCTTGTTGCGCAGCGCGATTTCCTCGGCGAGATCGGCCAGGCCCATCGAGCGGTCGATCAGCGAACGGCGCAACCCGTACAGCGGCGTGTTCGCGGTGTTGCCGCCGTCATCCAGGGTCAGGCCGATCGGCATGCCGAGTTCGGCGGCGATGTGGCGCGTCTCGATGTTGTAGCGCCCGTACGGCCAGACGATGATGCGCGGTCCCTTGCCGATGTGTTTCTTCAGCAATTCGTTATTGCGCAACAGGTCGGCGCGCACGCGGCGGTCGTAGCTCGCCTCGTCCTCGTAGCGCTTCTCCTGGGCGATCCAGCGGCGCGCGGTCGCGGCGGGCTGCAGGTTGCCCTGCGGGTTCGCGACGATGCCATCGTGCAGGTCGTAGGTGTGGCTCGCGACTTCGATCAAACCGCTCTTGGTCATCTCGTTGATCTGCTGCCACGACAGCAGGTCCGTGCGCGGGATCGAACGGCCGTCGAAATTGACCTTGCCGTTCTCGGGCACTTCCATCCACTTGCCGACCAGCGCGACCACCGCGGGCGCGTTGAACAGCTTGAGGATCGGGAATGCATGCACGTACACCGACCGGTAGCCGTCGTCGAAGGTGATCATCACGGCCTTCTCCGGCAGCGCCTTCTTGCCCGCGTAGTCGGCGAGCACGTCATTCACGCTGACGAAGTGGTAGCCGTTGTTCTTGAGCCAGTCCATCTGCCGCACGAAGTTGGTCGGCGTCACCGTGTACATCGGCACCAGCGCGTCGTTGCCCTCGGCGATCTCGTGGTAACTCAGGATCGTGAGCTTGGGCTGCGGGGCGGCTTGCGCGACCGCGCACAGCGCGAGCAGGCACAGCACGACAATGAGCAAGGCGCGTTTCATCGATGGAGGTGTGTTGGGCATGGGTTGGACGAGACGCGGTTCGCAAGGAATCAACGGCACAGTATTGGGTCCGGCGACCTGCGAACCTAGGACCAAAGGATTAAGGATTTTTCAGGATCGGCATGGCGTTCATTATCCCGCCATCGGACTCCCTGGAGCCATGCGTGCGGCGGGTCTTGAGGTCGTCCATGGCCAAGCCATCATGCAGGCAATCGATCCCTGAATTCGAGGTAGGCCGCAAGGACTTCGCGAGGCGCTTCGATCTGCGGATAGTGGCCGATGCCGGGCAATTCGGTGATGTCGGGGCGCGCGACGAGCTCGCGGTACCGTTGCACCATGTGCGCGCCCGAGACGGGATCCTCGGTGCCATCGATCAGCTTGAGCGGCAGCGAAGCCGCCTGCAGCGCTCCGACCCAGCGCTCGCGCCGCAGATGGCGCTCCGGCATGTAGCCGATGAGTTTCGGGAAGACCTCCAGGCCGTCATGCAGCGTCATCAATTCCCAGAACGCATCGATGAGATCCGCGTCGGGCTGCATGCGCTGCCCGAAAATCCTGCGCATGGTGCGCGCGACGGCTTTCTTGTTCGTCAGCTTCGCGACCAGCGGTCCTATCCGGGACAGCAGCAGTTTCTGGATGAGGACCGGACGATGCGTCTCGGGAAACAGGCCACCGTTGAGGAAACACACGCTCTGCAGCGTCGGTCGATCGCCTGGCTCGATGCCGCGCGCGAGCAACTCCTGCGCCACCGTGTCGCCGTAATCGTGCGCAAGCACGTGATAGCGGCCGACGCCGCGCTCGCGCAACAGTTCCTCGCAGATGTCGGCCTGGTCGAGGATCGAGTAAGCGTAGCTGGGCGGTTTGTCGGAGAAACCGAAGCCGATCAGGTCGAGCGCCAGCAGGCGATAGCGCTTGGCCAGACCCGGCCAAAGGGCGTCCCAGTCCCACGACGCGGTAGGAAAACCGTGGATCAGCAGCAGGACCGGCGCATCCGCCACTCCGTCCCCGCGCCAGAAGATGCGATGCCCGCGATGCTCGAACCATGCACCCGCATTGCGCCAAGCGACGATCGTCGTGCCCATGGAAGCGGACTTTAGCGGAAACGGCTGGCCGTATCGTGTCTCGACGCGTCTGCCGTCGATTTCGAGCAACGAACCTACTTCGCGCCGCGTGCATAATGTCGGGATCGCAGGAACCAAGGCGATCGCGCAACGCCACCGCCGATGACGCGGCGGGCAGCCGGCCATGCAGCAACAAGGAGGATGCCATGGTGAATCCATCTTCGATGGACAGTTATTCGGGGCTGCTGCTCGTCGGCGTGGTGGCGACCGTGGGCGTGCTGCACACCGTCGTCCCGGATCACTGGGTTCCGATCACCCTGATCGCGCGCCAGCGCGGATGGAGCCGGGCGGAGACCGCACGTGCGGCGTTCAAGGCCGGCCTCGGGCACGTCCTGTCGACCCTGGCGATCGCGCTCGTCGTCTGGATCGCCGGCGTCGCCGTCGCGACCCGCTTCGGCCAATGGGTGGACACGATCGCCAGTCTCGCCCTCATGGGTTTCGGCGGCTGGATCGCGATCGGCGCCTGGCGCGACCTGCACGGCGGTGCTGGCCATGGCCATTCGCACGGACACGGGCACAGCCATGATTTTTCCCACCTGCACGGCGCCTCGGGCGATGCGATCCACGGTCCCGAATTGCAGCGCATCGAAACCGAACACGGCGTCGTCGAGCTGTCGATCCACGAGACCGCCGCGCCGCCGCATTTCCGGCTGACCGGAAATTTCGGCGATGTCGTCGTGGTCGAAACACTGCGCGAGGACGGATCGCGGCAGATGTTCGAGTTCACGCATCGCGGGACGTACTGGGAATCGGTCGACGCAATACCCGAGCCGCACCAGTTCGGCGCCTCCATCACCATCGACCACGATGGACACGCACATTCGTACACGGTCCGGTTCACCGAGCACACCCACGCGCATGACGGCCATGCGCATGCGCACGAAGTCCACCCGCATGCGCACGACGACAAGGCGAAATCGCGCGACGACAAGGCCCGGTCGCGCACGGCATTGCTGCTGATCCTCGGTTCCTCGCCGATGCTCGAGGGCATTCCCGCCTTCTTCGCCGCGAGCAAGTACGGCCCGTGGCTGATCCTGCTGATGTCCCTGGTGTTCGGCGCTGCGACGATCGCGACCTACGTGGTGCTGTGCGTGTATTCGACGGCCGGGTTGCAGCGCGTGCGGCTCGGGCCGCTGGAACGCTATGGCGAAGTGCTGAGCGGAGCGTTCATCGCCGTGGTCGGGTTGGCATTCTGGATCTGGCCGGTGATCTAGGGACTCTCCGCGGAATCGCTCGGAGTCTTTCAAGCCATTGAAGCGCGAGGGCTCCGCGCATGCAGCCAAACATGAATGCATGAACGGTGTCGTTCATGCGCATCCTCGCGACGCGTCGAGTGCGTGGAACGAAATCTTTGCGCGCAAATAACGACGACGTTATTGCGACGTGGGTATGGTCGTGCACGGTGGCAAAGGAATGAGATGCCGCGGTTCATGCGCTGAAGATGATCCGCGCGCCACGCCGCCATGTCCCAGTCGCGCCGCGAGCAACGCGGGCTCCTCTCGTCGACTGGCAAGCCAAGCACAATCAAGGAGTGCACATGAAACACAGCAACGACATCCTCAACGACCTTGTCTCGACGACGCGCGACGGCATCGAGTTCTACCAGCATGCCGCGACCAAGGTCAGGAACCCCGAACTCAAGGCGCTGTTCCTGCGCCTCGCGACCGTGAAGGCAGACATCGTCCAGGAACTTGCGCAGGAGATCCGCGGAACCGGCGACAAGCCGACGCAATCCGGCACGTGGAGCGGCGATTTCCGCAGGTTCTACGGCGAGATTCGCGCCCATCTCGGCGACAAGAATTACGCCTACGTGGCCCAGCTGGAAGAATCCGAAGACCAGCTGCTGAAGGCATTCGAGCGGGCGCTGAACGACGAGGAACTCTCGTCGCATGCGCGCACCGTCATCGCACGCCTGCTGCCGGAAGTCCGCAGCTGCCACGACATCATGCGTGCGCAGAAGAGTGCACTGAAGAAGGCCGCCTGACGCGTTCCGGTCTTGCAAGGCCCCGGCCGGAGCGATCCGGCCGGGAATGCGCTTCGTCGACGTGTAACCGGAAAAACGCGCGCGACGATGTTGCGCGCGTTTTCCGCGGAGGCGTCGAAGCTGCGAATCGATCGAATCTCCGGTAAGACGGCGCGGAAAGGCATCGCGGCTTTCGGGGCCTTCTTCGATGAAATTTGCGGGCACCGCGCCGTTACGCCGTTACGGCGTGGCCGCCGCGGGTGCACTGCGCAGTTCGCGCCGCAGGATCTTGCCGATGTTGCTCTTCGGCAACGGTTCGGTCCGGAATTCGATGAACTTCGGGATCTTGTAGCCGGTCAGGTGCATCTTGCTGTGGGCGAGCAGTTGTTCGACGGTCAGCGCCGGGTCCCTGCGCACGACCACGGCCTTGATCGCCTCACCCGAATGCTCATCGGGCACGCCGACGGCACCGGCTTCCAGCACGCCCGGATGCATGGTCAGCACATCCTCGATTTCGTTCGGAAAGACCTTGAAGCCCGATACCACGATCATGTCCTTCTTGCGGTCGGTGAGGCGGAATCCGCCGTGCTCGTCCATCGCGCCCATGTCGCCCGTGCGCAACCAGCCGTCGGCGGTGAAGACCTTCGCGGTTTCGTCGGGTCGCTTCCAGTAACCCTTCATGACCTGTGGCCCGCGCAGGCAGATCTCGCCCACCTGACCCTGTGCGACCGGCTTGCCGTCGTCGTCGAGGATCGCCGCATCGGTGCTCGGCAGCGGCACCCCGATCTGGCCGCTCCATTCGGCGATCGTGACCGGGTTGGCGATCGCCACGGGTGAGGTTTCGGTGAGGCCATAGCCTTCCACCAGCGGCACGCCGGCGCGCTGCTTCCATCGTTGCGCCACCGTGTGCTGCACCGCCATCCCGCCTGCCACCGCGAGCTTGAGCGGGTGCAGGTCGACCGCGGCGAAACCCGGCGCATCGAGCAACGCGCGAAACAATGTGTTCACGCCGATGATCACCGTGAAGCGGACCTTCCGCAGCGTGTCGAGGAATGCGGGCATGTCGCGTGGATTGGCGACCATCACGCATTGCGCGCCCTTGCGGAACAGCGCCAGGCACGAGGTCAGCGCGAACACGTGGTACAGCGGCAGCGGGATGATCGCGGTCTCCTCGCCATCGCGCAGGTTCGGAAAGATCCACGCGATCGCCTGCAGCACGTTGGCCACCATGTTGCCGTGGCTGAGCATCGCGCCCTTGGCCACGCCGGTGGTGCCGCCGGTGTACTGCAGGAAGGCGAGGTCATCGTGGTTCAGCGCCACCTCGTCCAATGCCAACCCGCGTCCAACCGCCAGGACGTGGTTGAAGTTGACCGCGTTCGGCAGACGCCATTGCGGAACCATCTTCTTCACGTGCTTGACGACGAGGTTGGTCAATACCCTCTTGAAGGGAGACAGCAGGTCGCCGACCTGCGTCGTGACCACCGTGCGCACCGAGGTCGCAGCGATCACCTGTTCGAGCGTGTGCGCGAAGTTTTCCAGCACGATCACGGCCACGGCGCCGGAATCGTTGAGCTGGTGCTCCAGCTCGCGCGGCGTGTACATCGGATTGACGTTCACCACGATCATGCCGGCCCGCAGCACGCCCAACAACGCCACCGGGTACTGCAACAGGTTCGGCATCATCAGCGCGACCCGGTCGCCGCGCCGCAGGTGCGCAGTTTTCTGCAGCCACGCCGCAAAGGCGACGCTCGCGGCGTTGACTTGCCGGTAGGTCATCGCCGTGCCCATCGAATAGCAGGCCGGCAGGCTGGCGAAGCGGGCGCAACTATCCGCCATCAGGTCCTTCAAGGACGCAAACGTGCCGGGGTCGATTTCGGCCGGGACACCTGCTGGATATTGCGCGATCCAAGGCTTGTCCATCTTGCGCATTCCTCAACGTCTCGCGGCATCGATCCGACTGCCTCGGAACGAGCTCGGGACCAGCGATCCAGCCGAACCCTTGTCGCCGTTCCATGCAGCCGGAATCACAATCTAGCGCTTGCGGCTGCCGCGAACTTGACGGAGGTCAATCAAATGGTTTTAGCAAGGAAAGCTCCACGCGACGCCCTGCACGAGCAGGGCGAGGTGAAGTTGCTCCAGATCAAGCGCAGCGCACGCAGGTGGCGATAACCTGCACTGGCCCGCGACGACCGCGGCAATTTCCTGCACGGCCCGGCTGGGCGAACCGGACGAGGTGACGCGTGTACTACATTGTCGATACCGACAAATCATTCGAGCAGGCGTCGACCGATCTCGACGCCGTCGTCAAGCGCCTTGGGTTTGGCGTGCTGCACATCCACGACCTCGGAAACACGCTTCGGAGCAAGGGCATCGCGTTCGAGGAGAACTGCAGGATTTTCGAAGTCTGCAATCCGAAGCAGGCGGCCAAGGTCCTGGGAACGGACATGCGCCTGAACATGGCGCTGCCGTGCCGGATTTCGGTGTTCACCGACAAGGGCAAGACCCGGATAGGGCTCATCAAGCCCGTGCAAATGCTGTCGGCCCTATCGCAGGATCCCGCGCTGGTCCAGGTCGCCAAGGATGTCGAGGACAAGACCATGCAGATGGTCGATGAGGCGAAATGATCGGCGCGAAGTGCTCACTGCATTCAACCGGGAACGCGAGAGGCGGCAATGCAGGACGTCGCCACCTCTCCGTTGTCGCATGAGAAAAACAGGGGGGTCGGGCGCCGCGGATGGATGCGTCCCCGTCGCGCTGCAGATGGGCAACGGACGGCTTCGATTTCCACCCCTCTCGTTTTGATGCGTCGTCGGCGATGGTGACCACTTCGGCGCCAAGGCTGCGCTAGAGTTCATCATGCGGATCGGTCGGACATGATCGCGTTCGGATGGATCATGGAATGGAACCCCGGGCCATGACGGTGGGATCAAGAGAGGACGGGAGGACGACGACCATGCGATGCGGGTACGGAACTGCGCTGGCTCTTCTCGTTGCCTTTTCATCGGCGCGCGCCGACGACGCCGACATGACGGCAAGCGAGGTGTTCCAGATCGCGTCCCGCAGCGTCGTCGTCGTCGAAACCTTTGATGCCAGCGGACAAGCCGTGTGGCTGGGGAGCGGCGTCGCGGTCGCGCCGGGGGTGGTCGTCACGAATTGCCACGTGTTCAAGGGCGCGACCGTGGCGCAGGTGAGCTACCGGCAACAGCGGGCGAAAGCGGTGTTGCGGGACGTCGATGAAGAGCGCGACCTTTGCACCGTCACCGTCGATGCGTTCAAAGTGCCACCTGCACAGCTCGGCTCTGGATCGACGGCCAGGGTGGGCGATCGCGTCTATGCGATCGGCGCGCCAGCGGGGCTCGAACTCACCTTGTCCGATGGCCTGGTCTCCAGCCTGCGGCCGCTGTACGGCGGAAATATCCTGCAGGTCACGGCACCCATTTCACGTGGATCGAGCGGCGGCGGGTTGTTCGACACGCACGCGCGCTTGATCGGCATCACCACGATGTATCTGGACAACAGCCAGCAACTGAATTTCGCGATGCCGGTGGAATGGATCAGCGAATTGCCGCAACGGCAAGCTGCTTCCCGCGCCAACGTCACCGAAGCGGCGAAGCGGGACGAGGAGAGGGAAAAGGCGGCGAATGCCATAGCCAAGCTTGAGAAGGAACTGGAGGCGGCGGACCCCGTCGGCTTCAAGTCAAAGCTCCCCCAATTCCTCGAGCAGCTCAAGCAAATCAACGCGAAATTGCCCCCCGGCGATTGGGTCGAAGCAGCGCGCCACGCTTACGATCGATTGCAGCTGCCGACGCCGACGCCACCTCCGCAGAGATGGAAGTGGGTTGGCACGGCCAAGGACGGCTCGAACAACGAGATCGACACCGAGACCGTCACGCGCAACGGCCCGGTCGTGCAGGCATGGATCCGCACGACTTTCCCGAATCCGCAAGCATTCGGGACCGTGTCCGGAGTCTCCTGGATGATGACCCTGGAATCCTTCGACTGCAGCAAGCGCATGGCGCGTGCAGAGCTGGCGAACTTGTACGACGTGGCTGGCAATGTCCTCGACTCATCACCGAACAGCCAGCCCGTCCAGCCGGTGGTGCCGGAGACGATTGGCGAGGATTGGTTCAACGCGGCTTGCGCGCTTCGCTAGGCGCTGACTTTGCTGCGTTGGCGATGTGTGGCTTTGCTCGCAGACAAGAAGGCGCGTCCGACTGATCGGTATTCGAATGGCCACGTCCCCTTTTCCAGGCCTCCGATGATCGGAGGGCCGCGAGGATCTTGCGATCAGCAAACGACCAGATCGGTGTGGCCGAAGCCCTTGGAGTAGTCGAGCACGGAAATGACCGTCGGCGTAACCCGGAACAAGCGTACGTCGTCCGGACCCGGCATCTTCAAATCCATGGGAGGTGCATCGGGGTACTTCAGCGGGAGCATTGCGAGGACCTTCTCCGCTTCGGCGCGATCGACAACTGCCTTCGCGCGCGCCGCCATCGATAGGCCGGTGATCTTCATCAGGTCGGCGGTGTCGTGGTCGATTGCGAGCGAGAGGCGATCATCGCGCGCGAGGTTATGCGCTTTCTGGCTCTCGAGCCCGCAGAGGAAATACAGGGTCATGCCGTCGTTGACGTAGCCGACGGTCGTCGCCTGCGGCCAGCCATCCGACCGCAGCGTCGCGATCGTCATGATGCGGTGTTGATCCAGAAGGTCCAGGATCTTTCGCTTGATGTCCTCGTCCATCGCCGCCTCCACGACGTCGCGCGCCGCACATGCAACGCAGCTTCTTCGTCGGAACGATAAGCTCGTCGTGATGATCGGACCTTGACCGAAATCAAGGATTTCCTCGTTGGCGATCCAACGGATTTCCACACCGATGCATTCGACGAGGCAAGGCATCGACGATGCCGCGTGGACCTGCGGGACGATGGGAATGATTCGAGCCCGGCCAAAAAAAACCCCGGCGCAAGGCCGGGGTCGATGCATCCGTGATCCCTGCGATCAGTGCGCGAACAACGTGACATCGTCGAGCACGAAGGACGTCTGCAGCGATGAGTCCTCGCTGCTCGTGAACCTCAGCACGACCGTCTGGCCGATCCAGGGCGACATGTCGTAGTTGTGCACGACGTAGCCGGGCGCCTTGTCGAGATTGGAGAACGTCGCGAGCGTGCCGAGCAAGGCGCCGCCCGTGCTGTAGACGCCCACCGCCAGCTTGTCGAATTGCCGCGTCGTGCTGAATTCGTTGCTGTCGACATGCATCCAGAACGTGAGTTCGGCCGAGGTCTTGTTGGCTGGAATCCCCACCTGCTGCGACAGGGTTTCCCTGTTTGTCCTGCCTTGGCCGCCCATCCAGGCATCCCATTGCCCATCGCGCGCCGGTTCGGCGCCGCCGCTGTAGACCACGCCTGAACTCATGACCCACGGTGCGTTACCCGTCTCGAAACCGGTGTTGGCGATCAGTCCTCCAGGTGCGACCGTTACTGCAGCGGTCTTGCTCCTGAGGTTTCCGGAATCATCGAACACGTCTTCGGTCACGTTGAAGGTGCCGGCACCCGCGTAGGTATGGATCGGGTTGATGGCCTTGATGCGTGCGTCGCTGTCGCCGAAGTTCCAGAAATGCAAGGCAACGGTGCCATCGCTGTCCGTCGAGCTGTCGGTGAAGGCCACCTTCAGGGCATGGGCAACGTAGCTGAAATTCGGGACCGGCGGACTGCCGATCGGCACGCCGACGTGGTT
>Ga0157375_10001175_pt1 | contig 22607 bp, 23 predicted proteins | sample M35metaG_FD_115311 | JGI IMG/M metagenome (GOLD analysis project Ga0157375, IMG submission 115311) | Miscanthus rhizosphere microbial communities from Kellogg Biological Station, Michigan, USA - M3-5 metaG | ecosystem: Host-associated > Plants > Roots > Rhizosphere > Soil | place: USA: Michigan... | reverse complement strand
TGATTATAAATTTTTCTATAAAAATTAATGAGTGCAAAGGTACAAAAAAACAGCGCAATTTGATGATAACGCTGCCTTTTTACAAAATCATTTATCAATTATTTAACTAAAAACTATGCTTTAGATATCAATTAATTAAAGAATATGGTCTTTTTTCTTTGCTTTCCGTTCCTGATCTTCCAGGCGTGATAAGAACTTGGAACGTCGTACTGCCATTTTGGAAGCAGCAAAATAATCAGAATGACATCGATGTGAGAAACAAGTCCCAACACAATCGTCAGGTAAAAAGCCCAACCGGTTTGTTGAAATCCAATTAAATAAGTAAACGCAATCAGTAAGCTCAAGCCCCACATTTTTGACAAAAAAGCGTGTGTACACGTCTCTTTTCCAAATTTCAGGAAACTGACAAGGTAGCAAAGTGCTTCCATTATAAAGATTACAAGAATTCCTTTCCATTCATTTTTGATCAATTCAGCGTTGAGAAAATATGAAGCAAAACCTAAAGACAGCCAAAAAACGAGATCGGTCTGACTGTCTAATCTTCGCAATTTTTCTGAAGAAACGCCAACTTTTCGTGCGATAATTCCGTCGAAAATATCTGTTAATAATCCAAAATACATTAATAGTAGAATTAAAAACTTTGATTCTTCTCCTTTAAAGTAAGCTAGAGAAAGGATAATCGGTGCAAGGATAAATCTTATGGCGATAAGAATATAAGGTATTGTTTTCATGAGTTTCTATTTTAAATTCTGTTCAAAATTATTCGCAGAAAACACAAATCCGAATGCGAAAAAAAATTAAAATAAATGAGTACATTTGTGAAAATCACAAAACAATGCATCAGGAAGGTCTGCTTAAAGAAATCCGAAAGAAAATCGGCGACAAATCGTTGAATGACGAGATTGCCAATATTCTCAATATAAGCTATGATGCAGCGCACCGAAGAACTTCGTTAAAAGCAAAATTCAGTTTTGAAGAAGCTTTGGAATTGGCAAAATATTATCAGATTTCATTAAATCAGTTTATCACTTCAGACCATCAAATCATGGTACAAAAAACTTCAGCTGTGACGGAAACGGAAGATCTCCAATCTTTTTTTCAAAATAATCTCAGCGTTTTTGAAAATCTGCCACTTTCTGATGGGATCACGATTTATTATTCTGCGAAAGATATTCCGTTTTTTTATACGCTTTCCGATACTTTGCTTTCCCGTTTCAAAATTTATGTCTGGATGAATTTGCTGAATGCAAAACAGGTTTTTATTCCTTTTCTGCAATTTTCGCCTCCCTCTTTTGAAACCAATACAAAAGAATTAAGGAAAAAATATGAAGAACAAAACGTCGTAGAATTATGGAACAATATGACCATTTCCAGCATTTTACAACAGATTTCTTTTTACTGCGATACCGGGCTTTTGCAAAAAAATGAAGCTAGAATTATCCTGAATGAACTCAAAGAGTTGATCGAATATATCGAACAAAAAACAGAAAACAATCCGAAATTTCATTTGTATGAAAATGAATTGATGCATCTTTCCAATGACATTTTTTTTCATCATCCGAAACAGTCGCTTTTTGCGATACCTACCAATATGTTTGGGTATATTTTGATCAATGATGCTAAAACCTGTGGAGAAACATTGAATTATTTTGAACATCAGATCAAAAATTCGAAATCGCTAAATACTTCCGGAAATCGTGATAGAAAAATTTTCTTCAATAAAATGTACGAACAGATTGAAAATTTAAAGCATAAATTATGAATACACTCCGTAACGGTGAATTTTTCGGACAAACCAATGAAACTCTCAACCTTGATGGGTTGGTGATCACCGATACGGAATACACTCATCCTTATGTTGACTGGCATTATCATGAAAATGCTTATTTTACCTTTCTTCTTCAGGGAAATGTGATCGAAGGAAACAAAAAGGAAATCTACGAATGTTCGCCGGGAACTTTGCTTTATCACCATTGGGAAGATCCGCATTACAACATCAAACCGGATGGCTTTACAAGAGGTTTTCATATTGAAATTCCAAGAAAATGGTTTGAAGCTTTAAATATTTCAAAAGATAATCTTGAGGGTAGTTTTAATATTAAAAATCCTGCATTAAAATTATTGATGTACAAGATTTTCAAAGAAAGCAAAACCAATGACAACTCTTCTGAAATCGCTACCCATCAGCTTTTATTACATATTTTCCATCAATTGTCAAATCAAAAATCTCATTCAGAAAAGAAACCGATCTGGGTTAAACAAATCGACGAATTACTGCATGAAAGCTATACCGAAAAACTGAATTTGGCAGAAATTTCAAACACTTTAAATATTCATCCAATGCATCTTAGCAGGGATTTTCATAAATATTTTCAATGTAATCTGGGAGAATATATCCGAAAACTGAAGATCAATAAATCGCTCTCAATTCTTCCTACAAACGAAAAATCTTTAACTGAAATTGCTTTGGAATGTGGTTTTGCAGATCAAAGCCATTTTATTCGGTGTTTTAAAGAAAATATGGGAATAACACCTTTGAAATACCGAAAGATTTTAAAATAGTTATTGACCACAGATCTCACAGATTTGTGGCAAGATTACAAATGTTAATTTTATTCTATTTTTTCTAAACTAAGCTTTATATTTTTGTTTAGATTAAAATTTGAAATGAAACCAATCTTTATATTTATTCTATCGCTAATATTTAGTTTATCCTGTGGACAAGCTCAAAATATTGTAACTCCTGAGAAAATTGAAAACCCTGTTCATAAAGCTCATTTGAATACTATTGTTTTTTTGGATAAAGTGGTTCCTTTAGACAATCTTAAAGAGAATGACTTTCTTAAAAGCGTTACTTTCCAAGAGGATAAAGATCTTGATATTCGCGTTTTTCAGGATAATTCTTTAGTTAATTATTTGCATCAACTCGAACCTTCTTTCACTGCCGATGAATTATTGAAAAAGGGGAATTATCAATTCTCTTTTTATGTTGACGGAAAATTAATTTATACCGAAAATCTGAATACAGGAGCAGGAACAGCAGAAAATAAAAAATCAAAAACAAACTTCAGAATTCCTTTATTAAGCGCCAATAATGAAGATTCCTGGGGAAGATATTTGTGGACACGGTTTTATTTAGCCAATAACGGGATTGATGCCTTGGAAGCCGGAAACCATGTTTTAAAAATTGAAATAAGACCTTATATAAAGACCTCGACATTAAAAGTCGGGAATAGTATTGCAAAAGGTGAGATTAATCTAATTGTTCCTAAAAGGGAAATTTCAGAACAACAAATTGCCATTCAAAAAATTAAACCGAACAGCGGCTGGAAAATTTCTGATGATCAAATTAACACAGAAAAAATAAGAGCTTTAAATCAAAAAATAGCAGAAAACAGATTCAGAGATATTACCAGTATTGTCGTGATTAAAAATGGAAAACTTCTTTTGGAGGAATACTTTAATCATTATGAAAGAGATAGCCTGAATGATACGCGCTCGGTCGGAAAATCTTTCTCTTCAGCCATGACAGGAATCGCTATAAAAGATAGTTATCTCAACAATGAAAATCAAAAAATAAGTGAATTTTATGATTTAAAAACATTTAAAAATTATTCTTCCAGAAAAGACAATGTCACTATAAAAAGCCTATTGACAATGAGTTCCGGATTCGATGGCAATGACGAAGATTATGAATCTCCCGGAAATGAAGAAAATATGTACCCGACCGATAACTGGATAAAATTTGCTTTAGACTTACCCATGACAGAAAATAAGCCCGGCGAAAAATGGTCTTATTTCACAACCGGAGCTGTTTTAACCGGAGATATTTTAGATAAATCTGTTCCGAACGGACTTGAAAATTACGCTACCCAAAAGCTTTTCAACCCTCTGGGAATAAGTAATTATAAATGGCAATACACGCCTCAGCATAAAGTTTCCATGGCGGGTGGATTGCAAATGAGAGCGTTAGATTTGGCAAAATTCGGACAATTATATAAGAATAATGGAGTCTGGAACGGCAAAACAATTTTAGATAAAAACTGGATCAAAAAATCATTTACTAATTATTTTTCCTACAATAAAGACTTTGAAGGCTACGGATATCTGTTCTGGAGAAAAGTGTATAAAGTTGAAAATAAAACTTTCGAAGCTTATCAATCCAGCGGAAATGGAGGAAATAAAATTATTATATTTACAGAAATCCCTTTAGTAATAGTCATTACTGCAAAAGCATATAACAAATCTTATGCGCATCCACAAGCCGACAAAATAGTACAGGAATATTTATTACCCGCGATTATGAGCAATAAGTAATGAATATATTGTGAATACGTGAATAGTCAAAAGTTAATTGAACTTTTGTAAAAGAAAAAATTATTCGTCTTTCTTAGAAGGAACCAGAAAAACATCAATAAGACCTTCAGGCAATTGCATTTTGATGAATCTTTCCTCTCTGTTGACCTCAATAATCCAGTCTTTGATCATGGGAATAACCACTTCTTTTCCGTCTAAATTGGTGATAAAATAATTCTGAGCAGTCTGATCATTTACAGATCTGATAACCCCACAGTCATTATCATTTTCATCAAGAATATTATAGCCTATGACTTCGTGATAATAGAATTGTTTACCGGAAAGTTTTGGTAAGGTAGAAAGCGGCAGGTAAACATCTTTTCCTAAAGACTGATCTACTAATGCCTCAGAAGAGTTTTTGAAAGCGATATTCACCGCATCAGATTTGCTTCTGGATGTTTTTTCAATAAAAAAAGGAACCAATAATCCGTTGATTTCAACGAATATTGATTCCAGTTTATTGTAAAGCTCGGGTTGGTCTGTGTCCAGTTTAAGGATCACATTTCCCGCAAGGCCATGTCTGCGTGTGATTTTTCCTAATAAATAGCAATCTTCTTTACGCATACAGGTTTGTTATTAAGCTTCCGTGTTTTCTTCAGTTTCAGCAGCAGGAGCTTCACCTTCTGTAGCATCAGCAACAACTTCTTCAGCAGGCGCGTTAGCAGCTTCCTCAGCAGCTTTAGCATCAGCTTCAGCTTGTGCAGCAGCAGCAATTCTAGCTTCGTTTACTTTAGCTTCAGCTTCTAAAGCAGCTTTCTTAGCGTCAGCCTGAGCTTTAGATAAACCTTCAACTTTACCTTGTACTTTTTGTTCTTTAGATTCTACCCAAGCATTGAATCTTTTTTCAGCTTCAGCCTCATCAAAAGCACCTTTAGCAACACCACCTTGTAAGTGTTTTTTGTAAAGTACTCCTTTATAAGAAAGGATAGCTCTTGCAGTATCAGTTGGCTGAGCACCGTTGTTTAACCACTTCACAGCAGAATCAACGTTCAAATCGATAGTAGCAGGGTTAGTAATTGGGTTGTAAGTTCCTAGTTTCTCGATGAATCTACCATCTCTTCTAGCTCTAGCATCTGCAACCACGATGTGGAAAAAAGGCTTTCCTTTTTTACCGTGTCTTTGTAATCTGATTTTTACTGACATAATGTTTGAATTTTATGGGAACTCGTCCCAGTTAAATATTTAAGAGTGCAAAGATAGTAAAAAAGTTTAAAGTAAAAAGCTCCAAGTAAAAAGTTTTGTAAAATTCAATATTTTTCAGGAGCCGGGAACCTGCTTTCGCTACTCGCTTTTTTCTTTTGCAAAGAAAAAGAGCTCAGACATGCCGCTCGATCAGGGCTATTTATTCCAAATTACCCATGTAGAATAATCCCAGACATTGCTGATTTTCTTCGATGGTTAAAGATTCTTTCAATTGCTCTACGATTTTTGGAGAACTCCAGTAACATCCTATATTATTTGCGGTACACGTCAGATACATATTTTGTACAGCCATTGAAACGGCGGCAATTTCTTCCCATTGAGGAACCATTCCGCTGAAATTGACAACAATAGAAACTACCGCATCAGCTTTGTTTATTTTAAAACCAATGTCAGTATATTTTTTTTCCAGGAAAAGTTGTTCGGGTTGAGAGGCTTTGTAGATCGCCTGCATTTCGGAAGCCAATTTTGCTTTTTCCTCCCCTTTGAATATCTTAAAACGCCAAGGTTTTGTACGCTTATGATTGGGAACCAGTGTCGCTGAATGTAAAATCTCATCAATGATTTCCTGAGAAATTTCCGCTTCTGTATAGTCTTTTGGGAAGATGCTTCTTCTTTGTTCTATGATTTGTTTTAAAACTTCTGCTTTGTTCATGGATACAAAATTACGAAAAAGTTGATGGTTGACAGTTTCGTGTGGCAGATTTTATGCTAAGCCTTAATTAAAAGCCAGAATCAGATTCTTCCTTCGTAGCAATGACAATGCATTTAAGAAAAAAAATCCTAATTCCTAATCCTAATTATCACAAAACTTCCACAATCTCCTGATGAATTTTCTTTAAGGTAAAATCGTCGCCGGCTTTCATACCCATCATCTTTTTTGCCATTGGGCTTTCGGGAGAAATGGCGTAAAAACGGTCGCCTTCAAAAAAGAATTCACCCAAGGAAACAGAAATATAAAAACGAGCCTTATTCGTAATCACCAGAGAACCAAGTTGTACCCTTTCTGTGGTTTTGTTTAAGACTTTAGCCATATTTTTTTTCAAATCGTTTAAAGCTCCGAGTTGGCGTTGCATCTGGTAGATCTCTTCCTGCATTTCTTCACGCATGCTGTCATACTTCGGAGTTTTTTTAATATCGCGGCTTGCTTCCTGGGTAAAATCAATAAACTTTGTCAGCTTATCAATTTTTTCTGCAATCACGTTTTTAACATAGTTTCTTATGTCGTTTTTCTCAAATACTATCTTCTCCATGAATCTATTCTTTACATAAAGATAATATTTTTTTAAATAAAAAAGCCTTGCAAATTTTACAAGGCTATATTTTTTTACTGTTCTGAAATTTTCTTTAAATCACCCAACCCCTGGTCAAACATTTTTCCCATTTGGCCGTCCATCATTGGTTTCATCACCTTCATCATGGTTGTCAATTCATTATCCATTGTCCAGGTTACTTTTGTTCCGTTTCCTTCGGGAGTTAAAATAAAGCTTCCGTTTGCCACTCCGTCCCAAGGCTTGATAAAATGCAGTTTGCTTGATAGCTTTTGATTAGGAATCACTTCAGTTACACTCTGCTCGCCCTCTCCTACCTGATCATTTCCTTTCCAGTGGTAAGAATCTCCGACTGTTCCGGGTGTTCCTGAATATGTAATAACGATGTTTTTATCTGCTTTTGCAAAAGGATTCCATTCATTAAATGCCTTTGTAGAACCTACGTGTTGCCATACTTTTTCTTTTGGAGCATTGATTACGACTGATCTTTCAAAATGATAATCTTTATTGAAAGCGATCATTGCGAACACAGCGTACAGGATAACCAACAGGATAATTACGCCAAGAATTTTTAAAATTGTTTTCATAGTTTATAAAATATTTAGGGTTAAATCTTTAACAGCATTGAGCAGTAAAACCGTTTCAAAATTAGCCATTCCCTCAACATTTTAACTTTGCATATGACAAGATATTAAAGATAAAGTATTTTTGTCATATCTTTTCATTAAGGCATTATTTTTGCGCATTTCAGCTATCAAATCACTGCGATTCATTAAATTTACATTAATTAAAAAATAGAAGATGAGTATTTTAACAGAAAAATTTAACACACCATATCATTCAGCGCCTTTCACTAACATTAAAAATGAAGATTATCTTCCCGCTTTTAAAGAATTAATTCAAAAATCCGAGGAAGAAATCAATGCCATCGTCAACAATCCGGAAGAACCGACCTTTGAAAATGTAATTGAAGCTTTGGCGTATTCGGGCGAGCAGCTTGATTTGGTTTCTAATATTTTTTTCAACTTAAATTCTGCAGAAACAAGCGACGAACTTCAACAAATCGCACAGGATGTTTCCCCGATTTTAACGGAATATTCTTCAAAAATTTCTCAAAACGAAGCTCTTTTCAATAAAATTAAAAAAGTTTACGACCAAAAAGAGAAATATAATCTCAATGAAGAACAACAAATGCTTTTGAATGAAACCTACAAAGGTTTTGTGAGAAGTGGTGCATTATTAAATGAAGAAGACAAGGAAAAATTAAAGAAAATCAGCATGGATTTATCTTTAAAATCGCTTCAGTTCGGGCAAAATGTATTGGCTTCAACCAATAATTATTTCAAACATATCACCAATAAAGAAGATTTGGCAGGAATTCCGGAAGCGATCATCGAGCAATACGCCGAAGAAGCAAAAGAAAGAGATCTGGAAGGCTGGGTGGTGACCTTACAATATCCGAGCTATATTCCATTTATGACCTATGCTGAAAACCGTGAATTGAGAAAAGAAATTGCTCTGGCAAACGGTAAAAAATCCTTTGATGGCGGCGAATTTGACAATCAAGATATGATCAAAGAACTTCTTTCGTTAAAACAGCAAAAAGCAGAATTATTGGGCTACACAAACTATGCAGACTATGTTTTGGAGGAAAGAATGGCAAAATCGCCGACAAAAGTTCTTGATTTTTTAAATGAGTTACTTACGAAAGCAAAACCTTATGCAGCTAAAGAAATTGAAGAATTAAAAGCTTTAGCAAAAGCCGATGGAATCGATGAAATGCAAAGCTATGACCACGCTTTTTATGCTGAAAAACTTCGTAAGGCTAAATATGATTTAAATGATGAAGAATTAAAACCTTATTTTCCTTTAAATCAGGTTCAGGATGCTGTTTTTGGGCTAGCTAATACATTATTCGGGTTGACTTTTGAGGAAAGAAATGACATTCCAAAGTACCATGAAGATGTGAAAGTGTATGAAGTTTTTGAGACAGGAAGCGGGAAGTCGGAAGATGGAAGTGATAATCCTGAAAAAACGTTCAAATCTTTACTATACGTTGATTATTTCCCAAGAAAAGGCAAAAGAGCCGGCGCGTGGATGACAAGCTACAAAAATCAGTATAAAAAAGACGGCGAAAATTCTCGTCCGCATATTTCTATTGTTTGTAATTTCAGCAAACCGACGAAAGATACGCCGAGTTTATTGACGTTTCAGGAGGTAACGACTTTGTTCCATGAATTTGGTCATGCCCTTCACGGAATGCTGGCAAATACGCAATATCCAACGCTTTCAGGAACTTCTGTAAAATGGGATTTTGTTGAATTACCTTCTCAGTTTTTAGAAAATTTCTGCTACGAACCGGAATTCTTAAAAACTTTCGCCAAACATTATAAAACAGGTGAAGTTCTTCCCGATGAAAAAATCGAGAAAATCGAACAGTCGAAAAACTTCATGGAAGGTTATCAAACCATGAGACAGCTTGGTTTCGGATTGTTGGATATGAATTACCATACTAAAGTTGGAGAGTTAGAGAGTAAGAGTGTTAAAGAGTTTGAGGATGATTATACAAAAGCAACACAGCTTTATCCTGTAAATCCCGAAACAGCGATGAGCCCGAGCTTTTCTCATATTTTCCAGGGTGGATATTCTGCGGGATATTATTCTTACAAATGGGCGGAAGTTCTGGATGCCGACGCCTTCCAATATTTCAAGGAAAACGGAATTTTCAATTCTGAAATTGCCGCAAAATATAAAGTTCTCCTTTCTTCCGGCGGCACAAAAGATCCGATGGAATTGTATAAAAATTTCAGAGGAAGCGAGCCGAAAGTGGAGAGTTTGCTGAAGAGGGCGTTTGGCTAGAATAAAATTAGAGCTTTTGAGAATTTCAAAAGCTTTTTCATTAATTGTTAATTATAGAATAAAATAATGACATTAGTAATTGCAAAAATTATCAAAGGTGATATTCAAATAATTTCTGATACAAAAATTACAGATATTTATCTCGGTAGAGAAAATCCATTAAAGGCACAACTAAAAACTATAATTCTTACACCTTTTATCACTTTATCTTTTTCTGGAAATCCCTTATATGCCAAAGATATTTTAAAGTTATTTTATAATGGGCAAATTTTAAATTTTAAAATGTTAATAACTAAATGTCTTGAAAAAAATAGAGAATCTGGAAATCAAACTCATTTTTTAATTTGTAATTATAATAAAAACACTCCTTCAATTTTTAAAATTGCAAATTATCAAATTGAACAAAATTTAAAAACAGCTTGGATTGGAGATAAAATTGGATTTAATAAATATCAAGAATATTATCATACTTCAGAAGTTATATCTGAATTTGACAAAATGGAAAATTCTTTCAATGCTGTTGTTAAAAATGATAAAATTGAAACGATAGGAGATTTTATAATTAGAGTTGAAAATGAAATCGATATTAGCACTAATGCAATAAAATTTTTTAATTATCAAATAAACAGAATTAGTTTGTTTGGACCATATGAATTTGAAAAATGTAATAATAACGTAATAATTAAAACTGCAATTGCAGAAAAAGGAGGATATGGGATATCTTTTTTAAGAAGTTTAAATCCGCAAATTCCTGCATTTGCAATCTTTTTTAATATAGGAAAATTTGGGCTTCTATTTTTTCCTTTCAAGTATCTTTCTGATGGTAAACTTTATAAAGGATTGAAAGATGGTGAAGATTTTGCAATTAAAATTAAAGCAGAATTTGGTTTTGAAGTCCAAGGTTTAATTGTTGATGAAAATAATTTATCATATAAAAACTTTATTACTTTTCAAAGATAAATACTTGTATTACTAAATCTTTATCTAATAATCATTCCGTAATTTTACATCATGAACAACATCACCCAAAGACTAGAAAATGTAAAAAAACTCCAGGCTAAAAGATGGGAAAATGAAGATCATTGGGATGCTATCAACGATCTTTTAATCAAAGAATTGGATGAAATTTTATTGATCGAGCCTGAAAACACATCAGCTTTAATCAACATCGGCGCGGTGTATTCTGATATGGGCGAAAATGAAAAAGCAGTTGAGTATTTAAAAACCGCTCTAGATTTAGGTTCGGAAGACAAAAACCTGTTTGTGAACCTTGCCATCGTAATGATTTACATGGAAAAACATCAGGAAGAATATTTAGAATATCTTGAAGAAGCCGAAGATAAAATTGAGCATCCTTTGACTTTTAAAGCTTATTTTGATCCTCAATCTCATTAAAAATCAAAAAACGAATGGCCAAAATCTGCTCTTTAATGACGACAGAGAATTCATCAAACACTTTGTAGCAGAATCTGAGCTGGTTTGGTATAAGTTCATAAGATTTATGTAAGTTTACAGCAAAGATATTTGCCCTATTTTTAATTCAATTTAAATGCTTACCAAAGAAGAACTAACTGAGATTTATAAAAAATTTGATGATGAAAAAATTATCAATCTGGCAAAATTTGAATCAAAAAAACTAACAGATTTGGCGGCTCCTGTTCTTATCAAAGAAATTTCTGACAGAAATCTAGGCAACAAGCTAATTGATTGGATTAACCTGGAAAGAAATTTCTTCAAAGGTGTAGAATTAGAAATCGTAAAATCACGGATTAAGAATTCTACATGTCCGAATTGTAAGACCCGAAAAAATAACATTCAGGGATTTTTTATACACAATTGCTCATTAACACACAATCCTCCGGAAGCAGATTTAATACTTTGTAAAAATTGCGCAATAAAAATCAGAAAAAAAAACTATCAGATTTCTGCTACTTTCGGATGGCTCTCTCGGACGGGATTCATAAAAGTACCTTTTTATTTTTTAGGTGAATTATTTGATTATTTCAGACGTACAAAACAAAGTGAAAATATTCTTGAAGAATTTATTTTTGAAAATACAGGAAAGATAAGGTCTTTAAAAACTGATGATCTCGCAAGGATTATTAAAACACACAACAATCGCCAGCTTGGTTCAAAAAGATCTGATGATATGTTCTATTTTGAATTAATTCCATAAAATTTATAAAAATATTTTGTTATAAAATTTAAACATATTACCTTTGCATAACCAGTTATATAATTAATTACTAAACAATGAATGTTTTTGATAAAACCGGAAAAATGGCTTTAGGAAGCAGAATGCGAATGTTAACAGCGAAAATGACCGACGATGCCGCCAAGATTTATGAGATGTACAATGTAGAAGGATTTGTTCCGAAATGGTTTCCAGTCTATTTTTTACTTTCTGAAGAAGGAGAAAAAACGATCACTGAAATTGCTGAGGAAATCGGGCATTCTCAACCTTCTGTCACCAAGATTGTCAAAGAAATGACAAAAGCAGGCTTAATCGATGGAAATATTGAGTCAAAAGATAAAAGAAGAAACGTCGTAAACCTGTCAGAAAGAGGAAAAGCCCTTCAAAGTACGATCAAAATGCAGTGCAAAGACATAGATAATGCAGTAGAATTGATGATGAGCGAGGCGTCTCACAATCTTTGGGAAGCAATGAAAGAATGGGAACATCTTTTGGAGCAAAAATCACTATTCAAAAGGGTTCAGGATCAAAAAAAACTGCGTGAAAGCCTAGATGTAAAAATTGTAGAATACGAAGAAAAATATCAGGAAGCCTTTAAATCTCTCAACGAAGAATGGATTTCCACTTATTTTGAAATGGAAGAAGCTGATTATAAAGCATTAGATCATCCAAAGGAATATATTTTAGATAAAGGCGGAAAGATTTTAGTTGCACTTTACAATAACGAGCCTGTCGGTGTGTGTGCATTGATCAAAATGGATGATCCGCACTACGAATATGAAATGGCAAAAATGGCAGTTTCTCCTAAAGTTCAAGGAAAAAGCATCGGTTGGCTCCTGGGAAAAGCAATTGCTGATGAAGCCAAAAAGCTGGGCGCTTCTACCCTATATCTGGAAAGCAACACGATTTTAAAACCCGCGATTAATCTTTATTATAAACTGGGCTTTCAGAAAATTGTAGGTCATGCAACCCCTTATAAACGCTGTAATATTCAGATGGAACTTACATTAGCATAATGAGGATATAAAAAAAATAATCAAATTATTGGAATTTGCTGAAAAACATCACTGTGATCTTATCGCTTAACTTTCGCTTTTTCTTTCATAATTAAAAAATAAGAAGCTGTAAAAGCAGCCAGACTTTTATATCCAATTTTAAAAGCAATTTCACTTAATGTATATTGTTTATTATCAATCAATTCTATACTTTTTAAGATACGTATCAATTGATGGTATTTCTGAAGTGTAATTCCCGTTTCATTTTTAAAAATACGTTGAAGGCTTCGAACAGACATACTTCCAAGTTTGGCTACATCATCGATGCTAAAGTTATACTGATAATTTGCATTAATATAGTTACAGACAGGAATCAATCGCTCATCCGTAGGAACCGGAATTTCCAAAGAGTTACTATTTTCACAAAAATTAGGAAGACTGTTAAGCACTGCTTTTAGAAAAATATTCTGTTCTTCATCTTCTATGGCTAATTTATTCCATTTTGAAGCATACAAAAGCATTTCTCTCAAAACGGGAGGAGCCGAAAAAACATGAACCCTATCAAAAAAAGGATTTTGGACAACAGATGAAAATAAAATCAGCATTAAATTCACTGTCTTCGCTTCAGAAGTTATACGATGCTTTACACCGGAAGGGATCCAGATTACGTGATTTTTAGGAACTAGATAAATTTTTTGGTCAATATGAAAATACTGATAACCTTCCTCCACATAAGTTAATTGAGCTCTGGCATGCAAATGCTCATAATCATCATGTTTCCAATTATTTTCAAACCAAACATAAGCTTCCTTTGAGATATCATCTGTATATAAACCTTTATTTTCTTCAACAAGTCCACATTTAACTTTGGCGTTCTGCATATTATTTTTGGCAAATTTAATAAAAACGTCATGATTAATTTTGTAATTGAATTATATACATGAAATTTATGAAAAATCTGTACAAAATAATAACAACATCTTTACTTCTAGTTATTATACAATCTGCAGCACAAAAAAGAGCTGATGTTTTGGTTCTCATTCATTCAGATAGCGGCGGTACTTACGAACTTGCAAAAGAAATATCAAAAGGAATTGAAAGCAAAGGCAATGTAAATGCAACCATCAAACAGGTAAAAATCTCTACAAATCCAAAATTAAAAGACATTCCGGTTGCAACCGTAGAAGAATTGGCTTCTTACGATGGAATTGCCTTTGGCTCACCCATCTATTTTGGAAATATAAGCACTGGAATGAGTGAATTCTTGTCAAAAACCGTCAATTTATGGACCAATCATGCATTAGAAGGAATTCCCGCAACGGTTTTCATGTCTGCTGGAAGTGGTGCAGGAAAAGAGCTGGCGATTCAGGCTTTTTGGAATAGTCTGGCAGTTCATGGGATGATTTTAGTTCCGAATGGAATTCGTGGAAATGAACATATTGATAAAAATTCTCCCCAAGGAAATACGGTTTTGGGAATAACCAGCCTTAATTCTTTTAAAAATATAGAAAGACCGAGTGAAAGCGAACGATATTTAGCAAGATTACAAGGAGAAAATTTCGCTAAAATAGCATTGGCTTTAAAAGGAACATTATCGAAGAAGGAAATTTCAACAAATGCCAAAACTGCCGATATCAATTCAATCTTAAAGCAGAAGGAAATTGTTTTACCGCAAGTTCCGAAACCTGCAGGAAATTACCAGCCTTTTGTACGTACAGGAAATTTGGTTTTCATTAACCAGGTTGCCTTACAAAACGGGAAAATTTTACACCCTGGAAAACTTGGCGAAACCATTAATGAAGAACAAGTGAAAGAAGCTACAAAAATTACGATGCTAAATGTTTTATCGGTTTTAAACGAAGCTGTTGAAGGAGATCTGAATCGTGTAAAACACTGTGTTCAATTAACCGGAATTTTTAATACAAAAGATGACTATACAAAACACGCAGATTTGATGAATGTCGCCTCTGATCTTACAGTCGAAGTTTTTGGAGAAAAAGGGAAACACGCAAGAGCAACATTGGGAGCCTCATCAATTCCTGTAAATTCGTCCGTAGAAATACAAGCAATTTTTGAAGTGGAATGAAAAAATATTTAATCTTAAATTAATAATCGAGAAAAAAAATTTCATTTATTTGTTGTTTTAAACTAATAACAAAAAATGAATTTTTTTCTTGCTTTATTTCTTCTCTCTTTCTATACTTCCGGTTTTTCCCAAACTAAAAGTGACCTTGTACAATCCATCATTAAATATAATGTATTGGATTCTGACTGCATAGGAGTTGCCTGTTCAAAAAGTCCACAATATAACAATTTTCAAAAGCTGAAAAAAATAATCTCCGAAAAAGAGCTTTTACAGCTTTCAAAACATCCACACCCTGTCCTCAGAACATATGCAGAACTCGAAATGATTAACCAGAAGAAAAATATTCCTGAAATTCTAGCCTATGAAATTGATAAAAATGAAACCGTTGAAACGCAAGACGGTTGTATCGGAGGTGTAGATCCAATTGAATCAATTATATATCATCAATACTGGAACAATGTGAGGCTAGATGCTATTTCAAAGCAGGATACAGATGATAAAATCCGGGAGCTAAAAATGAAGAAAGCGTTGGCTGATGACAAAATGATGTACACATTAGACAGTTTAGTATTACATTCCGAAAAGGATATTTATTGGCTAGTTTATCATCACGTATTTGAAAATAGAAAATTCGAAGAAAAAGATATACACAGAATTGAAGAACTTGCTTTCAAGAATAATAATTCTTATGCGTTTGATTATTTATTAACAAATTATCCGTCCAAATATCAACTCATGATAAAAAACTATTTTACAACCCATTTTTTAACTGCTAAATTTAATAGTCAAAATAAAGCAAGATATCTTTTCAGATTTATAGAATATTTGGTTGAAACCAAAGATAAAGAATATAGGAATATTGTAATCGAGAAACTTAAGAAAGATAGATCATGGAAAAAATATGATTTTTTTCTTGAAACTTATTTAGAAAAAAATAATATAAATCTTTAGTTTGATGATATTTAGCAAATTTTACAGTTTTGATAGAACAAATTAAACGTTTGCTTTAAATTATGTAAAATTTTTCCCTACCTTAGTTCAGAAAATCTCGAAAAACTAGGCATTACATAAGATTATGGCGGAAGAACTTTATTTCATAAAAACCAATCCTGTTATTGCAAAAATCAATTTGTACAATAAGCTTTGCCGTGAAGAAAAAAATGTACTTAGTTTTTTAAATGATGATAAAAAAACAAGCTTAGAAATCATTAAAAAGAAAGTAAAAGATTCTGTTGAAACCCTCAATCAGGAAGAATTATTACAGATTTTCAACTGGATGAACAGTGAATATGGTTCTGATAAAGAAGAAATAAAAACCCAGCTTTTTATCAACGGGCTTGATGTTTTTTACGAAATCCCGTCAGCATCTCATGTGAATAGTTTTCAGAAAATACTTTCTGACTATGAAAAAAATTCTCAATGTCATTTAAATTATATTGCCGATTGTGAAAATTTTAATCAATTTTTGATTTACGGAATATTTTATACAGAAATGATCAAAAAAGAAGAGGAAAGTATTTCATTACATTTTTTAAAATCTGATCACAAAAATCTATATATTCTCGCTGAAAATCAATTCAATTTAAATGGTGTGGATAAAGGCAATAATGCCAGTCTGTACAACTATTTCGCCGAGCTGTATGATCTGACCAAATTCTATAAAGGTTCTATCATTAAACTTCATCAACATTAAGCTGACCGTCAAATTCTTACTATCTATTTTAAATCTATTTCTTTAAATCATGTAATATTTTAGTCTGATCAAATGTCTTAAGAGTAAAATATCAATATGAATCGAAAGATTATTTTGCTTTTAAGTCTCGTTTCATCAACATTCTTTTTTGCGCAAAGCATTGAAGGAACAATTACTGATCAGGAAAATAAACCCGCTGTTGAAACTGAAATTCTCATCACAAAAGATAATGCAAAATTTTCCGCGATCACCGACGAAAAAGGAACATTTAAAATCCCGTTAAAAGAAAACGGAAATTATTTGCTTGAAATCATAAAAGACGGCGTAAAAGCCAACAGTGAAAAAATCTCTATCAACGGAAACATCAAAAAAGATTTTAAAATAAAGGAAGAAACACATCCTGCAGAACAAAAAATAGAAGGTGTAACCGTAACTGTCAAGAAAAAACTTTTTGAAAGAAAGGTTGACAGGCTGGTTTTCAATGTTGAAAATTCTGTAGCTTCACAAGGAATTGATGCGATTGAAGCTTTGTCGAAAACTCCGATGGTTCGCGCTACAGACGATGCGATTTCCATTGCCGGAAAAAGCAATGTTGCGGTAATGGTAAATGACAGACTTTTAAATTTATCAGGTCAGGAACTTATTAATTATCTGAAAACTTTACGTTCCGACGATATCGCCAAAATCGAGGTGATCACTACCCCACCCGCAAAATACGAAGCTGAAGGAAAAAGCGGTCTGATCAATATTATTTTAAAGAAAAATACAAGTCTGGGTTGGAATGGTTCTTTGCAGACTTCGGGAAGTTTCTACGGAGGAAGACCTGCTACATCTACAAGAAGCGGTGCAAGCTTTAATTATCAGGGAAATAAGCTGTCGTTGACCGCCAATTTGTCTCTCGGCGACAATTACTGGGAAAGTAAATCTTACAATTATCTCACAGGCACAAACAATCCGGATTACTGGAATACAGACACCAATAATTCAAACAATTACCGTTACAAGGGCGGAAATTTAAAAGGCGAATACAAAATCAACGACAAAAATCTGGTGGGCTTTAATTATAATTATTCTTACAGCAATCCGATTGAAAAGGGAGAAAGTAAGACCGTCATTTCAAATGAAGAAGGTCTTTTGAATGTTGCTTCAGATTATGAAAACAGAAATATCAGAAATGTTCATAATGCTTCCGCTTTTTACGACGTAAAATTGGATACTTTGGGAAGCAAATTGAGTTTGTCCGCCAATTTGATGCTGAACGATTCTAATGCGCGAAATTTTTATAATACGATTACTTCGAATACGATTTCAACGTTTGTAAATCCAGTAAATCAATACAGAATTTATTCCGGACAAGCCGACTTAGAGCAACATATTTCTAAAGTAAAAACGGAAGCCGGACTAAAATACACCAAAATCAAAAACGATTCCGAGTTCAATTTTTTTAATATTGAAAATAACCAGTTTATTCCCAATACAGAACGAACCAATACTTTTTTTTATAACGAAGAAAATTACGCGGCTTATGCTTCCGCAAGTTTTAAAATTAATGAAAAATGGGATGCAAAAGCCGGACTTCGCTACGAATACACAAATTTGGAAGGCATTTCAATGAATGATGATTCTTCTGCAAAAATCAAATACGGAAAGCTATTCCCAACGGCTTATTTAAGTTATAAAGCGAACGACAACAATACATTTTCTTTAAATTATTCGAGAAGGATCAGCCGCCCTTATTTCGGATCATTGAATCCGTTTAAATTTTACACTTCAGAATTTGAATACAGCACAGGAAACCCTTATTTATTGCCTTCATTTACAGATAATTTTGAATTTGGATATGTCCTGAAAAATAATTTTAATGTCACCTTATATTACAATTACAACAAAGACAATTGGGACAGAATCCAAGTGGTGGAAGAAAATTTGAAGTACAGCATCGTTAAGAATTTCTACAATGAAGATCAGGCGGGAATCAATATCAGCTACAATTACAACAAATTAAAATGGCTGGAATCTAATATTTTCGTGAATGGTTTTTATGCCAAATCAAAATCTTATCTTCCTGAAGCCGTTGCCGCTCCTGCAGGTTATGGAGCGAATTTTAATCTTGACAATAATTTCTTCTTAAACAAAGACAAAACACTTACTTTGATGCTCGGTTTATGGAGCAATATTCCCAACCGAAGCGGGAATACCTACTTCAACGGAAACGGCTCCGTCTACACTGGAATGAAGCTAAATCTGATGCAGAAAAACCTTATGATTAATTTATATATCAATGATATTCTAAACACCAACCGCTCAAAAGGAACAGAATATTACCCGAATTACGATGTAGAATATTACCAAAAAGGAATTACAAGAAACATCTATCTTTCCGTAACTTATAAATTTGGAAATAATGATGTACAAGGTGCGACGAAACAGGTGAAGTTTGAGGAATCGAGCAGAGCGGGAGGTGGAAATTAATTAAAAATAAAAAGTATGCCTTTCAGCATACTTTTCTTATCTATACGTATAAGGTACAAGAACCTCAATAAAATTATCTGTTGGATAAGGATCTCCAATTGCCCGGAATTTCCAGTCGCCGTTGTGCCGGTAAGCCTCCGCAAAAACCATGGAACACATTCCGTTCAAACTGGCGTCACCTGAAAGGCTGAACTTGGTAATTTCCCTTCCTCTTGCATCTACTGCCCTGATAAAAGCGTTTTCGATCATTCCGAAATGCTGCCTGTTGACAATTCCATTGTAGATTGAAACTACAAATACGATTTTTTGATACCGCTGATCAAGCTGATCGAGTTTTACAATAATTTGCTCATCATCTCCGTCGCCTTCACCGGTTCTGTTATCGCCCGTCAGCCAAATTTGCCCGCTCGGATGTCTCATTGAATTGAAATAAATAACATCACCCTGATACAACACAATTTCACGTCCGTTACCTGTCATAAAGCTTTTTCCCATGTCAGCTACCTTTCCGTTTGAATCCAGAAGAAAAGCCACTGCATCCAAATCATATTCCGGACTGTCACTGCCACCAAATAACCTTCCGAAAAACCCGCCTTGTCTGCGAACATCCCAACCCAAGCCAATTGTTACCGATGAAAGGTCATAAATGCTGTCTCCCTTTTCATTTTTCCTAAGGTTGATCGTCTGACCTTTTTGTAAATTAATTGCCATAATTTATTTGATGATTTGCCCTTTGTAGTATTTCTCAAGGAAGAAGCCGAGATCAGCTCTGTAACCGATTCCTGAGGCTTCAAATTTCCAGCTTCCGTTGCGTTTGTAAAGCCTTCCAAATTCTACGCCCGTTTCGATAGAAAAATCTTCGTCAAGCTCGTATTTGGCAATTTCCTGATTACCAGAATTATCGATAATCCTTATATAGGAATTTCTCACCTGTCCGAAGTTTTGTTTTCTTCTTTCAAAATCTTCAATGGTTACCACAAACAGGATTTCTTCTACTCTTTCATCTACTTTTTCAAGATCAATGATAATCGCTTCATCATCGTCACCGTCGCTGTTTTTACCGCTTGGATCGTCGCCTGTATGCGTCAGTGCGCCGTCTGGGGAATTTAAATTATTATAAAAAACAAAATACTCTTCACTCACTAATTTTCTGTCAGCATCAATCATAATTGCCGAAGCATCAAGGTCAAAATCATATCCTCTTCCTTCATTTGGATCCCATCCAAGTCCGATGGTCATTTTTGTAAGTCCGATTTCTATTCTTTGTCCTTTCTTTAAGTTAATTGCCATATTATTTTCTGTTCTTTTGATCGAAGTTATGGCTGATTTAGGAAAATTCCAAAATATTTTGTGACAAAAATTTACGTAAATTGCAGATTATAAGAAATTGAATTTTAAGAGAAATCAATAACAAAAAAGCCCAACCAAAATGATTGAGCTTTATATATGATTAAGATTTTAATTAAGCATGAAATTCTTTATCAGCAACAGCTTTTGCTCTGCCTTTTGCCAACATCGGTATTGAAATCAAGCCCATAACAAGCATAATGACAATTTGTAACGGAAGAGAGATAAATGAATAGGTCAGTCCTATTTCACCGCCCAATTCGCCGCTTTTTCCCATTGAAATAAATAAAGCCATAAAACCGTATTTCATGGCAAGGTTGAAAGCTCCGATTCCGCCACTTGCAGGAATCATCATTCCCAAAGTTCCTACAACAATGATTAGAAATCCGTCTGCAATGGTAAAATTTGACGTTTCCGGAAGTGCAAAACACACCAAATAAGCTGCAAAGTAATATGAGATCCAAATTCCTAATGTATAAAGGATGAATTTACCTTTTTGCTTTAATTTAAATATTGAAGTTAAGCCCTGAAGAATTCCTTTTCCGAAACTAATCAGCTTTTCTTTTTTATATTTATAAATAAGAACCAAACCTAAAACAAATAATAAAGCAATTATAATTTTTAAATAGAAATAAAATGCATTAAAATCATTTACTCCTATTTTCATTAATTGTCTCTCAAAAAAATTCGGTTCAAATTTTTCTTTTTTACTTTTTTGCTCAACAACAAAATTATAAAACGAAAGGATTGCATTAAATTTAAATATCAAAGTCAATCCTAAAAACCCGATCATACAAACCAAATCCACGACTCTTTCCAGGATAATCGTTCCAAAAGATTTATCGACAGGTACTTTCTCAACACCGTACAAAGCCGTTGCTCTCGCCACTTCTCCACTTCTCGGAATCGTCAGATTCATCAAATATCCGAAAGATATCGACCAAAGCGAATTGGAATTTGAAATACTGTGTCCCATCGGCTCCAGCATCAGATTCCAGCGAATCGCCCTGAACCAATAGGCAGAAATCCCGAAACAGGCAGCAAATAATACCCACCAATAGTTAGCCTTCGCCAACGATTTTTGTATGACTTTAAAATCCAAACCTTTCAGCGCAAACCATAAAAAAAAGCCTGCAAAAGCAAGCGATATTACTATTGTTAACACTGATTTTAGAGGACTCGTTGATTTGTTTTCCATCAGATTATGTCAGAAGATTTGTTTTTTCGTCCGGAAAAACGATTTTAGGCTGGAAATCCTTTGCTTCCTCCGGTGTCATCTGCGCATAAGCGATAATGATAATAATATCATCTCTCTGCACTTTTCTTGCTGCAGGACCATTCAGACAAACTTCCCCTGATTTTCTTTTTCCTTTAATGATGTATGTATCGAAACGCTCACCATTATTGACATTCACGATATAAACCCTTTCACCGACCACCAATCCGGCAGCCTCAATAAGGTCTTCGTCAATCGTTATACTCCCGATATAATTAAGGTCTGAAGCCGTAACTCTTACCCTGTGAATCTTAGACTTGAATACTTCTATTAACATGGTGCAAATTTATTAATAAAAATTAATAAAACCGCCTTTTAAAATGAATTTCAAACTAACAGATACACAGTGATTTAATTTTATTAAAAATAATTTTTTCGGATTTTACTTACAGATTTTACAATCATATCGTGAAAACCATTAATAGTTCACACGAAATTCAGGATTTAATAAACGTAAAAAATAATAATTTAAAATTGCTAAAGTCAATACACATAAGCATTTGGCACGATTTTAGTGACCTGTAACGTAGATTTTTCGCGAAAGGTGAAATTATCATATTTCAACCATTTTCATTAAAAATCAAAATAATTGTACTATATTTAATAAAAAAATTGCACAATTAGAAAATTGTATTATATTTGCTATAATTACGAACTAACTTTAATATTAAAAATTATGAACAAGTCTGAATTAATCGACGCAATTGCAAAAGATGCAGGTATCACTAAAGTTGCAGCAAAAGCTGCTTTAGAATCATTTATTTCTAACGTATCTTCTACTTTGAAGAAAAAAGACGGTAAAGTTTCTCTAGTAGGATTCGGAACTTTCTCAGTTGCTGAGAGAGCTGCAAGACAAGG
>Ga0157375_10001174_pt1 | contig 22610 bp, 19 predicted proteins | sample M35metaG_FD_115311 | JGI IMG/M metagenome (GOLD analysis project Ga0157375, IMG submission 115311) | Miscanthus rhizosphere microbial communities from Kellogg Biological Station, Michigan, USA - M3-5 metaG | ecosystem: Host-associated > Plants > Roots > Rhizosphere > Soil | place: USA: Michigan... | reverse complement strand
CTCCGCTAAAAAATATGCATTCTGCTCATGGTCCTCTTTCTCGCCAACAACGAGCAGCGTTTCAAATTGAGAAGAAAGATATTTGGTGAGATATAATGCATTCAGGCTCGGACCCCCGGTTATTAAACGATTATGGATACGAAGGATCTTTGGCATGAGAACAAATCAAAAATTACAATTTTTCGAATACCGTTGGAAATCAAGGCAAGGACATGCTGCTTGAGTTTCGATATAGGTCTTTCTACCGTGCTCAGAATAACTTAGAAACCAGTGATGCCCACACATAAAAATAAAATTAATAAATCCCCGTATCTCTGCATTGATAGGGGTGATGATCGTAAGTCAGTAGGGACAAAAAAGCTCCGACATGATAATTCACGCATTGCGAAACTTTGTGCCATGAGAGGATTCGTTTATTTTTGAGAATATGGGTGCTTCTCCGAATATTTCCATCTTAGACTTTGTATTATTACCTTTTTTTTTAGGAATTGTATATGTGATTGCCTATAAAATCCGCAATAAAAAATATTCCTACAAACATCCCTGGAGAAAGTATTTTATCCCCGCGCTTACGGTAAAGATTTTTGGCGCCATATTCATCGGGCTTATTTACGCTTATTACTACAAGGGCGGAGACACTTTTAATTATTTTAACCAGTCACAGGTGATCAATAGTTCTTTCGACGAATCTTTTATGAAATGGATCAACCTTCTCTTTCACATTCCTTCAAAATTTGACAGTGACTATTATAACTACACTTCACAAATGGATTGGTATTCTGACCGTGCTTCGTATACGATTTGTTCCATTGCCGCATTTTTATCCCTGTTTACTTTGAATACTTATTTGCCCACTGCTGTCTTATTTGCTTTTATTTCTTTTACCGGCATCTGGGCATTGTTCAGAACGGTTGCTTCGCTGTATCCTCACCTTACCAGGCCAATTGCTATTGCAATTTTATTTATACCTAGTGTATTAGTATGGGGTTCTGGGATCTTTAAAGATACTGTTTGCGTTTTTGGGTTGGGATGGCTTACCTACAGTACATTTCGCTTCCTGGTGCAAAAAGATTTTAGTTTTTCCAACATCATTCTAGCAGTTTTGAGCTTTATTTTGCTTGCCAAAGTAAAGCTGTATATCCTCCTGGGGTTCGTACCAGCTTTGCTTATATGGATACTGTTTAGGTATACTCAAAGAATTAAAAACTCAGCCTCACGCATTCTTGCAAAATTTATTTTTGGGGCTATATTGACCGGGTCCTTTCTCTTTTTTATGCAGCGTTTCGGAAGTGAGCTCGGAAAATATTCATTGGACAAGGTTGTAGCAACTTCCAGCGTTACAAGAGGTTGGATCGCATACGCCTCTTCGCTCGAAGATCAATCGTCCTCCTACAAACTCGGCAATTTTTCACCGACGCTCGGTGGTATGCTTTCGCAATTTCCTCTGGCTGTAAATGTGACACTTTTCAGACCCTATTTATGGGAAGCAAAAAAAGTTATCGTAATACTTTCTTCTATTGAAGCCTTTCTTTTTTTGTTTCTCACCTTAAAAATTTTATTTGTCGTTGGTCCGACCAGGATCTGGAAAACCATTACTTCCGATCCCACAATTCAGTTCTGTCTTATTTTTTCTATAATCTTCGCTTTTGCGGTCGGTATTTCATCATATAATTTCGGCGCCCTCTCGCGTTATAAAATCCCTTGTTTACCTTTTTATACTTTGGCACTTGTCCTGATCTACTATAAGAATTTTCCAATTGAGAAAAAGCTTTTGAAAGTCATTGGACTTTGATCAGGTGAAAAGCTGGATGAATTTCTGAGACTGTGATTGAATACTATAAAAATCTTCAATTTTTTTTCGCCCTGCAATTCCCATTTTTTCTCTCAATCCTTTATCCGTCAATAGCCTTTGTAAGGAAAATTTCCATTCATCAGCGGTCGCACATAAAAGACCGTTTACCTCCTGATCGACAATTATTTTGTTTACTCCAACAGGGCTGGCAACAGCAGGAATTCCACAGGCGTAATATTGTATCAATTTAAATCCGCATTTGCCCTCGCTCCAGGCATCTGCTGAAAGGGGCATGATACCGATATCCAATCTTGAAAGATCCTCAGCTTCTGTCGATGCATTCCACGGAATGAATTCAAAATTTTTGAAAGGCAATGACGGATTTTCATCTGCAATTACCAGGAAGTTGAAATCAAAATTTTCCTGGAGTTGAGTGATCACGGGCATCACTTCGTTCAAATATCCTAACGTTGAATGACTTCCTGTCCATCCGATATTCAAAGTTCCATTGAGTTGTTTATCTTTTATTCTAATTTTTTTTATGTCAACACAGGTCGGTATTTTAATGACATCTTTGTTGAACTGAGAAGCATAGCGACCCAAATAATCATTACCGACAACTATTTTGTAAGACCACTTGCAGATATATTTAATTTTCCACGATGCCTTAAACCATCTCGAAAAATAATTAACTGATGAAGTATTAGGGATCCAAATCGCATCATCGAAATCATAAATAATCCTTTTTCGATATAATTTTGCAATTATCCATTCTAATACAGGTGGGCCCAGGGGAGCGGCCTCGCGATGAATGAATATGTAATCATAAAACGGAACTTTAACAAAAAGAAGGACAATCCGTTTTAAGAAACCCTTGAGGATACCAATGATCTTAAAGAAAACGCTCCCAGCTTGATACAGTCTTTGTCCTGTTCTCTCGTCAAGAAAGGGTTGGAGAGAAAATTTAAAACCTGATTCCCTGAGAAGGGGCAAAAATAGTTCTACACGAAAACGCTGAGATGGTGCTTTGCCCAAAGGATAGGGCACTAAAAAAAGAATCTTTTTTTCTGATTGCATTAAAGAACAAGGAAGTTTATTACCCTTGTCTCCACTTCATGCCATGATGCTGTTATACATTTCCAGATACTTTTGCACCCCCACTTTGAGGTCAAATATCTTCTCTGCACAATTTCTGACTTCTTCTTTTCTAGCTTTTTCCAGGTCGGTCATTCTGCAAATCGCATTTTGAAAGGAACGCTCGGAAAAGTCATCGACTAGAATCCCTGTTTTTGTATCGTTGACTATAGAACCCGTATCTCCAATCTCATTACAGATAACCGGAATCCCCATTCCTAAAAATTCTCCATGTTTGGTTGGAGATGAAGCCATTTTTGAAAACGTATTTCGTATAAAAAAAATCCCGTAGGTACTCAATGCCAGGAACTGAGGAAGGCGATTACGTGTGGCGTAAGTGACAATTATTTTTTCAATGGGAATACCTGCCTCAGCGGCCTCCGTTTTTATGATTTCGGGATCATCCTTGCTCAAGACTAACATCATGTATTCAGGATGTTTATTGCTCAGCATCTTGAAGAAAAAAAACATTTCCCTGGTCATGTACCATCCCCCTGCCGATCCCAAATAGGTGATCACCTTTGCCGTATCAGGTATTTTTAGTTCCTTTCTCAACGTCTGTATTTGTTCAGGAGAGATCCTATGAAAGTCAAAATGATCGAGATCAGCGCAGCATGGAATCACCGCAATCGAAAGATCTTTATATTCCGGTTTAGATAGCAAATAATTTTTGGCAGACAGCGTTAAGGTTATGACCCCATCGGCCATTAATAAAAATTCCTTCTCTTTTGTTTTATAATAATTGTAAATACGCCTAAACAGATATTTTTTTTGATCCCATTGGCCATTGTCCACCTTCTCGTCGGCCCAAAAACCCCGCATATCGAATAAAAATTTAGTTCCATACTTCTTTTTCACCTCAACCCCCGCTTCAGCAGCAACGTAACTGCGGCAATGGACAATGTCAATTTTTTGTTCTTTACATATCTTAGAAACACGTCTTTTCAGTTTCCACCTATCGTATATTTTTGAAAGCACCGGAGGTTTAGAAGTGAACCACAACGGTATCCATTTGATATCGGCACCACTGGTAATTTTCTCAACCTCTTTCTTTTCTTTTTGATACCTCCCTTTTTTTTCAAAGCTTAGGACGACAAATTGGTATCCCATTTTTGAAAGCCCTGCGAGATAGGGCAACACCTGGGATTGCCCTAAAGGATCTGTAAGTCCATCGTAAGATATATATAAAACTTTTTTCAGGAAGTACCTTAATTTATTCGACCATCCACTTTTGATACCACATTTGAAACATAAGCAAATACCAAATCTTTAAATGAAGGTCTTTCCTTCCATTAAAAAAGGAGTGGGTCAGTTTGCGTATATACGCTGTGTTAAATAATCCGTGCCTGGCTAAATAAGGATCTGACAAATATTCCCTCTGCAAATCCCTTAACTCATTTTGCAACCAGTTTTCCACTGGTATTCCAAAGCCCATTTTTTTTCTTTCCATCATTTCTCTCGGGATATATTTATGAACAATCTCTTTGAGTATATACTTTTTTATTCCATTTCTATATTTATATTCACTGGGGAGAGGTGCAACCCATTCAATTATTGACTGGTCGAGGAATGGCTCTCTTCCCTCAAGGCTTACTGACATCCCTGCCCGATCAACTTTTTGCAAAATGTCATCGACCATATAAGTCTGGTAATCGATTGCCATCATATAAGATAAAGGGTCATAGAAATCATGCAACAACTCCCCGCTAACATGAGCCGTTGCCAATTCGACCACATTTTCATTAAAGAGTTCACCAATTTCTTCAGACGAAAATACCTGGCTTAAACTTTTCACCATTTGAAATGAAGATGGATCTTTTAACAAATTCCGAAGCTTTTGATACCGGCTGTGAAAATTATACTGCTTGTTAAAGTAGGGAATGCTTTCAGATGATACTGCCTCCATGACGCCAGCAACGGCTTTTCTCATAACCGGCGGCATAGCCCTCAATTTCTTTCCGTGTCGTACCAAATAATCATAGCGATTATATCCTGCAAAAATCTCATCGCCAGCGTCCGCGGATAACGCCACTGTAACTTTTTGACGAGCCAGCCTGCTTACAAGTATTGTAGGAATAGCACTACTATCTGCAAAAGGTTCATCATAATAATAAGGAAGATCAGGAATGATATCTAAAGCCTCTTTATAAGTGCAATAGTACTCGGTATGATCAGTGCCTAAATGTTGTGCAATTTGCTTTGCAAAGGGAGCTTCATCAAGATTTTTGTCAGTGGAGCCGATAGTGAATGTTTTAATTTTTGGAGAGCTTTCTTTTTGCAATAAAGCCGTTACGCAGGAACTGTCATAACCACCGCTAAGAAAAACGCCGACTGGTACGTCAGCCACCATTCTATACGAAAACGACCGACTTAGAATTTTTTCTGTCTCATCAATGGCATCCTTAAAATCTATTGAAATTTTCGGCTTGTTATAATAATCATACACGTTCCAATACTGTTTCAAATCAATCTCATTTGAAGAAAGGTCAAGTCGGAGAATGTGGCCGGCAGGCAGTTTATAGGTGTAATTATAGATGCAGTGCGGAGAGGGTACATAACCATATTGGAAAAAGGATGCAACCGCGTTTGTATTCATTTCTTTTTTGAATCCCGGGTGAGCTGTCAAAGACTTCAATTCAGACCCAAAGAGAAATAGTCCATCATTGAAATAATAATAAAAAGGCTTTACACCGGCCCGGTCACGGATGCAAATAAGTTGATTTAATTTCTCATCAAATAATGCAATGGCAAACATTCCTCTCCAGTGATCTATTGCCTTTTGATCCCATTGTCTCCAGCTATGCAATATTACCTCAGTATCTGAGTGAGTAGAGAAATGATGCCCTAAGGAAATTAATTTGTTTCTTACTTCATCGTAGTTATAAATCTCGCCATTAAAAATAATATGCAGGCCATCGTAATGCATCGGTTGGTTGGCAGCGGCGCTCAGATCGATAATTGACAAACGCCTGTGACCTAAGCCCACAAGGCCATGTATAGTTTCTCCAAGGAAAATACCCTGACCGTCAGGCCCTCGATGAGCAAGCGAATTCGACATTTTCTCCAATATTTCTTTGCTGCTTTTTTGGGAAAAATCTGCAAAGCCAGTTATTCCACACATATTTTAGTTCTCCGGTTAAAAGTTGAAATCTGCTAAAGATTACCAGTGCAGAGATACCCTCGTTAAGCTCTTAATTGGGGACCAAAGGCTTTCGAAACTTCTGTTGAGTTTTTGTTTTTGGCTGTATAGGTTACTTTCCTTCCAACAAAAAAATAAAGCAGTATAAATGCAACCCACGAAAAATAGGAAAGAAACTTTGTCATATACTGAAAGACAATAGCATTGGGGGCAGGAAACTTATTCACTGGCCCGTAGGTATAACTGAGAAATAATTTTTCCACAAAATTTCTGTCTTCCTTTGTATAAAGTGAATGAAGGAGGGAATCGTTCTGGGTCAACTCCGCAATGCTGGGGAAATGGTTTTTTCGCATGATGGATAATTTTGGCTCCATGTCGGGATCAAAAAAATGCCATTTCCCATTAAAAAAAGCTTCAAAACAAAAATGGCCGCCATACTCCTTAGCATAAAATCCAACCTTTCTTACGTCAATGCCTTTTCTTTTAAAAACTTCCATCCCCACAATTGATTGCTGACTGCACGCTGCCATAGGATGTTTTAAAATATCGTTGGGAATGACAATAGCACGTAAATCTTCCCTTATTAAGGGTGCAAAAAAATAGGCAATCGAGTTCTGTCCAAAGTAGTAATATGAATAACCATGATAAAATCTGTCTCGTAAAGTTTGTGCAACTATCGCGGCATATTGTTCCGAATCGGATGCATTAATTTCAGATTTTCCGTAAAGAGAGTCGCAGTATGAAGTGAATGCGGCTACCGATCTTAACCTTAAGAGTGATGGATCAAAATGCTCATTGTGAGGTACTATAACCTCATTTTCTTTATCAAAACTGTTAACTATTTCATTAGCAAGAATGACCAGCCCAGAAACGATAAGAAGAGCGCAAGAAATTTTGATAAGTAGATTTTTCACTTATTTAATGCCTTGTATGGTAGTAGGGATTTAAAAACGTTCCACAAATAGGAAAATTGTGTAATCAAAGATTATACCGTTAACTTATATTTTTGGACGAAATCTGCTAAGTTTGCGATTTTTTTCCAAGATAAACAAACCGGTTTCCCCATTTCCCGGGAAAAAATTTGGAAATAAGTATTGATGTCCTAGCCACAAACCAGTGAATAGCCAGCATGGGTTTGAGAGTGAATTTTGAAGGATATGGCCATGGCGCTTCCGAAATTTTATAATACAAAGTAACGAACCCGCTTTCCTCAAATATTCGTTTCTGATTTTTTGCATTTGAAAAACTAATATGGTAAGGGGTATGCGAAGCGACCCTGTTTTTTTTAAACGATGAAATTAATTTTCGGTAAGACAAAGCAAGTGTAAAATTGCCTTCTAACGGCCCCTGAACTAAAATCAATCCGCCATCATTTAAATTTAACAGTAAACTATTAAGAAATTGGGACGGATTATCCAGGTGTTCAAGAACATCCCCCATGTAGATGATGTCAAATTTCAAATCCTCTTTTTGCAGGTGAAACTTCGTGATATCATAAAATTTAATACCTGGGAATCTTTCTCTCAGTCTTTCAACTAAGTTCATATCGTAGTCGATCCCGGTACAGTCATAGCCTCTTTGCGAGAAATAGTGTAAAAAAGAGCCGTCACCACATCCATAGTCAAGAATATTTTTGCCGGTAGTATTTTTTTCAAGAAGCTCATAAAAAAAAGAGTAATCAATTTCCGATTCCTTAAAATAATATGTATCGTGATAGGTCGGTGCATACATGTTCGCATAGTCATCGCTCGATGGGATCGGATCAATGAAAACGAGCTTGCAATTGTTGCATTGGTAGTATTCAAATCTTTTATTATTAAAAAACGTAGGTCTTGGGAACGAAGTTCTATCGACATCGGGTGACTGGCAAAATAAACACTGCATAAACGCTAACTGTTATAGATACGAATGAGCTTTGATACATAAACATCCCTGGAAGCTTTACTCTTTATAAGTTTCCTTCCCTTGTTAACATTTGAAATAACCTCTGTCCAGTTATTATATACATACAAAATAGCATTAGCGATCGAAGAGGAGCTTGTGGGATTGAAATATACAGGCAGATCTTCGGCGATTTCTTTAAAAACAGGAAGGTCAGAAAGGAGAACAGGCATGCCTGCAGCCATCGCTTCCATAGGAGCTATGCCAAAGCCTTCAAAAAGAGAAGGCATAATGTATGCGTGGTAATCGGAAAGTACATCGGCCACATTATCAATCCGGCCCATTAATCGAATGTTCAATCTACCTTCGTTGATTTTATAGAGTAACTCCTTTTCCAGGTCCTTTTCCAGGTCACCAGCGCCATAAATATCGAGACTTATCGGCACAGTCTTGAGCAAGGTAAAAGCCTCTATCAGCTTGTGGTAATTTTTTTGCCTTCGTAAGTTACCAACGGCTATCAATCTAAGCCCTGAAGAAATATCAGGGTCAATGGGGCGGGATAGGTTGAAAAACTGTTCGTCTACATAATTATACAGAACAAAGGACTTTCCCTTTATGCCGACCCAACTGTTGTAATCGTTCAAAACTTCACCCGAAACTCCAACAACGGTATGTCTTTTTTTATAGGTCAATTTTTCAGCCCATAAGGAAAGACGATTTACTTCAAAGGCATCTTTGCTTAGAATGTTATGCACGGTAAACACCAGTTTACTTTTTCTCGAACAAGCAAATCTTGCGAGAAGTGTACTGTAAAATAAATGGCTATGTACAACATCAACGTTATGTCGTTCAATGATTTTCCGAATACATTGGATTGCTTGAAAACTTTTAAAAAAAGAAGTATAGTTAAGATGGTAAACAGGACTGGAATTGAAAGCAGTTGCAAGCGTGTGGGGATATTTAAGATAACAAATCACATGATCATAACAATCCAATTGTTTTACTGTATTCTTCAAAAGAATCTCGGCACCTCCAAGACCCAGGTGATTAATGCAATGAAGTATGACGGGTTTCTTCATGGATCAATTGGTCCCGACTATTGGAGAACACCAAACATCAAAATGGGAAGGAATTCGACCATCCAAGTTGTTAATAGTCTTCCCATTTGTTATATCATAAATATCGTATCCTTTTTCCTTGATAAAACCCAGCAATTCCAGGGAAGATGATGATTGCGCCTGTAACAGCGAGTTATCAACCTCAAGCATCATTGCGGGCTTAAATTTGTCAATGCAGTAATTTGCACCTTTCAAAATGTTCATTTCATAGCCTTCTGTGTCGATTTTTATCACATCGATTTTCGAAATATTCAATGTTTGTGTGATGCTGTCCAAAGTTTCAATCTGAATTTCATTGTAAGGCAGATCCAGTTCTCCATCCATTATTCTATTCATGCCGGGATTTGACTCTACAACTTGATATAGCTTCTTGACTTCTTTTCGGCTGCCTAATCCAATATTCAGTGTGGTGACATTTGTAATATTATTAAGTCGAAGATTCTCAGCAAGACGGGCGAAATTTGTTTTATCGGGTTCAATGCTAATTACTTGTTTTGATCGTGCAGCTGCATTAACTGAGATTATTCCAATATTTGCCCCGACGTCAAAAATGGTGTGTCCTTTATCTAATCGAGACAAAAAGAAGGAAGTTGCCTTATCCTGATACCCCCAAAATGCGCCATGGTCTACTACATTCGATATATCCAGTTTATACATCGCGCCATCAATTTTGCTAACCCGGTATGAATTTTTTCGATACAAATATTCCGGTGGAATCAACTTGCACCACAAAGACGAAACTCTTTTATTCACGGTTCTTTTGACCAACCAGTTTTCGAAAATCCGCAACATAAATATCCGGCGGCCAATATTTAAGATCTTTGTTTTTAAAAGAACTCTATATCGAAAAGAAACTTCTTCAGACATGATTTTTGAATATTTGCACTTATGATTCGGGAAAGTTGGGCCCTCAACAAGGTGTATTACGACAAATCAAAATTATAATGGCGCGCGAATATAACACTCATAGACTGATGCTATACTAGGAGGATAATACCTCAAAGTTTTTTAATCTGTCTACCAGGATCATATTCTGATTTTTTCTCGAATACTTATTTAATTTTTCGGGAATGCCGCCATATGATAATGTTCCATGTTGTAACCATTCTTGATACTTTTGACATAAGTATTCCTCCATTTCTTCAACCGTCTGTACTGACCGACCTGCTTTTGTTTCAGCAATAATTCTGTCTGTAAGGTCACCGTCTCCGGGTGCCAGTAAGATATTTTTGCCTACGGCCAGATATTCGAGTACTTTCCCCGCACACACACCTTTATATCCTTTCCAGCCTACATCTAAAAGTATAGAGCTGGAATGCATAAACTCCAAAGCCACAGGTCTTAGTACTCGTTCGGTAAATTGTAAGTATTTATTGTCTATTACTTTTTCAATCGCGCTTCGCACCTCGTCTCTCGATTTCAGTCCAACAAATCTAATGAGCAATTTATCAGGGCCCATCCTCCTAATGAATTTGTCGAGTCCTTCCACCATGAAATTTATTTCCTGGTGAGCATAGAGATTTCCCACCACGGAAATGATAAAAAGCTCCTGGCGCCTATCGTGAAATTGATTTTTAAGCAGTTTATGATCTTCCTCAAACCCATTCATCACAATTAATTTTTTGGACGGCGAACAAAAAGGCAGTGTTTGCAGAACCTCTTCAGAAACACTGGAAATAACGTCTGCGTGAACAAGCCACTTTTTCAATGATCGTCTGAATAAGAACAATTCAATTCTTCTTTTGCGCGCTGGCACATAACCCGGGGCCAACAGCTGGTTATTGTAGCTATCTCGAAAATCGGTTACCAACGGAACATGAAATCGCTTTTTTAAATAGACTCCTAATCGTATTAAATTGACGGGAGGCGAGGACACGATAATAAAATTAAATTTCTCTCTTTCGAGTTCCTGGCTTGCTATATTTTTTAGCGCATAATATGCATTTGTTTCAATGTGAAAATGTCCGAATAATTTATTTATCCAATAGAAAGAAGATGACAGTTTTGTAGTAGATAACTTTTTAAAAGACCTGGTCCATTTATAGGGTACCCTGATAACGCTTAAATTTTCATTTACTCTTTCTTTGGATAGATCTTTTTCGTCATATTCATTGTAATAATCTTTCCATTCATGCTGTCCCCCGCTTTTCCAATGCCTGGTGATCACGCTGACACTAAACCCGTTCGACGAAAGTGAATTTGCCCAACTATGTATTCGATTACCCTCGATTCCGGTATAGGGAGGGTAGTAATAGGAAAGCAACAAAACTTTTTTCATTGATAAAAATTCCCTACTTCAAAATGGCTGACTCTACAACAAATTCGATCTGTTCTTCTGATAGTTCTGGAAAAAAGTGGCAATGAAAGAATTTATGTTTGCAGGCATTATTGACAGGAAAATCATATCCACTACAGCAGCAATTTTTTTAAATACTATTTCGATTTTTGAGTTGAATCCTTCCAAACTAGTTTATTGTTGCCGCCATCTATATAGAATCCGCCCGACTCGGAATATCTTTTCGTTTTGGGATAATATAAGTCATATGTGGACCCACTTTCTTTAAGGCAATTTTTTACAGAAATAAAATCCCCCTCCTTAAAATTCGTCATCCTGGCAATGATGTGTGCATTTTTCATGAGTGGCCGTTCATCTTCAGTCCACTGGTTTGGTGGTCCATCAAACCACCAGAGTTTTTTTGTATACGATGTAAAAGTGCAACTATCGAAGAGTATACGCCTGACAAAATTAACTTCCACTAAATACTTGCCATAGGAAGGAACGCCTTTGTAGTTTTTTTCTTCAAAATTGCAGCGAATAAATTTTGTCGCATCCTTGGTTGTCGGAGAATCATATCCATGTACGATCGATCCATAAAAGTTGCAACGGTAAAAATTATAGTTTGGTTTCGTGGTCCACATTGACCAGTTTGTTGTTCCCCAAAATGTACAATTATTGAATTGCATGTCTGAACTTGGGCCACTATCAGCCACCAATCCGCAGGCATTATTGTCAAAAAATTCGCAGCTCTCAAATATACCATTGGTGATGATTCCTCTTTCAGCTTCAATATCCACACCGGCCGCAGGAGCTGAAACAAAACGACCTCTTCCCGTATGATTGAACTTCGAATTCTTGACCTTTAATCCGGAGCCGCCCGTCCATGAGAGCCCCTGTCTGGCATTGTATTCAAAAACGGAGTTAGTAATGGTAATATGCTGATCTGGTGTTGATTTTCCCTGCGGGGTTAGATTAACAATTTGGATCCCATCCCGCCCCATATGGTGAATGTTAACTTTATCTATCGAAACATTCGTACAATTATCAATAAAAATACCATCGTGTGGAAGTTGAAAACCGTGGTCACCAAACTTTCCGCCCAGTATCATTCCTTTTTGATTTCCATCTATCTCTATCCCCCGAATGAAAATATTCTTGCAATTTTTCAGATTAATTGGATAACCAATAAATGCAGCAAACTTGTATTCGGTAAATACCGCGGCTGAAGACCAAAACGATTTACCTGTATTTGGGTCGAAGGCACCAAACTTCAAACTATCCGCATATTTAATAACAGCCCCACGTCCTTCCAAAGTGAAGTCCGAGCAATCCTTTAAATCCAAAACATTTTTTCCGGTAAACGCATTGCTTTGTGTTTTGGAGTAATTATCCTGAACACCTACAATGTAAACCCCTTTGGGGATAATTAATTTACCATTACCCTTGCGTTCTTTGAAGTAAGTTGCTGCCTTTTCGAATGCGGCCTGGTCATTTGTTTTCCCATCGCCTCTTGCACCGAACTCCTTAATGCTTTTTTTTTCATAACTCACCCGTTTGTTTTCTGTAGTATCGGAACAAAGAGAAACTATGAAAAGAAACAAAATCAGGTTATAACAAACTCTCATAAAAACAACTTTTGATTTGTTAAAAGTTACTGCCGGTTTAAACAGGGTAAAACGAACAAACATACTTTTACACCAAAAGAGAAGAATTAAACACACGCCATCCTAATTTTTCATCTTTTGAAAACACATTCTTGATATTAATACTTTTATTCAAAATATTTTTTTGTTTCAGCGTTTGAATCGCATCATTTGCAAGTGTCAAAAACTCCTCAGATCTCCAATCAAACATGGGTTCATATCCAATTTTTTCTTTTCGCCAAATAATTTCAGCAGGCAAGAGATCCGAAAACGTGAGTCGCAATATCCATTTTGTCCAGCCATCATTTATTTTATAACGTGATGGCAGGCTAAATAAAAACGATACCAGTTCATGATACAAGAAGGGAAGACGAACCTCCCGCGAATGAGCCATGGAATTCCGGTCCGCAAATCGCAGCAGATCTTCAAGTCCATTCGAAAAAGTGCTGTAATGCAATGCTTCATTCAGACTGCGAAAGTTTTCCTGCGGAAGGAAAAGCTGCTTTAAATAGTTATTGCCAAACTCTTTGGTAATAACTGGTGTATCTAGTTTTCGTATCGAACGAGAGCGCTTGACGATACCAAAGGTCCTTTGAGGCAATAATTCTTTAACCCAGGAATATTTACTTCTTACTTGGATCGCGTTTATCGGGTTATCAGCATGCAATTCAACATATCTTCTTAGTTGCTGCTGGTAGGTTTTCCGTCCGTTTTTCTTTAACTCATCAAAATAGGCATGATAGTAACCGTGATAACCTGCCAGTATTTCGTCTGCTCCCTGGCCGTCAAGCAAAACAGTTACACCTTGCTCCTTTGCCAGCTGAAATACTTCATACTGGGCGCAGATACTCGGGGAGGTAAATGGTTCTTCCTGGTGTGAAATAATTTCAGGCAAATTTTCCAACATAGACGTTCTCGAAGGTTCTACAAAATGCGGCTCAACATGAGTATTGGCGATGACAATGTCCTGGAACTTCCTTTCATCTTTTTTAAATCCAGGGAAACAAGCAGAAAATGTTTTTCTATGGATATTTCTTTCAGCATCCATTTTATCAATTACCGCTACCACGATTGAACTGTCCAATCCCCCTGACAGGCTGCTTCCTACCGGAACATCAGACCTTAAGCGTCTTGCAACCGATGTAAATAATAAATCTTTTAACATCTTACGGATCTGCAGTTCATCGTCGAGTTCTGTTTTTGCATCAGCATCAATATGCCAATATCGTTGAATGACTATTGCCAGGTCCCCCGTATTAAGTTTCAGGTAATGGGCCGGTGGCAGTTTATAAATATTCGTGAAGAAAGTTTCGGCGGGCAAAAAAGGATTTGACAGGGTACCGGTATAAAGGTAGTTGGCGAACATTTTCTCATTCCATTGCCTTGGTAGCCCCGCCGCCCAGAGGCATTTCATGACAGAACCAAAATAAAAACCGTTATTAAAAAAAGAATAATAGAAAGGCTTCTCGCCAAACCGATCCCTTGCACAGAAAATTGCTTTTTCTTTTCGATCATAAATCACAAAAGCGAACATTCCATCCAGGTCAGCCAAGCATTGCTCTTTCTTTTGGTCATAAAGCGCCACTAATACTTCTGTATCAGATTCGGATTTAAAGAAGTATCCTTGTTTAATTAGGGCTTCTTTTATCTCTCTATAATTATAAATTTCGCCATTAAAAATGATTACATACCGATCCAGATAATGCATCGGCTGCGAAGCAATATCTGATAGGTCAATTATTGACAGGCGTCTGTGTCCCAGCGCCACTTGTCCAGAATCGTCAATCCAAGAGCCTTCACCGTCAGGCCCCCTATGTGCTATCACATCCGTCATATTTTTAAGAACAGAGCGATCTGTTGAAGCCGCATTAACTGTAATATATCCTGCTATCCCACACATATCACTCCTTCAGGGTAATTTGAAATACTTTTTTTGCAAATAAGAATCGATACCTGTTTTATAATTATAATAAACGACAATAGCGCAAACAGACAAAAAAATAAGAAGCAATATCAGTTTAGATACTATTGAGTAACTTATTGAATACTCGGGAAGACTATTATTGACGATAAACAATGCGAATGCGCTGCACAAAAGAATAACGGTCGGCATAAACTTATAAGGAATATGCCAAAGTTGTTGCGAACGGTAAAAAACATAAATTGGAATGATGAGATATCCGGTTAAAGTGCTTAAAGCAGCACCCTCCTTCCCGATAATCGGTATCAAAATGAAATAAAGAACAATGCAAACGATCGAACCGATCATAATTGCGAAAGCGATCGGGGAAGTTTTTTTTACTACAGAGCTACCGATACCTCCTATATATGCATACCCATAAATGGTGGCATTAAAAGCTAAAATGCCACTCACAAGATATGCCGGGTAATATTTTGGAGTTGTAAGCAAAAACAGGATCTCCTTTGCGAATAGTGCGACCGCTAAAGCTGCCGTTAGTGCTACAATAGAATACAAAGTTAAAACGGCAGAGTAGACCGATTTGGCTTCCGGCTTATTCATAATTGAAAACGCAAACGGTCCCCAAGCCATCTGAAACGCTCCAACCAACATTGCTACTGAAGATGCAATGCTGGAGGCAATTGAAAACAAGCCCACCTCCTCGTTGCTATGATAGTATTTGATAAAAAAAGAAGCTGAGCTGTTGAGAATCCAGAAAGCGAGAGCGGTAGGAAGTAGCGGTAGTGCAAATCGAAGCATTCCTTTTAATACCTCGACCGAAAAAAATTTTGGGCTTAACCACCTCCACATCAACAAAGAGGCAGCAACTGAATAAATACTATTGCTTATTAACGTCGCCAATAATATTCCTTTAATACCTTGTTTTAATACAATTGTGAAAAGAACATTTAATCCGATTGTTAAAATCGCGCTGCTTGTACTTAAGGTAACGGTTAACCATACTTTCCGCCGAAGACGAAGCCAGTTCCATACGATGGTAGGTAGAACAGAGGAAACGATTGTAACCGAAGGTATGATCAGCAACAGAGGTAAGTTTTTACCTAAGATCAATTTACTTAATGGCGTACTTAGTCCAATAAACAGTAAGCAAATGAATACTGAAATAATTAATTGAACCCAGAACCATGTCGCGATTGGCTTTTTCCTTTCTTCAGTATTGTCGCTGTCATAGAACCACCGTGCCGCAGAATTGTCCAAAGCAAATACAACGAAAATTGCAACAAAATAGAATGTGGTGTTGACAAGATTTAAAACCCCATAATCTGAAGGTAAAAGGATCCGTGTATAAAGAGGTACTAAAAACACACTGATAAATTTGTTGATAATCCCGCTTAGCCCGTATACAATGCTTTCTCCTGCAAGTTGTTTTATTAACTTCTTCATGTACGCCTTTGCAAAGCCTTTTGATAAATAGTTATTAATTCTTTAGCTATACTTTCTGCATCATGATATTGTTCAACGTAGGATCGAGATTTCTGTCCTGCCGTATTTCTAAGAGGAGCACATTTGATATACTTTTCAAGCGTATGTTCTAAGTTATCCAGGTTCGTATTTATAATGGCGCAGCTGGGAGGCAAGAGCTCGACTACGGAAGGCATTAAATAGCAAAACACCGGCTTCGCCATTGCCATTGCCTCACAGGCGGCCATACCATAGCCTCCGACAATAAACTGATCCAGATAAATATCAGCCTTACGTGTCGCTTCTACCGCTTCCTTTCGGGTCTTATTATGAATTTCAATATACTCGAATTGACAACCTTTGTTTCTTAGAGAGTCAACGACCCTCCTAACCTGGAACGTACCTTTGGCATTCCTATCCGATGGTGTATGGACAACAACTGGGTGATCATTGTTCGCGTCGGGAAGCTTCGGTTCAATTTCCTTGGTGGATATTCTTTGAAATAAAAGAACAAAGCGCGGGAACAGGCTTTTATCTAAAAATAAACTCATTTCCGGGCAGACCACAGGGATTGCATTCAGCTTCGCAAATTTGGACTGAATAGCTGAACTTCGTTTAGCACTTTCAAAGTTGTAGCTATACTTTCCCAACTCTGAGGCTTCTTTATAATAAGGGTTGTCTTTTGATACCACCTCGGGTATTCTTATATCGCTTCCCAGCCATTCAACTATGACTGGTTTTCTGGTAATTCTTAGTATCTTATAATGAAGATCAAAAATCATTTCACCGCCGATGTCCCACTGCCAATGAACAATGTCGGCCCACAATATCAATTGAAAAAGCTTCACATTTTTTCTCAACGCCTGAAAAAATCGTTTTATGAAATTCTTCTTCCAGGGCACATAATCTACCACTGTCCAGTTTCCTCCGAAACTCCAATACAGATGTGATTGTGTTGCAAAACCTTTGGCCGAAACTTCTTCATTTTTATTCAGGGCGTCCATCGTAATGGAAGCAACTGAAGCTATATTAGACGGAGCAAAAAGTATTTTTAGCGTCTTTCTCGATTTCATGATTAATATAAACCCCACGGGAGTATTGTTTCACGAAAGTACCCTGGCAGGATTCCCGGCTATTGTTGCCCTTTCGGAAAATGAGCTTACTACGTTTGCGCCCATCCCTACTAGCATTTTTTCTCCCAACTGTATTCCATTTTTTATACTACTTGCAGCTCCGATATATGAATTTCTACCAACTTTAACGCCTCCGGCAATTGTTACATTGGCCCCAATCAGAGTAAGATCCTCGATATGGCTGTCATGATGAATTACAGCATTCGGAAGAACTACGACATGATCACCAAGGATCGCATTTGCAGCCACTACCACGCCCGCCATGATTAAAACATTCCTGCCTATTTTGGCGTTTTTGCTAATCGATGATTTTGGATGGATAACGGTGGCAAATCTTTCAGGTTCTACGCCCAGGGATAACAAAATATCTTCACGCTGAAGAAAACTGGCGGGACTTCCATGCACGGCTAAGACCCGTGCATTTCTAAATTTTTTGAATCCATCCCGGCCGAATATTTCAATTCCAAACTTCTTTGTTCCAATCACCTCCACATCATCACTGATGAAACCAACACAATTCCATTGACCGTCCAGGCAATCCAGGGCCTCCACAGCAGTGCCGCTATATGGAAATATTAAGATCTCCTCCATCAGGAAATACTCTTAAACCAATCCGCTGTTTTTCTAATTCCTTCTTCCAAATCAATCTTTGCTTTAAAGCCCAATATGGTTTCAGCCTTCTCAACACTGGGGATCCGAAGCTCGATGTCGGCACTAAGAGGGGGACGATGGGATATCTTCGATGTTGACCCCAGCACCCGGCAAATGGTTTGTGCCAATCCTAAAGTTGTCATAATAGCCCGTGCATTACCTAAATTAAAGCTGTTGCCGATCGCAGCTTCTTTTTCGAGGCAAAGCATAAGACAGTCTACAAAGTCGGATACATAACACCAGGCTCTTATCTGGGTTCCATCACCATTGATAAAAATATCTTCATTTTTCAACGCTTTTTTTATAAACACCTGCAAGGCTCCTTCTCCCGTTTGCCCCGGACCATATACATTGAAAGGGCGCACCGTCACTATGGGTAATCCATGCTGCTTATAATAAGCAAGTGCTAAATGTTCTCCGGCCAGTTTACTGACTGCATATACCCAACGTGCTTCACCGGCTGAGCCTGCAACAGTATTATCTCCTTCAGAAGATTTATAAGCCATCGACCCAAAAATCTCCGAAGTCGAAAAATCAATGAAGCGATCTTTGACGTTGTTATTACAGGCCGCTTCCAAAGCATTGGCTGTGCCAATCATATTCACTCTCATCGTTTTTACGGGATCTTTAATTACAGTGTCAATGCCTGCAATGCCAGCTGCATGGACTACTATGTCGGAGCCCTTCATCGACTCATTCAAAAATGAAAAATCAAGGACATCTCCTTTTACTATTTTGATATTTTTATGCGTCGCAAGACCGCTATTAGTCAAAGTATCACGATGAAAGTTGTCGTACACTATAATTTTATTGTCGTCGATATAGTTTTTGATCAGCGTATTTGCAATGAAGCCTGCCCCGCCCGTAATAAATATGGTTTTGTTTTTCAACATAGTGTATTGATGGTTTTAGCGATATGCTTTATGTGTTCTTCTGTTAGCCTTTCGTACATAGGTATAGCCAACCCCTGTTTATATGCTTTCAAAGCGTTGGGGAAGAGTTTTAAAGTCTCTAATCTGTACTTGTTAAAATAATAAGTTTGAGCAGGAATGCACTGAGCACCGTAGTTGGTTCCGATCCCTTCTTTCTTTAAAAGCTCAATGATCTTCTTTTGATTTAAAGAATCATCTAAAAGCAGGTGAAAGGTTTGCCAGGTATGATACCGGTCTGGGGGGATAAAAGGCAAACGGATCTTCGCGTTCCCGATAGAGGAAAAATAGAGGTCTGCCAGGTGGTGCTTCCATTGTAAAATCGCATTCAGTCTCTGGAATTGACTGTACGCCAGGGCGGCCTGGAAATCTGTCATACGATAATTAAATCCAGCTTCTACAAAATCCATCTCACCATGCTCCATTGAAATACCATGATTACGCAACTGGCGAAGTTTTCCTGCAAGCGAATCATCGTTTGTTAATATGACTCCCCCCTCGCCCGAGGTAATGGACTTTCGCGGATGCAATGAAAATGACCCGATCCCATAAGTGCCAACCAATCTGTCATTTTGTTTTGCTCCTAAGGCACATGCTGCGTCCTCGATGACAGGAATATTATATCGGGCAGCAATCGCGCAAACCTTCGCGATATCACAGGCTAAACCAAATTCATGTACCGGTATGATGGCTTTCGTCTTATCAGTTATCTTTTTTTCAATTAAACTCGTATCAATATTAAACGTTTTGTCGTCAATATCGATAAACACCGGAGTAGCTTCAACAAGTTCAATTACGTTAGCAGTAGCGATATAGGAGAAGGCCGGGAGAATGACCTCATCGCCACGGCCAATGCCCAGTGCCTTAAGACAGAGATGCAGCGTCGCAGTCCCATTTGATACCGCGATAGCGTTTTTTACCTTATGGTAGTTTGCGAAGGCTTCCTCAAGTTTTAATACATATTCTCCCTGAACCAGCATTCCTGATCTAAGGACTTCATTGACCAATGCAATATCCTCGTCCCGGATATCGGGCCTGGCAAGTGGAATAAATTCCTTTTTAACGGGCACTTTTATCGAAGAGTCTTTCAAAAAAGCAGAATTCAATTATGAAACTTTGTTCCTTATTTTATGTACCAGCTCAATTGATTTCCGGCTTTCTTCAATCGAAAAGCCGTTCCCTTTTAAGATTTCTTCATAAGAACGTGTGTGCAATTCAGTGAATCCTTCGCTGAATTCAAATTCGTCCTCATCAATGGTCATAGAACGAAATGTTCTTTTTCCTGCCTGTTTAACTTCCGGCGGAAGTGTGTTTGAATCAATACTAAGAAGCCACTCAACATTTGCCTTTTCCAATTCAAGTCTTCCCGACGCCGTTTCTGCAGTATGTTGACGGACCTCATTTGTTTTTACATCGCCAAAGATCCACAGCAACATATCAAAAAAATGGATGCCGATGTTAGTGGCAATACCACCACTTTTCTGAATATCGCCCTTCCAGCTGATATGATACCAATGGCCTCTCGACGTAATATATTTAAGGTTTACCTGGTACTTCTTGGTGGACGCAGTTTTTTGAACTTTTTCCCGAAGAGCAATAATGGAAGGATGCAGGCGCAACTGAAGAATGGTAGAAATTTTTCTTCCCGTTTCTCTTTCTATTTCCATTAAGCCGTCAATATTCCATGGATTGAGCACAAGGGGCTTTTCACAGATAACATCAGCGCCAACGCGAAGACCGAATCGAATATGAGCGTCATGAAGGTAGTTTGGTGAACACACTGTTACAAAGTCAGTATGCATTCCCAGTCTTTTTAATTTCTCGATATGCCGGTCAAATCTTTCAAATTCAACAAAAAATTCCGTCTCGGGAAAATAACTATCTAATATTCCAACAGAGTCATGCTTATCGAGGGCCGCTATGAGATTATTGCCGGTATCCTTTATGGCCTTCATGTGACGTGGCGCTATGTAACCACCGGCGCCTACTAAAGCAAAATTTTTCATAGATGAATATTATCAACTAATCCTTTTAACTCCGGAATTTTCTAAAAGATATTTCTGTCCGCTTTCTTTGCAAATCGCCTGGTTAGTTTCGTCAAAATGCAATCGGTGCCCATACTCGCTCATCCAGCCGATTTGTTTCCCGGGATTGCCTACTATCAGCGCATAGGCCTGAACAGGTTTTGTAATTACAGCGCCCGCCCCGATAAATGCATATTCTCCAATTTCATTTCCGCAAACTATCGTAGCGTTTGCGCCAATGCTGGCACCTTTTCTTACGTGAGTCTGGAGGTATTCATGTTTCCGGCTTATGGCGCTTCGTGGATTAATGACATTGGTGAATACCATGGAGGGACCCAAAAAAACATCGTCTTCACAAATTACTCCTTCATAGATGGACACATTATTTTGTACGCGGACATTTTTTCCCAACACTACTTTGGGTAATACAACAACGTTTTGTCCAAGATTACAATCATCGCCGATCTTAGCACCTGTCATTACATGGCTGAAATGCCAGATCTTGACTCTGTCTCCAATTTCACAACCATCATCGATAACGGCTGTAGGGTGTGCAAAATAACTCATGATTCTTTTAGCAGATTTTTCAGGTACAATCCATAGCCGCTTTTTTCAAGATGAGACGAAATATCCATAAGTTCATCCTGATTAATGTATCCCATTCGGTATGCGACTTCTTCTATGCACCCAATTTTTGTGTCTTGTCTTTTCTCTATTACTCTGACAAACTCGCTGGCGTCACTTAGAGACTCAAAAGTACCCGTGTCTAACCAGGCTGTGCCCCTGTCAAGGATACAAACTTTTAATTTCCCCTTTTCTAAATAAGCTTTGTTGACATCAGTGATCTCGAATTCACCCCTGGCAGATGGTTTCAAATTTTTCGCTATTTCTACAACATTGTTATCATAAAAATATAAACCGGGCACTGCGTAATTTGATTTTGGTTTCCTGGGTTTTTCCTCAATTGAAATGGCATGCAATTTATCGTCAAACTCCACAACGCCGTAACGTTCCGGATCGGAAACCTTGTAAGCAAATACATAACCTCCTTCCACGTTATTCAACTCCTGCAGCTGCCTGCCCAATCCGGATCCGTAGAATATATTATCGCCAAGTATCAACGCTACTTTATCATTCCCGATAAATTCTGAACCTATTACAAATGCCTGCGCCAGGCCATTGGGGATTTCCTGAGTTGCATATTCGAACCGGCAACCAACTTGTTTGCCGTCATTTAACAGCCTCTTAAATTGAGCGTTGTCTTCTGGAGTCGTAATGATCAAAATCTCCCTGATCCCTGCCATCATCAAAATAGACAATGGATAATAGATCATCGGCTTATCGTAAATGGGCATCAGCTGCTTCGATATCGCTTTGGTAATGGGGTACAACCTCGTGCCTGATCCGCCTGCGAGAATAATGCCTTTCATGAATGGGTTGTTGAGTATTGGGTGTTATAATATTTTTGATATTCCCCGGATGTAACATGTGTCAGCCATTCCTGGT
>Ga0157375_10001173_pt1 | contig 22614 bp, 21 predicted proteins | sample M35metaG_FD_115311 | JGI IMG/M metagenome (GOLD analysis project Ga0157375, IMG submission 115311) | Miscanthus rhizosphere microbial communities from Kellogg Biological Station, Michigan, USA - M3-5 metaG | ecosystem: Host-associated > Plants > Roots > Rhizosphere > Soil | place: USA: Michigan... | reverse complement strand
CTCAAGGAAGAGAAATCGCTCGTCAGCGAGTTGCTGCCTAAATAACGCCGTCCCTTGCCGAAGGTCCGGTTTTCAGCGCCCGTTGGCCGGCCTCGCTTTGGGAGAGGGCGAAGATTTTGTGAGATCGTTTCTGCGCGTGCGTCAGCAGGTCAGGTAGATAAAGACTCTCGATCTGGCGCAGCAGAGAGAAGACCTTGAGAGTTCGTTCGTGAACGTGGGCGCCGATCGGGTCGTGGCGGTAAACGCGCGTTAACGGCAGCATCCATTCGACCAGAGCACGGAGATCGTCCGCGGCCATGGCGGCATTGCTGGTGGCGGTCCATTGGTCCGTTCCACCCGCGGCCAGATAGTCGCGCATCATTGCGACAACGTCGATGTCGTAAACCTCGGCGAGCGCGCGAATGAACCACGGAGTGGCATGCAGATACATCGGGTGCGACAACGGAAATGGCACGTAGCCGACGATGCGGCGACGTTCCCGCAAAGCGGCCAATGTGGTGGAGACGAAACCGGTCGTCAGGGCGACGTCATACTCGAGGAGGGCGACATATCGGGTCCCGGCCAGATCGTTTCGGGCCACCGCGTACCATCCGGTAAAGCTCAGCAGATGGGGATACGCTTCGATGTTGTCGGCGAGATCACGCGCGATCACGACATTTCTTCGGCCCGTCAGCTTGTCGTTAGGCCGGGGTCCGACGAAGATATAGCGCAGGCGAGAGATGCCCGAGAATCGCCCATCCTGCTCGCACTCGAGGAGCAGATCCTGGTCGTGCACCACCACAAAGACTTCGAGCGCGTCGGAAAGGAGGTCGGCTTTCTTGTTCATGCCGCAGGGTGCCGGGGTTCGAGCTCGCGTTGGCGGAAAAAAATCGCATCCAATTGCAGGGCGCGCCCCGTTTCCGGATCGGTGAATCCCGGTTGCAGCCACCAGAGTTCAAACCCGAGGGAGTTGATCCGGGCCAAGAGCGGCTCGAAAAGCGGCCCACCTTCATAAAGCGGAACGAGCGCCATCTCCACCTGCAGACCCGTGATCCGGGGCAGGAGCGCTGCCGCTCCCTGCAACACCTGATCCTCAAAGCCTTGCGCGTCGATCTTGAGGAAAGGACTGGTCGCCGCCTCAACGTGGTTTGCTGCGATTTCGTCGAGGGTGAAAACCGGCACCGTCTCCGAGCCGACATATCGTGATCGAGGCGCGGCCCGCAGATGCGCCGGTAGCATTTCGAGCAAAGAGCTGCTCTCCAGATTGCCGGCAATGTGAATCGTCTGCCGGCTCCGCCCGGCCCCGAGCGCGCAACGCTCGGCCGCGATCCACCTTGGATTTTCAGAGCTCGCCGCAACGAGGTCCGCATGCGCCTTCGTCAGGGGTTCGAAAGAAACGATCCGGCCCGAGTATCCGGCCGCCAAAAGCTCCTGTGCAAATGCTCCGGTGTTGGCTCCAACATCGAGGACGAGATCAACGCGAAAAAGGCGAAGAAACTCCGGGAGCTGAGGATCAAGATGAGCCCGGTCGGTCACAGCCAGGTTAAACAAACCAGAGGACACAGGTGCAGCGCGAAGGCATTGGAATGAGCCAGGAAAAAATTAAGTCACGGCGTTTCGCGCCAACCAGTTCGCGCATTCCGGCGGAAGGTGTCCCGCCAAAATGAAGCGGTAATCAGGCGCGATCAGATGCCCGAGTTTTTCGCTTTCGGCACGCCACTGCGAAAATTTCTCATGCAAACCGGACCTCGTCAGGCCAGTGGCGGCACCGCCATGCACCTGATGGAAGGTCCCTTCCCCAAGCACCGAAAAAACCGTTTTGGCCACCGCCACCGCGCGTCCAAAAAAATCCAGGTTAACCAGCCCGCCTCCGGGGGTGCGGGAGCGTTCATCCATCCCTCCGAGACGAGCAAAAAAAGTGCGCGTCATAAAGAGACAATTGGATTCCGTTGTTTTCGCGGAAAGACCAAGCCGGGTTTGCGCACTGCTCGCGGCGATATCGAACAGGCGATAACCATTTTCCGGCCAGCGCACACTCTCGAGCAAGGCGCGCTCGGCCACTTCATTATAACCTTCCGCGACGCTCTCCGGCTGAAATTTCGGCCCGAGATGCCAGCCGCGGACTTCCACCACGGTCTCTTCGCCTAAGGCCATCAGGCGCAAACCCCAGGCGAGCGCGGCCGGGGTGAGAAGGCGCGCGCCATCGATCATGAGGCAAAGGAGAGGGGCACGCGCGAGCCTGACGCCTCGATTGAGCGCCGCGGCGGGGTTGGGATTGGCTTCGTTAGGCGGAATGTGGACATAGCGAATGTTCGGCGCGATTTGTTGCACCGCCTCGTCCAGCCTTCGGGTCGAGCCATTGTCCACAACAATGATTTCGTAGTCGTCGCCGGCAATCTCGCGCTGATAGGGCGGCAGGAGAGAACGCAAAGTGTTCGCGATCTGCGGCGCCATCTCATAGCAGACAACGACGACCGATAAACGGAAGGCCCCGTCAGGCGAGTTCACGGTTCGTTAGGCGACGAAATGCTTCGCGATATTTCCCGGAGGTTTTCTCGATTACTTCCGGGGGCAGGCGCGGCCCGGGCGCAGTTTTGTTCCAGTCGAGCGTTTCGAGATAGTCGCGCACAAATTGCTTGTCGAAGCTGGGTGGGCTTTTTCCCGGCAGATAACTGTCGGCCGGCCAGAAGCGTGAAGAATCCGGGGTCAGACATTCGTCAATCAGAAGCAATTCCTGGCCGTCGAGGCCGAATTCGAACTTCGTGTCGGCGACGATGAGGCCGCTTTTCGCGGCGTGCTCTTTGCCGGCCAGATAAATGCGCAGACTCAGGTCACGCACCTTGCGCGCCTGCGCCTGGCCAATCAATTCGCAGCACTGCCCCCAATCGATGTTCAGGTCGTGACCAGCTTCGTTCTTGGTCGAGGGGGTAAAGATTGGTTCGGGCAATACCGACGCGAGCCGCAAACCAGCCGGAAGCTGGTGCCCGCAAATGCTGCCCGTGGCCTGATAATCCTTCCAGCCGGACCCGGCGAGATAGCCGCGCACGACGCACTCGACCGGGAGGGGTTTGGTGCGGCGGACAATCATCGAACGCCCCGACAGTTGCGCGCGCAGCGGCTGCAATTCGGCCGGAAATTTCGCGAAATCCGTCGTCACGAAATGATTCTTTGCCAACTGAATTTTCTCGAACCAGAACGCCGAGATCTGGTTCAGGACGGCGCCTTTGCCCGGAATCGGATCGGGCAGGATAACGTCGAAAGCGGAGAGCCGGTCGGTCGCGACGAAGAGAAGGGTTGTGCCGAGGTCGAAGACTTCGCGCACTTTACCGCTGCGTAATTTGGTGACTCCGGGCAGGTCGAGTGAGACGAGTGTTTCGTTAGGCATGGAGTAACAATTGCCGGCAAGATAAGCGCGAACCCGCCCTTGTCGCCATTGAGGTTGCGCCGTTTTTCGAGAGAGTGCTGCATGCTCCGACTTCGCGACGCCATCGCGCTCCTCGCTCTCCTCGTCCTCGGCACTTTTTCTCTCGGTGCGGACGTGCCCTCTGCCAGCCCTACGCCATCGCCTACCCCGATCCTGTATTCGCCGCAGACGCTGGCGGAACTAAAAAAACTTCAGGAGGCTGCCCTGGCGAGCGACTACGCCTACCGGCAGGTGGCGCATCTCTCGAATAACATCGGACCCCGGCTGAGCGGCTCGGCTCAGGCCGCGAAAGCTGTGGAATATGTCGCCGGCGAATTGAAGACGCTTGGTCTCGAGGTCCAGCTTGAGAAGGTGATGGTGCCGCATTGGGTGCGCGGCGTGGAAAGCGGCGCGCTCGTGCAGTTTCCCGGCCAGGCAGAAAAGACGACGCAAAAAATTGTCCTGACCGCGCTGGGCGGAAGCGTCGCAACTGCGGCGGAAGGCCTGACCGCCGAAGTGGTGGTGGTGCGCGATTTCGATGAACTGCAATCGTTAGGCAAAGAAAAGATCCTGGGAAAAATTGTCCTCTTTAATCATTCCTTCGACAAACAAATGGCCGCCGAAGGCCGCGGCGGTGAAGCCTACGGCGAAGCGGTCGTCTACCGGAGCAATGCACCGAGTGCGGCGGGAAAATTGGGCGCGGCGGCCGCGCTGGTGCGTTCCGTGGGCGGTGCCGTCTATCGCCTGCCGCATACCGGGGTGACCGATTACGTTAAAGACGCGCCGAAAATTCCGGCCGCCGCGATCACAGAAGAGGACGCCGACCTAATTGCCGGGCTCGTTCCGCAGGGGCTGGTGCGCATGCATCTTCTGCTTACGCCGCAAAGCCTGCCCGACGCGCCGAGCCACAACGTGATCGGCGACCTGAAGGGAACGGAACATCCGGAACAGGTCGTGATCGTTTCCGGGCATCTCGACTCGTGGGATCTCGGCACCGGCGCGATCGATGACGGCGCGGGCGTGGCCGTGGCCATGCAGACCGCCAATCTCGTTAGGCAACTTGGTCTCCACCCTCGCCGCACGATTCGCATCATTGCCTGGATGAACGAAGAAAACGGGCTCATGGGCGGAAAGACTTACGACGAGGAGCACGCCGCTGAGATTGCGAATCATTTTGCCGCGATCGAAACCGACGGCGGCGCTGACCATCCGCTCGGCATCTATTTCGCGGGCAAACCGGAGTTGAAAGACTTCCTCACCCCGGTGGCAAAGGTGTTGCAGGCCTCCGGCGCCGGGCTGGTGCAAGCGCGGGAGGGAGTCGGAGCGGACATCGACCCCTTGCGCAAACGCGGCCTGCCTAACTTCAGCCCGATCCAGGACAGCCGTTTTTATTTTAACTATCATCACACCGCCGCCGACACCCTCGACAAGATTGTGCCGCGTGAACTGGCGGAGAACGCCGCCATCAACGCCGTTCTCGCCTATGCCCTCGCCAACCTGGAGCAGCCTCTCCCGCGATAGGGCAAAAATTCTCCTGTAAGCGGGGCTCGCGCTTGACGAAGCCGGCGGGCGGCGAGACCAGTCGTGCGATGAAACGGACCGAGCGCGTCTGCAGAATTCAACGGTCCGTCGCGGCTACCCTTCTCGTTCTCTTCCTGCTCGCGCTCGATCCGCCCGCCCACGCCGAGGTCGATCTTTCAATTTTCACCGGAGTAGCACTGACCCAGGATAACGACCTCGATCTGCATCAGCGTGGCGGCACGGATCTCACGTTCCACGGTGTTTCTTACGAAGGGCGCGATTTCGAAATCCCGCCCTACTACGGAGCGCGCGCGCTTTGGTTTCCAGCGGAAGACTCGCACTGGGGATTCGGCGCGGAGTTTATCCACCTCAAACTCTATGCCGAGACGGATGCGACCGTGCATGTCACGGGCCGCCGCAACGGCGCAGAGGTAAACGAGAACAAGCGGATCGAAGACACAATTGGGTCATTCAGCCTTTCGCACGGCCTCAACTTCGCGCTCGGCGATGTTGTCTACCGCTGGCTTCCGGGAAAACGCGGGGAGGATTTTCTGGGGCATTTGCAGCCCTACGCCGGAGTTGGTCTCGGGGCCGCGATTCCGCATGTTGAATCCAATATCGGTGGAAAATTTCACGAGGAATACCAACTGCACGGCCCGGGCGTGGAAGGGCTCGCGGGCGTGAACATCGAGCTGACCCGGCGCTGGGGCGTGATGTTGGAATACAAGTTCACCTACGCGGATCTCGATTCGCTCGACGTGCCGGGCGGTTCGATCGAGCTGACGCCGCTGACGCATAGTTTGGTCACGGGGTTGACCTTCAGCTTCTGAAGGTTCGTTATTGCTGGTCATCCCGAACCGGCGCAGCGCGGGAAGGAACCTCACCGTTGCATCGGCGCGCGCACCCTTGAGAGGAAGCGTCGATTGCAGTTGCGAGATCCCTCTCCGCCCTGCAACGGATCGGGATGATGGAGTAGTTGGCGCGCGGACTGCCGTCCGATTCGGCTGCGCCCTTTCCCTCCGCTCGGGGAAGAGGCAGAATCGGGCATGACGACGGAAATTCTCCCCCTTGGCGATTCGGCTCTGATTGTGCGCGTCGGCGACTCGTTAGGCGATATTCTCACCGTCGCACAAAAGCTGGAGGCAGCGCAGCTTCCGGGGGTGGTCGAGGTGGTTCCGGCTTTTGCGAGTGTCGCGGTGTTTTTACAATCGCCGGAATCTCTCGAGAGCTGCGCCGCCAGCGTTCCAGCCGTCCTGCGGCGGCGGGGACCTCTGGCCAGAACGACGCATGCGCTCCGCTCGATCGAGGTGCCGGTTTGCTACGATCCCGAATTCGCCCTCGATCTTGAGGCGGTGGCGCAACATTGCGCTATCTCGCCTAACGAAGTCGCGATGCGGCATGCCGGGGGCCGTTATCAGGTCCGCTGTGTCGGTTTTTCAGCCGGTTTCCCTTATCTGAGCGGGCTCCCGGCGGCTTTGGCGACACCACGGCGGGCGACTCCCCGCACTTCGGTTCCGGCCGGCTCGGTCGCCATCGGCGGTGGACAAACCGGCATTTACCCGCTGCGTTCACCGGGCGGTTGGAACATCATCGGGCGAACTCCCTTGCGCCTTTTCGATGTCACGCGGCAGCCGGCGGCCTTGTTTACGCCGGGCGATCGATTGCGTTTTGTGGTCATCAGCCGGGAGGAATTCGGGCGATGGGAAAAGTAGAAATCCTGCGCGCGGGTCCTCTCGCAAGCGTGCAGGATCTCGGCCGCGCCGAACGGCGAGAAGGAATTCCGTCTGGGGGCGCGCTCGATCTCTTCGCCGCGCGCGTCGCAAATCTGCTCGTGGGCAATCCAGAGGAGACGGCGCTGCTCGAAATCACGCTGGGGGGTTTGCGTCTTCGTTTTGGAGATCATCGCGCCGTCGCGTGGTGTGGCGGCGTTTTCCCGGCGCGCATCGCGGAAATGGAATTCTCGGCCGGCCGACCCACCTTCGTCAGACGAGGTGAGGAAGTGGAATTCGATCCGCCAACCCGCGGTTGCCGGGCGTGGCTGGCGATCGCCGGTGGAGTCGATGTGCCAGTCGTCCTCGGGAGCCGATCGACCGATCTTCGCTCCGGCTTCGGCGGGTGTGAAGGACGGGCCTTGCGCGATGGCGACTGCCTCTCGCTAGGCAAGACATCGATCGCCAAGACGGAATCGCCGCGGCCGGCGCCCTGGAGTGCGCCGCTGCAGTGGACTCAGACCGCGGAGCGCGTGCCGATTCTGCGTTTCCTCCGTGGGTCGGAATGGGACGAGTTCGTCCCGGAGGCGCAGATCGCATGGCTCCGGCAACCCTTCACGGTCAGCGCACAGTCCAACCGGATGGGCGCGCGGCTGGAAGGCCCGAAACTGAAGCGCACCAATGATTGGGAATTGTCCTCCGAGGCGGTGGTTCCCGGCACCGTGCAAGTGGCGCATGATGGACAGCCGATCCTCCTGTTCGGGGATTGCCAAACAATCGGGGGTTACCCCAAGATCGCGCACGTGATCACGGTGGACCTGGCAAAGGCCGCCCAGCTTCGGCCTAACGACACCGTTCGTTTCGAGGAAGTGACGCTGGCCGAGGCGGGCACGCTTTTCACCGAGCGCGAAAATGACTTGCGTCGTTTCCGCGTCGGATTGGCTCTGCGGCGCGTATGAAGCTTTCCATCGACCTAAATGCGGATCTGGGCGAAGGCGCCGCGAGCGAGAGCGAATTGCTCGCCCTGGTCAGCTCCGCTAACATCGCCTGCGGTTTTCATGCGGGCAGCCCGGCGAGCATGACCGCCTCCATCCGGGCGGCGCACGCAGCCGGCGTGGCCGTCGGCGCCCATCCCAGCCTGGCGGACCGGGAAAACTTCGGCCGGCGCGAGCTGCCCGTCACGCCTAACGAAATCTTTGCGCTCGTGGCCTATCAGGCAGGTGCTTTTCAGTCGATCGCGAGCTCGCTCGGGGTGCGACCCAATCATCTGAAGCCGCACGGAGCCCTGTACAACATGGCGGCGCGCGACCCCGCGCTGGCGGAGGCGGTGACGCACGCGCTTCTCGCGGTGGATCGCTCGCTCATTCTCTTTGCGCCGGGCGGCAGCGCGCTCGCCCGCGCTGGCGAGACACTTGGAGTGCGGGTAGCGCGGGAAGTTTTTGCCGATCGCAATTATCAGCCCGACGGCGGGCTCGTCCCGCGGAGCCAACCGAATGCGCTCCTGCACGATGTCGAGGAAGCCGCCGCGCGCGTGCTCCGGATGCTGCGCGAAAACGTGGTCCGCGCAATCGATGGAAGCGAAATCGCGATCCAGGCCGACACGATTTGCGTTCATGGCGACACGCCGGAGGCGGTCCAGTTTGCGCGGCAACTACGGGAACATCTCGCCGAGGCCGGAGTTGCCGTCGCAGCGTTGGGAATTGAATGAGAGGACGCGCGAAAGATCGCGAGACCAGGGAAGTCAGGCCTCTTGCCTGTCCCTTCCTAGACGACCGACCCGAAAGCAGGAAGCCTAACCTTTGATGGACACGCCTAACGAAAAACTGGTACGCGGGCTGGGACCGCTCGACGCCACCATGATTGTGATGGGCTCGATGATTGGCTCGGGCATTTTCATCACTTCGGCCGAATCGACCCGCCTGATCGGAGCGCCCGCCTGGCTCCTCCTCGCCTGGGTGATGGCCGGGATCATGACTATTACTGGGGCGCTTTGCTGCGCGGAACTGGCGGCGATGCTGCCGCGCGCTGGCGGCCAGTATGTTTTCCTGCGCCAGGCCTATGGACCCTCGATTGGTTTCCTTTTCGGCTGGACACTTTTTCTTGTCATTCAGACGGGAACAATCGCGGCGGTCGCAATCGCTTTTGCGAAATTCGGCGGCGTCTTTGTAGCGCAGATCGCGACCGAAAAATATCTCGTTCATCCGGTGCACCTGTTTGGCGCCTACGCCATTAGTCTTTCGACGGAGCAACTGGTGGCGGTGCTCCTGATTTTTCTTCTCACCTGGATCAACACCCGCGGGCTCGAGATCGGCCGGCTCGTGCAAAACACTTTTACCTTTGCCAAAACCGCAGCCCTTATGGGATTGATCGTCATCGGCTTATCGTTAGGCTGGAAAACGTCCTGCGCGGCACGCGCCTCCGCTTGGTGGGATCCGTGGGCGAATGGCTGGACGCCGCAACTGGCCCAGCCCGGCCTGAGGATGGCAGGCGCACTCGCGCTCCTCCTCCTCTTCGGCAAGGCGATGGTGGGACCACTTTTCGCCCAGACCGCCTGGACGAATGTGACTTTCACCGGGAGCGAAATTCGCAACCCCGGCCGAACTTTGCCGCTCGCCCTCCTCCTCGGCTGCGGCGTGGTCGTGACGCTTTACGTCCTCGCCAACCTCGCCTACGCCGCCACTCTGTCGTTAGGCGAAATCGCGCATGCTCCGCAGAACCGGGTCGCGGTAGCGGCCTTGCAGGCCGCCCTTGGTTCGGGCGGAGCGAGCGCGATGGCGGCAGCGATCATGGTCTCGACTTTTGGTTGCAACAACGGGCTCATTCTCGCCGGCGCGCGGGTCTATTACGCGATGGCGCGGGACGGGTTTTTCTTCCGCGCGATCGCGCGCACCAACGCGCAACGGGTGCCCGCCGCGGCGCTCGTCGCGCAAGGAACCTGGGCCGCATTTCTCACACTGCCGCGAACGGTCAGCACCGATACCGCCGGGACGATGCACTACGGAAATGTCTACACCCAACTGCTCGAGTACATCATCGCGGCCGATCTCGTTTTCTATGTCCTGCTGGTGGCGGCGGTGATGGTCCTGCGCCGCAAGAATCCTGACGCGCCGCGCCCCTATCGGGCGTGGGGTTATCCCCTTGTGCCGATTGTCGCGCTCGCCCTCGCGCTTCTGCTGATCGTCGATCTGGCTGTCCTCGCGCCGGCTACTTGCGGGATTGGATTCGCCATCGTGCTGAGCGGCTTTCCGGTTTTTCTGCTCTGGAAACGTCAGCCCAACGAGGCAAATCCCGACTCGTGAAATCGGCTCGTCAGGGAGTTTTCGCGTTCGCCTTTTCGCGAACCCGGGCCTTGAAGTCGCGCAACGAAAGCGGGGGCCGGCTGCGCGCCACGGTTGTCTCATCCTTGCCGAGCTGACCGATATCGGCGAGCGGCTGATTTTCACCGGTCAAGAGCGACTCATCTTTCTGCACGCGGAAGCGCCCGTGTTGAATCCCCACCAGGGGAATGAATTGGCTGCCGTTGTTCTCGACGAAGAGCACATCGTGGTCGCCTATTTTGAACTTGGGCGCGTCGCTCACCTCCATGGTCTGGCCATCGACCGTGCCGCCCAGCATGCGCACCGAGTAGGTCGCGCCCGGGTCACCCTTGAGCGAGTCGTAAACCTTGAAAGTGACGAAAGTGACAATGCGATGCTCGGAGCCCTCGCCGATCCACTGCGATTGCACTCCGGTCACTTCGCCTTCAAAAATGGTCTGCGCGCGACTCACCAGCTCGTCGAAAGTGGGCGGAATGACAGTGGTGGCAGTGGCGACGAAGCCCAGCGAGAAAAGGGCGGGGAAAACAAGGAATCCGAAAGATTTTTTCATGAGGGCGAATTGCGACCGGCGGTTCTGAAGAAGATTAGGACAAAGCGGTTGAATTTCAATTTCAATTCCCGTTCTACGGGTCCAGATCATAGATCTCAACCAGCCCGAGACCGGAACCGCCATCGGTCCCGCGCACGATCGCGGTATACCCGCCGGGGGCGAGGGTGGCGAGGAGGGCCGATTCGCGCCCGTCGCCAGGCGGAATGCCAGTGGCGACGATCTCACTCTGTTGCGAACTGGTGTTCCAATTGTCGTTCGACGCGATCAGTTGCCCGTCCCCATCATGTAATTCGACCAGCGGGTCCATCAGCACGCCGACCCCGCCTAACGACGGACCGAGTGCGCGCACGATGACGTCTTTGCTGGTGCTGCCGGCGACGATGAAACCGCCGATGAGCGCTTCGTCACCCGCCCCAACATGACCGCGGGTGGAGATATTGGCGGCGTGGGCGGCGCCTGTATCCAGGGCATAGGATTCGACCAGGCCGACTCCAGTGGTGTTGTTCACGCCCGAGACGATGACGGTATAACTCCCTGGCGCCAGATGCGCCAGAATGGACGCTTCGCGCGGATCGGAGGGAGCGAGCGAGCTGCTTACGATTTCACCGGCATCGGGGCTGTCCTGCCAATTGTCGTTAGTCTGTAACAGCGCGCCGGTTGCATCGTGCAGCTCAATCTTAGGGTCCTGCAGGGCGCCCGTCACGCCGAGCGGGCCGAGCGAAGGTCCAATGGCACGCAAGACGACCGTCTTCATTTGCTCTCCCTGGATGATGAAGCCCCCAATCAAGACCTCCTCACCCACACCGACGTTGACACGGGTGGAAATATTGACCAGTCGGCTCGGCCCGGACGGGGGCGCGCTCGGCGATGGAGTTGGCGTCGGCGCCCCGGCACCATACAAGAAATGAATGCCGGCTTCGTCATCCCCCGCTAGCTGGCTCAAGTTGCTGACGACTGAATTCATCACCGCGACAACCTTCTGACCCGCGGTATCGGGATGAGTCAGACCCAGCGCGTGCCCCAGTTCGTGCAGGAAAACGCGCTGGATATCGCAGACGCATTTGCCCTGGGAATTAAACTGCAAATTCCCGCGATAAGAATCGAAACTCTGCGCGGTGTTAAAGAGAATGTCGGCTTCTGTCAGGCTCGTGCCAAGCGAACGGTAATAAGTCACCGCCAGGACTCCGGTGCCAAAGGAATCGCCAAAAACCGTCGAAGCGAACGAGGCAGAATTAATTCCGTCACCCGATGACACCGGCTTCGTCGAGTCCATCACCTTGGCGAGTTGAACTGCTCCCATCTGCCCATTCCAGGCATCGATCGCCGGCGCAGCGGCAAGGTTCCAGGTGGTGCTTCCATCCTGCAGAGTCTGACTGGGCGCCCCGAGTTCCATTTGTATGGTAACGACCGTTCCACTGGGCCAGGACTTATTTTCGAGAGCGTAGCCGAAGGTCGCCGGAGTGAAAAAAGTCACGCAAATTGCGGCTAGAAAAAGCACGAACAAGCGTTGGACGAAGCAAACGGTCATAAGGCGATCTGGGATAAGGCGGGCCCCTTATAATCTCCATAAAGCAGGTTCCATGCGCAGATTGTCTCTGCCTAGCGGCGAAAAGGTCGACCGGATTTGCCTCGCAAGACATAAATCCAAGGCACGGAAAAGATGGGTTGGCTGGGACTTGAACCCACAACCACCGCCTAACGGGCGCTGTTTGAGAAGCACAATGGATGCGCTCCCGATTTCTTTAGCCCACCCGGCAACTAAGATTACTGACTGGAAGTCACGATCACAGACTTAGCCTCGCTCGAGATGCCGTTGGTAAAGACTGTTACGAGCGCCGGGCCAGGCGGAAAGTCTCGCACCGGGACAGATCGGAATGCTGTGTCTGACCAGCCGCGGATCGGGTCGACCGGTAGGAAGGCTACTTGACTGTTGTCGATGCTCCGCAACTGCACGATTGGGTAGTTAGTCGATGAATCCTGGTTGCCGCCGCCGGAAGCTTGCGAGATGCCCTTGAAACGTGAGCCTTGGAGTGACAGTTGATTCTCGGTGATGAGGTTTCGAGGGACTTTTTTGATATCAGGCTTCCAATCGCCGGAGAATCCCAGGCCGACATCGTACTGCTCGGCGCTCGCAAGCCGAATCGCTTGAGGCGTGACCCCTCCGGTGACAAGCACCTTCCCGCCGGGCAACAACGTGGCGGTGTGACGATTGCGTTCCTCAATGAGTCCAGCTGTCGACGTCCAAGTTCCACTCGCTGGATCGTAGAGCTCCTCTTGCGGATTGGTGTCAGCGCCGCCAGCGACAAGCACTCTACCGTCGGGCAGCAACGTCGCCGTCTGTTCATGCCGCGCCGCGGTCAGGCTGGCGGTCGATGACCACGTTCCCGTGTCCGGGTCGTAGAGTTCCGCAGTCGCGATGGCGGTGCCGCTTGGGCCAAAACCTGCAGCAACCAGCACCTTGCCGTTAGGCAGCAACGTCGCGGTGTGATTGATGCGGCCTTGCGCAAGGCTGCCAGTGGATGTCCAGGTAGCAGTCACCGGATCGTAGAGTTCCGCGCTGGCAAGCTGGCCGCCGGGCTTAGATCCACCAGTAACGAGGACCTTGCCGCTGGGCAGCAACGTCGCGGTGTGACCTTCTCTCGCTTCAAGAAGACTTCCTGTGAGGCTCCAAGTTCTGCTCACAGGATCATAAAGCTCCGCGGTCGCCCAAACTTGCCCTCCGAAAGTGAAGCCTCCTGCCACGAGGACCTTGCCATTCGGCAGGAGCGTTGCGGTATGAAGTTGTCGCCGCGTGCTGAGCTTGCCAGTTTTTGCCCACGTTCCCGATATGGGGTTGTATAGTTCCGCTGTCGTCGATGTCTTACCGACACCAGAGGAGAAACCGCCTGCGACAAGCACGTTGCCGCTGGGCATCAAAGTCGCGGTGTGATAAAAGCGTTCGGTGCTAAGGCTGCCCGTAGGTGTCCAGGTTCTATTGCTTGGATCGTAGAGCGCCTCGGTCCCACCATCTCCCCCAGCGACAAGCACTTTGCCATCCAGTAGTAAGGTAGCCGTGTGAAGCTGGGTTGTGGTTGGCAGGCTGCTGGTGCTCGCCCAGCTCCCATCGGCTGAGTCGTAAAGTTGAGCATCGGTCAATTGGAAAACAGGGGCCGAACCGCCTGCGATGAGCACTTTGCCGTTGGGCAGCAGTGTCGCTGTGGCGTTCTCACGCGCGGGAGTGAGCCCGTCTGTGTTCGTCCACGCGCCGGTCGCGGGGTCGTAGAGTTCTGCGATGTTCTCCCGACCAGTGCCACCCAGTCCTGCAGCGGCAAGCACCTTTCCATCGGGCAATAAAGTCGCCGTCGCGCTTTCCAGCGCATGTGCGCGGCTGCCTGTCGATGTCCATGTGCCGCTCGCCGGATCGTAAAGTTCCGCACTGGCGAGGAAGCCGACGGGGTCACCAAAACCGCCTACGACAAGCACCTTGCCGTTAGGCAGCAAGATCGAAGTGTGCACAAAACGTTTCTGGATGAGGCTGCCGGTGGTCGTCCATGCACCGCTCACCGGATCGTAAAGTTCTGCGCTCGCAAGAACGAGGCCGGAGATGTCGCTCCCGCCCGCGACGAGGACCTTGCCGTCGGGCAGCAAGGTCGCGGTGTGAAAATTTCGAGCCGTGTGGAGGGCACCAGTTGCTGTCCAGGTGCCCGTAGCCGGGTCGTAGAGTTCCGCAGTCGCCAGACGGGTGCCGACGCCCCCGCCGGCGACCAGGACCTTGCCGTTGGACAGTAACGTCGCGGTGTGCTGTGAGCGCGTCCCCCCTTCAAGGAGGCTGCCCGTGCTGCTCCAAATTCCGGTCGCTGGATCATAGAGTTCTGCGCTCCCGCCCCCGCCGACTACCAAAACTTTGCCATTGGGCAGCAACGTCGCGGTGTGATCGAGACGCGGCTCAAGGAGGAAGCCCGTACTGCTCCAAACTCCGGTCGCTGGATCATAGAGTTCTGCGCTCGCGGTATAAGTGACGCTGGTGTGCAGTCCGCCAGCGACGAGAACCTTGCCGGTTTGCAGCAACGTCGCGGTGTGGCGGCTCCGCCCCTCGATGAGAGTGCCAGTGTGCTCAAATTTGAACGGACCCCCCGCGCACGGCTGCGCGAGCACTAAGCTCGCCGCAAGACAGAGCAACGGAAACGGTGGCCGCTGCTCAACGGTTGAAAGAGCCGGCCGAAGTCGGGCGATCAGGCAATGCAGTGTTCTCATAGGGTTCCTTCCATATCTCTTCTGCGGTTGGAGCTCTGCGGAGATCAAAAGAAAGGCGCGAATGCCCTGGAATTCCGGACGCGGAGGAGCCGATTGCGAAGACGCGGGAGAAAGTGCGACCGATCCTCACGGCTCGATCCTGTCCAATGTGGACCACCCTTGGCAAGTCAATTTTATCCCCGAAAATCGCGTTAAGGAGTTCTACGGGCGTTTTGGAAGCGGCAGAAGTGCATCCGATCGCTTGCACTCGCTCCGCTCCCTTTGGTTGCCATTCCACTCTGTTGACAAGTAGTTGACGAATCGACTGGCTTGCTGCGCGGTTCCGTGCACGTCCTTGCGACATCCGAAATTCTCGTTGAGGAGCTCGATTTTCCCTGTAGGAATCCGATTTCAGAGGGAGAAAAAGCGCTTGGGTTGGCTGGGACTTGAACCCAGAACCAACGCCTTAAAAGGGCGCTGCTCTACCATTGAGCTACCAACCCGACGCGGGCTTGTGTTTTTACGATGATTCGTCGGCACGCGCAACCAATGCGAGCAAGTCGCGCAGCGAACGACGCGGCCGTTCCAGTTCGAAGACGGCAAGACCGGCGCTGCTCGCACCGGCCCAGTCGCGCTCCGGATCGTCGCCCACGTGGATCACCTCGTTAGGAAAGAAGCCGCTGCAGGCAAGCGCCCGCTCGTAAATTAGTGGGTTGGGTTTGTCCGCGCCCAGCTCGCTGGAAAGAAAAATGTGCCGAAAATATTTTGCGATCGCGAGGTGTCGGAGAATAAGTCGAAGCCGCCCATCAAAATTCGAAACGACCGCGAGCTCGTAACGCGGGGTCAGCGCCTCCAGCACTTCGATCACATCCGGATAAAGTTCCCAGACCCCGGCCTCAGCGAAATGCCCGTAGGCGGCGGCGAAAAATGTGTCGCGGTCGAGCGGATCAAGCCCGGGGGAGACGCGTTCGAGTAGCTGCTCGACCAACTCGCGCCACCAGCCTTTGTCGTCGTCGGCGCGCGGCTGCCCGGTCGCCGGACGTAGCGGCATTTCCCGCCAGACTTGCACGAAGGCACGGTCCAGGGCGGCGGCCTCGAGCGCGAGTCCCTGGCGCTGCGCGACGAGCGCATAATTCCATCCCACGCTTTTCGTTAGGCGAATAAGCGTCCCGGCCGCATCAAAAAAGATCGCCTTCGGCATGCCTCATTTCTACTCGCACAATCCGATCGCGAGCGTAAGAGTTACCTCCGCGCGATCGCAGACATGAGGGCCTACGAAACATCCGGCAGCGATCCCAAATGGGATCAATCTCTCGGCGAAGAACTCGCCAATAGTATCAGCCACGGGCTCGGCCTGCTCGTCGCGCTGATCGGCGCGCCGCTTCTGTTGCTGGCCGCCTGGCGCGGCGGTGATCGCTTCTTTTTTACCGGCGTCGCGATCTTTGCCGCGGCGATGTTGCTCGTCTATCTCGCCTCGACGCTTTATCACGCCTGGCCGCGCGGTGCGATCAAGTCGGTCTTCCAGATGATCGATCATTCCGCAATCTTTTTGCTCATTGCCGGCACCTACACGCCTTTCACGCTCGGACCGCTGCGCGGCGCCTGGGGTTGGACGATGCTCGCGCTCGTCTGGGTGCTCGCAGTTTTCGGCTGATCTTGAAAAGCATCGCCGGCACGCAACGCGCCAGGGCGCTTTCGCTGGCCCTCTATTTAGGCATGGGCTGGCTCGTCCTGATCGCCTTTCGCCCCCTGGTGCTCACTGTGCCGGTGACTGGCCTGATCTGGCTGCTTGCCGGGGGTTGCGCCTACACCGGCGGCGTCTTTTTCTTCATCAGCAAGCGCCGCCGCTACGCGCATTTCGTCTGGCACTTGTTTGTCCTGCTCGGCACTGCCTGCCACTACTTCGCCGTTTTCTCCTGCACGAGCGCATGAAGGTAATGCCTGACGAAACTTTGCCGGTCGAGCATAACGACCCGATCAACGCGCGCATCCTTGCCATCTCGGAGGACAAAATTGCCGGCTTTGTGCGTGAGCCATTTTCGGAAATTGCAGAACGGGCCGAGCTGCCGGTAGAGACCGTGCTCGAGCGCATTACCGCCATGTTACGCGCGGGAACAGTCCGGCGAGTGCGGCAGACACTGCTCGCCACCAATCTGGCGGACGGCGCGCTCGTCGCCTGGAAAGTTCCACCGGAGAAGATCGACGCCGCCTTCGATTGGATGTCGCAACGCGATCCGTTTTCCGGTCACGTCGTTTTGCGCTCGACCGATGCGGTCACACCCGGTTCGGAGTACAAACTCTGGACGACGCTGAAAGTTCCGCACGGCTTTTCCTTGCAGCGCCACGGCGAAATCCTGAGCGAGATCGTGGGTGCGGAACATTTCCGGCTGATGCCCGCGAAAGGCATATTTTCGTTAGGCGTAGGACACGTCCGGCGAAAAAAAATCGAACCGGGGAGGAGGGCAGACGAGACGGCCCGGATGATTGTCGTGCAACCTGCCAAACTCAGCGAAAAAGAGTGGATCGTTTTAACTGCGCTAAAGCGAGAATTCACGCCCGACGAGATTCACGAGTCGCCCTGGATCGCGCGAGCTGCGGAAGCAGACGTTTCGCCGGAGGAATTTTTTGCGATCGCCGAGGAACTGACGAAACGCAAAATCATCGGACGGTTCTCCACTTTCCTCGAACACGTCAAGCCGTCCGCCGCGGGCGTGCGAGTGACGAGGTTCAACGCCCTCTTTCATTGGGCGGTGCCCGCCGGCCGGGAGGTCGAGGCGGGAGGCGAAGTCGGCCGCCACGAGATTCTGACCCACTGTTACTGGCGCGAAGCCGGCCCGGAATTTCGCAACGTCAACATCATGGCGGTTGCGCACGGCACCGAGAAGCCGCGGTTACTCGAGCACAAGGCGGCAATCGATCGCCATCTCGAGACCTGCGGAATCCCCGTTTCCTACACCAATGTTTTCTGGGGTGGCCGAAGCGAGATCAAACCCTCCGAAATCTCGCCCCAGATTTACCGGCAATGGCTGACCGGGGTGGGCGCGGCGGTTTGAATTTCGCAGAACCACCGGACGCTCAAACACTGTCATCCCGAGCCGGCGCAGCGCGGCGAGGGACCTCACAATTGCAGTGGACGTGTCCTCCTTCAGGCCTCCGGATGCGAGGTCCTTCGCCATCTCCGCGGCTCAGGATGACAAGGTGTGGGGTGACTCCGCTATATGGAGCGCCGTCAACCGTGTGCGCTCCAACTCGCGCAGCAGCGCGACGGCAAAAGCAGATCGGCCAATTTTTTGTCCAAGGACAAGTGCGAGTGACGCGGCGCGGCCCCGCAATTCGACCGGAAAATCTTCCTCCTCCTGGTTAAGATTCACGCCCATGCCAATGATGGCATCGAACTGCGGGCCGGCTCCCGCCTTCGTCTCGACCAACACTCCGGCGACCTTCCGGCCGTCGACATAGACGTCGTTAGGCAGCTTGATCGTCGGCACCAGCGGAGTTTGGCTCCGAATCGTGGCTGCGACCGCCGCCGCCGCCCAGTTCGTGAGGCGAGCCGATTGGGCGATCGGCAATACCGGCCGCAGCAAAATCGAAAACCAGAGTCCGAGGTACGGAGCAGAGGCCCAGCAATTCCCCCGCTGGCCGCGCCCGGCGGTCTGCGCTTCGGCAAACACCACCAAACCTTCCGGCAATTCCGGCGCGAGCATTTGGCGCAGGAAATCGTTCGTCGAGCCGGTCGATTCCAGGACGATGATGCGCCGCCCAATCACGCCTTCGCCTAACGATGCGCTGAGTTCGGCCGGGATCAGCCGATCAGGCGGCGACATGAGTCAGTTCCAGCGAGAAATCGATCGACGGTGCAGAGTGGGTCAGCGCGCCGATCGAAACAAAATCGACCCCGGTCGCGGCGATCTGCCGAACGTTGCGAATGTTGACACCGCCGCTCGCCTCGAATTTCACTTTGCCTTTCCCGATCGCGACCGCTTCGCGCATCTCGGTCGCGCGCATGTTATCGAGCAGGATCACTTCGACTCCTTCGACTTCGAGCAGGGCGCGGACTTGATCGAGGTTATCCGCTTCGACTTCGATCCTGAGGTCAGGTCGCTCCTGGCGCACGCGCCCGATCGCGACGCCCAACTGCGCGAGTCCGTTGCGCACGAGGAGATGGTTGTCCTTCACCAGCACCATGTCGAACAGCCCAAAACGGTGATTCGTTCCGCCACCCGCCGCGACCGCCGCCTTTTCAAATTTGCGCAGGCCCGGCGTTGTCTTGCGAGTATCGAGAATCTTGGCGCCATGAGGGCCGGCGGCTTCGACGAACTGATGGGTAAGGGTGGCAATACCGCTCAGGCGCTGCAGGAAATTGAGCGCGACCCGCTCGGCGGTGAGAATCGAGCGGGCGCGACCGCGCACTTCCAAAACCATTGTTCCGCCGGTCACGAGTGCGCCATCTTTTTGCGCGATCTCAATGCGGAGTTGGGGATCAACTCGCCGGAAAATCTCCGCCGCCACTTCCGTCCCGGCCACGACGGCTCGCTCCTTGGCAATGGCCCGAGCCGACGCCTGATCGACGTCACCCACGAAATACTCGCTCGTGACGTCGCCGGCGCCTATGTCCTCGCGCAAGGCGAGATCGAGAAGTTGATTGTCGTCCTCAGAAAAGTCCATGGCGCGCCCTCATTGCGGAACAATGCGGGGGAGGAGGGCATGGAACAAGGCCCGAAAAAAAGATCCGGGCAGGGCACGCGGAGAAACCTTCGAATGCGAGAACGTGCCACCGCCCGAATCGCCTTAACCAGTGAAATAGACAGCAAGCGTTGGAGCGCGTTCAAAATTTTGTCGGCTTGGCGACTGTGGTTGTAGCCGGGATTGCTGATCCCGGCTGCTCTCGTGCGGCCCATGCCTTCCCTCCCCGGGGATCACCGATCCCGACTATAGCAGTTCGCCCTGAACCTCACTGCCCGACCGTGCTGCTTCGTTCCGCACGTCCTGAAGGAGGGATTTGAATTCGTATCTCTCCATCGATTCGATCAGGCGCGGGTAATCCGGCCGGATGCGCAGGTCGTCAATCGACACCGGCAACGGGAGATCGCAATCCAACTCGACCATCTTGCGGTTTTGCTGGACGCGTTCGCGCGACTCGGCCAGTTTCTCGCGCGTTTTGGGGGTCTTGATCTGATCGAGGCCGTTTAGGAGCGCGCTGAGGCTGCCGAATTCCTTGAGCAATTTGGCCGCCGCCTTTCGCCCAATGCCGACTCCTTGGATGTTATCCACTGCATCCCCGGAAAGGGCGAGAATGTCGCCGATCTGGGCGGGCGGAACATCCCACTTTGCGGTCACTTCTTCCTCGCCTAACAATGCAAAAGCGTCCTTGGGGGACGCCAGATCCGCTTTGGCCGTGCTGTAGATTTTCACCTTTGCATCGACCAGTTGATAAAGATCTTTGTCGTTCGTCGCGAGCACCACATCGATCCCGCGTTCGCGCGCCTTGATCGCGTAACAGGCCATCAAATCGTCTGCTTCCGTATCCGGCAGCGAGAGACTCTGGAAGCCCAGCCAAGGCGTCATTTTTTGAATCTCATCGAGTTGCGGTACCATCGGCCCCGGCATTTCTTTGCGCGTTTCCTTATAGCCGGGCTGCAATTCCGTCCGGCGTTGGGGCAGCCCCCGGTCCCAAATGACGGCCCCGAGATCGGGCTGGAGATGTTTCAACATGAGCCGCAGGGTTTTGGCGAAGCCGAAGATCGCATTGGTCGGTTCGCCGCGGGAATTGGAGAGATGCAAGATCGCGAAATAAGAGCGGTAGACGTAATAATGACCGTCGATCAGCAGCAGTTTCATAAAATGGGAACAGGATTTACTGGATTGTCCGGACGGGAAGAGCAACGTGCAAGAACACTTCGCCCGATCCTGTGAATCCACTCGAGAAAAATTCCAGCGCTGCCTGGATGGTGCGCGTGCAAGGCAAGGAATACGGGCCGGTCGATCTCGAGGAATTGCGCGAATGGAAAGAGGAAGGCCGGCTCATTCGCGACAACGAAGTGCGCGAACCGGAGACCGGGCGCTGGATTCCGGCCGGTGAGCTGCCGGAGCTTTTTTCCGATAGGCCGGCGCCGCCGCCCATCCCGCCGCCTATCGTTAGGCAAACCAGCCTGGGCGGGCTGCTCGCGCAAACCTGGAAAATCTATCGTGCGCACTTCGCCCAGTTCCTCGGGCTGAGCGCGCTCGTCATCGTGCCTTCGATTTGCCTCCAGCTGAGCAGCGCCGCCGTCTCCGGCGGCAGCGAGTTGGATCTGCGCAACGCGCTCGCGGGCCTGTTTAATTTGGGAATGGTCGCGGCGAGTTTCGTGGCCTGGCCGATTTATGTGGCCGGCATTCAGATTCTAACCAGCGAAGCGGCGTTCGGACATCCCCTCGGGCTGGCAGATGTCGTCCCACGAGCGCTCAAATACTGGTCCCGCGTCGCGCTCCTTTGCGTGCTCGTGTATGGCGCCTTTTTTCTCCTCCTCGTTCTCGCCCTCGCGATTCTCGTGATGGTCGCCGCGGGCGAGCCAGGCTTCCTCATGATCTTCGTCGCGCTCGCCCTTCTCTTCTTTCAGGTCTGGATGTTCGGCCGCGTCTTCATCAACGTTCTCTTCTGGCAACAGGCCGCCGTGCTCGAAAACACCGGCGCGGTCGACTCGCTCCGGCGCAGCAAGGAGCTCGCGCAAAGCGGGCGCAACCAACCCTGGTGGCAGCGACCCGCCTGGCAAGGCGTAATCATCTCGTCGCTCTGGTGCCTCCTTGCCGCCGGAATAAGCATCGGACCGGAATGGTCCGCCCTCACCGGCTACTATCACACCCTGACGACAGCGCAGGACACACAGGCGATGGTGCAATCGTTGAGCGCAGCCGCCAAGCCGGCCGCGCCTACCGTCTGGACTATCGCGTTGAGCGCGCTCCAAACCGTTCTCCGACCGCTCCTCGGAATCGCCTTTGTTCTGATTTACCTCAATCTGAAAGCCGCGCCTAACGAATAATGAAGCGTGCGCTGTCTCAGCGCATCGTCGCGCGCAGACCCCGCCGAAAGATCAGTTGTGGATAGCCCCGAATGCTTTTCGGGACTACAAAATCGCGGAAGCTGCGTTAATCGAGCGCAAGGTAGGGCCGCAAGCCGTGCAACCCGCCTTCGCGGCCAAAGCCGCTTTCCCGATAGCCGCCAAACGGGCTCGTCGGATCAAACTTGTTATAGGTGTTTGCCCAGACGACGCCCGCGCGCAGTTTACTCACCATCTTGAAAATTTTGCTGCCCTTGTCGGTCCAGACGCCAGCGCTCAATCCGTAGGGCGTGTTGTTGGCGCGCTCGATCGCCTCCTCCGGCGTGCGGAATGTCATCACGCTCAAGACCGGCCCGAAGATTTCCTCCTGCGCGATGCGATGCGATGCGGTCACGCCGGTGAAAAAGCTGGGCGGATACCAATAGCCTTTCTCCGGCAGACGCAGTCGCGGCTGAACCAACTCCGCGCCTTGCTGCAAGCCGCTATCGACCAGTTCGCAAATCTTATCGAGTTGCATGCGCGAATTGATCGCGCCGATGTCGGTATTTTTGTCGAGCGGATTGCCGACGCGGAGGGAAGAGATGCGGTCGCGCAATTTTCGGATGACGGCGGGGAAAACACCTTCCTGCACGAGCAAGCGCGAGCCGGCGCAACAGACGTGGCCTTGATTAAAGTAAATGCCCGAAACGATCCCTTCGACCGCCTGGTCGATTGGCGCGTCTTCGAAAATGATGTTCGCGGCCTTGCCACCGAGTTCGAGGGTGAGGCTTTTCTTCGTGCCGGCCACCGCCCGGGTGAGCATCTTGCCGACCAAGGAAGCGCCTGTAAAAGCGATCTTGTTGACGTCGCTGTGCTCGACCAGCGCTTTGCCAGTCGCGCCCGCGCCGGT
>Ga0157375_10001172_pt1 | contig 22634 bp, 16 predicted proteins | sample M35metaG_FD_115311 | JGI IMG/M metagenome (GOLD analysis project Ga0157375, IMG submission 115311) | Miscanthus rhizosphere microbial communities from Kellogg Biological Station, Michigan, USA - M3-5 metaG | ecosystem: Host-associated > Plants > Roots > Rhizosphere > Soil | place: USA: Michigan... | reverse complement strand
TCGAGTCGCTGCGCACGGACGCACGGTTCGCGGCCATGGTGAGGAAGCTGGGCTTGCCGCCGTAACGCCGACTTGCGCAGCTGCAGCTTTGTAGGCTGGGGTGAGCGAATGCGAACCCCAGCGTCGTAGGGACGATCACAAGCGCTGGGCTTCGCTGTGCTCAGCCCAGCCTACGGCGATTTGCCGGGTGTCGACAGCGACGCGCGCAGCCGCGCGACATCGTCCGGCGTCACATTGTCGGCGAAGCTGTTGCCGAAATGGCTGCGGACATAGTTCACGACTTCGGCAATCTGTTCGTCGGACAGGCTTTCGGCGAACGGCGGCATTCCGCGCCGCCCCTGCAGTACCGTCAGCGCTGGATACGCCGAGCTCGCGAGCTTCGGATTCGACGCGAGCGCGGGATACTGGCCGGCGCCCTGCGCGCCGCGCGCGTCCGGCATGTGGCAACCCTGGCAGATTGCGCGATACAGGTTTTCGCCGCCGTGCTGGTCGAAATGTCCGAGCGGCATCTGCCCGGGCAACACGAGACCCACCGCTTCGTCGCCGGCCTGCGCCGGCACTGCGAGCGCGAGCATCAGCAGCAGCGCGGCACTACGGCCGGATACGCGCCGAAGAAGACGCGCGGCCCGCGCGTAGCCGGCGCGGTTCGACGAATGGCCGCGGTTGCGCGCCTGGATCGGCATGTCAGGTTGCTCCCGCATGAGTCGCGATCGCGCGCTGGTGCAGGCGACCGATTGCATCGAGCGACGACAGCACAGCGCCTTCCTGCCAGGCCGGCAAGCGTGACGCATGTTCGCCGGCGAGCACGATGCGGCCGTCGAGCGCGCACAGGTTGTCATAGTGCTTGTCGCGTAACGCATCGGTCCATTTCCCGAAGCAGCCGTGCGTGAACGGCACGCGATGCCAGGCAACGGAAATGCCGTTCTCGAATTCGGCCGGATATTGCGGGTGGATCTGTGCGCCGTACTCGACGGCCTTGCGCACGCGCTCGTCCGGCGCCATCGCCGTGTACTCGTAGGCACGCGTGCCAAAGATGTAGGCGCCGAGCAGCACACCCTTGCCGGCCGAGTTCTGGCGGTCCGCCGGATAGCTGATCGTCTGGATCGGCAGGTCGGTGAAAGTGACGCCGCCGTAAATGCGCTCGTCGGTTTCCCAGAAGCGGCGCTTGAACTGCAGGCCGACCTTGACCGATGCCTCATACGGCACCGCCTGGATGGCGGCGGACATTGCATCGCCGACGCGCAGTTCGACCTGGCCGAGTACCGACAGCGGAATCGTGCAGACGCACCAGTCGGCGCGGCTCGTGCGCGGCGCTCCGCCGCGGCGCGCATCGACGTGGGCGACGCTGACGCCGCGCTCGTCCTGGTCGATGCGCACGACTTTCGCGCCGAACTGCACGAGAGGCGCGACCTCGCGATAGAGCGCCATCGCGATGCGATCCATGCCACCGACCGGCTGCAGCATCGACGGGCTGAATTCGTAGCGGAATGACGTGCCGAGCATGCGCCATAGTCCGGATTGCACGATCTGCGACAGCGTGAGCGGATCGGACAACGTCGGACGCGAGTCGATGCCGCCACCCGGGTCTTTGTCGAAGCCGCGCCGATTGCTGGTCAGCGGCGACTTCAGATACCGATAATCCTGGTCGAGAATGCCGTACGAGCGCAAAGCGAGGAGCAGCTTTTCCTTGTCCTCGATGCTGACCTCGGCATCGAGCTGTCCGCGATGGACCGCCTTGCCGAGCAGTTCGGCGACGTGGCCCTGGAAGTCCGCGTGCATGTGGCGGAAGCGCTGCGGCTTGCCGCCAAATGCGGCGTGCGAATGCAGGTAGGCATTGACATTGAGTTGCGGGAACGGCTCGAGCGGGACGTTCAGGCGCCGCGCGTAGTCGAGCATCGCGTGATGATGGAACGGGATCCGCCACGGACCGGGATTGAAATACAGGCCGGTTTCGAACTCGCAGCGCTGGCGAAAGCCGCCGAGCTCGGTGTATTCGTCGCCGCCGCGGAGCGTCCAGCTGCGACCACCGGCGCGCTGGTTGTATTCGAGCACCGTGACCTTGTAACCGGCGCGCTGCAGTTCGTACGCTGCCACGAGTCCGGCCATGCCGGCGCCGAGGACCAGCACCGATGCGCCGCGCGGTGCGCCGGAAAGGTCGATCGGCCCGGTGTAGGTCGACTCTCCGGCAAACCCGAGCGCGGACATCGACTGATAGAGCATCGCGGCACCGGCAGACTGGCCGATTCGTTGCAGCAGCGCGCGCCTGCTGATCGCTGTTTCCGACCCGTTCAATGCCATGATTCCCAATCGCAATTCCGGACGGCGAAGCCTGACGCAGAGCCTGTCGCAGTCGAGACTCTCCCGGCGGCGACGCGGTGCAGGCAAGATCTTGCGTAGAACGTCGCCTCGATTTCGTTTGCGCCATCGCCAGATGTACGCCGGCGCGCATGGACCATCGCATCCGCGTCAGCGCGGCATCCTACGCGCACGCCGCGCCGCGCGCGAGCCAGGCGCCCACACCTAACGCTTGCGCGCCTTCGTCGCCTGTTTGGCTGGGCGCGACTTTTTCGTCGCCGGCGCCGCTGCGGGCGCCGGCGGCGCCGGTTCGGCATCACCGTGCAGGGAGTAGAGCGACTCGAGCAGGCTGTCGTCGGCGCTCGAACAGACCGCCAGGACGACGGCTTCCTTCCAGCCCTTGGCGGCGATGTAGGCGTGGCCCATGGTGCTGTCGATGTAGATCGACTGTCCGCGGCCGAGCTCGACCGGATCGTAGAATTCGGTGTGGGCGATGATCGCACCCTCGACGACGTGGATGTATTCCTCGCCGGAGTGACGCACGAGCTCGCCGAATTCCTCGAGGCTCTTCGCGCGGATGCGCGTGTACACCGGGATCATGCGCTTGCGCCGCAGCTCGGCGCACAGGTAGTAGTAATCGTAATTCTTCGTGTTGACGCGGACGGCGTCATCCATGCTGCCGATGCTGCGGCGCGCGGTAACCGGGGCCTCGGCTTCGGCGGCCGGGTCGGCGAACAGTTCGGACATGCGGATGTTCAGGCGCTGGCTCAGCTGCAGCAGCTTGTCGTAGGTCAGCGTCAGGCGGTCGTGTTCGACCTTGGACAGGGTCGACACCGGAATGGCGATGCGCTCGCTCATCTCCTTCAACGTCCAGCCGTTGCGCGCGCGCAGCGCGCGCAACAGGCTGCCGAGTGTCGGGTGACGCGTTTTCATGTCCATCGTTCCTCGTCCTTTCGCGCGGCGTTGCCCTGCCTGCGCCGTGTTCACCTGCCGGTGGCCGCGCTGCTGCCGCGGCCGCCATTTTCCAATCAGGACAACTTTTCTGCCGTGCCCTTGCAGCATACAAGGCCCGGCGGGCAGCGCAATATCGACTTTAGCGATTCGGCCGGCCGCAGCCGCACCGTTATGCGCTTCCCGCCGCGGATTCCGGTGCCTGCTCCCGCGCCTGCATGCTGCCATTGCAGCATGAAATCGCCCCGGCCTCAATGGAAAATGCCGTTGACAATTCTCTAATCAGGATCATACTCGCCCAATCGCGACAATTGGGTGACGAGGGGAGAATGTCCCATAACGACGCTTTTCGGGCCGGGCGCAGGCGCGTGCTCGGTGGCCTGGGGATGGGCGCGGCCGCACTGGCGCTGGCACCGTTCCGGCTGCGCGCGGAATCGCGCGCGCCGGCCGAATTGAAGAAGAGATATCCGGGCAAAGTCATCGACCTCGTGCAGCGCTCGCTGGTCATCGACATGCTCGCGCCGTTGAAGATCGACTTCAATCCGGACGCATTCTCACTGCCGCTGAGCGAAGCCGATGCCGAGATGTTCCGCACCTGCGGCATCACCGGCTTCCACAATTCAGTCGGCGTCGGCGGCGCTACGGCCTACGACGAAGCGCTGCAGTTCATCGCCGCGTGGAGCGGTTTCGCCGGCCGCAACAGCGAGGTGTTTTCGCTGGTCGGCCGCGTCGAGGATCTCGACCACGCCAAGGCCAGGCGCAAGGTCGCCGTCATCATGGGCCTGCAGAACGCGGATGAATTCCGCCAGCCAGGCGACGTCAAGGATTTCTACGACCTGGGCCTGCGCTGCGCGCAGCTGACCTACAACACGCAGAACGTGATCGGCAGCGGTTCGACCGAGCGCGTCGACGGCGGCGTCACCGATTACGGCGCGAAGATCATCGAGGCGATGAACGACGTCGGCATGCTGATCGACGTGTCGCACAGCGGCGACCGCACGACGCTGGACGCGATCGAACTGTCGCCGAAACCCATTGCCATAACGCACTCGAACTGCCGCGCACTGAACAACCATCCGCGCCTGAAGACCGACGAGGCGATCACCAAGCTCGCCGCGAAGGGCGGCGTCATGGGCATCACCGGCGTACGCATGTTCGTCAAGGACAAGGAGCCGACCACGATCGAGGACATCGTCGACCACATCGACCACGTCGTGAAGCTGGTCGGCATCGATCACGTCGGCGTCGGCTCGGATTCGGACCTGATGGGCTACGACCACATGCCCAAGGACCAGTACGAAAAGCTCAAGGCCAGCTACAAGAGCAGCTATGCCTTCCGCGACAAGATCGATACCGACGGCTTCGATCATCCGCGCAAGGTCTACGACCTGACCGCGACGCTGCTCAAGCGCGGTTACAGCGAAGCAAACATCCAAGCCGTGCTCGGCGGCAATTTCCGCCGTCTGCTCGGCAGCACCTGGCTCGAACCGAAACATACGCCGCCGCCGGACAGGAGTCCAAGTGCCTCGGAGGCCAAGGATGGCCGAGAGAGGCCATCCGAATCAAAAAAACCCGAGGAGAAAAAATCATGAGCAATACCTTTGTACGTACGCGGTTGGGGCACGCCATTCTCCTCGCGCTCGTTGCCAGCGCCGGAGCGCACGCGCAGGACGCGACGAAGCCGGACGCCGACAATTCGGCGACGCTCGGCACGATCATCGTCACCGCCGAGAAGCGCAGCGAGGACATCCAGCAGGTGCCGATGTCGATCGGCGTCATCGACGCATCGACGCTCGACAATCTGCACGCGACATCGCTGTCCGATTACGCCGGCTACCTCCCCGGTTTCACCGTCATCAACAACGGCTCGCCGGGCCAGGCGAGCCTCGGCGTGCGCGGCATCTCGCCGCTCAGCGCCGGTTCGACGGTGGCGACTTACATCGACGAGACGCCGCTCGGCACCAGCAGCAACTACGGCGCCGGCTCGAACTCGGTGCTCGACCTGCTGCCGTACGACCTGCAGAGCGTCGAGCTGCTGCGCGGGCCGCAGGGCACGCTGTACGGCGCCGTCGCGCTTGGCGGCGTGTTGCGCTACGTGACCAAGCAGCCGGATCTCGATCAGTTTTCGTGGCGTGTCGGCGCCGATGCCTTCACGACCGAAGGCGGCAGCGATGCCGGGTACGGCGGCCGCTTCGGCCTCAACGCGCCGATCGTGCCGGGCACGCTCGCACTCAGCGCCAGCGTCGCCCGCCAGGATTCGCCGGGCTATACCGACAACGTCCGCACTGGCGAGAAGGACCAGGATTCGTACTCGCAGCAGGCTGCGCACCTGCAGTTGCTGTGGAAGGCGAACGACGACCTGTCGGTTCGGCTGCAGGCGATCCAGTCGAAGAACGATACCGACAGCAATTCGGTCACGGCGCTCGATCCGATTTCGCTGAAGCCGGCCTACGGCGACCTGAAGAACGACAACTACGTCAAGGAGCCGTACCGGAAGGAAGTCGATTACCTCAACGCCACCGTCAACTGGAATCTCGGCTTCGCCGACTTCGTCTCGGCGACCAGCTATTCCGAGCAGGAACAGCACTCGGCCCTCGACGCGAGCCTGGTTTATGGCGTGCTGTTTCCGCTGTTCGGTCTGCCGGCCCCGGGCATCTCGGTCGTCACTTACGATCTGAAGCTGTACAAGACGACGCAGGAATTCCGCCTGATCTCGAAGGCCGATGGGCCGCTCGAGTGGCTGGTCGGCGGCTTCTGGACCAACGAGAACAGCAAGCAGAACCAGGCGGCGAGCGCGCAGTTCCTCGACTCCTCGTCGATCCCGGGGCTCGATCCGCTCGCCGTCATCGCGCTGCCGTCGACCTACAAGGAATACGCGGTATTCGGCGACCTGACCTACAAATTCAACACGACCTTCGACGTCACCGGCGGCGTGCGTTACGCGCACAACAAGCAGACGTTCGAGCAGATCAGCGACGGTGCGTTGGTCGGGGGCGCCGCCAGCGTATCCGGCGCCTCGTCCGAGGACGTCGTGACCTGGTCGTTCTCGCCGCGCATGCACCTGTCGCCGGACCAGATGCTCTACATGCGCATCGCCACCGGCTACCAGCCGGGCGGGCCGAATGTCTCGACGCCGGGCGTGCCACAGTCGGTCAATCCGTCGCGCCTGACCAACTACGAGATCGGCTGGAAGGCGATGTTCGACGACAATCGCTGGATGCTCGACGTCGCCACGTACGATATCGAATGGCAGGACATCCAGGTGTCGGCGGCCGCGAACGGCCTCGCCTACCTCGCCAACGGCGGCACCGCGCGCAGCAGCGGCATGGAATTTTCGACCTTGTACTCGCCGGTCGCCGGACTGCGCCTCGGCCTCAACGCGGCCTACACCGACGCCAAGCTGACCGAGGACATTCCGAGCCTCGGCGGCGTCAACGGCGCGCGCCTGCCGTCGATCCCGAAGTGGGCCGCCTCGGCGACCGCAGATTATTCGTGGCCGGTGTTCAATGAATGGAGCGGCCGGGTCGGCGGCGGCCTGCGCTACGTCGGCGACACGTTCAGCGGCCTGGAAAATACAACGGGCTCGTACCCACAGGACAGCTACAGCGTGTTCGACCTCAATGCGGACGTGTCGAACGACCGCTGGACCGTGCGTCTGTTCATCAAGAACCTCGCCGACAAGCGCGTGTACACGAACCTGACCGCGCTGCCGAACGCGCTGACCCGCGAGGTCAACAAGGTCACCGGGGTGGCGCTCGAGCCGCGCACGATCGGCATCGGCTTCGACGCGAAGTTCTGATGACCCTGATGAACAAGTGCCTTGTCGCACCGGCTTCGAAACCGGCGCCGTTCATCCACAACCCCGAATCCCTTGCTGCGCAACGGATTCGCCTCCTTAACTTAAGGGGGCTGAAGAGCAGGATGGGTAGACGGAAATGATGTCGGCTTCTTCAGTTCTGCGCGAATCGCCGATCGAGGCGCTGCCGCAGCCGTACCTGCTGTTTCTCGGCGATACGACGGAGCCGGGCTACGCGAAGACTGCCTTCGGTCTTCGCGACTGGTCCGGCGACCGCTGCGTTGGCGAATGGTCGTGCGGCGCCACCGTCACCACCGGCCTGCCGTTCCTGACGCCGAAGGAAGCACGCGCCCGTGGCGCGCGCGGCCTCGTGATCGGCGTCGCCAACTCCGGCGGCATCATCTACGACACCTGGATTCCGCCGCTCGTCGAGGCGCTGGAGGCCGGGCTCGACATCGTCAGCGGGATGCACCGCAAGCTCGCCGACGTGCCGCAGCTGAAGGCCGCGGCGGCGCGACTCGGCCGGCGCCTGATCGACATCCGCACGCCGCCGAAGAACATCCCGATCGGCACGGGGCACAAGCGCAGCGGCAAGCGCCTGCTCACGGTCGGCACGGATTGCGCACTTGGCAAAAAGTATACCGCGCTGGCGCTGGCGCGCGCCTTCGTCGCGCGTGGGGTCGATGCCGACTTTCGCGCGACCGGGCAGACCGGAATTCTCATTGCCGGCAGCGGCATGCCGATGGACGCCGTCGTTGCCGACTTCGAAGCCGGCGCCGCGGAGGTGCTGAGCCCCGAGGCGTCGCCGCAGCACTGGGACATCGTCGAAGGCCAGGGTTCGCTGTTTCATCCGGCCTATGCCGGCGTGTCGCTCGGCCTGCTGCACGGCAGCCAGCCGGACGTGTTCGTCGTCTGCCACGAACCGGGCCGCGAGTTCGTCATGGGTCATGAGGAATTCGCGCTGCCGAGCATCGAGGAGACGATCGACATGACCGTGCGCCTGGGCAAACGTACCAACCCCGCGATCCGCTGCGCGGGAGTCAGCCTGAATACCGGCAAACTCGATGCAGCCGCGGCGAGCGAATTGCTGGCGAGCGAAAGCCGGCGGCTCGGATTGCCAGTGGCCGATCCGATGCGCGGCGGCGCGGAATTCGAGCGCCTGGTCGATGCATGTTTGATGGCCTGATATCCGGAGACCGAGTTGCGAGGGTGACAAGGTAATCGTTCGCTCCGAGCGCAGGCGCGCAGCGCAGAAGTCGAAGGGAGATGCAATGCGCTTCGATTCGCTTGCTCGCGCAAGAGCGGTCGATCCTGAGCAAGTCGAAGGGCTCAGCGAGAACGGAAAACTGGTACACCGAACGACAAACAACATTACCAGGGTCGCACGCATCGATGTCGATGTGCGGCGATTCCAACGACAGGAGAGAAACATGGTTTCCATGAAATGGTTTGGCGCCGCGCTGCTGGCATTGGGATCGCTGGCCGCGATTGCACAGACGAATCAGCCAGTACCAACCGCGCCAGTCGCTCCGGCGACTGCGCCGGCTGCGGGCGGCACGGCAGCAACACAAGCGCCGGCGGCGCAAAGCGCAAAGGCGCTGACTGCCGAGGACGTCAATGCCTGGCTCGACGGCTACATGCCGTACGCGCTCGCGACCGGCGACCTCGCCGGCGCCGTCGTCGCGGTCGTCAAGGACGGGCAGATCCTCACCGAGCGCGGCTTCGGCTATGCCGACGTCGCCACGAAGAAGCCGGTCGATCCCAAACTCACGCTGTTCCGGCCGGGCTCCGTGTCGAAACTGATCACCTGGACCGCGGTGATGCAGTTGGTCGAGCAGGGCAAGCTCGACCTCGATGCCGACGTCAACAAGTATCTCGACAAGGATTTCCAGATCGCGCCGCGCGATGGCAAGCCGATCACGCTGCGCAACATCATGACGCACACGGCCGGCTTCGAGGAGCAGGTCAAGAACATCATCACCGAGGACCCGAGCCAGCCGGGTTATGTGGAACTGCTCAAGCGCTGGACGCCGACGCGCGTGTTCGACGCCGGCACCACGCCGGCCTACTCGAACTATGCGACGTCGATGGCCGGCTACATCGTCGAGCGCGTGTCGGGCGAGTCGTTCTACGACTATGTCGAGAAGCACATCTTCGCGCCGCTTGACATGAAGCATTCTTCAATGCGCCAGCCGCTGCCGAAGGAGCTCGAGCCGCATATGGCAACGGGTTACATCCTGGCATCAGGCGAGGCGAAGAAGTTCGAGATCGTCGGCCCGGCGCCGGCCGGCTCGCTGTCGTCGCCCGGCGAGGACATGGCGCATTTCATGATCGCGCACCTGCAGAACGGCGAGTACAACGGCAACCGCATCCTCAAGGAGGAAACGGCCAAGCTGATGCACGACAGCCCGCTGACGCTGCTGCCGCCACTGAACCGCATGGAGCTTGGTTTCTTCGAGACCAACATCAACGGCCGCGAGGTCATCGCCCACCTCGGTGACTCGCAGAACTTCCACACCTCGCTGCACCTGTTCCTGAAGGAGAACACTGGCTTCTACGTCTCGTTCAACAGCGCCGGCAAGGAAGGTGCTGCGCACAAACTGCGCCTGGCGCTGTTCGCCGACTTCGCCGATCGTTATTTCCCCGGCGGCCCGCACACTGCCGCGCGCGTCGACGAGGCAACCGCGAAGCAGCACGCGCAGCTGATGGCCGGCAACTGGGTCGCCTCGCGCGGCTCGCAGACGACATTCCTGTCCGCGATCGGCCTGATCGGTCAGACCAAGGTCGGCGTCGGCGCGAAAGGCGAGTTGGTCGTGGCGGATCTCAAGAGCCTCAACGGCCAGCCGATCAAATGGGTCGAGACGGCGCCGTTCCTCTGGGAAGACCTGAACGGCCATGACCAGCTCGTGGCCAAGGTCGTCGACGGCAAGGTCGACCGCTGGAGCTTCACCCTTGTTGCACCATTCGACGTCTATCTGCGCGCCGGTTCGGCGACTGATGGCGCCTGGCTCGTGCCGGCACTGTGCGTCAGTCTCGCCGTGCTCGTGCTGACGCTGGTGTTCTGGCCGGTCACCGCGATCGTGCGTCGCCGCTATCGTGCGCGCCTCGATCTTCCGGCGCCGGACCTGCGTGCCTATCGCGCCGGCAAGATCGGCGCGCTGCTGGCGCTGGCCGCGTTCACCACGTGGGCAGTGTCAGTCATCTCGATGTTTTCCGATCTGAACAAGACGACGGCGGCGTTCGATCCGGTGCTGCGCTTCGCCCAGGTCTTCGGTTTCGTCGGTTTCGTCGGCGGCTTCCTGCTGGCGCTGTGGAACCTGTGGGTGGTCTGGACCGGCAAGCGCCGCTGGCCGGCGAAGCTGTGGAGCCTCGCGCTCGTGTTCGCCACATTCATCATTCTCTGGATCGCGTTCCAGTTCCATCTGATCGGTTGGGGAGTGAATTACTGATGGCGCGGTTGAAACTCGACGTAGCCGTCGAAAAGCTGCGTCTGGCTGCGCCGTTTCGCATTTCCGGCTACGTGTTCGAGGAGCAGGATGCCGTCGTCGTCACGCTGGGCGACGGCACGCATCGCGGCCGCGGCGAGGCATCGGGCGTCTACTATCTCGGCGACAATGCGCCGCAGATGGTTGCGGCGATCGAAGCCAGCCGTGCCGCGATCGAAGCCGGCATCGACCGCGCCGTGTTGCAGCAACTGCTGCCGCCCGGCGGCGCGCGCAACGCGGTCGACTGCGCACTGTGGGACCTGGACGCGCACCGCACCGGCAAGGAAGTATGGGAACTGGCCGGTCTGCCGCCGCCGAAGCCGCTGATCACGACGTTCACGCTCGGCGCCGATGATCCGTCGGTCATGGCGGCCGGTGCGAGCAAGTATGCAAACGCCCGTGCGTTGAAGATGAAGCTGACCGGCGAACTCGAGCGCGACATCGCGCGCGTGCAGGCGGTACGCCGCGCGCGGCCGCATACCTGGCTCGGCGTCGACGCGAACCAGGGCTACGACATCGTCGAACTCGACAAACTGCTGGGCGCACTCGTCGATGCCGATGTTTCACTGCTCGAACAGCCGCTGAAGCGCGGCCGCGAAGCCGATCTCGACGGCTACACCTCGCCGATCCCGATCGCTGCCGACGAAAGCGTGCTGAGCCTGGCCGACGTGCCCGGACTCGTCGGCCGCTTCAATGTCGTCAACATCAAGCTCGACAAGTGCGGCGGCCTTACCGAAGGCCTGGCCATGGCGCACGAAGCCAAGCGGCTGGGACTCAGCGTCATGGTCGGCAACATGGTCGGCTCTTCGCTGGCCATGGCGCCGGCTTTCGTGCTCGGCCAGTTGTGCGACGTCGTCGATCTGGACGGGCCGATCTTCCTTGCCCATGATCGGACACCGGCGATCAGCTACGACGAAGGATTGGCCTGGTGCAGCGACAAGGTCTGGGGATCGATCCACGCGGCAACGCCGTGAGCAAAACCGTGATCGACAGGAACGAAAGCAGCTGGTTCGGTCAGCCGCGCGGGCTGACCATCCTGTTCCTGACCGAGATGTGGGAGCAGTTCTCCTACTACGGCATGCGCGCGCTGCTCGTCTATTACATGACGAAGCAGCTGCTGATCGGCCAGCAGATGTCGTCGCTGATCTACGGCACGTACACGTCGATGGCGTTCTTCACGCCGATCATCGGCGGCATCATCTCCGACCGCTGGCTCGGCAAGCGCCGCGCGGTCATCATCGGCGGCAGCACGATGGCGCTCGGTCATTTCATGATGACCTTCGAGCCGCTGTTCTATCCGGCGCTCGCGACGATCGCGCTCGGCAACGGCCTGTTCCTGCCGAGCCTGCCGAGCCAGATCAACGATCTGTACCGGCCCGACGATCCGCGCCGAGGCTGGGCCTACAACGTCTACTACGTCGGCATCAACGTCGGCGGCTTTCTCGCGCCGCTGGTGTGCGGATTTCTCGGCGAAACGTACGGCTGGCATTGGGGCTTCGGCGCGGCCGGCGTCGGCATGGTGCTGGGCCTGGTCGTCTATGTCTGCGGCGGCAAGTATCTGCCCGAGCAGGGCCGCATCAAGCGTACCGCGACGCAGGCAACGCCGATACGCAACGGCAGGGCAACGGCGCTGCTACTGCTCGGGGTCGGCCTGGCCGTGACGATCTTCCGCGGTGCATACGAGCAGGTCGGCAATACGGTCGCGCTGTTCGCCGACGCCGGCATTGACCGCGCGACTGCACTGATGACGATTCCGATGACCTGGTTCCAGGCGTTGAATCCGATGTTCGTGATCCTGATGACGCCGGCGTTGTTGGCATGGTGGAGTCGGCGCGCCGCCGCCGGTCGCGATGCCTCGTCGATGCAGAAGATGGCGACCGGCGCACTGATCGTCGCAGCGTCGTACCTGTTGTTGGCGCTAGCCGCCTACGACGCCGGATCGGGTCAAGCCAGTTGGCTGTGGTTGCTGGCGTACTTCGTCGTGTACACACTTGGCGAATTGTTCATCCTGCCGACCGGCCTCGGCCTGTTCGCGCGGCTCGCGCCGCCGTCACTCGGCGCGACGACTGTCGCGGCGTGGTTTCTCGCGATCTTCACCGGCAGCATGACCGCCGGCATCGTCGGCACGCTGTGGAGCCGCATGACGCATCCCGTCTACTTCGTGCTGCTGGCGGCGATCGCTGGAGTCGCTGCAGCGCTGCTGCTCGCGCTCGATCGCGAGACGCGGCGCGTGGAAGGCGAGCGCGCTGCGGAGATCGCTGCCGCGAGTGGATTGGTCGTTGGTGGCGAAGCAGCGGCATGAACGGAGACTTCGGAAAAGCCATGCGCCTGGACCTCCCGTTCGTGCCGAGCCCTTCGCCTACGCTCAGGACAGGCTACGCGAAGCGAAGTCGAAGCACAGCCCTTCGACCCCGGATCGGTGTCCGGGGCAGGCTTCGGCGCTGCGCGCCTACGCTCAGGGCGAACGGATGTCCTTTGCCGCATTTCGGCTGTCCTCGATGAATGCCGGCATCAGCAACAAGCCAACCTGGTTCCAGCGTTTTCTGCTGCCGGGCTTCGCTTTCAAGGCGGTCGTCATCGGCGGCGGCTACGCAACCGGACGCGAGCTCGCGGAATTCTTCCTGCCGAGCGGCCCGTGGGGCGGCATCGCCGCGATGCTGCTGGCGATGGTGATCTGGAGCGCCGTGTGCGTGACGACGTTCCTGTTCGCGCGTGCGAGCCGTGCGCGTGATTACCTGAGCTTTTTCCAGGCGCTGCTCGGGCGCGGCTGGATCATTTTCGAGATCGCCTACATCCTGTTCGTCGTGCTGATCCTGGCCGTGTTCGGCGCCGCTGCCGGCGCGATCGGCGCGGCCATGTTCGCCCTGCCGAATATCGCCGGCACGCTGGCGCTGATGACGGCGATCGCCTGCTTCGTCATGTTCGGCAACACCTCGGTCGAGCGCCTGTTCAAGTACGTTTCGTTCCTGCTCTACGGCGTCTACGTGCTGTTCATGCTGCTCGCGTTCACGCACTTCGGCGAGCGCATCGTCGCCGGCTTCGCACTTGATGTGCCCGCGACGGGCTGGGCGCTCGGCGGGCTGACCTACGCGAGCTACAACATCATCGGCGCGATCGTGATCCTGCCGGTCCTGCGCCACCTGACTTCCGATCGCGACGCGATCGTCGCCGGCCTGATCGCCGGACCGCTGGCGATGCTTCCGGCGCTGCTGTTCTTCACCTGCATGGTGGCGTTCTACCCAGGCATCGCGAACGAAACGCTGCCCTCGGATTTCATGTTGCAACGTCTCGACCAGCCGCTGTTTCATTTGTTGTTCCAGCTCATGATCTTCTGCGCGCTGCTCGAAAGCGGCACCGGCGCCGTGCACGCGATCAACGAGCGCATCGCCAAGGCCTGGCTCGGCGCGCGCGGCGAGGCGCTGACGCATCGCGCACGCCTCGGTATCGCACTCGTGCTGCTCGTGTGCTGCATGCTGCTCGCCGACCGCTTCGGCCTCGTCGCGCTGATCGCGAAAGGCTATCGCGCGCTCGCTGCGATATTCCTGCTGATTTACGTGGTGCCGCTGATGACGCTCGGCGTCGCGCGGTTGTGGCGTCGAGGTAGCGTGGTGCGTCAAAGCTGAGAACAACTCCCGCTCGTCATTCCGGCGGAAGCCGGAATCCAGCTTTTCGCCGGATTGAGCAAGGAGCTGGATCCCGGCTTCCGCCGGGGTGACGAAGGTAGGTATTGCCGGCGCTTCCTTCTTGTCCTGAGCGGCTTTTTCCCTTGTTCTTCGTAACTTGAAAATTGGAGACGTAGATGAAACGCGTATCCCTCCTCGCCATCGCCCTGGCGTGTTCACTCAACGCGCTTGCCGCACCGCCTGCCAACTTCGAGCAGCGCGTCGAAGCACTGCGCAAGGAAATCGGCGTGCCCGGCCTGTCGATCTCGATCGTCGAGGACGACAAGGTCACGTTCGCCAAGGGCTTCGGTGTGCGCAAGCTCGGCGCGCCGGAACTGGTCGATGCCGACACGATCTTCCCGAACGGCTCGACCGGCAAGGCGTTCACGGTTGCCGATCTGGCGATCCTGGTCGACCAGGGCAAGCTGTCGTGGGACGACAAGGTCATCGACCACCTGCCCGGATTCCAGATGTACGATTCATGGGTCACGCGCGAAATGACGGTCCGCGACCTGCTCGTGCATCGCAGCGGCCTCGGCCTCGGTGCCGGCGATCTGCTGTTCGTGCCGCGCACGAGTCTTTCGCGCGCCGAAGCGGTCAAGCGCCTGCGCTACATCAAGCCGGCGACGAGCTTCCGCAGCGGCTACGCCTACGACAATATCCTGTACATGGTCGCCGGCCAGATGATCGAGGCGATGACCGGCGAGACTTGGGAGAAGTTCACCGCCGAGCACGTGCTGAAGCCGGCCGGCATGCTCAATTCGACCAGCGACGAGGACAAGCGTTTCGCCACGGCGAACCGCGCCTACCCGCACGCGCGCATGAACGGCGGCCTGCGCGGCGCCGGCACGCAGGAACTGCTCGACGAGCGCGACGAACTCGGCCGTAACGCTGCGCCAGCCGGTGGCCTGGCGATCAGCGCGAACGATTTCGCGCGCTGGCTGCGCATCCAGCTCGGCGGCGGCAAGCTCGTCGACAGCGACGCGCACCTGTTCAGCACCGCGGCGCGTGACGAGATGTGGACGCCGCGTACGATCATGCCGATTTCACCGCGACCAGGACCGATCGCCGCGACCACGCCGAACTTCGATCTGTACGCACTCGGTTGGGACGTGCGCGACTACCGCGGCGTCAAGCTGATCAGCCATGGCGGCGCGGTATTCGGCTTCCAGACCTTCGTCGCGCTGATCCCGGACAAGCACGTCGGATTTTCGATGACGATCAACAGTGAGGACGGCGAGATCCTTGTCGGCCTCGCCTTCGAACTGCTCGACCACTACCTCGACGCGCCGGCGCAGGGCTGGCCGGAAAAGTTCATCGCCTTCAAGAAAAGCAGGATCGCGGCAGGACTCGAAGCGTACAAGGCGAAGGCCGCCAAACCGGCCAAGGTCGGGCCGTCGCTGGCGCTCAAGAACTATGTCGGCACTTTCAGCGATCCCTGGTACGGCAACATCGAGGTCGCGCTGAACAAGGCCGGCAAGCTGACGATCGACTTCAAGTCGACCCCGAACATGGGCGGCACGCTCGAGCACTGGCAGTACGACAGCTTCTCGACCAAGTTCGACGACAAGAACATCGAGCCCGCCTACGTCAACTTCGCCCTCGACGCCGACGGCAAGGTCGAGAAGATCACGATGAAACCGGTATCGCCGCTTGCCGATTTCAGCTACGACTATCAGGATCTGTCGTTCACGCCGGTCGCGGCGAAGCAATAAGCCTTTCTTTCGCTCCTTGAGTACCTCCCTTCGAACCTGCCCTCGGCAGGTCGAAGGGCAGGGTTCTGGCTGGCCGCCGAACTCTCGCCGGCCTTGTCCCATATGAGCTTCACCGATCAGGGCATTCTCCTGCCGTGGTCCGGTTGGACCTAGGGACCATCGACATCCCAGGGTGAAATCGGGTACAGCTGACGTCTGCCGGCGGCGACGCCTCCGGCAACTGACTTCAGATCAATCGGTGTCGCGCCGCTGGAAGCACAAGCAGCGCCGATCGATCACCACCGCGGCAGCGCCGATCGAGTGCGCACCGCGACCCTGAGGAACCCATAGGGGCCGTCCATGAAAAACTTCCGTCTGCTGAAACGTTCACGCCAGGTCACGGAATATTCCTGTGGCGCTTCGGCGCTTCGCTCGGTGCTCAGCTATTGGGGCAAGGAAGTCGACGAACACGAACTGATGAAGTTGATGGGCACCACGGAGGAAGAAGGTACTTATCCGGAAAACCTGGTCAACGCCGCGCGTGCGCTTGGATTCGACGTGGAAGGCAGACAGGACCTCACGCTCGACGAAGTGAAGAAATTCACCGACGCCGGCCACCCGATGATCGCGCTTGGCCAGGTGTGGAGAAGCCAGAGCATGGTTGCGGCGAAATCGCTCGAAGACGAGTGGGATGCCGGCCACTACATCGTCGTGCTTGGCGTCGACGAGAACAATGTCTACTACCAGGATCCGTACGCGCGGATGTGCAAGGCATTCCTTCCGCGCAAATTGTTCGAGGCCCATTGGCATCAGGTCATGGGCGGTGACCTCGCGCGCAATCCCAAGCTCTATCACGTCGGCATCTTCGTGCGCGGCAAGCAGCCGGCGCCGGTCAGTCTGGCCGAAGAGGTCAACGCCGCAGCGCTGGATTTCACCAAGCTCGGTTCCCTGAACCTGATGGTCACGCGGTTCCCCGGACTCGCTTACCCGATAGATATCATGGAACAACTCAAGGGCTTGCTCGATCGGCAGAATGTCAGGCCGAACGCCTTCATCTTCCTTGCGAAGACAAAGGACGACGAGTTGTTCTGCATGGAAGGCAGCGGGCTGACCGAAGACGCCGACGCCGCGGAAATCAACGCCGTCGTCACTGCGATCACGAGCCGGATGGTCGAAAAGCAGGACAAAGCGGCGACCGCGGCTAGCATGGAAGCGGCGGTCAAGGCCGCGGCGCAGGGGGACTTCGGCCTTTCTCACGCCGGCCTGCAGGCGATTGGCAGCAAGCTGGCGCCCGGTCATTCCGCGCTGATCGTGTTGTTCGAAAACCTCTGGGAGCGCAAGTACCGGGCCCTGATGGGCAAGCTCGGCGGCACGGTCACCAACCAGAGACTGATCACCGCGGAAGCGCTCGAGAAAACCGCAAAAGAACTGATCGCCTGACATGCGCGCCGGCTGATTCTGCCGGCGCCGTCGACGAGTCGCTGACTCCAACACACGAGGATTGCCGATGATCATCTCCAAGGACCTCAGCATCCCCGGCGTGATCCACATCCGCGCAAACCACCCGGGACCGCGCGTCGTCATGTTCAGCGGAACCCACGGCGACGAGATCAGCGGCATACATGCGCTGGAGAAACTTTTCTTCGATCTGTTTACCGGCTCGAGAACGCTGCTGCGCGGCAGCCTCACGCTGGTTCGCGTCAACGCGCTCGCGATCGCGGCGGAGCGGCGCTACATCAAGTACAACGTCAACCGCATGTTCCGCGACGACTACGGTGCGGACATCGATCGCGATGCCTACGAGTACACGCGTGTGCAGGAACTCAAGCCGCTGCTGCAACACTGCGATTATTTTCTCGACCTGCATTCGGCGCCGATCGCACAGGAACCGTTCCTCGTCGCCGAGCAGCAAGCCGCCGGATTCTTCGCCAAGCTCGGCTTGCACATCATCATGGGCTGGGGCAAATTTTCCGGCAGCCAGATCGGCGGCGACGCGGAAAACTATGCCGGCTCGCACGGCGCCAAGGCCGCCACGCTCGAGTCGGGCAGTCATTTCGAGAAGCGCTCGGACGATGTCGCCTACGGCACCGTGCTCTCGATGCTGTCGCTGCTCGGCATGATCGATGGCGTCGAGAACGAGGCGCACAGCGAAGCGGAAATCATCGACATGTACGCCGTCATCATCAAGGAAGCCGACGATTTCCGCTACGCCGGCGAAGTCGCCAACTTCAAGCACTTCACGCGCAACGACGCGTTCGCGTTCCAGAACGGACAGCCGCTCACCGTCAACGAGGACAGCTATCTGCTCATCCCGATGGTGCCGGAGGAAACCAAACTGCACGAGGAAGTGTGCTACCTGGGACGGCGCATGCAAGGCAGCGCGGAGTTGACGACGCTCGGCTGAGCCCGCGGCGCGGGCCTGGCACCTGCATGCTGGAAGGTTCCCCTTGGGAGAGGCGTCTGAAGTTGTTTGGCGCCTGTCCCTTTGGTCGGCAGGACTCAGATGCGGTAAGCAACCGCCTTCATCACCGCGCTCGCAATCCGCATCAGTGCGGGAATCGGCGGCGGCAATTCGATCGCGCCCGCGGCGAGGGCGTTCTGCCCGTGGCGCGCCTCATCGGCCTGCATCTGCGCGACGATCGCGCGGCTGCGTGCGTCGTCGTGCGGCAACCTCTGCAGATGCTCGCCCAGGTGCGCCTCCACCTGGCGCTCGGTCTCGACGACAAAACCCAGACTCACGCGATCGTTGACCAGCGCCGCAGCCGCGCCAATGGCAAAACTGCCGGCGTACCACAACGGATTGAGCAGGCTCGGCCGACTGTGAAGTTCATCGAGCCGCTCGCCGCACCAGGCCAGATGATCGGTTTCCTCCGCTGCTGCGGCGAGCATCTGATCGCGCGTGCCGCTGTCGCGCGCCACGGCAGCCTGGCCCGAATACAGCGCCTGTGCGCAAACCTCGCCGGTGTGGTTGACGCGCATCAGCCCAGCCGCATGGCGTCGTGCGGGGTCGTCGAGCGATGCATCGGCAACACCGACGGCCGGCGACGCGCGCCCTGCCTCCGGCGTCGCGCCAAGCGCGGTCGACAATGCCCGCTCGATCTCGACGAGAGCACGGTCGAATCCTGAAAGCTGTCGACTGAACATATCGGCGATTGTCGGGCGCTGTTGTCCAACACGCAATCAGGGAGCCAGCCACTATTGTGCCGTTGGCGCTGAGCCCTTCGACGCGCTCAGGACAGGCTACGCCGCGCAGCGGCGAAGTCGAAGCGTCCCGTCCCAGAACCGAGTCTTGAAACCCCTCTCCCACCGGGAGAGAGGCGGGGGTGAGGGTCGGGGCATTTATTGACGCTGATTCAGCGCCGGACCCTCATCCGCCCCACCTGGATGCGCCCCCGACTAGGCAGCAATTACCGACGGCTTTGCAGCGCATGCAGGTGGGGCACCTTCTCCCACAGGGAGAAGGAAAAACCACCGCCTCGAGCCCATCGCCCAACCCGGCAACGTCCCGCGCAGCAAAATCACTCCCAAGCAATTGCCAGCACGCCAGTTTCCGCCGGGCCTTACCGGCCCTGTGGCGCCGAGCCCAGTCCAGCCACGCCCGCCAGCCCACAAGGCTCCGCCCAAACCCCCAGCCCTCTTGCGCCACCACCCTGATTCCGTTAAAATTTCCAGTTCTTTCGCCTGCCCAACATTCAGGTTTTCCCATGAAAACGATCAGCGCCAAGGCCGAAACCGTCAAGCGCGACTGGTACATCGTCGACGCCAGCAACAAGACGCTCGGCCGTCTGGCCACCGAGCTTGCGCGTCGTCTGCGCGGCAAGCACAAGCCGATTTACACCCCGCATTGCGACACCGGCGATTACCTCGTCGTGGTCAACGCGGAGAAGATCGCCGTCACCGGCAAGAAGCTGGACGACAAGATCTATCACCACGTGACCGGCTACATCGGCAACATCAAGTCGATCGCGCTGAAGGATCTGCTCGCGCAGCATCCGGAGCGCGTGATCGAGATTGCCGTCAAGGGCATGCTGCCGAAGAATCCGCTCGGCCGCGCCATGTACAGCAAGCTCAAGGTCTACGCCGGCCCGAACCACCCGCACGCTGCCCAGCAGCCGCAGGTTCTGGAAATCGCGTAACGCCAATCCATTTGAAGCAGCCCGCGCCACGCGCGGACTCGTTCAACCAAAGAAGAGAACAATGGCTACTCAACAGAACTATGGTACCGGTCGCCGCAAGTCCTCAGCCGCGCGCGTGTTCCTGCGCCCCGGCAAGGGCGCCATCGTCGTCAACGGCAAGCCGCTGGATAATTTCTTCAGCCGCGAAACCGCGCGCATGATCGTGCGTCAGCCGCTCGAACTGACGAAGATGACCGAGAAGTTCGACATCCTCGTCACCGTCGAAGGCGGCGGTATCTCCGGCCAGGCCGGCGCAATCCGTCTCGGCGTCTCCCGCGCCCTCGTCGAATACGACGAAACGCTGAAGAGCCCGCTGCGCAAAGCCGGTTTCATGACCCGCGACGCGCGCGAAGTCGAGCGCAAAAAGGTCGGCCTGCACAAAGCCCGCCGCGCCACGCAGTTCTCCAAGCGCTAAGCACAACGGCTTAAAAGAGTTCGTCGTCCCGGCGAAAGCCGGGATCCATCTTGATCTGGTGTTGCTGTCATGGCAACCGGATTTCCCGCGTAGGTCAGAGCTAATTGGGAGATCGTCTAACGGTAGGACAACGGACTCTGACTCCGTTTATCTAGGTTCGAATCCTAGTCTCCCAGCCAATACCGCTTCCCAAGATGTCTCAGGAAGCCCCGCAATAACAAAAAACCCAGCGGAAGCGCTGGGTTTTTTGTTGATACACGTCCAAAGATGAATCCGAACAGCGCACGCAATGTGCGGGGTATTTTGTGGGGTAATGTAGTTAGGCGTCCCCGTTTTACCCCACAAAACGAGTTCGAGGTTTGGTAAATTCCTCCGCGACCGCATAGACATTAGGTTTCCGCACGAGGACTTTACCCCGCATGGCCGCGAAACTCACTGAAATCGCCATTCGCAACGAGGCGTGCGAGCTACCATCCAGCATCAAGTACTCGCAAGAGCAGCGGTGCTATTCCACGGGACATCCGACAATTCCCGCTTCAAACGCATCGCGGAAAACAGCGTCGGCGAGACTCAACACAGTCAGCGGCAACGGCTGCGATGTGGCGGTGGTGTTGTTGGCGTCACCGCTATAGTTCGCAATCACGCTGTAGGTGCTGGCAGTCAGACTGCTGGTGCTGCAGCTCGCGTGGCCGGAGTTTAGTGCCTGGCTGCACAAGACCGTTGCGTTGTTCTTGAATGCCACCGAACCGCTCGGATTGAATCCGGTGACCGCAGCGTCGAGCATAGTCGATTGACTTTCGACGAACGTCGTCATGCAGGGAGTCGATTGCGTGACGTTGCTGACAGCCAGTACGGTTAACGTATCGTTAGCCGTTCTGCCGGTACCGCCTTCGATGGAACTCACCGCGCCGGTCGTGTCGACCTGAGCTCCCGCGCTGATTGCAGTGACGCTGACGGAGAACTGGCAGGACGAGCCGGCAGCCGGCGACGCAGCAAGCGTTGCGCCAGTCAAACTGACCGTTGAAGGTGACCCGGGAGGACTGTTGATAGTCGGCGTGATGAATCCGCTGCCACAGGAACCCGTCACCGCCGTGGACGCGAGCTTCACGCCGCCCGGCAGCGCATCGGTGAACGCCACGCCGCTCAACGCGCTCGCGGTATTCGGATTGGTAACGGTAAAGCTCAGCGTGCTGCTGCCGTTGAGCGGAACACTCTTAGGATTGAAAGATTTGGCGATCGTCGGCGCTGCGATGACGGTCAGCGTGTCGGAAGCCGTTCCGCCGGGACCGCCCTCCGCCGAACTCACCGATCCGGTTGTATTGAGCTGAGCGCCCGCGCCGGTTCCGTTGACACTCACGGAAAACGTGCAGGAAGTGTTTGCGGCCAGCGTTGCGCCCGTCAGACTCACGGTCGACGCGACTGCCGGCGGACTGTTGATGGCCGGCGTGATGATGCCGCCGCCGCAGCTGCCTACCACTGTCGTGGACGCGAGCGTCACGCCGGTCGGCAGCGAATCGGTGAAAGCCACCGCGCTCGCACTCACGGCATTCGGATTGGTGACGGTAAAGCTCAGCGTGCTGTTGCCGTTGAGTGGAATGCTCTTGGGGCTGAAGGATTTGACGATCGTCGGCGGCGCGCTAGAACCGGCTTCCACCGCGCCGATATCGCACGGCGTGGCCAGGTTTCGACTGGGCCAGTCGGGCCGGGTGTCGCCGCGCTGATCGGTGCCGATACCCGCCAGGCACGTCACGGCATTGATCGCGGCGCTGCCCGCCAGTGGCAGCATGGTCTGCGTCGGGCCACCATTGGGCGCCAGTGCGCCGAGCATCGGGTTGCCGCCGATCAGATTGTTCGCGCCGGTAAAAGTCCCTTTGATATCGCCGATGGTGTTGCCGGCCACGATGGAGTTGTTGATGACAAGTGTGGTACCTGTTGGGGCATAAATGCCGCCGCCTGGGGTGACGCCGTAGTAAGCCGAATTGCCGCTTACCGTGCTGTTGGTCAGCGTGATCTGGGGGCGGCCCGGCTTCGCAAGGATTCCGCCGCCTTTCGCGTATATATGGTAATGATGCTCTGTGTGGATGCCGCTTACCGTCCTGTTGGTCAGCGTGAGGCGGCCCCCCAAGACATAGAATCCGCCGCCGCCATTGGAACCTTGATT
>Ga0157375_10001168_pt1 | contig 22687 bp, 19 predicted proteins | sample M35metaG_FD_115311 | JGI IMG/M metagenome (GOLD analysis project Ga0157375, IMG submission 115311) | Miscanthus rhizosphere microbial communities from Kellogg Biological Station, Michigan, USA - M3-5 metaG | ecosystem: Host-associated > Plants > Roots > Rhizosphere > Soil | place: USA: Michigan... | reverse complement strand
ATGCGCGCACGCGCAGATTCTTGTTTTCTAAAGTCCATCGAGCAATACACAACGCCGGCGCGAGCACGAGCACTGCGGCAACTGCCTCTCCCGCGAGCCACCGTAATCCCAGAACCACAACCGGCGCGCATAACGGCATCAATACCAGATCCATCGCCACCATGCAGAAGATACTGAGCGCGACCGGCAACCGGCGCAGCGCAATCTGCGGCAGAATGCCCCACGCTATCGCCCAGCCGAGGTAGAGTTCCAGCGGCATTCCTGAAAACCACGCGCTCGCATCCGTAAAGCTCCACCAGCCCGCAATCTCATTCAGCTTCTGCAACGCAAGAAGAGCAGGCAACGTCCAAAGAAAGCTCAGCAGGCACGCAGCAAACATGCGTTGCCGCCTTCCCCAGAGAAGCGCCGCGATCCCGCTAAAGATGAGAGGGAAGTAGAGTGCGCCGGCGAGAATTAACTCCGAGCGCATGTTCATGGCTGTCTCGCGGGCGTTGCGTTTGCGTCGATAAGATACTTGGCAGCTTCGCACACTGCTGCGCGTTCCCACGGCGTGAAGTACCACGCCGGATCGAGTTGCCGCTCAAAATGAATGTGCCACGTGACGAGAGTATGTGTTGCATCGGTTGGCGTCCATTCAACTTCAGACGAATCCCATCGAATCCATTGCGTAAGTTTGCTGCCATCGCTGATGGTCTCAAAGCGGACATATCCTGGCCGGCGTTCCGCCACGCGCATCACCAGGTATCCAGCCGGATCGCCCTCCGCGCCTGAGAACAAGATGGCACGTTGGTCTCCCCGCTCAAGACCCTGCCCCTGCGCCTTGAGTGGCCGCGGAAATCCGATACGCAAAAATCTCGGAAGGGTAGTATCGATGCGTGGGCTCGTCCTCAGGACTTGCTCAACGCTAGCCGCCGGCGCGTTCACAATCTTTGTAGCTACCACTGTTTGCGCGCGATTGACGGTGAACTGTGGAACTACACCCTCCAGGCACATCGGTATTAGCAGCAGAACGATGCAACTCAGAGTCTCTTTACCGCGCTCTCTTCTGCGGGCCAGATCCACCGGAACGCCGACAACTAACCCGACTGCATAGAAGATTGGCGCTGCCATCAGGATGCACAAGTACCCCTCACCGAGCAGAGGAGCAATCACGAGCAGGCCAAGCGTGATGCCTTTTACGATGCCGCCAGTCGCAGTCTTCGCTTTCGGGGTCAAGGCTAAGAGAATTGCCAATACTGCGGGAATTCCAATGAACATTGCGGCGCTGTGTCCGTAGTGTTCGTGCATAAGGTATCGGTACATCACTGAACCCGCGATGAATGCGATCACAAGGAAGACCACCCACCACTTCGCAGGCAAGAACTCTCGTCTGCTCTCAACCGGATCGAACATGACCTCCTCCTTTCCCGGTGCTCACCTTTGAGGCAGCAGTTCAGCATCGCGCAGCATGGTCAACGCCTTCGTTCGCACTGGCTTCAACACCGCAAGCTTTGCCAGCGCCAGCAGCTTCAGCGTCAGATCCAACGTGCTGTCTGCCATCCTCAGCGTCCGACGTTGACCTTCCGATTCGTCGTAGAGAAACATCACCAGCAGACCCATTTGCAGCGCCCACAGCGCAAGTGGAAGCAATTGCTGCAAGTCTTGAGGCATGCGCTCGGTTTCAATAGCGCGCTCAAAGACCGCGATGGCGCGTCGCCTGATCCGGGCTGTGTCTCTGCCAAGACACGAAAGCGGATGTCGTGGTTCGCCGGTGTAGCGAAAGACCACTCCCAATAGGTTTCGGTCGTCCCTCGCGAGATCCAGTTTCGATTTCAACGCCGTGGCGATTCGCTTCTTCAAGTCGCGCGTCCCCGCGAACGTGTGCTCGCATATCCGTTCCTGGGCCTCCTGGATCTCCTCGTAGTACGCATGGATGATGGCTTCTTTGCTCGGAAAATAGTAGTAGGCCGCGCTCTTTGCGACCTCTGCCCGTTCGGCGATCTGCTGCATGGTGGTAGCGTCAAAGCCCTTTTCGCGGAACAGCACCAGCGCGGATTCGAAGATATGCTGGCGCGTCTGCTCGCCCTTGTCGGTAGACGGATCAGATTTGACCATGGTCAAATCTTGCGCCCCATATTAGCTATTCGTCAAGCATAATTTGAACTCGTTCAAATTTTTGCTGTAACCTGTTTAGGTGTCTAACTTCGGCAGCTACGCCTTACTCCGCCCTGCAAGGAATATCAGGCCGGCGGCCAGCAGTGTCAGGTCGATGATGAGCACGAACACTCGTTCCGGAAGCCGGTCTACAACGCGCTTCCCGGCGAATGACCCAGCCACCATGATCGGCCCTAACGCCAGGCCGCTCACGATCGCGTGTGCGGGAAGCACTGCCGACCCGCGATATGCGATGAGCTTGGCGACGTGCATGACTACAGTCGAAAGCGCTTCGGTCCCGATGTATGCGCCCTTCACAAGACCATAGGCAAGAAAGAACGGCGCCATCAAGGGACCTACACTGCCCAGCAGCGCCGATAGAAAACTCGATGCCGCGCCGATCAGCGCGAACGACTTCAATGGTGGCTGGAACATAGAAAGTTTCGGAAGATGCCTCAGCACCACGATCAAGATGAGAAATGCACCCAGCACCCGCGTAAGAGCCGCCAACGGCGCATGCGCAAAGAGATATCCTCCCAAGAGCGCCATCGGCACGCCGCCCAAGGCGAACCACGCGACGACTCGCAGGTTGAGTTCGCTGTGGTTGAACCACACGCGGCTTCCATTCCCGATCAGTTGCGCGACCGTTAGGATCGGTACAGCTTCGCGAACCCCAAATACGAATACCAGCATCGGCAACAACACCGCCGCTCCGCCGAAACCGGTAACGGCAGCCAGCAGCGCCGCAACAAATGCGACGACAGCTAGAAGCGATAGCTGAAGGGCTTCAGGCATGCTGCTCTTTCGACGGTGAAACCGGAAATCAGATGCTGATGCACTTTACACATTCGTCGAGTTGCGTGAATGAAAACTCTTTCGAGTCCTGGTCCGTTATGCGCGGCCGGCAAACTCGCGAGTTTCGGTGAAGACCTTTACCTTTTCGCCCTCTTCGACGAAGAAGGGCACTCGGATCTCAAGGCCAGTCTCCAGCCGCGCGTGCTTCGTCACTGCGCCTGAGGCGGTGTTGCCGCGTGCTCCCGGCTCGGTGTAAGCCACGGCCAGCTCAACTTTTTCGGGCAATTGCAGTCCGATGGGGTTGCCATTGAATTTGTCGATCTTGATGATCACGCCTTCAGTCAGGAATTGCAGAGCGTCGCCAAGCTTCTCCGCCGTCAGGGGAATAGTGTCGAAGGTCTCCTGGTCAAGGAAATACGACGCATCGCTGTCGGAGTAGAGATAGGAAGCCTCAACGGTTTCGAGATCTGGTTCCTTGAACTTTTCCCCGGCCTTGAATGTCTTGTCGAAGACGGCCCGTGTCAGCAGATTGCGCATCTTGAAGCGCACAAGTGTCTGGCCACCGCGGGCGGTGGGAGTGGAGACTTCCACGTCGAGGCAGTAGTAAGGAGCGTTTTCAAATTCGAAATACATCTTGCGCTTAATGTCGATTGCGTCAATGAGTGCTGCCATGCGGATTCCTTTGTAAGAGCGTCGTTTTCAATATTAAATGGATGGATTGGCGCGGTTCTAAGAAGGCTCGACAACATCTTTCGATTGAAGGCTGATCACTGTTGACCAGGAAACCGCTTCAGGCGCCGACTGGAGCGCGAAGCTGATTGATCGCAGCAGTCAGATCACCGGCAAGCGCATGCTGCGTTTCGTTGCTGAGCTTGGCGCCTTCCTCAGTCAGGTAGAAGACGTCAATCGCGGTCTCGCCTTCGGTGTCGATAAGCGCAACCTCAATGTTGCACTTGTGGATGCTGAGAGTCAATGCGATCTGGCGCAAGAGGCCAGGAACATCCTGCGCAACGACCTGCAGAAGAGTCGAATGAGTCGAGGATTCGGAATCAAACTGCAGACGGGTGGCAACCTCAACCTTTACATTCGACGTGTTGCTCGCGTGACGTCGCGCAAGCATTTGTTCCACGGCGACTTTTTGCGCGACAACATCATGGACGTAATCGAGGAAGCGATCTTTCTCGCTGGGATTCAGCTCAATGGTGCGAAATACGTCGGTGAATTGAAAGCTGGCGACCACCACGCCGGCATCGATGGAGAAAGCGCCCGCCTTAACGATGTTCATACCCCAGGCAGCCAGCGCGCCAGCTACGTCGGCAAACAGCCGGCTTCGGTCGCGAGCGATTACGGTGAGATCGAAGAGCTGGCGATGGGGTCGAAGGTCGAGCTGAACGGGATTCTTGTCGAGATCGGCTGCAAGTTGAAAGTGATTACGAATGTGCTCGGGGAGGCGAGTCTGAAGATAGCGTTGGGGCAGTCCTTCCAGAAATTGTTTGAGGTCGTCGTATTGCGCAGGCGGCACCATGGAGCGAATGCGATTCAGCAGGGTTGGATCGATGGCTGCGTGGTAGCGAACCTCATCGACGCTCCTATCCATGAAGTTAGCCGTTGCCATGTAGAGCTGCCACAGATTTTCCGCTTTCCACGGAGTGAGCGCTTCAGGATTGACGGCCTTGATGTCCGCGTAGGTCATAAGTGTCAGCATCTTCAACAGCGCGGGACTACCGATCTTTTCAGAGAAGGCGCGAACATTCTCCGCGTCAAAGATATCTCTGCGTAGTGCGTTCGACATCTCGAGATGCAAACGAATGAGCTTGAGAACGGAGTCGCGCTCCTCCGTGTCGAAGTCGAGCCTGGCCATGAAGCTGTCGGCCAGCTCTACACTCTGGCCGGTATGTTCGCCGCTGCGCCGCCCCTTGCCAGTGTCGTGTAAGAGCAGCGAGAGCAGGAACAGATCGAGGCGATCGATTTCTGGCAGCAGTTGCGCCAGTCGTTGTTCGTAGTCATGCGCCGGCTGGCGCAGGCTGTGCACGTTGTCGATTGTTAGGAAGGTGTGCTCGTCGACGGTGTAGCGGTGGTAGCTGTCGCGGATCACCAGCGCATCGATCCCATGAAACTCTGGAATCAACATCTCCAGCACCCCAAGCGCGTGCATGGTGCGGAGCGCGTGCGCTGCGTGTGGTCCGAGAAGTACTTCGCGAAGCGCATTCCAGAGGTACGGGCCTTCGGGAATGTGAATGGCCAACGCGGGCAAAGCATCGGTGATGCGGTCTTCGGCAGCTTGCGAGAGGGCGTACCCGTGGGTTGCCATCAAGGAAAAGATGCGCAGGATGGCTGCGGTATCGCTGAACTGCGCGCCGGGCAGAATATCGATGCGGCCCTGGTCGAGGATGAAGTCGGTGCCGGCAATCGGCGTGCGGCGGCGGCGGAACTGGCGATAGAAACTGACGGGCGCGGGCAGATGTTCCATCAGTAGCGCAGCCAGGCGATAGATGACCCGGGCATGCCGGTAGTAGGTGCGCATCCAGTAAGCAGGGTCCGCTGTACCGCGCGTTTCAAGGCCGATAGAATTGGCGGCGGCCTCGTCCTGTGACTGCCAGTCGAGCGTGTTGTCATCGCGGCCGTGACGGAAGTGAAGAAAACATCGTGAAGCGGCCAGGAAGTCAAAGGCGGCTTCGGCGTCACCTCGAGCGCTTTGGAAAACTCCGCCACGCTGACGGGGCCATTCTTTGGTTTCCTTGAGATGGAAGAGCAGGGCAAACCAGACAGCCAGATGGTAGTCGCGCAGCCCCCCGGGACACTCCTTCAAGTTTGGTTCAAGGTGAAAGATAGTATTGCCGTACTTCGCATGGCGGGCGCGGGCAATCTCCCCTAGCTTCTGGGTAATGGTGTTCCACTCGCTTAGAACCAGGCCTGGAAAAACTGTCTGGTGGAGCTGCTGGTAGAGAGGGAACTGACCGGCAAGAAAGCGGCGGTCCAGCGTAGCCAACGTGAACTCGAGATTATCGGGATCGAATTTGCCAGCTTCCTTCACTGTTCGCGAACTCGGGCTGGCACGTAGCCCGATGTCCCACATCCCTTGAATGATCGCTCGTACGACTTCCTTGGTCTGTGCTTCGGTCTTTTCATCAGAGAAGGCGAACAGGACGTCAATATCCGAGTAGGGAAACAGATCCTTGCGGCCGTAGCCGCCCAGCGCAAGCAGCGCAACATTCTGTGCAGGCTGGCCGGCAAACGCCCGCCGCCACATTTCAATGAGAATGCGATCGACCACCGCGGATCGCCGTCGGATCGCTGCGGTGCCATCCCCGGTTCGCTCGCAGGTCTGGCGGACAAGCGCCATCTCCCGGAGATACTGATCCCGTAGATCGTCAACCGCTAAAGCGACTGGATTCATGTTTTTAGTTTTTGAAAGGCTCGCAGAAATTAAAAGATGTTTTAACAGGATAAACGATGCGACGGTCTGTCGCAGCCGGCGACCGCATAAATGAGAAGAATGGCAGCTTGAGCCGATCTTCCTTGGACAGTCGACTTGGAGGCGGGATGGTCGTCGGTGGAGATCGATGGGCATCGATCTGAAACCGCTACCGATATAAGGTCCGCTTGGGTGGAAGCGGAACTTCTCTGCGCTGGGTAACGACTGCAGTGATCCGCTAAAGTGCGAGCCGGTCCTGGTTTCCGTGCGTCGTGGAGTTCTGGGGCATCGGTACCCGATTGCCGGGAATGAATGAGTCGACGCCAACCTTTCGGCTGCTTATTTGAGAAGTTACAGACATGATGCGAAGAAAGTAGAACAAATTCGCGCGTGAGTCGACGGGGGAAAGGTCATTGGCGGCATTTAGGCGGTCGTTCATCATGTTCTGGCACCTCGGCTGAAATCTCTGCAAAGCTGATGTCGAACAGCAATTCTTATTTGACGATCACCGACAGAATTGTTGACCTGCGGGGAATATTTGGCTTATGCCTTGCGGATGCAAAGCCTTGCTTTTAACCAACGCTTGTGACGCTTGTGATATTTCAGACAATACGGGTGATCCGATTGCGGATCAATCCCTTGTAGGTAACCACCTGGACGGGAAATGGGAAGTTACCGAGAAATGCGAGCTATTTTGGCGGAGGATGGACAAGGCCAGGTGCGAGGGATCGCACCTGCTCAAAACGCCGTGTAGTTGATTAGAGCGCGGTTTCGCCGCGTTCGTCGTTGCGGATGCGAATGGCTTCTTCGACACGACTCACGAAAATCTTGCCGTCTCCAATGCGACCGGTACGTGCCGCCGAGCCGATAGCATTCACCGCCTTTTCTTTCATCTCGTCGAGAACAACCATCTCAATTTTGACCTTCGGAAGAAGATCGACCGTGTATTCGCGGCCGCGGTAGAACTCGGTGTGCCCTTTTTGCCGGCCATGGCCTCGGGCCTCCAATATAGTCATTCCTTCTATGCCAACTTCAAGCAGCGCGTCTTTCACCGCGTCGAGTTTGGAAGGCTGAATAATCGCTTCGATCTTGAGCATGCTTGATTGCCTCGGTTGGTAGCCTATCAGGCCGGAGCTTACAGTTGACTATATCCGACCCTATCTTTTCATCAGGAATTCAGGTCGTAACCTTCTTCACCATGTTGCGAGAGGTCCAGGCCGGTGCTCTCGTCCTCGGCCGAAACACGAAGTCCAATTGTTTTGTCCACTAGGAAGAGCAGCACGAGTGTGCCCGCAGCGGAAAGCGCCCATGCGATTGCCACGCCCGCAACCTGGTTGAGGATCTGGCCCCAATGTCCGTCCACCGCTCCGGTAGCTGCACCGGGGCCAAATGCTGGGTTGATCAGCCTGGTTGCAAAAAATCCAGTGAGCAGTGCGCCCAAGGTTCCGCCGGCTCCGTGAACGCCAAAGGCATCGAGCGAGTCATCATAGCCGAACCAGCTTTTGACTTTAAAGACCATGAAAGAGCAAAAAAACCCGGCCGCAAGTCCGATCAAAAGAGCCGGAAACGGCTGCACAAAGCCGGATGCAGGGGTGATTGCCACCAGGCCCGCGACTGCACCCGAAATTGCGCCGAGCGCTGTCGGTTTGCCATTGTGAATCCATTCCGCAATTGTCCAGCCCAGGGCGGCAGTGGCGGCAGCGAAGTGCGTATTGACGAAGGCGCTCGTTGCCAGCGGGCCCGAGCCCAGAGCGCTACCGGCATTGAATCCGAACCAGCCCACCCACAGCAGACAGGCGCCGATAAAACTGAGCACCATGGAGTGCGGCGGCATATTGGTTTGGGGATAGCCGATGCGTTTTCCCAAATAGATCGCCGTCACAAGCGCAGAGATCCCGGAGGTGACGTGAACGACCGTGCCGCCCGCAAAATCGAGCGAGGGAATCCGGCCCCCGTTGGCGTTTAATAAACCACCGACTCCCCACACCATGTGCGCCATTGGGCTATAGACAATCAATGACCAGAGGGAGAGAAAGACTGCCATAGCACTGAACTTCATGCGTTCAGCAAATGCTCCGGTGATCAAAGCTGGAGTGATGATGGCAAACATAAGCTGATAGACCATGTAGGTCTGCTCGGGAATTGTTGCCGCATAATCGGTATTCGGAGCGAGGCTCACGCCACGCAGAAAGACGTGTTCAAAGCCGCCGATAAAGCTTGTTCCATGTGCGAAGGCCAGCGAATATCCCACGATGGCCCAGAGGATCGTAACCAGGCCCATCATGGCAAAACTCTGCATCATGGTGCCGAGAATGTTTTTGCGCCGGACCAGCCCGCCATAGAACAGGGCAAGTCCGGGTCCCGTCATCAACAGCACCAGGGCTGCCGAAACCAGCATCCACGCATTGTCGGCATTCATCTGCGCTGAATGAATAGCGTCTTGAAGGGACTTCACGTCGGCCTGCGTAACAGCCGTCTGTGCAGGAGGCGAAGTTTGCGCAGACAGGAGTGAGGAGGGCAAAAGGAGAAGAGACAACAAGGAGAATCGGAAACGAACACCGAACATGACCTGCTCCGGAAGTGGATTAGCTGTGATGTGCGAGGGCTATCGGTTCAGGCGCACCTGCACCCATGCCATCGTTCCTTCGCACAATTGTCGGAACTTTGCAGAATAACGCATCGAGGACTTAGAGACATAACAGCCTCGCAAGCGCAACGGCTGCTCGCGGGCACCTCTGCCGGTGGGCTTGAGATTTCGCAACAGTGTCCGGGCCCCTGGGACCAGTAAAGAGGTAAAATGACCTTATGGGGACTGTCCAGGAACGCGATCGCTATCTCTTCGGCGCACTCGAGAGCAGCGCAAAGAATCGCGCCAAGATACATGAAGTGAATTACGGGTTCGAGCAGCCCGAGGGCGTTTTTCTCACCACCCTGGATTTTGCGGTGAACTGGGTTCGCAAAAGCTCGGTGTGGCCAGTCACCTTTGGGCTCGCATGCTGCGCCATCGAGATGATGTCCATGGGCGCCTCCCGTTTCGATATCGCCCGGTTCGGTGCAGAGGTTTTTCGCCCCTCGCCAAGGCAGTCGGACCTGATGATCATTGCTGGCCGGGTAGCCCAGAAGATGGCTCCCGTGATTCGACGGCTATACGACCAAATGCCCGAGCCAAAGTGGGTAATCTCGATGGGTGCATGTGCCACGTCGGGCGGTGTCTTCAACAATTACGCCATTGTCCAGGGTGTAAATCAGGTTATTCCGGTCGATGTCTATGTTCCTGGCTGCCCTCCACGTCCCGAGCAGCTCTTGTATGCCATTACTCTGCTTCAGGAGAAGATTCAACGCGAGCCTCGCAGCCTCTTGAAGACCCTAAATGCGGAATAGCCCGCCCTCTACTCGCTGCCCTCTACTTCGGTCGAATCTGAATCAGTTGCCATTTCGCGTGCCCACGCAAATCGAACTTCGCAAATTTCGACCGTTCAGGTCCGGAAAATGATGGCCATTCCAACCTGCATTCCGGGGTATACCACTTGGTAAACCCTTTCAGAAAGTAAGCTCTGGCTCGGTCCTCGTATGTTACGTTTATTGTGGTGTGTCCTAGTATCTCTGGATTGTGATTTGCAGGGAGCCGAATCGTTTTCAACTGGAAAATGGCCCGCGTAAGAGGTGCCATTTCCAAACCAGTTTTTAGTTTTGCATTGTGGAGGAGAAACGCATGTTCTCTCGATTTTCAAAAATCACCCGCCTGGCGTTGACCGTGGCATGTGCGAGCGTGATGCCGATAGCCATAGCAGCTCAGGATTCAGCACAGTCACCGGCGGCTCCTGCCCCCGCCCCAGCCCCCAAGGCATCTTCCGCCCCCGCGCCTTCGAAATGGGATCTGTTTGCAGGATTCAGCTACCTGGCGCCTAAAGGGAAGCTCATTGATAACGGCGTCATGCAGGACAATGCCAAATCGATTACCTGCTGCGCCGATGTGAGTCTTGCACGCTATTTCACTAACTATGTTGGTGTGCAGATTGAAGGTGATTTTCACAAGAACGGCGGGAATTACAGCGCAGTCGTGCACAACCAGTTTGCTGGTGGTTCGGGCGGTTTGATCTTCCGCCTGCCGACGCAAGACATCACACCGTTCGTGCATGCCCTGATCGGTGGCGAGAGCGTCAGTAGCACCTACTTTCCCAGCAATAAATGGGGAATGGTTTTGACGGCCGGCGGCGGTCTGGATTATCAGACGCCATGGCTCGACCATCACCTGGCAATTCGGGTCTTCCAGGCGGACTATCAATATACCCACGAAAACCTGTTCCCGGTAACCCGCCTCAACCTCAACATGGCGCGCCTGAGCACCGGCGTTGTGGTCAGCTTCGGGACAATGGCTCCGCCTGCGACTATCACGGTTGCTTGCGCCGCCCAGCCGACCTCAGTATTTCAGGGCGAGCCGGTAACCGTTACGGCGACGGTAGGAAATGCGCTTCCCAAAGAGCACGTGATCTACAGCTGGTCCGGACAGGGAGTAACCGGAACCGACACAACGGCTAAGGTAGATACTTCAAACCTTGCGCCCGGGAGCTATACGGTTAACTGCGGAGTGAAGGAAGGCAAGCCCGGCAAAGAAGGTCTCAAGCCTTGGCAGAGTGGCTCGGGCACCGCAACTTTCACGGTGAAGGAATTCGAGCCGCCGACACTGAGCTGCTCCGCGAACCCGACCGATCTCAAGCCGGGTGATTCCGCGACCATTACCGCTCAGGGTGTAAGCCCGCAGAACCGTCCGCTCACCTACACCTATCAGGCTTCAGGTGGAACCATCAGCGGCAGCGGAACGACGGCGACCTACTCTTCGACTGGCGCTTCTACCGGACCGGTGCAGATCACCTGCAGCGTTGCGGATGACAAGAACCACACGGCAACGGCGAATACCAGTGTCAACATCCAGCCGCCGCCGCCACCGCCAGGACCGTCGCCAGAGCAGGTACGCCTCGAAGCTCGCCTTGCACTGCACAGCGTGTTCTTCCCGACCGCGCAACCTCGCGAGAAGCACCCCGAGGGTGGCCTGGTTGAAAGCCAGCAGACAATCCTGACCACGCTTGCGACGGACTTCAAGAGCTACCTGCAGTTCAAGCCAGATGCGCATCTGACGCTGACCGGTCATGCCGATCCGCGCGGATCAGACAAGTACAACCAGGCGCTCTCAGAACGCCGCGTCAACCGTGCAAAAGACTTCCTGGTGTCGCAGGGTGTCCCAGCCACCGCGATCGACGTTCAGGCCCTCGGCGAGACGCAGCAACTCAGCAAGGATGAAGTAACCGATCTGGTTAACAAGAATCCTGACCTGAGCGATGCGGACAAGAAGCGGGTTCTGAAGAAGATCGGCGTAATCTACCTGGCGCAGAACCGCCGCGTCGACATCACCCTGACCAATACAGGTCAGCAGTCGGTGCAGCTGTATCCCTTCAACGCCGCCGATTCGGCGACCCTTCTTGATCAGAAGGCACCCGTACACGGCAAGAAGAAGGCAGCTCCTAAGAACAAGTAGTAGTGCAATCGGGACGGATCGCAAAATCCGTCCCAGCAAGCCGATTGAAAAAGGGTTAGCCAGATACCTGGCTAACCCTTTTGTTTTGATGATAGTTTGCGCCTCGAGCTTTGAGCCCGGATCAACTTGATCAAAAGCGTATCCGTCGTGGCGACTTTTAGATTGCGCCGATTGGTTATCATCAAACTATGCAGCAGGCTGCCGCGACAGACAAATCACAACTTACCGGATTTCGCACCTACGATCCGCGCCTTGATTCGATTGCATCCAAGGTTGCCGCAGGTGAGCGCCTCGATGCCGCGGACGGCCTGGCACTCTACGGCTCAAACGACGTGCTTGCTGTCGGCTGGCTAGCCAACTACGTGCGCGAGCGGATGCATGGCGATGTTACCTACTTCAACGTGAATCGCCACATCAACCCGACCAACGTTTGCGTGGCGGCCTGCAAACTTTGCGCATTCGGACGAAAAAAAGGTGATCCGGCTGGCTACACCATGGCACTTGAAGAGGCCTGGCAGACCGCGGCATCTGGATACAGCGAGGCAGTCACCGAGTTTCATATAGTCGGCGGGCTTCATCCAGATTTGCCCCTCGAATATTTTCTCGATCTGATCCGGGGACTCAAACAGCGATTCCCCAAAGTGCATATCAAGGCTTTCACCATGGTGGAGGTCTCCTACCTTGCGAGGCGCGCAAAGCTGTCGATCGACGAAACGCTGGTTAAGTTGCGCGAGGCCGGCGTGGACTCCATGCCCGGCGGCGGTGCGGAGATATTCGCTACCCGTGTGCGCTCCATCATCTGCGATCACAAGATCGACGGTGATGAATGGCTCGAAACGGCACGCCTGGTACACAAGCACGGCTTCAAATCAAATGCGACAATGCTCTACGGTCATATCGAAAACGATGAAGATCGTGTCGATCATTTGCTGAAATTGCGCGCGCTTCAGGATGAAACCGGCGGATTTCAGACATTTATTCCGCTCGCATTTCATCCTGAAAACACGCCTCTCGACCATCTTCCCGTGACCACAGGGCTTACCGACATTCGGCAGATCGCGGTGAGCCGCTTGCTGCTCGATAACTTTCCGCACATCAAGGCGTACTGGCAGATGATGACGCCCAAGATTGCGCAGATTGCGTTGCGCTTCGGTGCCGACGATCTTGATGGCACGGTGATTGAGGAGAAGATCTACCACGACGCAGGTGCCACTACGCCGCAGGGCATGACGCGTAAAGAACTTTGCCGCCTCATCACGGAAGCTGGCCGCGTTCCCGTTGAACGCGACACGCTCTATCATGCAGTGACGCGTCATGAAGACACCTTCACCGTCGCCGTATAGAGTGCAATCCCTGAGAAAGAACGGGTGCTCCGATGGCTGATTTCACTGGATATGGTTTGCTGGGACTTTGCATTGGATTCTTCTGGGGGATTGGATGTTCTCTTGCGATCCTCTATTCCATCTATCTCGGTGGATATCGCAAAGGCGTCGAAGATTCGCTGGCCGAGGTGAAGTCCCGGCGTTTCGATGACGCGATGAAGAAAATTCAAAGTCGGCGCCAAAAGCAAGCGCCAACCGTATAAAACCGGGTTGCGACCGAACTCTAGTACATCCAACTGCAATCGTTGAAGAAATCACTCGTTGCTGAACGCTTCCAGGTATTGCCGGATTTCTCGACTTCGAAAATCCCGCCGCTTCCACACTGCTTACCGCACATCTTGATAACTGACACCAGCGCGTGCGTATGGGTGTGATCGAATCCCGGAACGCCAAGAAATCTTACGTGCCGAAGCGACCGATAAGCCTGGCAGTCCGCAGTGTTGTTGCCGTGGCTCGCAATGCAATCCTGCGCCGACGCGATTTCAGAACGCGAGAGCAGCAAGTACGAGCCAGATACAGTGAATTTCTTCCCCCAGCGATGGCTTTGCCGATTAGCGGCCACGAAAGCATCGGCCATCTCGTGCTCCAGGTCAGTCGAGGGTTTCAGACAGCTTCCGTTCACATGGGGTATGTCGGTCTGCGATTCTTCTGCGAAGGCCAGCGGCTCTTGCGGTTTCTGATAAAGAGCGGAATAAACCTCATACGCATCTGCAGAAACCTCTCCGCCTCCAGCTTGGTTTAGGGGACTCGTAAGTGACAAATCCTTCGGCGCGGCAACCTCCCGCTTTGCCGAGTGCGGCCGCACGAAGCGCCAGCAGAATATCCCCACGACCACAATGACCAAAATCAATGACAGCCATCTGTTCGACGAGATGCGCATCGACGACTCCAAAATGAACGCGGCCTATTGACGCAGCACCACCCCGTCCTTCATTACAAAGCTCACATGCTCGCAGGAGGAAATGTCTTCAAGCGGGTTACCCGGGACCGCGATAATGTCGGCGAAGTAGCCGGGTTTCAACTCTCCGATCTGCCCCTGCCAGCCCAGAAGTTTCGCGCCGTTAATCAAATCTGCCTGCAGCGCGGCCAGGGGCTTCATGCCGTACTGCACCATAAGAGTAAGTTCGCGCGCCTGGGTGCCGTGAGGGAAAGGGCCAACATCAGAGCCCACCGCAAAGGGAACGCCGGCAGCTACCTGCTTCTTGAATTCGCTGATTTTATAATCGAGCATTGCCGCCTGAGTGGCCGCCTGGTCCTGCGATTCGCGATGATGCGCGAAGTAATCAAAGATGGTGAATGTCGGAACCGCAAAGATGCCTTTTTCTTTCATCAGGCGAATGGTTGCATCGCTGAGTTGCGTAGCATGGTCGATGGATGCCACTCCGGCCTGGGCTGCATAGAGAGTGCCGGGCTCCCCCATTGCATGAACAGCGATCACAGCGCCTAGACGACGCGCTTCTTCGACCGCAGCGGTCAACTGAGCAGCTGTGTATTGATAAGGGGTGTGCAGAACGCCATCGATCATGCGGTCGGCGCCGGTCTCGTAGATCTTTGCGAAATCAGATCCTTCCTTATGCTGCTCGCGCATTACCTCAACGATCTGCTCGGCAGAATTGGCGTAGTCGGCATTGGAGAGCACGTGCTGAGCGGGATTGTAGCGATTGGCATCTTCGTGGCCGCCCAGCAGGTCGATAGCATTGCCGCTGATGCGCAATCGCGGGCCGGGAATGATGCCCTGATTTATCGCGTTCCTTATCGCTGTGTCGGCTGATCCGGCGCCTTCTGTGCCCATGTCGCGCTCGGCTGTGAAGCCGGCCATCACGTCGTCTTTGGCGGCCTTCTCAGCGAGGATCGTGCGCCATGGAACGGACTCGATGACGGTCTGCAGGTCCTCCGCTCCGGGATGTAGAAAGAGATGGATGTGAGCGTCGATCAATCCGGGCATCAACGTCATGTTGCCGAGATCGATGATTTTTGCATTTGCCGGATGCTGGACGCTGGTTCCGACAGCGCGAATGTGATTGCCCTCGACGAGAACCTCACCGGGTTGCAAAACGGTTCCTGTATCAACCTGAAGCAGACGTGCCGCGTGCAGCACAACGGTAGACGACGCAGCTGCGGACTGCTGCGCAGACGCCGTAGACATGAATGAGAGGGCCACGCAGGCCATGACTGTGAAAATGAAGACTTCAAAGCGCCGAATCGAAGTGAACTTGAACATGGCTACGAATATGCCGCATCGAGGCGGCCTTGTCGATGAAACTTTTCGCCAGTCTAGAAGCGACGGGTTCAAAGCAGGAAACGTCAGTCTTGACTCGGTGCAGCTCTGAAATTTCTAGTTGTCTCTTCGAAGGCTACGCGAAAGGCAGCGCCACGATCTCAGTTCTTATGTTTAACAGATTCAACCCGGCCGGAATAGCCGTCAAGGGCTCCGCGGTTTTCAAAGAGCGGATTTGCCGTGGTGTCCGGAGCATTCCTGCCGGACACCGCGCGAAGGTATCGTTAATAAGCAGAGATCCCGGTGATGTGCTGGCCTAGGATCAAAGCGTGGATGTCGTGGGTGCCCTCATAGGTTTTTACAGATTCCAGGTTCATCATGTGGCGCATGATCGGGTAATCCTCTGTAATTCCGTTTGCTCCCAGAATGTCGCGTGAAATGCGGGCGCATTCGAGGGCCATCCAAACATTGTTTCGCTTTGCCATGGAGATGTGCTGATGGCCGACGGTGCCCTTGTCTTTGAGACGGCCTACCTGAAGAGAAAGCAACTGCGCCTTTGATATCTCACTGATCATCCAAACCAGCTTGTCCTGAATGATCTGGTGGCTGGCGATGGGCTGATTGTGGAACTGCTTCCTAGTCTTTGCATATTGCAGCGCGGTGTCGTAACAGGACATGGCCGCGCCGATGGCTCCCCAACTAATGCCATAGCGGGCCTGGTTCAGACACATCAACGGGCTTTTGAGCCCGCCAGTGCCAGGCAATAGATTCGTGATCGGAACGTGTACATCTTGAAGTGAAAGGCCGCTGGTAATAGAGGCGCGGAGGCTCCACTTTCCGTGGACTTCAAAGGCGCGGAAGCCGGGCCGGTCGGTCTCCACCAGAAATCCGCGGACGCGATGATCTTCGTCCTCAACCTTTGCCCAGACAATAGCCACATCGGCGATATTCCCTGAGGTGATCCACATCTTTTCGCCGTTGAGAATGTATTCGTCACCGGACTTGCGGGCGGTCGTAGTCATCCCTCCGGGATTTGATCCGAAGCCGGGTTCCGTGAGGCCAAAGCAGCCGAGTTTCTCTCCGGAAGCCATGGCGGGTAGCCAGGTATTCTTCTGCTCGTCTGAGCCGAAGGTGTAAATGGGATACATGCACAGCGCCGACTGCACGCTGACGAAGCTGCGAAAACCGGAGTCGCCCCGCTCGAGCTCCTGCATCACCAGGCCGTATTCCACGTTGGACATGCCGGCGCAACCGTAACCCTCGAGATTTGCGCCGAAGAAACCGAGTTCGCCCATGGTGGGGACGAGTTCGCGCGGGAAACGCTCGGTCCGGAAGCACTCCTCAATGATCGGGATCAGATTGTCTTCGACAAAATCGCGTGCGGTTCGGCGAACCAGAAGTTCGTCCTCGCTGAAGCTGGAATCCAGATGAAGAAAATCAACGCCCTGAAACTTGAAACCCATGATTGCACCTTGCCATTCTGTGTCGCCCAAACCTGCAAGGCTAACAGACGCGGCCTTGAAGCTTCCACCGCCTCTTCCGAGGGGTTGGTTTCCGCTTTGAGGTCACGGACAAAATTACCGTTTCTCTCAGCTACTTCGTAGACGCCAGGCGACAGGTATGCTTTTGCTCGCTGGCTCCTGAGACCACTGGCGACGCGTCCAACTTACTGATTGCACCAATCTCTGCACCATTGAGCGCACGCCGGTAAACGAGTACCTCGCCCACATCACCGTTAAAGAAGAGGCCGTCGTCGCGTTGCGCCCCGATCAGGATTGGTCCCTGGCTGGAACCCCACGGCCCGAGATCATGAACCGTCTGGACTTCCTGCCCATTGACATACAGATGCAGCTCCCCCAGCGTCTGGTCAAAGACCGCTGCAGTGTGCGTCCACGTGTCGACGGGCAGTACGGCCCCGTCCACCCAGTAGTCGGTCCAGCGAGTCCCAAAGATCGTGGCGCCCCACTGTGCCGCGGGGTTCGGACCGAAGCCAAGTCGCCATTGCGAACCCCATCGCGGTCCCACCTGCGATACCCAGGCTGAGTACGCGGCCGGTTTATGCGGTCGCACCCATGCCGTCACTGAGATTGATCCGGCGTTGTCATATTCGGGGTTCTTCGGGAACTCAATAAATGTGCCATCCCCGCTGAAGCGGTAGGCCATCTTCTCGCGTCCCATGCGATCTGGAGCAAGCACCGCTCCATGAACCGTTGCAGTCGCTTCTGGGTGACACTCATCCACCGCCGAACCATGGAGGGGCAAATAGGCCACCAGCCCTGCGTTCAAGTCCACGTGCGACCCGTAGTTGTTGACGACTCCTTCGGGACCGGCGAAGCCGTGCAAATCCCGCAGCCGGGCTGCATCAGCGCCGCGGCCGTGCGCCTCGAGCGAGGCGACCAGGTTCTGTTGCTCGACGGTGTCGAAGCGGAAGTCCTGGTTGTATTCGGCCTGAAGCCGCTGCCATGCGGTGCCGAGTTCAGCTTGCTCACGCGATGCGAGTGCGTCCTGCAGCGGCAACGCGACTGAGTAGCGCGGAAGCACATCATCGGCATAAGTCGAGCCAAATCGTCGCGCCCACGCATGACGGCGTCGCTGCGCTTCGCTCAAGTAACGTGCGGGGCCGTAAGTGACGTGAGCATCGGGCTCGGCAAGCAGTTCAAGTCCACGATAGTACGCGCGCAATCCCACAGTGCCGTGCGTTTCGCCAGGAAAAATTTCGTAATGATATTCCAGGTTGGCGTTCATGCTCATCTCAAAGGTCTTCGCGAATCGCATGGTGCCTACAGCGATATCAGCTTCCTCGTCGCCGCCAGCACCCAGAAATACAAAACGCGGCGGCACGGTAGGCTTGGCAATGGCGCGTCCAAGCAGAGCAACAAATCGATCATCGAGACCGAAGCTCGGACTAAGCGCAATATTCGCCTGAAATATCTCTGGGCGACGGATGAACGCATACAGCGAGAACATGCCTCCGTTCGAGTGGCCCGCGAGTATGTGGTACTTGCCTATCGGATACTCCGTCGCAAGTTGTGGGATCAACTCGTCTCCGATGAACGACAGAAAACGATCCGCTGGACCCGAAGCAAATTCTCCGCCCTCAAAGCTTGGAGTGAAGTCCCGGCCCCGATCCGTGTTCACGATACCCGCCACCACCATAGGGGGAAGGCGGCCGTTCGAAACGAGATGATCGACGATGACGGCGACCTTCGTGAACGTCCATTCGCCGTCCAGAACGACAAGCAGCGGCATGTTGGGTTTTGCCTGGTGTGGGACAGAAACAAGTATGTCGCGCTTTTCGCCCAGGACTTTCGATTGCACAACTTCATGCTTGCCCACAGTGAGGTTGAAATCCTGCGCATATGCTGGACGTAAGGCAATCGCAAGAAACACTGTGGCGAAGGCTGCCCGCCACCCACGCATAGAATCCATTTGCATCTCCGGAGTGAAACGATTGACCGGAAAGTATAGAACGCTGGCGCGCCCGGCGGCAGTGAGGTCGTCTGTTGATGCAATCTGAAGACTGCGTGGTCTAGGCGGCAGCTTTGAGCCGCGCCTCAAGCAGGAACATCACTTCCAATTCCTCTTGCCGAAGGGCATGAGGGCTGTTCGAGGTCTTCTTGCCTGCAGATTCGAGAGTCTTCAACAATTCGCCGGCGTTGTAGCACTCCAGCACCGCGGGGTGAACGTAGCACTTGCGGCATACGGCTGGCGTGTTCCCGAGCTTTTCAGCCACGCTCATGATTGCCTGCACGATGTTTCTCTTGGCCTCGGTCTCCGATTGAAAGGCTTCGAATTCGCGCAATGCGAGGCAGGCAAGCACCGTCCCCGCCCAGGTCCGAAAATCCTTGGCGGTGAATTGCTGTTCGGTTATGGAGCGCAGGTAATCATTCACATCGGAAGAGTCTACGGCACGGAGAGATTCATCGTCATCGATGTACTGGAACAACTCGTATCCGGGGAGATCGAGACAGCGCTTCACGATTCGTGCCAGGCGTCGATCGTTCAAGTCAATATTATGATTCTTTCCGCTTTTTCCTTTGAACTTGAATCGCACCGTCGAGCCTTCAACATCGACGTGTTTGTTGCGCATGGTGGTTAGCCCGTAGGAGTGATTTTCCTTGGCGTACTCCTCGTTGCCTACGCGGATGAAGGTGGTCTCCAGGAGCCGGACGATCGTGGCAAGCACTTTGTCGCGAGGCAGGCCAGGCAGCGCCAGGTCCTTTTCAACGCGCGCCCTAATCGTGGGCAGCGTCTCTCCGAAAAGCTTCATGCGTTCGTATTTGTTTTCATCGCGCACTTCACGCCAGCGCGGATGATAGCGGCTTTGCTTGCGGCCGCGGGCATCGCGTCCGGTGGCCTGCAGGTGTCCGTTCGCGCGGGGGCAAATCCAGACGTCGGTCCATGCGGGAGGGATAACGAGGGACTTGATACGGGCAATCTCGTCTTTATCACGAATCGGTTTTCCGTCAGCATCGAAATACTGAAAGCTCTTGCCCCGCCGTTTCCGGGTGAAGCCGGGCTTTGCGTCACTAACGTAGCGAAGGCCGGCTAACCGGGACGCCTCAACTGGATCAAGAACGATTTCCGTGGTAGACGACATGGCCCCTGCATTCGACCGCGCAATGGCGGTCAAACTCTGAAAAGCTTGGATGCAGGAAGCTGAATCTGCGGCCAGCGCGTGGTTCAGCCATTCACCTTAAACCCGAAGTACGCTGGAGGTTACTGGTCGTCCTGATCGTCGCCATACGTAGGGAAAGGCTCCGGCGCGGTGCTGGTGGGCATGGCTGCCAGGGCGTTCAAGTCGGCGAGGACCTGCTTCCACTGATCCGGATTCTTCTTGGTTGTAATGGGAAGATCGAGGTCAGAGTAGTACCTCTGAATGTCTTCTTTGATCCCCGGAGGAATCGGCTGTTGAGGATTCCGCACAAGCTGGTGGAGAAGGCTGGCGTAGGTGGAATCCGTGAGAGGGTATCCACCGGGCTGTACTACGCGGCCGGTGTCGAGGTCGCGATTCTTAAGGGGACGGGTGCGATCAAAGGCCTGAAGCCAAGCATCACTGGAGCGCGTAAGGCCTCCAAGCCGCGGGGCAGGACCTTTGTAGCGTGCTCTCGCCGGCGTGAAGCGAACGAGAATGCGCCGCATCGTGGTGGTCGAAACCGCTACGCTGTGAGCGTAATCCGCCTCGGTCTGCTCCGTCGGACCTTTGACCGCGACCATCGTGAGCGGACCGACTTTAGGCAGGATGGCGAGTAATCCGGCGAGTAGATAGGTTCCGATTCCAGCTCTGTGGCGGTACTTCTGCCAGTTGTTTTCAATCGCAACCTCAGCAGCTTCTTTCTGAAGCTCGATCACTTCAGGAGTTGTCGGGTCGGGAGGTTCGTGGCCACGATGCAGCAGAGTGACCGCGTACGCAATGCGTGGAATGAATGTCCGTGTGGCGAACCGGTATTCGCGTCCATTGATTCGCCGGCGTCCTGAAAAGTTCTCAGTGATGCCGTATGTCTGGTAGAAGGCGAGCGCAAGTTGACGCACGGGAACGGCGAGGCCGATATGGCGCAGGAACCTGAGCGGCGCGACCCGATGATGAGCAATCTCGTTGATGTCGAAAGCGAACTCAGTTTGAACATGCTCATGTTTTCCTTCGGCGTAGCTGACTGACGACCCATACCTGGCCCGTAATTTGGGGAACTCGATAGGGACGGCAAGGTTAGTGGCTTCAGCATGGCCGACGGAATCGCCGATGTAGTGAGAGAGCGCACCGACCGCAAAGGCCAGCTCGTTGGCGTTTTGAGCATTACGGAAGAGGTTGACAACAAAATCGCCTGAGCGCACGTAGTGGGTAAGGTTCGAGAAAGCCGCATCACCGAAGGGGTAGTAGCCGATGTCCTGGATCACACACCCGCCATATGCATAAGCGCGGGCCTGATCGAGTTGAGCGGGAGTGAGGTTGGGATAGCGGCTGAGAAGCAGGGGCACGATGGAGTCTTTCCACGTGAGATCAATGAGCTGCTCGTGGGTGAGGAGGGAGTACGCAAAGGCGGTGCGGGGCGATTGCGTGATAAATACAAGCGCCAGCAATATGCATAAACCCTTCAGCTTTCGATTCATGCTTCTCCCCGGGGATGACTCGCTCGCAATGAAAGCGAGAGACAGGACGCTAAGCTATTGGCTCAGTGCCTTATCGAGGCTCGGCGCCTTGCGTCATTGTATCGATCATGACGAAGGCAGCAGAAACAAGAGAGGCATTGATCGGCCGTTTGAATGGTGAATGATAAACCTACTCAATGAACTCGCGCACAAATGGGTCCTGGCTGGAGACGAGCTCCTGGAGCGACCCATCGAAGATCAGATGCCCCTCGGCAAGCATGAGGAACGTAGTCTTCAAGTCGGTTTGTCCCTCAGGCAACGGCACCATGCGATCTTCCGCGGGCTCAAAGCGATGGCTGCACATGGTGAAGGCATCCTGCAGTCGATGTGTAACAAGGACAGAGGGGGTGTGATAAGCGTCGCGCTGCTTGACAATCAGCTCGATGATCGTAGTTGACGTCACCGGATCGAGCCCGCCCGTCGGCGAATCGTAGAGAAGCAGATCAGGATTGTGGATGAGTGCGCGGGCGATAGCGACGCGGCGCTTCATGCCGCCTGAAAGACTTCCGGGATAAAGGCTGAACGTCTGTTCAAGCCCCACGAATCGGAGTTCTTCGCGAACGCGGACATCGATCTCCTCGTCGGAGACTTCTTCCTGGATCAATTGGTAGCCGACGTTGTCCCGAACGGTAAGCGAATCGAACAGCGCGCCTTCCTGAAATACCATGCCAGTGCGCGTGCGCAAGGCGAAGAGCTTGCGCTCGGGGATGTGCGAGATCTCTTCACCGAAGAGGTAGATGGACCCGGAGTCGGGACGCAGCAGCCCATTGGCCAGCTTGAGCAGGACGCTCTTGCCGACGCCGGCGGGTCCGAGGAGAATGCGCGTTTCATCCTGTGCAACGGAAAAGCTTACGTCGTCAAGAATCGGATTATCGAAGGCGAGCGAGACGTTGCGAAATTCCAGCACCGGGCCGGGCTTGGATGAGGAGCTTTCGACGATGGCGGGGACGAGATTTGTCATCAGCCAAAGATGGTCAGCATTATCTGGGTTAGGAGGAAATCCACGAAGATGATGAGCACTGAGGAGACCACAACGGCCTTGATGGTGGAGCGGCCCACGCCCT
>Ga0157375_10001167_pt1 | contig 22696 bp, 34 predicted proteins | sample M35metaG_FD_115311 | JGI IMG/M metagenome (GOLD analysis project Ga0157375, IMG submission 115311) | Miscanthus rhizosphere microbial communities from Kellogg Biological Station, Michigan, USA - M3-5 metaG | ecosystem: Host-associated > Plants > Roots > Rhizosphere > Soil | place: USA: Michigan... | reverse complement strand
TATCCTTCATTAAAATACATCTTTTAACTTAGGTGTTTATTATGATTTCAATTATTTGTTTTTCGATCCAAATTGTTCTTATTGGATTCGTTATCAAAAATGTAATAGAAATTTTTTGTGGAGATAATAATATTTATTAATAATTTTATTCTCCAGTATGGAACATAAGCTTTTTCACTAAATCCATTAATGGATTCTTAGGAAATATAGCCGAACCTGCGCCTGTTAATGCCGCTCCCCCAATAGCATTCCGATAAGGTTTAAATTTCATATATCTTCGATATTCATTTTGCCCTTGTCTCAATAAATCTGAAATATCATTATGTCCTTGGGCTTGAAGATTTTCATGAATAGCATCTAATAATCTATTTCTTGATGCTAATCCTGCTTCTCCTTTAATATTTGTTTCAGGAGAAAACAATGATCTCATCTTGCCCATCCTCTTTGCTGAAATTTTTCCTAAATTAGATTGCAAGTTAAATAATGAATTATAATCGCCGGTCTTCGAAGCCCCCAATAAACTTCTCTCAGGTAACGTATCAGGAAGAAATTGACGAGCATCTTTAATTAATTCTGGATCAACATTAAGCGTGCCTATATTTCTTCCTTCTGCTAATTGACGAGCTTCATTTAGAGTACGTGTAGCTCCATGTTTTGTTAAGTGAGGAACAACATTCCTCAGTGCATTTCCTGCCAATATCATTTCAGGAGTATATTCAACACCTTTTTGAATAAGATAATCTGCCCATGTTGGTTCGCCTTTTTGTCCTAGCATTTGAGAAAAATTTTTCTCTTCTTGATATGGTATTTGGTCAGCCATAGAAAAGTTATATTGGGGCGTGTTAACTCCATATTTTTCTAATGGGAATGCCTTATCAATTGACCCCCCAAATTGCTGTCCTTGTTGTTCAATATTTTTAGCTAAATCATGGGGCATGTTTAAAAATGTATGGCCAATATTTGCTAATCCAGCACCAATATTTCTTGGTAATTTTTGTAAAAAACTTTGTTCTGGTTCTTGTTCATAATTTTCAAATAAATTTCTAGCCGGACGTATATTTAATGGTTGATTATTATTTTCAAAGAGATTTCTAGCCATTATATCTTCCCTCTGATTTTAAGCGCTGTATAACTTGTGCTCTCGTCATACCGGTTTCTTTGGCAGTCAAATCAATATCTGCATCAGTAATTGGATTTAATTCAAGTTCTACTTTCTTTCTAATAGCAGCACCATCAACCATTTTATCAGCTTTCTCTAAAGCATCTCCTCGGCTAATATGTTGATCAGCAATTAATTTCGATGCGATGCGAGAGCGCTGCTTAGTCATTTCCTGAAATGTTTCAATAGAAGGCAACTTTCCTAACATTACTCCAATCGTGTCATTGGCATTGATTTTCATATCGTTTGCCAAACCTATTTCTTTATCTAAAATTCTTCCCTTAAATCCCATGACTGTTTCAGCTACTGCTTTCAATGCAGTCGTTTGAAAATCACCTATCAGTTTTTGTTCTTCTGGAGTTCCTATTTTTGATTTAGCATCCAATTGTATTTTTTGGAAAATAGGAAGTTGTCTTAATTTTTGGAAAACAGGATTAGAAACAATCTCATTCATATGTTTCAAAGGTACTTCTGATTGAACTGCTTGTTGATATTGTTGGTCTAGATCGTCAATTGCTTCTGCTCTTTTTTCGCCAAGTTTTTCACCTTCTTTAATAATTCCTTTATACCTTCCGGTGTTTTCTGCATAAGTAGGTTGTTGTACCATTGGTTGCTGTACTGGCGATTGCATTCCCCTTTCTTGTGCTTGTTGATTATGATACCAATTCAATAATTTTTGCTCATCAGGTAGATAATTATCTCCTTTTTTAGCAGATTCAATTCGTCCTTTAGGGCTTTTTTTCCAAGCATTCAATGCGTCCCATACTTCAGGATTATTGGCGCTGATTCCTTGATCAGATGCCTGATAAGGTGTTGGCCCTTGTCCTTGATCGCCATAGACCGCATCACCTACTTGTGGCTCATCTGATTGTGGCATCGGTTGTGGTACAGAATTAGCCAATGCATTACCACCACCTTGTTGTTGTACTGCCTTCGGTGCTTGACCCACTAAATTTTTAAATGCATTGGTGAGATATCCTGAAAATGAATTCGTAGAAGGCTGACCAATCCCTGAGAATACCCCCGTATTGACTTGTTGAGAGGCTGGCATTTGATTTATTGCATTTAATCCTTTCCCGGAACCCATGCCAGCCGTCACTGATTTTTCTAATGCAGCACGCGCGGCTTCATCGCCCATATTAGCGATAACAGCATCATTTCCTAGTAATTTAGCTAAGAACTGTGGTCCCATTAAATTCGCATAAGCAAGTTTTGATGCCGCTTCAGATTGTAATGTTGATGGCAGATATGTCTTTTTTATTTGATTCATTTGTCGCAATATATTGTCATTTGCTAATGAGTTTATTCCTCCCATAGAAGTAACTAGGGGACCACCAGGTCCAACATCAGCAATAACTTTTGGTAATGGAAGAGCCATAATCAATCCTTATAAAAAGCTGCTCAAAATTCTCACCAATGCTTGTCACAAAGGGTTTTTCCATTGGTTGCTTCCAGGTAAAAAGCTACCAAACATGCCAAGACCCCCGCCAATGGTATTCCAGAAATCTTGTTGGTTCCCGGCTTGCTTGCCATAAGCCGCCTGTCCCATATTTTGACCCATTTGATTATATATATTACTCAATGCGTTCGCGGCATTCTGACCACCTTGCATAAGATTCTGTTGGCCTTGTCCATATTGTGTATTAATGCCCAATACATTTTGTAACCATTGATTTTGGTCTTGATTGGCAATATTTCCTGCATTTTGTTGTAGTTGTTGCATTAAAGGGGTGCTGCCCGTCAATCCACTAGCAGATGCTGCATTTTGTCCAGCATTCATGGATTGTTGTTGTAAGTTTTGGGCATATGGGCTTTGCTGGTAGCCACCCATTAAATTATTAATGAACCCACTCGGATCTTGCTGACCTTGAAGCCATTTTTGGTAATCTGCAAGGCCGCCTTGTCCAGCTTGCTGATAAGGTTGTAGCGCTTGCTGGCTCTTATTAGCCCATTGCTGATACTGCTCCATAGCCTTGTCATAAGGTTTTCCGGAATTCCCAAAGAGTCCACCTAAGAATCCTCCAAGGCCACCTCCAAACATTTGTGGATCAAAAGGCATAATCAAATTCCTTGTGTTTTCATACTAAATTCTGCCAAGAATTGTTTTCATATCCTTGGAACTTATTTGTTGTTGTGTTGTAAATTAATTGCCCATTTATTGCATTTTGCAATGCATCTCTTTGATTGGTTGTAAGACGCGGGACAAAAATGCCATTTTCAGTTAAATATTCTTGCAATGATTCAATAAAAGTTGCCATGGAATCAGACCAAATATTGCTCAAATAACCTCCTTCCTTAATAACAGGATCATAAGTGGGGAAATCATCTAAGTCTCTTGCCATAATTACTCCGGTAATACTTCAAAATCCCAAGCAGCCCCAAGGACTACGAATGGAATTGTATTAAAAAACTCTATCTTAGGAGTAAACCCCTGCCCTCTAGGAGTTGTTCCTAATTTACGCCAGACGGTGCTATAAGTGCGCTCGCCAATTTTTCCCATCGTGGCATGTAAATAGTTGCCATAAGTTTGGCCGCCATCTTTTGATATGGCTAAAAAGACGGTGGGTTGACCGCCTCCTGTAGTAATTTCCTGATCTAAAATGATGTCTTCGCCAGATTCTGTTAGAAAAGTTTCGCCATATTCATCAGTGAGATCGATGTGAATTAATTCTCGAATATCGAGCGCACCTTGCAGTAGATCGATCTGAAAGCGATCAATCCTTAAGCGGTTATAACCTTCTGGGCTCATCTGTCGTCCTATGCGCATACGACGAATAGTTTCGCCATCATTAGTAGAATCTTGATCACTGACAATGTAAAAAATAGGCTGATTGTACGAACCGTAATAATTAACCCCATCGAAATATCCATGAGTTTGCGCAGGGTGGCGGTTGCCATTTAACACTTCTTCTTCATGCCATTTCGGTGCATCAGGTGCGCTCATGGTTACATTCAATACGAAAGTATGATTAGCTAACGTAAAATTAAGGCGATAGAAGATAAGACCATTTTCTTTAATCAGAACCCCTCTAGCATCAGCAACACCTGTATTTGGATCTTCGGCATATTGCGCCAATTGAAAATCCAACGCTCTATTGCTAACTAAGATGGACTCAGTACCTTTAACCTCCATGACGCCTGCAAGTCCATCTTTGTCTTGTGCTAAAAAGAACATTCGATCAAAGCCAACTGAGATGCTCCCCAAGGCAGGGGTTCCGACTTCCATTAATAGCGAGTTATTTCGTCTAAAGGGTAAATTCGTGCCAAGACCCGCGTTCTCCCAAACTTCCGTAAAGTTCTGAGAAAACAAAAATATCCTTCGATGCAATGTTCTACACCCCACAATAGTTCCAGGATGCGACGTAATACTTCCAAGTTGTACTTGACCTGTAACTAAAATTGTATTGGTTGGAGTTCCTGGTAGCGCTATGTCAATAGGAATGGGGATGGTTGCAATTGCATTGTCATAAGAGGTTGCAAGCTTAATCGTTCCAGGGTTGGTAGTGGATGAACCTACCCTAATAACGTAATAAGTTACTCCTGCAACCAATGGGGCTGGTAAAGTACCTGTGGTGGACACAGTCACTGGAACGCCGGTTGCAAAATTTGCATTACTGACACTCAATGTTAGGATGTCAGTTGTCGCATCAGCCGTAAAAGTTCCCGTCCCACCACTCCAAACCATACCTTGATTTATTGAAGATAAATAAAAATTATTGGTGTCTCCATCTGCTACTAAGAAAAACCCATCCAGGTAACATACATCAATGGGGTTTGCTGGAAATCCAGTATCACTAATTTCTGTAAAAGTATTGCCATTAGTGTCCCATATCCACCCTTCTTGTCCGTCAACAAAGATGACCTGATACGTGTTGGCATCAATGCCTACAAAACCTGCAGTCGTTGAAAGAGTTCCAATAAGAGTGGTAGTAAGTAGGCCTGTTGAACCTGTGGTTCTAAAGACCGAAGCCCCATAAACTTGATATATTGCGTTATCAAACACGAATGTAGCACGCGAACCGCCTGTTTCGGGGCCAAAATTAAGATTTGCATTCACAAGTCCAGAGGTTGAAAGAAGCACTTTAGGACGCTTGCCCTCAGCATCCATGTATTCAAATAGGTTAACAGTGCGCTCGGCACTAATCGTGCTCACACGTTGATTATCATAACTGCCTATCAAGTCATAATCTTTTCGCATCTTAATAAGCCAAAATATTTTGCCAGTAAAACGGTTCTGGCCTGCTTAATATGGCTGATGGTCTGACGGTTAAGTCAGTCTCATTAGCATTCTTAATAATATTGAAATAATCTTGATACTCTTGTTCTGCCGGTTCGGGCCAATTCCCAGAGGGATAATAAGACAAGAACTTGCGTGCCAGACAATATTTTAAAAACCCGTAGTAGAAAGGAGGAAGTTCGCTTAAATCTTCATTGGCCACCAACTCATTGAGCATTACCTTCACGCCAAGTTGGCAAGGATAGGGCTGGTCGGGGGCTGGATATAAGGTTACAAAGCTTTGCTCTGCTTGCTTATCAAGAAAGATAAATCCAGGACGTGTATTTAAAGGCAATAATCTTGTGACACCGTAGTATTGGGCTTTGTTAATGATTTGCAGTGGGTAAATAATCCCTTGCCCTGCACTAGGAACGGTGTAATTAGCGAATGATAAGTCGACTATTCGATTAGACGCCACATCAGCAGGAACCATATCAGAAAAGCTATATGTCGGCTGATTGGCAACCATCGTGAATGATAATTCTTTCAAGAAAGGAATATAAATACTGTCCGCTGCAAATTTATCAAGCAGCTCATTGATGAGCTCAAGCCCTGAGGACAACATAAAAGAATCAGGGGTCTCCCCCACTCCTAATTCACCGAGCAGGTAAAGCGAGTTAATGATTAATTGATTTGTCGTCCATGTGACTTGGGCCATAGCCATTCCTTAAGAGAACCCGAACGTACATTTTCCAATGAAGAGGCTCGGGCCAGTAATCAACTTATTTCAAGGGATAGGCGTCCTCTAATCCTTTGCAAAGTTTACGCGCAGAGGCTTTAGCCTTCTCGCCATCATTGCTCATGAACGCATCGAAATGCTTCATTTCAGCAGGAGCGCCAGGACGATTGCCCATTTTGGCTTTAAGCTTTTGTTGCTCAGCTTTCACAAACGCGTTGTTTGATTGAACCATTTTGTTATCTTTCATTATCCTTTCCTCTTTGGTTTAGCCTTAGATGTTTTCACCTTTGGCTCACTTTCGATCTCATCTTCTACTTTCTCGCGGTATTGACGTGCCTTTACCGGACTATCAAACCAAACTCCCGATGCTTTCAAGCGATCGCCTTCGTCATCTTCAACCACTCTCATGGAATCAATGGGGTGATAAACACAAGTCAGCATCGGGAATCTCCTTAAGATAGAACGACTGCGGCATACTGGTTGTGCCATTTGAAACCGCACAACAAGTCAATACGCATGTAGTTTTGATAACCAAGGATGTCGCCTGTTTGCGTCACCGCAAGGCTCAATCCCGTTTCTGGATCAACCGCAACAGACGCATAGGGAACTTGCAGCTTGTAAAGCGGAGGACATACGATATCAAGCCCTCGTGATGGGTAGGCCACGTTTACATTGTGGCTTCCAACCATGGTTACAGGTGCATCGTTAGGAATCGCATTGCTCACATTGCGATTTGGATTCAACGTATCAGAGATGATAATTGGACTAACATATACGGTGATATTACCTGAACCATCAGAGCTTGCATTTGCGGTAACCACCCATTGCATGTCCTGACCAGTAGCCGCCCGCCCCACGGGGTTAACGGATTGAACGCCTGCTATGGAAATCAAATCACCAACCACAAAGTAGTCAGTAACGCTGGCAGTTGCGCCATTCATGACAATGGTATTGCCGGAGGATACCGCGCCATTAACGAGCAACGCATCAGCAGAATGCAAGGTTGGACCCGCGCCTGCTATGTGATGCTTGATATTCTGAGATTGGAATATGTCAAAGTATGACAAGTGACCAATGGCAGAAGAACGCACAATGTCTTCGTTAAACACAGGAGTGAAGTTGTTTAACAGCGCGCCTTTTAAGCTAGAGCCGTCACGTACCGTCATTGCCATGTACGCATCAGAGGCGATGTTTACCCCTTGCTCAAGCAGCTTAGCACCTGCTAGGTCAACGGTAGTAAACGAGTTAATCGCAACCCCTGCGGTTCCTGTAAAGAAGTTAAGTTGTTGTTCAGCGGAGGCTGAGATATCGGTTTCCATCTTTGTAATTACTTCCTGAATAGCAGGCGCAATAAACAATCTGGAAAAGTCTTCAATCCGCAAAGACAAGTCTTGAATGGTGTAGGCGATCAACGCGTGGTATTGATGTGCTACAACAATGTTTTCAACTGTTTCAATGATGGATTGAGGAGTGGCTACTGAACCATCACCGATAATGAAATGGTTTTGTCTTCGAACTTGTAAGGTATCGCCGATTTTATACCCAGATGATACGAAATCATCTTGATAAATTCGAGAAGCGGTCATTACAAAAGGGGCGTTATTAGCAAACATTGCTAACGCCGTATTACTGACTAGGTCAGTAGTAATAAATTGGTTGGGCATTGCTAGGTCTCCATTTATTCCTTTAAATGGCACCTGGTTAATCTAAGGATCTGAGAGTTCCGTCCGTAGAACCCTTAGTTTACTTCCATGTGCCAGCCTTCATCCTCGCCCGTATTACCGAAGGAGGAGTCTTATCCGTAATGGCACTAGAGGAGTAAGCTGGATTTGCTCTGACAGAACCTAAGGGGTTAGCCTTAGATTGACTAGACGTTTTACCGTTGTTGCCACCCATCAGCGAAAAAGACAGCTTATTAACCTCGCGTGCCTGATCTAGTGGATGGAGACGTGAAATTCGTTCGAGTTCAGATTTGTTTTTGCCTAACCGGTAAGCTACTTCAGACGGATTTTCGACGAGCAATAGTGCATCCCGAACATGGGGTGTAAATGGGACATCGTCCCCTCTAACTACGTCGTCAAAATCATCGTACTTCTCAGAGGCCTTATCGAACTCATCATTCAAGCGTTGGTACTGCTTGTGTACATGAGCTTGACGTTCTGCCATCTGCGCTTGCTGCTCCTCGTGTTCCTTCGCTCCGAGCGCAAACCGTACCGCCTTTTGTATTTTCTCCTCTTCCGTCATGGATGGCGGGTTAGGCTGTCCAGGAGACGGGTAAGGATTGGAGTTATAATTCTGTTGAGGATTAGCGCTATCACCGCTCATGTGCGATTGCATTTCCGCGATACGGTCGTGCAATTGCCGCATTTCCCTGCTGTGTTTTTTGGCCTGTGCGTGAATTCGTTTCCTTACGGATTCCGTAATCCCTTCTTCCTTGACTGCACTTTCTTCGGATGCGTCTGGAACTCCCTGCTCCTCAGCATCTCCCGGACCAACACCGCCATTCTCAACGTCTTCGTCATCTCCGCTTAACTGTTGGGCTTCTTCATTCTGAGACTCTTCCATGAAACTCAATTCTCCATTTCGACATCTTCCGATGCCCTAGACCATACGGTTGGCCTGAGACCCTGGGAAATTCCTTTCTCCCGATAGTTAATATTTTAAAGAAATAATTCTTGGAAAATAACGGCACATATAGGGCTATTTAAGAAAATTTGCTGATTTTGCTAAGTTTTTGGCGTAGGAATTACTTGAATGGTCAGAAGAAGGGTTTCGTTTAAGGGCATCTTGACGGTATAAGGAGGCATAAAGGTAATGGAAGATACGGTGATGGCTTTTCTCCCAACTGGGAAGTTATCTATGGAAACTTCCTCACCATTAACAATTGCAGGGGTTTCTAATAATAAGGTATTTGCATCAATTGAAATGGGCAAATTTAAGTCATAAATAGAATTATCTTCGGCTTTTAATTGATAGCTAAGAAGAGAATAAATCTCAGCAATAGTATTGGGAGTATTCAACACTGCAATTTGTAACTGTCCTTTCCATGTTCCTGAAAGTCCGCAAGCAGAATAAAATAATAATATTAAAACCAATATTCTCATTTGGATTCCTTCTGAGTTGGATTTTGATGCTTATGGATATCGCTTAGAACACTTGCAAGCTTAGATGAAAAGTCTTTCTCAGCTTTATCGGCATTAAGAAGAAGTTTGCCGTGTTCTACTTTAATCTTTTGCTTCTCAAGACCCATCTTCTCATTCATCTCTTGGGCTTTCAGAATCATTTCTGCTTGATCTAGCATGTGACGTTCTTTTCTGATGCGCAATTCTTCGGCGCGTTCCATCAATTGTTGTTCTTCAATTTTCATCTTTTGTTCATTCATGGCTAGCATTTGTTGCTGTTGTTGCAATTGTGCTTGTGCCATTTGTTCTTGAGGACTTGGAGGTTGCGGAGGTAATTGCTTTCCTTCTTCTTTGGCAATAATTTGCGGTGGAACCAATGACTTAAAGCGCTCAGCAATTTGTGGCATGTATTGTACATCTAGGTTCTTAGCCCAAAGATCAGCAATCAGTGGGAAGGTCTGAGGATTGGCTTGTATTGTTTGTTGGAAGAATTCAAGCGCGATGTCTTTCTGAACAGCAAAGCTAGGTCCAGTATCAATTTCAACGTCATAGTCACCCTCTTCTAGCTGATTATCTCGAATCGGCTCACCCTGTTCTGATTGGCCTACAATCTTGTTTAGTGTGACATTATCAGTGCGTCCATCAGCCTTAGACACCACCATATGGCGTTCATTCTCACCTGCAATGACCGGAAGTAAATCTAATACGACTCGGCCCCCCTGTTCAATGGCTTGGTTTAGGTTATCGAAATACACATAAGCTGACATTGAGCCTTCAAGCTTGCGTTCACGCCGCGCTTTGCCTGACATGTCTCTACCTTGTAGCTGCTCGGTTTCTGAGAATCCTAAAATCTCTCTCATGTCTTGACAGCCGCGTTGATATTGAAGCAATAGCGACTGCGATAGCTCCCATGGCGGCATTTTTTGTGGCATTGCCCCTGTTTTTGGATCAGGTTTTGCGATTAATATGCCATTTTGTAGCTCTGGATTTCGCCACAGTTGTTCGTTTCCTAGAATGTTATCCGGTGTTCCCATCCATTGTTCACGCCGACGGTTCTTAATTTCTGCAGCAACTTCTGAACCGACATAATTCACAAACTTCTGGGAATCCTTCGCTTCATGGATAAACGATCGGGTATATTGCTGACCATTAATAAAGTTAGAATCCCCATCCACGAAAATAAGTGGCAAGTATTTAGAAGGCCATTCAGTGTATTTGATAATCTGATTCTGAGTGAGCATGTATTGATGAATCTTATAATCTTTACTCATCCGCTCGCCTGTAATTTCAGGGATTTGTTTACGGATGATATCCCCAACAACTTCAGAGGCATCGGCAAGCGTTGTCTGCATTTTAATGGATTTTTGCATGTCATCCCATTCATCTTCAGTGACCGCTTGACCATTTGATAATAAATAAAGACGCACCGGGAACCATTCTTTGCGAGTATATTTACACACTACAATTGTATCTCTGGTTTCCCACTGAAAATCCAATAGCAATCTTGGATCGGAATAAGAAACGGGGTTCATTACCCAAGGAAAAGTGGCATAAAATTCTTCCTTGTTATAAATATAATGTCTTGAGCAGAAATTCCCATCCCCTTTATGTGGTTTTAACGCGGTAGGATCAAACGATGTTCTGGTCACATCTGGAATTAATTCATAGCGAATAATTTGATTAAAGGATTTAGGATTCTCATAATCGAGGCATATTTCAAATGCACCATAGCCCATCATTAAGGCTTGTTTAAAGGCTGTTTGATAAATTAAATCGTTTTGTGATTGATAAGATATGGTCCGTACTAAATCTGCGCGTAAATCGATTTGTTTCTGTGTTGCTTTACCGGTTAATGATCGTACCATTAAGTCGGGCTTATTCTTCCGTTGTTCGCCAACTACTTTTTTGGTCGTGTCATATAGTTTATTAAATGTCATGGCAGGTTTAAACAAGCGTGTAAATTCCGAGCGCTCAACGGCTGACCATTGGTCACGCAAGACAAAGTTCATGTCATCTTTCCCGCGCACCATGTTTTCGCCGAAATAACCATCCCAAAGGACTAAATCTTCGCGGCACTTCTGAAGCACTTCGGCTTCATCAATGCCAGCCTCTTCAAGTTTAGTTTGAAGCTCCTCATTTATACTGTCGATATCGTCAGTCGACATTTCGTTTGCAATGACTTCCATGCTTGCACCCCTTCCATTGGGCTAACTTAACTCTTGACCATTCTATGCCATGTTGAGTCGGGCTGTTTAAACCCGACCTGTTACCTTATGCTGCCGCAGCGATTACTTCTGCTTTTATACTTGATTTTTCTGCTGAAAATATCTCCCAATCATTGGCTTCTAAATCTTCTACTGAAAAAATATAGTTACCCGCATTAGGGTTTGGGTTCAAAACAATCTTCCATACATGACTCATACCAGGCATAAACACCAGATATCCATCTTGTGGTTCCCATCTTTTACGATAAACAGGATGTCGTTTTTTCAATGTTACTAAAGCTTCCTGAAACAGCATTGTTATACTCCTTGTAGTTACGGTAAAACAGTTAATTGGCATGAGCCATTGGTGAACACGGGCTTGTACCATTGGTGCCCATTGCTTGCGACAGCGGCAACAAAGTCAGTAGGCAATAAATCCATGACCTGAGTTCTTAAGTAGTTATCGAGAAATCCAACTGCTGCTACTTCAGCCAGTGTGTTTTCTGGGCAATATAATCTGCCTAGTCTGGGAACTACCCCATTTCCTTCACCTGCGAAGTTTAATACTAATGTGACTTGTTTTTGTTCTGCCATGATAATCTCCGTTTAATTAAACTATTTTTATTAATCCTTGCGCGCCATATCGCTTAATGATGCAGGCTATTACCTCTTTATATTGTTTCTCACATTCTTCACACTTATCATTATTTGGTTGGACGTAATTCTTTCTACAATAAACACAACACTTATTCATCATCATTAGCCTTGGTAAATATCAAAACCTTTCTGTGTCCTTTCTTCACCGATTCTATTTCATGAGAGTAAAAGATTCCCGGCACATCAACCTCTACCTCTAGGTATTTGTTTTCAATCTTATCAAGCTCTCGGATTAACTGTTTTACTGATAATGCCATCTTTAAATATCCTCATTGCCACCTAAAAACTGGATTAAACATATCAACGGGCATCGCGCCTTCCATCTTATCTTGCGCTATTCTGTCACTCGCTAGTTCCATGCACCCATAACCCAACGCGTCCATTGGGTGTGATGCCATGTTCTTGTTCGGTTTGTCCTTGTAGCGCTCTTCTCCTGAGACGGCGACCCTGGCATACACATAATCTTTAACGAAACCTTTGAATAAGACCGGACAATTGCGTCTATCAAGAATGAGTCCTGGCTTACCATCAACCATCTTATTTAAGAAATATCTAACGCTTCCTAGTCGTGGATCGATATCATTACTACGTGCGCCACGGGTTGGAATATTTAGGGAAGTAAGTTCTCCGATACAAGACATCTCTTCAATTATCTCACTGCGATTATTCCCCGCAGGATCTGCAATTGACAGCCCTACTTTGCAATATGGGAAGTCTTTAGCAAGGGATGGAATCACAATGGAGTCCGCAAAACTTCTAATTCCCATGCCATCAGCCACGTATTCTTTTAAGATTAATAACTGACCACGCTGAGACAACTGCATGACCACGCAAGCAGGAGTAAGACCAAAATCCCAGCCCAAAATAAGACATTCTCCTTGGATGGCTTCCAGCGACTCCACTGCATGAACGTCTGGATTGAACTCTGGATAAACGCGCTTACCAAAGCCAACACTGCCATATTCGCCAAGACAAAAAACCTTAATAAATTCTTGAGATTGCCCTTCGGCGAGCATTTCGTAGTAATTGTCAGGAAGATGGTCAACATTATCAGCACGAGGATTTCTAACCCACTTATTATCATCATTCTTTATAAGTCCTGGTGGTTGTTTGAATAATGCATGGTTATCAAACTTGCTTTCTTCGAAGTCCTTGTATATCCAATGGTCATCCTCCGGCGGGTTAGTGTCAGCGATAATTCCCGCCCAATACGGTTGCTCGCAAAACGCTTTGGAAGGATAGCGGTTAACGCGTCCTTTCATGTGGGCGAGGGCTGCCTTAGGAACCTCTGAGAGTTCGTTGATGTAACACCCGGTAAGCTCTAAGGATTTAATCTTTCGCACGTCCTCAGGCCTATCTAGCGCTATAAAGAGGAGTTCAAGTTCAACAATCCCATGCCCATCATTAAAACTATGCTCATAAGTCATAATGGGTTTCTGACGTTTACGTACATCACCTAGCTCTTCGAACCATGCTAACCAAGTCGCGAGCGTTGTTGTTGATAGCTCTCCAGATGTATTTCGCACGATTCCCCATCGACTTCTACGGCGTCCAGCATGCCATCGTGGAGCTTCACAAGCTCTTCTGACAATTTCCGTAACTGCCCACGTTGATTTCCCACTACCATAAGGCCCCATAATGACGCGCACAAAGCTATCATCGTTATGAGCAACGTGACCCGTTGTTGTTGGATTATAGCGTTTATTTTGGCCAGAAGCATGGATTATCATCCCTGTATCATTAATAGTTATTTGGCGTTGTACGCCTTTTAGGCGCTGGTGTTCAATGTCATAAACACGTTTATCAAGTCCCGAAGTACTTAGATTCATTTCTCTAGTATCCTTCTGGGAGGCGTGGTCTTATAAGGACTATTCCTATAGTCCTCCCTAAAGTGTTCTTGCGTCGTGTAGCGCGCGCCGCACTTGATACATTCACGGCGCCTGTATATTTGATTCGTCTTCTCATCCTGAATCGTTTTAACCACATGTGAATCAGGATAGTTGCATGATTTGCATTGCACTATTTCCGTATTCCTCGTAGTGTTTTATTTATCGTCGCCTTCAATGAGGGCATATGACGCTTTTCTGGCTTCTTTGTCTGGGCCTTGAAATCATTCCGATAAGAATAAGATTCATAAGATGGGGCCGTCTCAGGGGCTTTCTTTTTCTTGACCTTCTCTACCCATGAGTTGTGAATAATGGACATATAATTTTCCTATTTATAGTCATATTCATTTTCGTCAATATAGCCAAAACCACTGATTGCACGATGATTGTAATTAGTAAATGTATTTCTGAATTCATTAGGCAATTTATGTAGCTGTTCTTCATGAAATCGCCTTCTCTGCCTTTTAATTGCTTCCCTAAAACAACGGCGTCTCCTTTCTTGTTCATTTATATTAATTAACGCATTCATTTTATTTTCCTTTCCCTAGGATCCTGTTCGCTTTAGCCTCTATTTTTCTTTTGCTTGACTCAGAAAGTTTTCCTTTTGCAACCATTTGGGTCGCACGAGCTTTTGCATTCGCCGCATGAGATTTATCCGGCATTGGATATTTCTTTTCGCCGGGCAATCCAAATTCATTTTTAGGTATTTTCTTGCGTTTAACAGTTGTTAACTTGGCCATATCTATTTCCTTTTAGATATTTTCTTTTTACGCTTCTCACCTGATTCACTATAAGCAATAGCCACCGCTTGCTTAACAGGCTTTCCAGCAGATACTTCTGCTTCAATGTTCTTCTTAAATCCCTTGCTGCCGGGCTTGGCATTCTTGATTAATGGCATGGCTACTTCCTTGTTTTTTAATTCTTCCTTTTGATGAAACTACATTGTAATCACCATATTTTTTCCATCTTTTGTAATGTTTACTACATAATCCCTTTATAAGAGAACCATCATGAAAAGTTTTGCTACAATTGGGAACAATGCATTTTTCATACAATCTTTTTCTTCTTGGCGCATTTAATCCATGTATGGAAGTAAATCTAAAGGGACCTTTTCCACTTCCTTCCAAGTTTCCATAAACCCTTAATCTTTTAACATGTTTGCCACAATAAGAATGCATACCAACTCTTTTTGTTTCGCAACCATCTGCTATACATTTAAGTAATTTGTTTCTAGGAATACGAACATGTTTTGCATAATGTTTTTTACAATATTCTTTCGCCTTTGCATTCTCATCACAATCAATAAATTTACATTTTTTAATTTTTTTTACCGGCAAATCAAATGAACTATATTTACTGTGTCTTTGGTAATGCTTAGTGCATAATGATTTTGCTGTAATCTTACCAAAGCAAACCACACCATCACGCTCTATTGCTTGACACAATCCATGATGAATCCTAGCTAACAAACTTATATCTTCTTTCATGTTTGCCTAATTAAGGTACTTGCGTCTTTCATTATCCAGCTCTTCTTCCGCCCATGCTTTAGCGCGGATCGCAATGTCGATTAATTTTGAGAGAGATTCTTTGTTTGTTGATGATAGCTCGCAACAACTAAGCCCATAATCAAGCTCATCTACCTTGTCTAAGAATTCATCATTCTTCATCAGTAGCTCTTCTTTCCGTAGTTGGCTTTCGTTTGAGCAGGTAAGTTGCGACACGCACCAGCTTCTTTGTAGGTTCGAACTTCTTGTTTTTGTTCGCGGTCAAGGTAAACATTGTTACGGGTAGACAAATAGCCGTCTGGTTTCGGTGATGTGTATTTAGCGCCCATGGTAATTTCTCCTGATTATTTGCAGTGCTTAGACTTTGGTACTTTCAATATGCCCTTAGGCAGTTCAAACAAATGTTTCTCATGACACGTATGTGGACTAGTCTCAGGCTTCTTCACTGATTTCTTCATTCTTAGGCTCTCCGGTTTCAATCGTTGTCACACGCTCATTCAGATTAATAATACCCGCTTGTGAACTAAAGTGTTTATAATGCCGCCGTTCCAGTTTCCAAGCTGCGGCGGTCCATAAGCCTTCTTCCATTGCTTTGTCGATCTTTTCAAGCCAGATAAGGGCTGTGTGTCCTTCTGCTTCTTTTAAATCCTTGAAAAAATCGATATAGGCCGGAATCTTATCGACCTCAGCTTTTCTTTTCCAGTTCAGTAAAGTGGTATAATCAATGCGCGCGTAATTACAAGCCATCTCATAAGGAGCGCCCTTTCTAATAGCTACTAGAATCTTTTCTTTGGCCTCTGGGGTGAACTTGGTTGGACGCCCCATAGGGCTTGGCAAATCCATTGCATTTGTCTCCGACTACTTTGGTTTGAACCTTAATGCCAACATCACTACTACTAGAATAAATGCTTCAATCCCATTAGCAGAAGCCAGTAGCTTATTAAATTCAGCGCTATCAATCTGTCCATCGGAGGCAGCTGAAACTAAGCCTGTAATCCACTGCAAAAAACACAACACGGTTGGGATAAAAATAACCAGGTTCAACTTATCTTTTATTTTCTGAATGATCTTATCCATGATTAATCCCTGTGTTATGCAATAAGTTCGAAATGCACTAAATCTTTGAAGTACTCATCATTAATGTCATTATCACGATTCCAATCGCCGCCAAATCTCACTGAATGTTCCATTTTCCCTTCGTCTTTAAGACGTTGAGCAATACCTGTCACAAAGCCTGCAAACCAGTAATGGCGTTTATCATTCGCCCAGTCAACAGGATAAGGAGCTACATCAACTGCCATTGATAACGTGCTATTGTGCTTTCCATGAGGCCAATGAAGCCGAGTATTACCGTTATCGAAGGCGCGCTCCTGATCTTCTTGATTTCTATACCCTTCAAGAACAATACAGTTAAAATGTTTAATGACTTCGAAAAAAAGAGTACGTAAATCGGGGTGACAAGTGGATAGTTTAGAAAACGACAATTGACTAAACTTGGGCATAGAAGCGAATCCTTCGCAGTAAGATTTTCTTTGATATTACCACAATAACGAACACTCGGAAATATTTCGCACTATTTTCCTAAAGGAACCCGCAGAACGGGTTCCACACAGGATGGTATGACTATTGGAAGTTACAATGGAGAAAATCACGTCAGGAGATAACGTTCAATAATTTCCTTGCCATTACACCAACCATAGCACATCTCACCTGCATACCCAACACTTTTAACACGTTCAATAAATTCTTCCTGTGCCATCCAAGATGGTGTTAATCGTTCTGAGGGTGTGTAATTTTTGGCGCGCTTCATCTCAAGCCACAATCCATGATACGTTTTAGTCGGGTAATAAATAAGCAAGTCACTAACTCCCGGGCGCAACCCCATCAACTTCAAATTCCACCCCTGCCCTCTGGTGCGAAGTCCTTCATTATTATTCTTGCAGTAAAAATCCTTCAATAGTGGGTGATAACTCAACCACTTTACTAACGCTCGTTGCTCCTGATTTTCACTGGGTGACTTCGTTGACATAATCCTTTACGTCATTGATGTGTATAATATTTTAATTTCTCTACCATTTCGGTATAGCAAGTTATGGCTACTTCTAGGTGTTCATCGGGGTAAGCTTTTAAAACTTCATTGAAGTGCTGATTCAAAAAATCAACATCATCGCCACCATAACCATCAGAGACTTTCTTTATCAAACAGTAAAGATAATTTTTCCTAGCTATCCATAGCCCTTTGTTCAAACTTATTCCTCATACGGCCAAACCCATTTTTCGCATGGCGTCCATGGCCTTTAATCGTGCCTCATCGTTCCGTTTTTTATCTGACGGGTGAGGACATGGCTTTTCAGGTATCGTTAAAGGCTCCTCAGGTATTCGCCCTTCAACGAACGCAGTGCAGGCAATGGGGTATTGGCGATCAAATAGTTTAAAGGCCGCAGAGGAGCTTAGAGAGCGGTAATTCATGGTGCTGCTTGCTTTAAAATATTTGCATAATATTGATTGGCAGAAATTCCTAGTCGTTTTATTTCATAATCAGCCTTCTTTTGTGCTTCGGCAAATCCCGTTCGGGTTCTTGCCTGAACAACAATACTTTCAAAATTTTTGCTTGCTTCGATTTCACGGCGTTTTTCTTCAGCATTTTTTAGTTCACGGGCACGAATGTTTTGTTCGTTAAGGGATTTTTCATTTTGGTGAGCTAACCATGATTTGTTGTTTTGTGAGTGCAGGATATTTTCAACCCATTCAACTCTCGGAGATGACCAATTACGGGTTACCATTTCGTTGAATGCTAAATTTGGATTTATACCGTGTGCTTGGCATTCAGTAAGATCGCCGGTGATTACTTCCCATGAGGTTTTAGTGACAAGCGCCCTGTTATATCTTCGGTTCTTTATGAAATCTTTGATCGATTGTTCTTTAATGCCAAAAATATTGTCTTTTAGCATATCCTGAAGACCAAATTGTATGCTTGATTTGCTATTTGTTTTTTTATTAGTCTGAGTATCAGATAAATCAGACTTAACAGAATTTACTTCTGTATCAATAACATGAGAGTCATTTATTTCTAGTTTAGTCTGATTATTGATTGAGTCAGAATTATCTTTGCTTACCTCTAACCTATCCAAAGTATAGTTGATATTTTGCACTTCGCCAGAAGTGCTTATATCTTTTATTTCTTTTTCTTTTATTTCTTTTATATTTATGTCCCTCACATCTGAGGGTAGTGTTACCTCACATCCAAGTGAACCATCGATCAGATTTGAGGTATGGTCTTCTTTGTATTTTAATCCGTCATTTAAAGACTTATACATCCAAGGATGATCATAAAATTTAAAATAGTTAACACCGCCGGCTTGAGGATGATATGTACCAATCAGCTTAACTTTTCTAAGTTCTTTTAAATAACGTTCGATCGATTTATTACTTGTATTCATTTCTTTAGCTAATTGTTTAGCCGAACGATAAACAACACCCTTGGGATTTCTCCAGTGACATAAACGGATATATAGTATTTTTGCACCCAAAGATAATTCAGAGCCTGATACTTGAAATAACCAGCATGGCATAATCCCAGCAATAGGGGTCTTAGTTTTTGCATTGCATTCTTTTATAGTCATTGTAAATCTCCATTGGCGGGCAAACTTGAGTCATGGCAAAGGGGTAAATCTGTCATTTTTTTATAAATTATGTCTTTATTTATATTTGATTTAGTGTCTGTATTAGAGTCAACAAATGCACTTCTGAATCTGTCATAGCTTATTTCGTCAGGATCATCACAGAGAGGATAAAAAGTAGGATACAGCGGACTTTCGGAAATGGACGAGTAAAGAAGCTCAAAAAATGCTTCTGATTGTAGAGCGCCATACAATTGATAGGACAAGGGTAGAAGCGCATAAAATTTAATTTTGGGATCTTCTTTAGGTGGGTCATTACACCAAAAAACGTTCCAAAGTTCCACGAGATCCTCGGGTGGATTATAATAAGCAGAAACAATAAGTGATTGATTTTCTGCTTCGCGCATGGTTTGTTCTAATTGATGACGAGTCCAATATGGAAATATCTTGAAAAGAACTTCCACTGTGTCGCGTATCCAGCATAGTCCTTGCGATATATTATTTTTGTTTATTAAAAGATATTCAGTACAAGAACTGGCATCCTGTAGAAATATGGCTACATTTAAGCCATATTTCTTTGCAACATCTAAATCAAAATTGTGTTCCATCACCATATTCCTTCACTGAATGCCAAATCCTTTCTCAGTGAAGGCTCAGAATGATTTGAAATATGAGGTGTACTTTTTATAACGGTCATGTATAATTTCCTTTGTTAACGGTTATGTATAATTTGCTTTGTCAACGGTTATGTATAATTTGCTTTGTCAAAAATCAAAACTGTTAATGTTAAAAAAAATGGGGAAAAAGGGTGTCCTCCTGGACGGTGGATGCTAGCCGTGTAAATCGCCAATCTTGGCATCCGGTTGTAACTCTAAACAATGAATACACGCCTTGGCGGGAGAGGGTATTCATTAAAAACAATATAAAACCAAATTAAATCGTAGAGGCAAGATGCCTCTATGATCAATCAAACTGTTTTTAAAATTAACATCTTAGAAACTGCTTAATTAAGTCGGAGGGTTAATTATACTATAACTCCATGGGTTGTGCTTATCAATAGATCATCGTCAGAAGCAATTTTTATTCTATCGCAACAGAATAAATGCGAAAAATTACCTTGCTCCATTTGTTGAATAAAAAATTAACAATCAAGGGGTTTACAATCCATTCGGCTTGCTTTAAATTTTTTATTTGTTCTTTGTTCAATTACACATTGGGTAGTAAATGGAATATAACCTTTCTTGACCCATCCCATATATGTTGTGCCTCCTAGCTCTAGTTTACGTGACATATTAGCGTATGTCCGATAGTAATCGAGCAGCTCACCTATCTTCATGATTCAGTCCCCTTGTTTTTATATTAAATTAGTTTAATAATCATTGATAGCCAATATAAGTGTCATAGTAATTGATATTTAAATGAATTACCATAGCATTTTAGTCAGTTTAGATCAGAAATAATTCTCTTTAAACGAGTAGATAAGTACTTAAAGTTTCGTTTGATTTCTTTGAGAATACGAGATTTTTTTAATCAAAATGACCAATATATTAGTCAGAAAACATTCAGAAGAGGCGCGAAAATGAAAGATTCTTTTACGTGGTTAACGCCGAAGCAGGCAGGCGAATTGGCAGGGTATTCTGCACGACACATTCAAAACCTGATAACAAGTGGAAAGCTTGTTGCGACTAAGGAAGATGGCAAATATTACATAGAAAAATCTGAATTTTTTAGGTATTTTCCCAAGGCACACAGGAAAGAACAGGAAGGAAATACAGCGCAGGTTATCGCCGAAAAAGAGCGCTTGGAGATGGAGAACCAAATGCTCAAGGATATGTCTTCGCAGAAATCCGATGAAGTAGAGTTTTTGCGCAGTCAGATAGAATTCATATCAAATGAGAAAACAAAAATGATGGATGTCATCGTGAGTAACACCCGTCGCCTTGAACATAATGAGGAGACTTCTACAAGAAGAAGTTGGAGAGAATTTTTTAAATTTACATCTAATTAAAGACAGAACATTACATGCCACTAAAAAATAGACCTGACGGTCTTTTCGTTTTTTAGTGCGCATAAAATTATACAATATTATTATTGAGTTTATATTTTGGATCCTTAAATGTTGATTAGATTTTTTCAAAATAATTGCCTCCTATCTTTGTAAGAATTATTTCTTGATTGTTCTATCTATTTTTTTAATTTACGTTATTCTTACCGATTTTAAGAAATAGAAAATGGAATACATATGAAAAGTAAGATAATTATTTTACCTTTATTACTGGCATTGCAAATTAATATAGTTAATTCTGGCGTATATTCAACTACGGCACATAGCAGAGCAAATTGTGTAAACAATGAATCTATTACATGGTTTTTATGGAATGCTTATAATTGGAGAGTTATTAGTTTTCATAATTACGATCTTAATCGTCCTGCCAACGGATATCATTATATTAATACTGGTATGGGGCATACATGGCGTCAAGCGGCTGTGCATTGGAAAGAATCATATCCAGGTGGATCTTATTTTGTATCAGGATTTCATTATTTTTTAGACCGAGGAAATGAGGTCCTGGATGTTAATACACAAGCATCCGATTGTAGTATTTATGATGGTTGGTGGGATCAGAACTAGGAGAATAACTCATGATTTTAAAAACATTACCGATTGTATTAACGAGCATATTAATTCCTTCATTGGCATTTAGTTTTACCGATGCTGAAAAAGAAATATTTATGAAAGCAAACATTAAAGAACTAGAACGTCAAGGCATGATGCTACCAGATTCAGGCGTTAAACTAGTTCCTCGTAAAACCTTACAAGCTAATGAATGGCAGCAAAAAAAAGATATAATGGCAAGCAAAGAACAAAAAAAAATAGGCTATTTTAAAGAAGATTCTTCGCGCGCCACTTATCTTTTAAATTTTAAAGAGTTTGTTAAAAAAAGAGCTTTTTTAGACGCTAAAATGTTTAAACCTTCTGAAACTCATTTACGTAAACAAACAGAAGAGATGGTGATGGCCTATACATTTGTTGGTGTGCCTTTAGCTGATATGAGTGAATACATTGGTATTGCTCCTGCTGGAACTTATGTTACCTATCGTAGTCAAAACAATGGTTGGTCAGGCGCAGTTCAATTCTTTACAAATCCAGTTGGCACATGTGCTTTTACTGAGAATAACTTAAAGGTTTCTCATGGTGCTGCGCGGATTGCAAAAGAAGATGCAGGAACAGAGATTAATGGTAAGATTACACTGGTTGATATTACGGGGACTGATGCAAGCGGGTATCTTTATCGAGTGAAATGGTTTGATAATAATTTCATCCGTGAACTTGAATGCGCTAATTTAAAATATTCAGCAGATACTACTAATTCTGTTATTGCACTAGCTAATAGAATTGATTCAAATTGAAAGATAATATTTAAATGCTCCCCTGCTCCTACTATTGACTTAGCAAAGCGCGGGAGAATCTCTGGAATATACCTAGGGATTTAGAGTTCTATCTGTCCGTAATACTTTTCACCTGGATTAATGGCATTTTCAAGATTATCAACTTTATCATTCAAATCATTAAGAGAGCTTCTTATA
>Ga0157375_10001164_pt1 | contig 22732 bp, 19 predicted proteins | sample M35metaG_FD_115311 | JGI IMG/M metagenome (GOLD analysis project Ga0157375, IMG submission 115311) | Miscanthus rhizosphere microbial communities from Kellogg Biological Station, Michigan, USA - M3-5 metaG | ecosystem: Host-associated > Plants > Roots > Rhizosphere > Soil | place: USA: Michigan... | reverse complement strand
TGGCGTTTCTCGGCGTCTACAGCGTCGCCGTCGCGCATACGATCGCCGCGACGGCCGCCTTCATCGTCATCTCCTCGCTGCACATCATCCTCGGCGAGCTCGGTCCCAAGTACCTGGCCATCGACAAGACCCTCGGCACGGCGCTTTGGTCGGCGCATCTGCTCCGCGCGTTTTATGTGCTGATGTACCCCGTGATCTGGCTTCTGAACCGGACCACGAACGCCGTCCTGCGCCTCGTCGGAATCAAGCCCGCCAGCGACACGGAGATGGTGCACTCGCAGGAGGAGCTGCGACTCATCCTCGCGCACTCGGAGAAGGCCGGGATTCTGTCCGAGGAGAACCGCGAGATCATCGAGGGCGTCTTCCAGTTTTCGAAGCGGACCGCGCGGCAGATCATGGTTCCGCGCACGGATGTCTCGGTGCTGTCGACGCTGAAATCGATCGAGGAAAATCTCGAAATCATTCGCACCACCCGCCACACGCGATACCCGCTGTGCGATGGTTCTCTCGATCAGACCATCGGACTCATTCACGTCAAGGACCTATTTCTCGCGCAGCTCCGAGGACCGGGGCGGACGATGATGGAACTGAAGCGTGACGTGCTCTTCATCCCAGAGAACTCCACGGTCGAAGCGCTGCTCTCGCAGTTCATCGAGCACAAGACGCACATGGCCATCGTGCTCGACGAGTACGGCGGCGCGTCGGGCATCGTGTCGCTCGAAAACATCACCGAGGAGCTGTTCGGGCAGATTCAGGACGAGTTCGACCGCGAACGGCCCGAGATCGAGCCGCTCGGGAACGGCCGCTATCGCGTGCGTGGCGACTACCTGATCGAGGATCTCGCCGACCGGCTGAAAGTCGACGTCGGCGAGCCCGCCGAGGAGACGATCGGCGGTTACGTGGCGGCGAGGTTGGGACGCGAAGTCGTCCCCGGCGACCGGACGCAGCTCGGCGATTTATCGATCGAGGTGCTGGACGCCGAACGCTTCCGCGTCCGCTGGGTGATCGTGCAGACGCAGATGCCGGCCATCGAGGAAGTGGAAGAGAGCGAGGCGCCGTAAGCCGCGCCTCGCCAGCGAGTTACGAACGTTTGAACATGTGGGTCAGCGAGTGCCACGCGCGCTGCCACATCCCGCCGCGGTTCTGCTCATGCACCTGCTGGCCGTGCCGCGCGATCCGGGCGTCTTTGAGGATTCGATCCGTTTGCTGAATACGCATTCTGGTCTCTCCTTTCAGTCAAATAACTGCAAGCAGAGAGCCATGTATCAATCCGAATGCCGCGGGCGCGGCGGCGGCGTCACTTCGTCCTCGTCTTTGTTCGTGACCAGCGCCTGATCGTGGAACGCGCAGACGATTTCGCAGACGCGCTCGGGATCGTCGACGAGGTGCAGGCTGTCGACGTCCTCCGCCGTGATGTTGTTCGCGCCGAGGACGGTCTTGCGCAGCCAGTCGATCAGGCCGCCCCAGTACTCGCTGCCGTAGAGGATGACGGGGAAGTTGGTGATCTTCTTGGTCTGGATCAGCGTCAGCGCGCCCATCAGTTCGTCGAGCGTGCCGAAGCCGCCGGGGAACGTGATGAAGGCCTCCGAGTACTTCACGAACATCGTCTTCCGCACGAAGAAGTAGCGGAAGGTCATGGCCTTGTCGACGAACTCGTTGATTTTCTGCTCGAACGGCAGCTCGATGTTGCAGCCGATCGACAGCGCGCCGGCCTGCCGCGCGCCTTTGTTGGCCGCCTCCATGATGCCTGGCCCGCCGCCTGTGATGACCGCAAAGCCGGCCTTGCCGATCAACTCCGCGGTCTTGACCGCCGCTCCGTAGTACTCGTTGGCGAGCTGCGTCCGCGCCGATCCGAAGATCGTCACCGCCGGATAGACCTCGGCCAGATGATCGAAGCCGGCCACGAACTCGCTCGTGATCCGCAGCACCCGCCACGACTCACTCTGCAGCACTTCCTGCCGTGTAGGCCGGTCGAGCAGCTTGCGGTCCTCGAGCGACTCCCGCGGTTTGGGAGGGATGTGGATTTCGTGATTTGGGGGTTGATCAACGTCCATGAATTTGTGATTGAACCACAGAGACACAAAGAGCACGGAAGCCTCTCTGTGCCCTCTGTGGCTCCGTGGTGATACCTACGGCCGCAGCTTGATCACCGCCGTCTCAACCAGCTTGTCGCCCGGCAGGTCGCGCTGCCACGCCGTTGCTTTCACGCTCTCGCTCTGAGACATCGTTCCGAATGACGTCCGCACTTTGTAGCGGATCGTCGAATCCTCGGCGGGCTGCAGGTTGCCGAGGGTGTAGTGATAGACGGTTGAGCCGGGATCGTGGGTCAGGGTTACGCCGCGCTCGTGGGTCTCGTCGAGCACGATCAGTTGCGGCGGAAGCTCCACGTCGACCATCACGTCGCGGACGCTGTTCACGCCGCGGCTGCCGAGGACGATGTCGATGTTGTCCTCGCCGCGCTCGGGGAGGTCGATCGGATGATTGATGTTGATTTTCAGAAGCTGACCGCGCGACGTCACGGCCATGCCGCTCATCTTGCAGCCGGCGGCGGCGATCAGAAAAACAGAGACCAGGGCCAAGGCCACGGTGGTCAGTACTCGATTCGATTTCATGCACGACTCCTTTTTCCAGCGAACTCTGCAAGGAACGGTCCTAACGGCATCGCACTTGCGGTAAAAGATCATCTGCATGGCGTATTACCTCGGCGTCGACGGCGGCGCGTCAAAAACGGCAGCGCTGGTCACGGACGACACCGGCCTCGCACTCGGTGACGGCCTGGCCGGTCCGTCCAATCATCTGCGCGTCGGCATCGAGACGGCCGCGCGCAACATCGAACGCGCCGTGAACAAGGCTCTCGTCGCCGCGAACGTGGCCAGCCGCGAGATCGCCTGGACCTATTGCGGCATCGCCGGCGCCGACCATCCCGCGCATCGCCAGGAGGTCGTCGACTCACTCAGCGTCTTCTTCCCGCGTGGCAACTTCACGGTCGACAACGACGCGCGCATCGCTCTCAGCGGCGCGATCGGCTTCGGCGCAGGCGTGGTCGTGATCGCGGGGACGGGCTCCGTCGCCGTCGGACGAAACGAAGCCGGCGAGGAGGCGCGCGCCGGCGGTTGGGGGCCGATCGTCGGCGATGAAGGAAGCGGATTCGCCATCGCCCGCGCCGGACTTGCGTCGATCCTGCGCGCGCACGACGGACGCGGTCCGGCCACGCTGATGACCGAGCTGCTGAAGCGCGATTACGACATGACGCCGCCCGACCTGCCGCGCTTCGTCTACGCGCAGACGACGCACGCCGACGACATCGCCCGCGTCGGCAAGCTGGTAATCGACGCCGCCGAAAGCGGCGACGCCTGCGCCGACGAAATCGTTCAACGTGCCGGCGGCGAGCTGGCCTCGGCAGTCCTCGCGGTGGCGAAGCGGCTCGGACTGACGTCGACCGATTTCCCCGTCGCCTACGTCGGCGGCGCCTTCAACGCTGGCGAAACGCTCCTCGCGCCGATGCGCAGCGCCATCCTTGCCGCCGCGCCACGCGCGCGCATCGTTCCGCCCGCGCACACGCCGGTGGAAGGAGCGGCGCGGATGGCTGTCCGTGCCGCGACACACCCGCGTCCGACGCGCGCCGGCGCCTAGAAACGCAGCGACAATCCGCCCGAGAAAATCACGGGATTGATCTTCACCTTCGTCGTGGTCGTGCCGTTCGTGAACACGGCCTTCGCCGACGATTTGAGCGGCACGTATTTGCCGTCCGCCGTTAGCGCGAGCATGCGCGTGAGGCGGAAAGAGAGGCCGCCGTTCACCGCCAGGCCGACGTCATCCTTGAAGTCGATGCGGTTGAGGTTGGGAGTGCCGAAGACGTTGGCCTTGTCGAACAGGACATACGCCGCGCCGGCGCCGACGTACGGATCGATGAATCCACCGGGCGCGAAATGCCACTGCAGCACGCCGGTGAGCGGCGTCATGCGCAGTCCGTTGCTGAACGCTCCGGCACCGCCGACGGCATGCGAACGGATATTCGTTTCCGGCCGCACCTGCACGACGTCAAACGCCGCCGATACGTGTTCACCAAAGAAGATGTTCGCCCCGACTCCGTAGCCGAGCTTGCCGTTGAAATTGACGTCGAACGGCTGATTGGGCGCAGGGGAGTTGAACGTGCCGCTGCTGTTGGGATCGACCCAGGCCGCCCATCCGGTGAGATCGAAGGTGCGGTCGGCGGCAAAGAGGGGAACGGCGGTGACGCAGGCGAGGACGAGAGCAACGCGCATCCACTTCATGGCAGAAACCTCCGGCTTGCGCGGGAAGCAAAACATGTGACCTCAGCCGTAGTGTGGACGTGCTCCCGTGTAGTGGATTAGTAGATTAGTGGATTAGTCGATTAGTGGATCAGGATCCGGGGGCACTAACACTCGCTGATCTACTAATCCACTAATCGACTAATCCACTATCCCGAGGAACGTGCGCAGCGGAACTCCGGCGACCTCTTCGAATCGCTGCCCATACGACTTGATCGCGCCGGACGGCTCGTCGAGGAAGATCCGTTCCACGCGGAAGAGCGGGACGAACATCGTGATCAGGTCGAGATCGGGTTCCTCGTTGCGCGCGATCTGGTGGATCCAGTCTTCGAACGAGTCGAGGTTGATGCCGCGCATCGTCACGCCGGCGGGGGAGAGCGCCGTCAGCACGCCGAAGAACTTCTCCTTCGGATTGACGAGGTTGAGGATGATCAGCGCGGACGGCTCGAAGCCTTCGATCATGATTTTTCGCTCAGTTCGATCAGCACGCCGTTGCCTGCGGCGGGATGGAGAAAGGCCACGCGGCAGCCGTGCGCGCCAGGCCCCGGCGTCTCGTTGATGAGGCGGTAGCCGTGCGATTTCAGTCGGGCCAAGTGGGCTTCGATGTCGTCCACGCGAAAGCAGATGTGATGGATTCCTTCGCCGCGTTTCTCGATGAACTTGGCGACGGTTGATTCGTGGCCGGTCGGTTCGAGCAGCTCGATGTTCGCATCACCGGCGGACAAAAACGCCGTCCGCACGCCCTGCGTCGTCACGGTCTCCACATGATCGATGGTGAGTCCCATCGCTTCGTAAATCTTCGCGGAATCGAGCGACTTCACCGCGATGCCGATGTGGTCGAGCGTCGGTTTGTTCATCAGACTCCCTTCACGTCCGCACCCCAGATGTGTTTGTGCAATTGCGTCTGCAGCCGCGCCGGCACGCGGTCGGCGAGCATCATCTCTGCCAGCGTCTTCAGATCGAGCTCGCCCCACACCGGCGAAAAGAGGATCGTGCGTCCGGCCAGCTTGCGCTCTTCGATCACGCCGCGCGCCCATTCGTAATCGCCGCGGTCGGCGATGACGAACTTGATCTCATCGTGCGGACGGAGGTTGTCGAGATTCGGCCAGTAATTCTTTTCCGCTTCGCCCGACCCGGGACATTTCACATCGAGGATGATCTTCGCGCGGCGATCCACCGGCTCGATGTCGATCGACCCGGAGGTCTCGATCAGGACTTCGAAGCCGTCATCGCAAAGGCGCGCGATCAGATCGAAGGCTTCCTTCTGCGCCAGAGGCTCGCCGCCGGTGACTTCGACGAGATCGCAGCCGTAGCTCTTCACGCGCGCGACTACCTCATCGATGGAAACCTTCTCGCCGCCGGTGAACGTGTATTCCGAGTCGCACCAGCGGCAGCGCAGATTGCAGCCGGCCAGGCGCACGAAGACGCACGGCCGTCCGGCATGCGACGACTCGCCCTGAATGCTGTGGAAGATCTCCGTGACGCGAAGCATCGCCGCGAATCATGCTCTGAAAGGCTTTTCACCACAAAGACACAAAGAGCACAAAGAAGCTCTCTTTGTGTCCTTTGTGCCTTTGTGGTGAGAAGCCTTCCTTACAATTGCATTGAGTGCCCGAACCCATCCCCATCGCCGGCTACGCTGCCATCGGCTGCACGCGCTCGGTGGCGCTCGTCTCGCGCGGCGGCTCCATCGACTGGCTGTGTTGGCCGCACTTCGATTCGCCGTCGATCTTCGGACGCCTTCTCGACATCGACAAAGGCGGCTTCTTCGCCATTCATCCTGAGATCGATCACGAGGCAAACCGACGCTATCTCGACGATACCAACGTCATTGAAACGACCTTCACCTCGAAGTCCGGCACCGCAAAACTCATCGACCTGATGCCGGTCATGACCGAGGAGGAGAAGCGGAACACGCTGTCACCATTCCGCCAACTGTTGCGCCGCATCGAAGTGATCGACGGCGAGGTTCCGATCGAAGTCACGTACGCCCCGCGCCCCGACTACGCCCGCATCACTCCTCGGCTTTCCCAGCGCGGCACCTCCATCCATTGCGGTTGGGAAGCGAAAGTGCTTAACCTTCGCGGCGATGCGCAGTTCGAAATCGGCGACGGCACCGCGATCGCGCGATTCACGCTCAAAGCCGGCCAGTCGCGTACCTTCGCCCTCGGATTCGACGATCACACGCCCGCCGTTCTCCCATCCATCACCGACGACGCCATCGAACGCACCGTCAAATTCTGGCGCGACTGGTCGTCGCAACTGACATACGACGGCCCGCATCGCGCGCTCGTCCTCCGTTCCGCGCTCGTCCTGAAACTGCTGACGTACGCGCCGACCGGCGCCATCGTCGCCGCGCCGACCACGTCGCTCCCCGAATCGATTGGCAGCGTGCGCAATTGGGACTACCGCTACTGCTGGCTGCGCGACGCCTCGTGGACCGTGACGGCGCTTTTCGACTGCGGCTTCTCGAAGGAAGGCGCCGCATTTCTCGACTGGCTGCTCTACTCCACGCGCCTCACGCAGCCGCACCTGCAGATGCTCTACGACGTCTTCGGCGAGGCGCGCGTGGCGGAGAAGACGCTCGATCACCTGGCCGGTTACCGCGGCTCGCGTCCCGTCCGCATCGGCAACGACGCCCACGGCCAATTCCAACTCGACGTCTACGGCGAGGTCCTCGGCGCAATCGAAGAAGCGACGCGCCGCGGCGAAACGCTCGACCGCGATGTGCAGCACCTCATCCGCCGCCTCACCGAAATCGTCTGCAAGCGCTGGCAGGAGCCGGACGCCGGCATCTGGGAGAAACGCGGCGGTCCGCGCCAGCACGTGCACGGGAAAGTCATGGCCTGGTCCGCGCTCGACAGCGCGCAGCGCATCGCTAAACGCTGCCACGTGAAGATCGACGATGCGCGCGTCGAAAGTGCGAAGGCCGCGATCAAAGGAGAGGTGATGGCGCACGGCTTCAGCACGCGCCGCAACAGTTTCACCGGCATCTTCGACGACGAGGAAGTCGACGCCAGCCTCCTCTTCATTGCGCGCGTCGGCTTCATCGATCCCGCCGACCCGCGCATGCTCGGCACCATCGACGCCATCCGCTCGGAGCTCGGCCACTCCGGCCTGGTCTACCGCTACGACACGCGCGAAACCGACGATGGCCTCCCGTCCGGCGAAGGCGCCTTCCTCGCCTGCAGCTTCTGGCTCGTCGAAGCGCTGGCCCTGGCCGGCCGCGTCGACGAAGCGCGCACGCTCTTCGACGACATCATCCGCCACGGCAATGACATCGGCCTGTTCGCCGAGGAGATCGACGTCGATTCGGGCGAGATGTTGGGCAACTTCCCGCAAGCGCTCACGCATATCGCCCTCATGACCGCCGCGCTCTGTCTGGCGCAGGCAGAAGAGGGGAAGGCGGAGCCGCGCGCGACGTGACGCTGTCATCCTGAGCCGCCGGAGCCTTCGAAGCCGAAGGCGGAGAGGCGCAGGACGGCGAAGGATCTCAAGTTACGCTGCCTGCGTTGAAACCCGCTTGGCACGTAACGCGGCTTCGGCTGAAACCGCGCGGCGTACGCGGCTTCGACTAGAGCTGCGCATCTTGAGATCCTTCACCGTCCTGCGCGACTCCGGCTTCGCCTACGTCGCTCCGGCGGCTCAGGATGACAGCTACACCCGATAAAACGCCCCAATCGTCGCCCCATACAACACATGCGCGACCAACAGCACCAGCGGCGTAATCCGTCCATAGTTTGTAACGAAGAATCCCGGCGGCTCGAGGAGGCGCGTCGGCTCGGGACCGCGAAAGTCCGAGACCATGCGCGGATGAACTCCGGGCAGGATCGGCAGCAGCACGGAGACGATGAACATCCCCTGCAGGCCGCCGAGGAGCGCGCCGTACCACCAGGTTGCGGCGTGGATGTTTTCGAAGAAGAGGCCGTAGACGATCGCGAAGATCCAGCCGTTGATGAGGTGAAGCGCGAGTCCGATTACCTTCGCGCGATCGCGGTCCGGCGTGAACATCGTGCCGATGATGAACGGGATATCGACGCGCGTCAGCCCGAGCGACTGCGCGGCGACGGTGAGGCTGGTCAGGAGCACGGTGGCCGCGAATCCCCACAGCAGGATCGACGAGATGTTCATGACCCGGCGTTCCTGCGCGGAGCGTGCCGGGCGCGTTGAGTTCTTTCGTTCTTCACGGAAAATCGGCGCCTCGCCTCTCTAATGGACATAGATTTGGCGCGAGGTGGTGTCGGCAGCTCGATCCGGGGGAGAGCTCATGGCTACATCGGACAGCATTGATGCGGCGGTTTTCGAGGAAGATCATCACGTCTGCGCGTTTTTCCACAACAAGGATGAGGAAGCCCGAGCGCTGAAACCGTTCGTCCTCGAGGGGTTGGCTGCGGGGGAAAACGCCATCCACATCGTCGACCCCAGTCTCCGCGAAGACTATGACCGCCGGATGAGCGGGGCTGGCGTCGATCTCGATGCGTTGGAGCGCAGCGGGCAATTGGCGGTGATGTCATGGCCGAAATCTCCGCAGCACAGACGTATCGATCGGCACGAGGCGGCCAGAATGGTCGACCAACTGCTGCGTGCCTCACGGGAGAGCGGTTATCGGCGTACCCGCGTCATCGGCGAGATGGACTGGGCGGTGCGGGATGGGATCCGCGACGACGAGCTCATTGCGTTGGAGGCACAACTCCATGAGGTCTATTTGCTTCATGAGGTCTGGGTCGTCTGTGCGTACGATCTCTCCCATTTTGGCAGCTCCGTCGTCCTCGATGTCCTGCGTACCCATCCGGCGGCCATGATCGGGGGAGTCCTCCAGCACAACCCATTCTTCGTACCGCCGGAGGAGATGATCGACGAGCTTCGCGGGAGAGGCGGGTTCGTCGCGTGACACGGGAGAGTGCCGAGGGCGCGAAGTACCGCAGCGCGTTCGGCGAAGTGGTCGCGCTCGTCGCGCTTCCCGCGGTCTGGTCCGGCTACCGTTTGCCGCAGATCGTCGACGACGTGGCGGATGTGCTTCTGCGGACCCTCGAACTCGATTTTGTTTACGTCACGCTATTCGACGATGAAAGACCGGTCGCGGCAACGCGCGCAAAACAGGAAGGCGTTGACGCCGGCCGTTTCGCGGCGGCGGCCAGGAGTCTGCTTGCCTCGGACAACGCGGTGACGTCGACGATCCCCGACCCGTCGGATGCAACGCGCTCGCTTCGGGCCACTGTCAGCGCCGGCGGCAGCACGTCGGAATTGACGGTCGTTGCCGCGTCGGCCGATCCGCAGTTTCCAACGGAGATCGACCTCCTTCTTCTCGCCGTCACTCTCAATCAAGCCAACATCGTTATCGGGAGGAAGCGCGTCGAGGAGTTAGTCGAGGAAAACGTTCTCCTCAGAAATCAGATTGATGAGCGTCTGCTCATGGGCTCGGTGATCGGCGTTTCGCGCGCCATCCGATCAGTGCTGTCGGAGGTCGACAAAGTCGCGCCGACCGGTGCCACGGTCCTGATCACCGGCGAAACGGGAACGGGGAAGGAGCTGATCGCGCGGGAGATTCATCGCCGCTCCACGCGCGCCGGAGGGCCGCTGATCGCGGTTCATTCGGCCGCGCTCCCTGGCGGCTTGATCGCGAGCGAGCTTTTCGGTCACGAGCGCGGTGCGTTCACCGGCGCCCTGCAGCGGCGCATCGGCCGCTTCGAGCTCGCAAGCCGAGGAACGATCTTCCTCGACGAAGTGGGCGAGCTGCCGCCCGAGATGCAGGTGGCACTTCTTCGCGTACTTCAGGAGCGGACGTTCGAGCGCGTCGGCGGTAGCCAGACGCTGCGTACCGAGGCGCGGGTGATCGCCGCCACGAACCGCGATCTGCTGAAGATGGTTCGGGAAGGAACGTTCCGCGAGGACCTGTATTACCGGCTCAACGTCTTTCCCATTCACATTCCGCCGCTGCGCGAGCGCCGCGAAGACATCCCCGTACTGGTCGAGCACTTCGCCGCCATCCTGGGCCGCCGGCTCGACAAGCCAATCAAGAGCATCTCGAAGGCGAGCATGGTCCGGCTGATGGAGTACGCGTGGCCGGGGAACGTGCGCGAGCTGGAAAACGTCATCGAGCGCGCGGTGATCCTTTCGTCCGGAAGCGAGCTCGTGATCCCGCCGGGCTGTCTGGCTCCATCCGAAAAAATCGTCCGCGGCGGCGCACTGCCCGGCCGTCTGGATGAGATGGAAAAGTCCGCGATCGAGCAGGCGCTGTCGGAAAGCGGAGGCCGAGTTGGCGGTTCCGGCGGAGCGGCAGAGCGACTCGGCCTTCGCCCGACGACGCTCTCCTCGAAGCTGCACAAATACCGCATCGATCCCGCCCGCTTCAGGCCGCCACGCTGAGTGCTGTCATCCTGAGGCTGCCCCTTCGGCTACGCTCAGGGCAGGCTCCGCCGTGGAGCGCGAAGCGCGGAACGCCGGAGGACGGCGAAGGATCTCAAGCTTCCCAACCTGCGTTGAATCCCAGTGGGTTTCAGCCGGGGTTGCGCATCTTGAGATCCTTCGCCGTCCTGCGCCGCTTCCGCACTTGGCGCTCCACGGCGGAGCCTGCCCTGAGCGTAGTCGAAGGGGCGGCTCAGGATGACAAAGATCCCGCCCTTTTCAGGCAGCCACGCTAACCTCGGGATTCGTCGATCGACGAGATTTCGTCGCGACAAATCCACGTGCGCCAACGTGTTCTCAACAACTTAGGAACGGCATCTCCCTTGGACTAGGTGGAGGCCATGTCCGCTCTCGCCACTTCCCATGGTCTCCTTTCGCCGCTCCGCATTCTTCTCGTCGAAGACAGCCCGATCGAAGCACATCTGATCCGCTCGATTCTCCAGTCGACGTCATTTCGAGTGACGTCCGTCGATCGTCTCTCCGATGCCGTGGCCGTGCTTCGTTCCTCGGACATCGACGTCATCCTGCTCGATCTGAACCTGCCGGACAGCCAGGGCTCGGACACGCTCGACGCGGTTCTCGAACACGCTGGCAGCATCGCCATCGTCGTCCTCACCGGAAACGGCGATGAGCAGTCCGCTCTCGATGCGGTGGCGATGGGAGCCCAGGACTACCTGGTCAAAGGAACCGCGAACGGCGACACGATCGTGCGATCGATTCGCTATGCGTTCGAGCGCGTTCGTGCCGAGGAGGACCGCCGCCGGTCGCAGGAACGATTCCGCGCGCTCGTGGAGAACAGTTCAGACGGAATCGCCCTCATCGACGCAGCAGGAAATGTTCATTACTCCAGCCCCGCGATCAGCCGGATTCTCGGATATTCGATTGACGAGATCATCGGGATGAACGTCTTCTCCCTGATGCATCCCGATGACGTCATGGAGGGCCGCAGGCGCTTCGTGACGATCCTGAACAATCAGGCGGCGCTGGTGGCCATGCCGGATCTTCGCTATCGGCACTCCGACGGCACGTGGCGATCTCTGGAAGTGCTGCGGATGAACCGTCTCGACGATCCCGCTGTTCGGGCCATCGTCGTCAACTTCCGCGACGTGACCGACCGCAACAGCGCTCTCGAAACCGCCGAACGGCTCCGCAGTCGGTACGAGTTGATCCTGAATTCGATCGCCGACGGCGTGGAAGAGTTGAACGCGAACGGAATGGTCACGTTCGAGAACGCGGCAGCCGCGTCCATGCTCGGCTGGGAACCGCATGACCTCATCGGAAGAAACGCCCATCAAACGATTCACCATTCGTACGCCGATGGCTCACCGCGCCCGGAAGAGGACTGCCCGATCCTCGCCACGCTGCGCGATGGCGAGGTGCGGCATGTCAGCGATGACATCTTCTGGCGCAAGGACGGAACCTGCTTCTCCGTCGAGTACGTGGCCGCCCCGAAGATCGATAGTAAGGGAGAGATGCTCGGCGTCGTCGTTGCCTTCCGCGACGTGACGGAGCAGCGCGAAATGCAGCGGCAGGTCGACCAGGCCATCCGCGTGACCTCCCTCGGCCGCGTAGCCGCGTCGGTCGCGCACGAATTCAACAACGTGCTCATGGCCATCCAGCCCTTCACCGAAATCCTTCAGCCGTATCTTGAAAATGAACCCAACGGCATGAAGGCGTTGCGCTACATCCGCGACGCAGTGAAGCGCGGCCGGACGATCAGCCATCAGATCCTCCGTTTTGCCAATCCCGCCGAGCCGCGGCTCACAACGCTCGACGCCGGCGAGTGGATGCGCACGTTCAGCGAAGAGGCGCGTGCGTTGCTACGTGATCACAGGGTCGAGGTCGGACCTGCCGAGTCGCTCGTCGTCAAAGCGGATGCCGAACAACTGTCGCAGGTGATGTTGAACCTGGCCGGCAACGCGCGCGATGCGTCGCCCGAGGGGTCGGCGATTGCGCTCGGCGCCGTGCGCGCAGACGCCGTTCCGTTCCTTCGCGACCGTGTGCCGGACGCGCACCGCTTCGCCGCCATGTTCGTTCGCGATCGCGGCTCAGGAATCGCAGCCGAGCTCCTCGCACACATTTTCGAGCCGCTGTTCACGACCAAAAGGAACGGCGGGACCGGGCTGGGTCTCGCCGTCGTGCAACAGATCATCTCGGAACACGGCGGAGAAGTGATCGTCGATACCCTCGCCGGCGCAGGATCAACGTTCTACGTCGTGCTGCCGCTCGAAGAGGATGAATACGAACCGCCCGTGGGCGGCGGCGAGAACTCGACAATGTAGAAATTGGCAGGCCGGTGTGGCACAGACACTCTTGTCTGTGCTGCTGGGAGGCTTGCGCTTGACTTCCCCAAGTTGCGCGGCTTCAAAAGCACAGACAAGAGTGTCTGTGCCACATCGGTCCGCGTCTTGCTCGCTGATCCCGCATGCAACCCCCGGAAGTTGTCGTCATCACCGGCGCGTCCGCGGGTGTCGGGCGCGCGACGGCGCGCGCGTTCGGGAAACGCGGCGCAAAAGTAGGACTGATTGCCCGCGGCAAAGACGGACTCGAAGCGGCCAAGCGCGAGATCGAAGCGCTCGGCGGCGAAGCAATCGTTCTTCCGCTCGACGTCGCCGATGAAAACGCGGTCGAGCAGGCTGCTGCGGAAGTCGAACGCGCGTTCGGTCCGATCGACGTCTGGGTCAACAACGCCATGCTCTCGGTCTTTTCGCCGATCATGGAGATGACCCCCTCCGACTATCGCCGCGTCACCGAGGTCACGTACCTCGGATATGTGTGGGGGACGCTGGCGGCGCTGCGGCGGATGAAGCCGCGCGACCGCGGCGCGATCGTGCAGGTCGGCTCCGCGCTCGCGTATCGCGGCATCCCGCTGCAGTCGGCGTACTGCGCGGCCAAACACGCGGTGCAGGGTTTTCACGATTCGCTGCGCAGCGAATTGATTCACGACGGCAGCAACGTGCGCGTGGTGATGGTGCAGATGCCGGCGCTGAACACGCCGCAGTTTCGCTGGGTGAAGTCGCGCCTGCCGCGCAAAGCGCAGCCGGTGCCGCCGATTTTCCAACCCGAGGTCGCGGCGGAAGCGATCGTGTGGGCGGCGTACAGCGGACGCCGCGAAATCAATGTCGGCTGGCCTGCATCGAAAGCGATCATCGGCAACAACTTCGTCCCAGGCCTTGGCGATCACTATCTCGCGAAGTACGGCTACGACGCGCAGATGGTCGACGAGCCGGAGGTCCCCGGCCGTCCCGACAATCTCTACTCGCCGCTCCCCGGCGACGCCGGCGCCCACGGCGTCTTCGACGACCGTTCGACGGATCACAGCATCGCGCTCGAACTCAACAAACGTAGAGGATGGATCGCCCTCGGCGCCGCGGCGCTGCTGCTGGCTGGGCTGGCGCGCCGCCGATAGCGTTACGAATCCGCAGATGGGAACGCCGCGTTAGCGGCATCAGACGGTAGCGAGGGGTGCGAGCGCTTTTTGCGAGCACCCCTCGAAAAGGAGAGTCGTGGATTTTCGTGCCGCGTCAGCGGCATCAGAAGCGTCGCGCGAACGTACATTCGTTCGGACCGCTCCAGTGCCGCTGACGCGGCACAACTTCTAATCCGCATCATTTTCCAGGGGTGCTCGCAAAAAGCGCTCGCACCCCTGGCTACCCTCTTCAGCCGCTAACGCGGCGATCCGCCGACCTTCATCTGCGTCAATCTGCGCATTAAACTGCCGCCGCTTGAAGCACTACATCGCCCTCGCCCGTCCCTTCACGCTCCTCCCGCCGCTCCTCGGCATCGTCTCGGGCGCCGTCTGTGCGTGGGGTTCCGCGCACAATCCCGATCCGACGCGCGCGCTAACGTCGTCCGTCATCTGGACGATCGTCCTCGGCTCGCTCTGCGCGTCGTTTCTGAACGCGGCGAACAACTCGCTGAATCAGATTTACGACCTCGAAATCGATCGCATCAACAAGCCGAAGCGTCCACTGGTCACCGGTGAGGTCTCGAGACAAGGCGCCTGGATCTTCACCTGGATCATGTACGCGCTCGGCCTGGTGCCGACGTGGCTCGTGGTCGTCTATCCGTACACGTCCTGGCGCGCCAAGTTCTTCGCGCCGCTGCCGTGGCACGAGTGCATCGCCATCTACCTGATCGCCTTCATCTCAACCTTCGTTTACTCCGTCCCCGCACTCGGACGCACCAAAGCGCACCCCATTGGTGCAAACCTCACCATCGCCATCCCGCGCGGCTGCCTGCTGAAAGTGGCCGGCTGGACGATGGTGGCCCACGCAACGACCGCCGAACCGTGGTTCATCGGCTCCGTCTTCATGCTCTTCCTCCTCGGCGCCGCATCGACGAAGGATTTCAGCGACATCGAAGGCGACCGCGCCGGCGGCTGCCGCACGCTCCCGATTGCCTTCGGAGTGAAACGCGCCGCGTGGATGATCGCCCCATTCTTCATCTTCCCCTGGCTGCTGATGCCCCTCGGCGCCGCCACGCACATCCTCACGGGCAACGGCACGTTTCTTACCATCCTCGGCATCGCCCTGGCGCTCTGGGGCGCGTACACCGTCTGGCTGATCGTCCGCAATCCCGACGAGTTGACGGCGACGGAGAACCATCCGTCGTGGCGGCATATGTACCTGATGATGATGGCGGCGCAGGTGGGGTTCGCGGTGGCGTATGTGGTGTAGCTGTCATCCTGAGGCTGCCGGAGGCACGCCGCCGAAGGCGAAGATGCCGGAGGACGCCGAAGGATCTCAAGCTTCCCAAGCTGTGTTGAATCCCAGTGGGTTTCAGCCGGAGTTGCGCATCTTGAGATCCTTCGACCGTCCTGCGGCGTTCCGCGCTTCGCGCTCCAACGCCTCCGGCGGCTCAGGATGACAGCGCTACCGATGCTTAATTACCCGATACATCCACGTATGACCCGGAAAGTAATACGTGTACTCCTCGACGTAATGACCAGCGAGATACCCGTTGTACCCATCCCGCTCCGGAAACCGCACATGCGTCGCAAACAACCGATCGACAAACGCGTACTCATACCGAACCGCAGGATCCCGCTTCGTGAACGGAACGAAATTCGCCTCCGGACGTTCCAGCGCGTTGTTGTCGGCGACAAGGATCTTCACGTTCGGATCGCGCGCGATGAGCGTGTCGATGTACGCGTTGATCGGACCGCGATCCTGTCCGTGCATGACCGCCGGTCCGTAGAACTCGCCGAGGAAGCGGTCGCCGTATTGCGCGCCGTAGAAGAGGTAGTTCGGGAAGAAGCGGATCACGTCGTAAATCTGGATCGCGCTGCATAAAACGATGGCTGCGATCAGCGGCTTGGTCATGCGGTGTTCGAGGATCACCGCGGCGATGCCGAGGCAGACCAGCGGATAGAACTGAACCTGGTGGTGCGGCGCGTCGTAGTGGAAGACGAAGCCCTTCAGCGCGAAGTTGATCAGCAGCGCGATTCCTAACGCCGCGAGAAACGTCGTCTGCAGGCGTCGCGGACGATGCAGTGACGTCGCGTAGCAGGCGGCAGCGAGGATCAGCCACCACGGTCCGATTTTGATGATGAAAACGACCAGCGAAAAGTACCAGGGCGCGTGGGGCGATCCGAGGTTCAGGTAATTCCAGAAGGGATAGACGCTGCTCAATGTACAGGCGCGCATCAATCGCACCAGCAGCGTCGGGTTCAGATAGATCACGGACGTTGCGAAGAACGTCGCGATGGCGATGGGGATGAACAGCAGATCGCGCCAGGCAAAGCGCCGCGTCATCGCGTAGAAGACAGCGATGACGATGCCGTTGAAGACGCCGAGGATCGAGCAGGACGTGGCGAGGCCAAAGGCGATCGCGCTGAGGATCAGCCATTTGGTTTCGCCGCCGCCGTCGTAGCGCCGGCGGCCCGCCGGCTGTACCGCCGCCGGCTCGGCGGCAATGGAAAAGCGCCAGCGAGCCGCTGGCGGTACAGCCGCCGAGCCGGCGGCGCTACGATCGCCGCGCTCGCGAACGAAGTAATAAAACGCGGTGAACGCCGCCGTCGTGAACATCGCAAACAGCATGTTCGCGTGCGTCATCAGCATCCGTCCGGACGCCAGAATCTGCGGCGAGGTCACATACAGCGCCGCGGTCAGAGTGGCCACGCCGAGGCCAAATTCGCGGCGCGCGAAGAAGTAGAGCATCAGGAGCGTCAGCGCGCTGGCGATGAAGCTGATCGCGTACTGAGCCTTGATTGCAGGCGAAACCAGCGCGTGGATGAAGTAGGGAAGGCGCGTCTGCGAGATGTCGTCGAGGCAGGCGAACGGATTGTGCGTTTTCGCCAGGCATTGCGTGATGGCGATGTCCGTCCCTTCGTCCCACGTCGGCGAGATCGACGCCATCTTGTACAAGTGAAGGAACGCGAACGCCGCGAAGATGATCAGGAATGCGGCGTTGGCGAGTCGCATCACGACGCCAGGTAAAGGACGGAGATGGAAATCGCCGCCCACAACACCGCGCAGACGATCATCTGCGGGTCGCGCACCATGCGATCCGTTGGGGATTCATCCTGCGTGCGCTCCATCAGGTAGCGATAGCGGAAGACCCCGAACAGCACCACCGGCACCGTCGCCGCGAGCTGTGGCCGCACGGTGGCGATGTAGAGACCGTAGAAGACGAACGTGGCTACGACCGCGATCTCCGAGTAGTCGTCCATCAACTTGACGGAGTAGTGTTGCAGCACCGAGCGAAAGTCGGACGCGGTCGCCGCCGACAGCAGCTCCTGCCGCCGTTTCGTCGCCGCGAGATAGAGCGCCAGCGAGAGCGTGGTGATGAACATGAACACCGACAGCACCACGTCGATCGCCACTGCGCCGCCCCACACCCGCAGCACGAATCCGCAGGCGATGGCGAAGAGGTCGACGATCGGCATCGTCTTCAAGTGGATCGAATACGCGGTCGTCAGGCCGAGGTAGAGCGCCACCGCGAGGAGGAACTTCGGCGCGACGAACCACGCCGCGGCGAGCAGGATCGGGATCAAAATCATAACGATCGTTACTGCGGCGCGCACCGAGATTTCCCCCGAGGCGATCGGGCGGCGCAGGCGTTTGACGGGGTGGGCGCGATCGCTCTCGCGGTCGAAGATGTCGTTGATGATGTAGCCGGCCGACGCCGCGCCGCAGAAGATGGCGAAGGCGGCCAGCGAATGCGCCACCGCGGACGGCGAGACGAACGACCGCGAAAAGATCAGCGGCGCGACCACGAACCCGTTCTTCAGCCACTGCGCCGGACGCAGGAGGCGGAGGGCCTTCACGTGGGGAGTGTAGCTGGATCGTTGGGATGATGTGAAAAGCGGAATGTTGAATGTTGAATGTTGAATGTTGAATGTTCAATGTTGAATGGGAATGCCGAATGCCGCCGGAAGCGAAGCCCATTCAACATTGAACATTCAACATTGAACATTCAACATTCCGCCTTCCGTACTCACGGACTACAATCTCCCCCAAAGTGATCTCCCTCGAACCCGAGTTAATCACCCTGCGAGATACCGGTGTGCTCGATGCGCCCGCGGCAGCCCGCGCAATCGCGCGCGAGCGGCGCGACGCCGTCAGCATCTATCCCGAGCTGCGCGTTCTGACGTGGGCCGGCGTCATGCTTATCTCCACTGGCGTCGGGATCTACATCTCCAAGCATCTCGACGACATCGGACCGCTGGCCATCGCGACGGTGATCGGACTCGCCGCCGCGGCCTGCTACGCGTGGGCGTACTGGAAACGCAGCCGCACGGCGGCGCTGGTCGACGATTACGTCCTCCTGCTGGCCGCACTCCTCGCCAGCGCGGACGTCGGATACATCGAGCACCACTACCACCTCCTCGGCGACAGCTGGCCGCGGCACTTCCTTTTCCTGGCCATCCTCCACGCCGTGACCGCGTACTTTTTCCAATCGCGCCTCGTCCTCTCGCTGTCGGTGGCGTCGCTCGCGGCATGGCTCGGCATCGAACGCCGCAGCGTCGACGCGATTTTCGACGCGCCCGTCGACACTTCCGGCCGCGCGTTCGTCTGCGCGGCGATCGTCGTGGCCTGGCGCCTCATCGACCGGAAGCTGCGTCCGGCCACGACGTTCAGCTCCTTCTTCGATCACGCCGCCGCGAACCTCGCCTTCTGGGGATCGCTCGCTCTGGCCGCGCACGAAGAGACGCGGCTTCTTGGCTGCGGCATCGGCGTGGTGCTCGCGGTGGCCGCCATGTTTTACGCCCGCCGCACGCGCGAAGCGACGTTCGTCATCTACGCCTGGGTGTACGGGACCATCGCGTTCGACATCGCCGTCTGCGACACCATCCGCGAACCAATTTTCATCAGCTTCTACCTTCTCGTCTCGACGATCGGCGCGATCATCGGACTGTTTCTTTCGCACGCGCGGATCCGGAGGGCGGCATGAACTGGCCTGCCGGACCGTCGATCTCCGATGAACGGGCGGATGCGTTGCACGCCATCGTGCCGTCGCAGCCGGAGAGCGGATGGAAGCACAACGGCCTCCTGCTGCGGATCGTCTTCACGGTCCTGGCCGCAATCGCGGTATCGGCCGCGTTCGGATTCTTCGCGCTTCTCAGTCTGCCAAAGGGCATCCTGACCGCCGCGCTGGCCATCGGCGCTGCGGAATTGCTGATCGTCAAGCACCGCTTCTTCCGCACCGGCGTCGAGTCGGCGCTCTGGCTCTTCGGCACGTTTGCCTTCATCTTCGGCCTGCCGAGCCAGGGGAAAGTGGAAGCGATCCTCGTCTTCGCCGCCGCGTCAGCGCTCTCCGGCTGGCGGATGCGCAACGCCTTCTTCGGCGTGTTCGCGGCGATCCTGGTCGTGGTGTACGTCGCCGCGAAATGGGAGCACGCGCCGATCCTCTCCATGACCACCGCCGCCCTCATCGCCATCCCCTCGGCATTCGCACTCCGCCGCGCATGGCAACGTCCATCGAACGATCGCTTGTTCGCTGGCCTGGCGTTGGCGATGCCGGTGGTCGGATACCTGTCGACGTTCGCGCTGCGCATCTTCCAGACGACCTTCGTCATGAATTTTCAGGTCGCCGAAATCCTCGGCATCACTGCGGCCATCCTGCTCGCCGCCGGTATCGCCTGGCGCGACCGCGTCCTGCTTATCTCCGCGACGCTGTCGATCGCCTGCGCCGCCATCGAGCTGCGCCAGCTCTTCGACTATCCCGCCGAGGCCAAGTTGATCGGCGCCGGAATCGCGGTCATCGCCATCGCCGTGACGCTCGAACGCGTCCTGCGCCGCAAAACGCAAGGCCTGGTCGTCACCGTCGTCGCCACCAATCCCTACGACGAAGCGATGCAGATCGGCGGCATCCTCACCATCGCCCCGCACGGATCCGCGCCAGCGGAACACGCCCACACCGGACCGGTCCTGACCGACTCCGCCTCCGCAACCGACAAATCCTTCGGCGGCGCCGGCGCGGGCGGCGACTACTAAGACGATTCGCGCGAAGCGTGGAGTGCGGCGCCGCGAGAGCGGCCAAAGAGGGTAGCCAGGGGTGCGAGCGCTTTTTGCGAGCACCCTGGAAAGTTGTGGAGGTTGAAGTTGTGCCGCGTCAGCGGCACTCGATCCGTCCGCGCGAATGTAAATCAGCGCGATCTTTCGGGTGCCGCTGACGCGGCACGAAATCCCGAGCCCCTCGGCATACCAGGGGTGCTCGCAAAAAGCGCTCGCACCCCTGGCTACCTTCTGATGCCGCTAACGCGGCAAAGCGCTCCGCGCGAAATCAGCGCCGACGGAGCCCGTCGTTCCACACTGTTCCACGTGTCACACTCATTGTGCAGCCCCTTTTTCGCCGTCCAAAACGCCCGCGTGAACGCCAAAATCGCCCCTTTTCCGCAGCCCAAACTCCTTCCCAACCCACACGCCCCAATTTTCTTCGGCCGAGTCTGCTATTTCCTTCGGAAACTCACCTTAAAACCTGCGGAAAAACTCATCTGAAATTGCGTATGGAAAAGATGTGCAAAACGTGTGGAAAACGCACTGATTTTCTGCGGATTACCTCTCCAAAGACTGTGCAAAAACCTGTGGATAACCTGCGGGGAACAGGTGGAAAGGTAGCGGAGAACCCGACAAAATCCAGTCTACATCCTGTGGACTAAACTTCTGATTCTGCGAATACTTACGCTTCAGGTTGTGTTTTGGCAATTCACGACCACAACATCTTGTGGTCATAGACTTGACATCCGTTTCCACGGGGCGTAGCTTGTCTCGCACAACAATGAACTCGGTGCGCGTGGGAGGATTGATGAAGGATATGAAGCACGTTTCCCGTCTTGCCACCCGGAGCCCCTTGCGGTCCGTTTCACTGCAGATTCGCGAGTACCAGGTCACCGTCAAAGTCAAGACACCAGTCCCCCAGTCGCGCCCCACAAGCGCTCGCTGGCTGGCTCGTTAACAAACGCTCAAACAATCACCGAAGCGCCCCGTGTAGGGGCGCTTCTGCGTCAAAGAGGAGAACAAGGTCATGACGTCCATCGAGATCCCATCCAGCAACATCCGTCCCCGCGCGAACAGCAAGCCGGTGAAGAAGAAGGAGACCAAAACCGGCGGCATTGCCATCGACCGCTTCTTCACCAAAGCGGGCGTGGACGTCTACGACACCTGTGAATGGGAGATGCGCGCGGCAGCCATCACCAGTGAGAGCGGTGGGATCGTCTTCGAGCAGAAAGACGTCGAGATGCCGAAGTTCTGGTCCCAGATGGCCACCAACGTCGTCGTGTCGAAGTACTTCCGCGGCCACCTCGGCTCACCCGATCGCGAATCCTCCGTCCGCCAGCTCATCGGACGCGTCGTCCGCACCATCACCGGATGGGGACGCGAAGGCGGCTACTTCGCCTCCGAAGCCGACGGCGACACCTTCCGCGACGAGCTCACGCACATCCTTCTCTACCAGATGGCGGCCTTTAACTCGCCGGTCTGGTTCAACGTCGGCATCGAGCCGCATCCGCAGTGCTCGGCGTGCTTTATCAACTCCGTCAACGACACCATGGACTCCATTCTCGGCTTGGCCAAGACCGAAGGGATGCTGTTCAAGTACGGCAGCGGCACGGGATCGAATCTCTCCAGCATTCGCTCATCGAGAGAGCTCCTGGCAGGTGGTGGCACCGCCTCGGGACCGGTCTCCTTCATGAAGGGCTATGACAGCTTCGCCGGCGTCATCAAGAGCGGAGGCAAGACCCGCCGCGCCGCCAAGATGGTCATCCTCAACGCCGACCATCCCGACATCCTCGACTTCATCGAGTCCAAAGAGAAGGAAGAGAAAAAGGCCTGGGCCCTAATCGATGCCGGCTACGACGGCGCCTTCAACGCGCCGGGCGGCGCATACGACTCCGTGCAGTTCCAGAACGCCAACCACTCCGTGCGCGTCACCGACGACTTCATGCACGCGTACGAGAAAGACCTCGACTGGCAGACCTGGTCGGTCACCGAGCCGAAGCAGGTCATGGACACGTACAAGGCCCGCGACCTGATGCGCAAGATGGCCGAGTCGGCCCACCTCTGCGGCGATCCGGGCATGCAGTTCGACACCACCGTCAACGACTGGCACCCCTGCCCGAACACCGCCCGCATCAACGCCTCGAATCCCTGCTCGGAGTACATGTTCCTCGACGACTCCGCCTGCAACCTCGCGTCGCTGAACCTGATGCGCTTCTACAACGAGAACACAGGCTTCGACGTCGAGGCCTACCGCGCCGCGCTGCGCATCGTCATCACCGCGCAGGAGATCACCGTCGACTACGCCTCCTATCCGACGAAAGCGATTGAGAAGAACTCGCACGCCTTCCGCCCGCTCGGCATCGGTTACGCGAACCTCGGCGCGCTGCTGATGGCCCGCGGCATTGCGTATGACTCCGAGGATGGACGCGACTACGCCGCGGCGATTACCTCGATCCTCTCGGGCGAGTCGTACGCGCAGTCCGCGCGCATCGCCTCGAAGATCGGTCCGTTCGAAGGCTACGCCGTGAACCGCGAGCCCTTCCTGCGCGTCATCGACAAGCACCGCCGCGCCGCCTACCGCATCAACACCCG
>Ga0157375_10001163_pt1 | contig 22743 bp, 22 predicted proteins | sample M35metaG_FD_115311 | JGI IMG/M metagenome (GOLD analysis project Ga0157375, IMG submission 115311) | Miscanthus rhizosphere microbial communities from Kellogg Biological Station, Michigan, USA - M3-5 metaG | ecosystem: Host-associated > Plants > Roots > Rhizosphere > Soil | place: USA: Michigan... | reverse complement strand
ACTTGGCCTTGCAGGCGGCTCAGATTCAAGACGTCTTTAGCGATAGAACGGGCACCGCGAGTCTTGTGAATGGCCAAATCAGGGTGCCAATCGCGGAAATTGGCGGTTGGAAAATGCAAAGCTTGCCGAGGGGTCAACCCATACAGATCACGCTCCCGTCTTCAGGCGCTCTCGTAGATATTTAATGGTAAGGAACATTGATGCGTGTCGAACATCGCAAGACATTTGTCCTGATAGCAGGCGGCTGGTGCGGCGCGTGGGCATGGCGAGACGTCATTCCCAAGCTTAGAAGCCTGGGACACCACGTGAGCGCCCCAACGCTGTCTGGCCTTGGCGAGCGCCGGCACGTCGGAAATGCGACCGCCGATCTGAGCACACACGTAGAGGACGTAGTCGTTCACATGGAAATGGAGGACCTGCAGGATGTGACGCTAGTAGGATGGAGCTACGGTGGTATCGTCACGACCGGGGTACCGGCTAGCGCGCCCGAGCGGATTCGATCGATGATCTATCTCGATGCCTTTGTACCCGAGAACGGCAAGGCGTGGGTCGACTATGCGCTTCCGCAATCACGAAGTGCAATGGAGTCTTACAGGCAACGGGACGAGGCAATCCCTCCCCCGCCACTCTCGTACTTCAAAGTGACTGAGCCGACGCTGGTCGACTTCATCACCCCCAGACTCGTGCATCATCCGTGGAGAACCCTCTTTGAACCGGTGAGCATGTCCCAGCAGACGCCAGACCTTCCTGTTGCCTATATACGCTGTCTGCGCCACGACCAGGCTGCACTAGCAGAGGCATTCGAGCGTACCGGAAAGACAGGGGCGATCACATTGAGCATTGACGCTGATCATTTTTGTCCATTGACGGCGCCCGAAGAGACTGCACGCGTTCTCGCGCAACTCGCTTCAGATCGGTAAGTCAGCGCGCGTGATCGTTGATAGCGAATTTGGTCACCGACGAAAAGTCCCTGAGAAGCTGTTCTTTGATCTTTTGCCACCCTGCGTCGCCGACGCTGCGCCTCGGTCTTCGCAAGCGACACGGAGCCGGGCGGCCCAATAGCCGGAGATGTCCAGGCCACCCGGTTCGTCGCGGGGGGACATCTTGCACCGACTTATCAAGAACGAAAGGAATATTGAAGCATGACTACAACAAAGGAAGACACGAGCCGAGTCACTTCGCCGGATCCGCTAAGCGAGGGTGACCACGTGGTGAATCTCAACGGCGTAGATATCCACTACTGCGTGGATGGCAACGGTCCGCTCCTCTTTCTCGTCTCGCCCGGCTGGGGAATAGGATCGGGCTATATGCAGCAAGGCTTCAAGTTCCTGCAGAAGAGGTTCCGCCTTGTCTTCGTTGACACTCGCGGAAGCGGCCTTTCCGGGCGCCCTACCGACAGCGCGCAGATGAGCAGCGACAACATGGCCAACGATCTCGAGGCGCTGCGAGAGCATCTACGTCTTGCCACGATTCAACTCCTGGGTCATTCGAACTCAGGAGCCATCGCGCTGTCCTACGCGACGCGTTACCCGAAAAAGGTCGCCAAACTGGTGCTCATCGACAGCCAGCTACTCGGCTTCAGCGCGGGCGGCGATACGCAGACATTTCTGGAAGCACGCGCAGATGATCGACGATTCAAGGCTGCGGTGCGAGCCGCGATCAGTTACTTCTCCGGTAACACGAAGCCCTTCGCAAACGATGGAGACCTCTCCGCTTTCGTCGCCGAAGTTCTTCCGCTCTACCTTTACCGCCCCGAGAGAAAGCTTGCGTTGGCCCAAGAGCACCTTTTGGTCGGGCAGATCTCGTTGTACGCTTTCGAGGCACAGAATTCAGCCGACAGAACTTCTGGCAGCAACCAGACAACACTGCTCGGCCGGGTGGTCGCACCCGTACTGATCACGGTCGGAAGGCACGACTGGATCTGCCCCGTTTCGGTCTCGGAGCGCATACATGCGGGAATTCCCCACTCGCGACTGGTAACGTTCGAGGAAAGCGGGCATATGCCGTGGCTCGAAGAGCCCGAGAAATTCTCGCTAGAGTTGATACAGTTCCTGGAAAGCTAGCGCATCAGCATCGGCATCGGTTGTCTAGCACATAGCCGAGCACCCGACAGGCCTCATCGATCTTCAGTGGACGCTACCAAGCGATATCCCTTTCCGGGAACCGTATCGATCATGTCCGCGCAGTTGACCGTCCTTAGCTTCCTTCTTAGCTTGCAAACGTGAACATCGACCGTCGCGACGTCTAAAGACGTTTCCTTGCCCCACGCTTGCCAAAGGACGTCCTCCCGCGAGAACACCTTACAAGGATGGGCCAGGAACAAGTGCAGGAGCTGAAATTCGCCGTGGGTCAGTCGAAGCGAAACATCACCGGCAGCCGTTCGTCGAAAGGCGCGCTTTGTGACGGGAGCAATCGTCAGACCGCTTACCGAAATCTCTTCGACCGGAGGAAAGGCGGAATAGGGTCGCAGCGTCGCCCTGACGCGCGCGCGAAGTTCACTTGATGAGACCGGCTTCCTTAGATAGTCGTCCGCTCCTGCCTCCAGTGCGCTTACACAGGCTGCTTCGCTGGCAAGTTCGCTGACCAGCAGGACAGGCAGGCGTCGACCGCTAGTCGATGTCCGCAACCTGTGCAGGAACGATATGCCTGAATCTGCCGTTAGATCACAGTCCAGGATGACGGCATCCGGTCTATCGATCACAATCATTCGGTCCGCCTCGTCCAACGTGGAAGCGTACTTGCATCGATACGATTCCGGATCGAAGCGTGTGCGTACCGCCATTAGAACGTCGATGTCATTTGCTACGGTCAGTATCTTGGCAGGCATGGCTTTCGTCGATTACTTGTCGTTCTTAAAGCCAGCATGATAGGCCTGCCAAAGCCAACCAACGCAAAGAAGACTATCGTCAAATAAGTCGAATTCCGAACTTAAGATACCTAAAGCGGCTGACGTCAGCTGCTAAGAAATATTGGATTGGCCTAAGCCGACATCTAACAGAGGCCGGATTGATACCTAATCGGCTGTTCCGACGCGTACGGAAGTTTCCCATCAGGTCAGGTGTCGGATGAAGCGATTGCACGCCTATGCGTTGCGTGACTCCACTTCCTTCGCCATACCTAAAGGACAGGCAATCAACTGCGGAATAAAGCGTACCGCGAAGCTGTTCTGCAGGAGGTCGTCGTTCCATAGGCATGGCCCGCTCGCTTCCAAGCCCGAGGCGGGAAGCCGTCAACAAGATCTACCGGTCATCTCACATAATTCCATGCTTCATTCCATCAACGCACAAGCCGCCTCGTACGCGTGGCACTCACTACCTTCCGTTATGTTGATATCAACGACTCATGCGAAGCGAGTTCTCTTCGGACTGGCTCTAGCCGGTGCCGCCGCCACCGCCTTTGCACAGAGCGACCCCTTACCATCGTGGAATGAGGGGCCCGCAAAGGCGGCCATCGCGAGCTTTGTTGCAAAGGTTACGTCCCCTGGAAGCAAGGACTTCGTTGCTCCTGACGAGCGCGTAGCCGTGTTTGACAACGACGGAACGTTGATGGTCGAGCAACCCTCCAGCGCAAACATCAACCTGGCATTTTCATTCGACCGCATTCGCGCGCTGGCACCGGCCAATCCTGCGTGGCAAAGCACGCAACCATTCAAGGCTGTCCTCGATGACGACAAGGATCAGCTAACCCACCTTAGCCAAGGTGATGTTGCGAAGCTGTATCTCGCAGCCTACACCGGTATGGACGAAAGTTCCTTTGCGCAAATCGCAGGTGCGTGGATGAGCACTGCACGCAATGCCCACTTCAAACGACGGTACGTCGATCTGGTCTATCAGCCGCAACTCGAGTTACTGACCTTCCTTCGAGCGCAGGGTTTCAAGACCTTTCTGGTTTCCGGAGGCGATGTGGACTTTCTGCGCGAATTCGCGCTGAAGAACTATGGCATCACGCCAGACCAGGTGATTGGCAGCACCGTGCAGTACGCTTACACGGCTGAGAACGGTAAGCCAACCATCCAGCGACTGGGCATGTTTGGCGTTATCAACAATGGATCGCAGAAAGCAATCAGCATTCAACTCCATATTGGACTCACGCCCATCCTGGCTTTCGGAAATGCCGACGGAGATGAGCCGATGCTGGCCATGACTGCGGCCAACAAGAAGCCGCATCTCGTCCTGATTCTGCACCACGATGATGGCGCGAGGGAGGTTGCCTACGACAGAGAGGAATCTGCGTCATTCGGGCGTCTGAACGCGCTGCTTGATGAAGCGGCCAGCCGCCATTGGCAAGTGGTCAGTATGAGACGTGACTTCAAGACGCTATTCCCCTCGACGCCCGCGTTCAAGTGAGGTCCATTGTCTACCTGATCACGATGCGGGCAATTGCGGGAGCCTGGAGCGCGTTGAACATGATTCGTCACGATCCCGCGGATCTCAAGATGCTCCACCGCGTGGAACTCATGCGGTACCGGAGGCGGGCTTGCGCCTTTTCTTCCGCTTCACTGCATCGTCGCCATTCGCGCCAAGCGCTGCCAGCACTGTTTTCATCGCCTGAAGCACTTCTTTGGAAAGCGCTGGATCCGCCTTGTGCACACCACGTGCCACGGCGACCGCGCCGATCAAAGCCGCCGTGATCGAGAGCGCCCGTTCCCGCGTAGACGCCTCGATAGTGCCTGGCCCCTGCGTGCGCTCAATCGCTTCTGCAATTTTTTCGAACCCTTGAGCAAACGGAGCGCTGATGCTGCTGTCCTGGCGTCCGATCTCGCTTGCGGAGGCTGCCATCGCGCACATATGTGCTGGATCGTCCCGCGTCGAGGTCGACAAGTAGTAGTCTAGAAAATCGTCGAGTGCCGGACCACCACCATCCCCCAACGACATGAGATGTTCGAAGCCAAGCTCTTGCCCGTACGCCAATGCCTCGGCCGCAAGCGCCTGCTTGGTTGGAAACTGCGCATATAGCGCGCCATGCGTAAGTCCAGCTTGCTTGCAGATTTCCGCGACGCCTACACCGTCTATGCCGTGTTCCCGGAACAGCCTGCTCGCGGTTCGAATCAGGTTCGATCGGTTTTCCGCCGCTTTTTCCTTGGTCACTTTCATTACGGAAATCTCCTGACGAAATCTTCAACGCATATGATTGTACCGGCATCCTCCTATAATGGTTACGGTCACAATCAACGCGCTTCGCTGCCGAACCTGGAGCGCGCTACATTGGGATTCATTTCACAACAGGCGCATTCGCCTCGTAACTTTGCCTGACGTGCGACAGAGCAAATCCTGAGCGTTCTATGTTCCGGTAAGAAGGCCCCGCTATTTCACCAGCCGCAGGGGCGCCAGTCTGCACGGCAAACGTCCGTGCGCCCAGCGCGGTGCCATCGGCAAGACGTCGCGCGATGAGTCCGCCTTGCGCGCCGTTGCCGCGGTATCGTGGCATCGTCGCGGCCACTCCGAGCCACGCCGCACTACCGATGACGTACATTTCGGCACCGGCAACTGCCGTGCCCTCGTCATACGCCAGATAGGTCAGCCAGTTTTCGCGACCCGCCAGGCGACTAAGCCATGACGAAAACGAAAGGGGTAATCCGTAGCCGGCCTCGATGACACGTCCAAACTGTGATGCGGCTTCACCGCCGACCTGCCTGATCTCCAGATCGCCATTGACAGTCGGCACCGGCGCGGCATCCGTCCGCCAAAACTGCGCCATGCCACCGCCGCGCTTGTGAAACCCTGCCTCACGAAGCGTTGCCTCGAGATGATCCGGTTCGCCAGCGCGCGTGTCGATTGCGCAAGTGGGATGACAGTTGTCTCCCAGCCAGGACATGGCCATACAAAGCGTATCTGGTGTAATCGACTCCTTCCCCCTGGGAAGAACGAATCGATTGAAGAGAGACGCACCGATGCCCTTCATCGCGAAACTCACGCCTGCCGGGGTTTCAATGTAGGCCAACCCGACCTTGGCCGAGAATTCGGCGGGCGCAGCCTTGTACATATCAAGCCAGGCGCGTGCTTCCAGTTCATCAAGCGCCGCGGCGTTAACCGCGATTGAGTCGCTTGTCTCCGTAGCTCCATTCATGCCCGGGCTCCTGCAATATCTATCTAATAACGTACCAGTGGCTTCGCGATCCTGGCATATTCCGCGCACCGTGACTGGACATATTGTCGGGCGCCCAGAGACCTGCGATCACTCGATCGCAGGCGGGTACAAATAGTCTGCATGCTCGCTCGAGAGACGCCGCTTGATCGCTTGCGTTCCTTCATCGGCAAAGACTTCTTCAAGACCGCCCTCCAGTGCATCGAGCGTTGCCGAGGCAACACGATCGGGACTGCTCTTCCTCATGTCGAATCCGTGGGTCATATCGGTATCGAGAAAGCCGACATGAAGCCCCAGTACCTGCGTTCCCTTTTCCCGCAGTTCTACCCGAAGCGCATTGGTGTAACTCCAGGCTGCAGACTTGCTCGCGGAATACGCGGCCAGCATCGGTCGCGAGAACCAGCTTGCATCCGACAACACGTTGACAATGGCACCGCTGCCGTTGGCGAGCAAGATGGGCGCGAACGCTTGGGTCGTGACGATTACGCCGTAGAAGTTGGTCTCGAAGATCTCGCGAGCGGCCCCAATGAGCGCGGAGTCAAGCGTGCTTTCCATTACCCGGGCGACGCCGGCATTGTTGATCAGCAGTGTCGTATCCGTGCATTGCGCGGCCGCGGCTGCCACGGATATGGGATCGGTTACATCGATTCTGATTGGCACCACTCCCGGCACACTGACTTCTTCCGGACGACGCACGCCCGCATAGACCTTCCTCGCTCCACGGGCCAATAGTTCCTGGGTGAAAGCGAGTCCGAGGCCGCGATTCGCCCCGGTAACAAACACGACTGAGTCATCGATCTGCATGAATCCCCCTATGAAATGCACGTTTGGATGTCTGGAATGTGCATCGAAGCCACATCCGGTCCGCTACAGGCAATAGAACCAATCCCCTTGAAACATCCACGCGGTCGCCGCTCGCGCTCCGACAGCACTCGCGGACCGCGTAATCATTACGTACGCAATTATTGATGCACTCAATCATAACGACCGCAATCATTACCGTCAAGCTGCAATATCGGGGCCGCGCGGTGAGTCCCGATTGATCGACCAGGATGGTCGTAGAGCGAGACAAGCGCTCACGAGACGTAAGCCAGTTCGGTCATCATTCCCGTCTCCATGTGATAGAGGTTGTGACAGTGGAGCAGCCACCGACCTGCGTTATCCGCATCAAACGCCACCGTCACCTTGGATAGCGGAGGCACATGAACGGTGTCGCGCCGTGCGCCGGAGAATGATCTTCCGTTCAAGCTGACTACCTGAAAATGGTGTCCGTGCAAATGCATCGGATGGGACATCATTGTCAGGTTGTGGAACGTGATGGCCACGCGCTGTCCTGCGTGAACGCGAACGGCGTCGCGGTTCTCCCAGCGCTTGCCGTTGATCGTCCATGCATAAGGTTTCATGGACCCGCCCAGCATCAGCATGAACGTGGCGTCGACGGGGCGAGGTGCTAACGGCTGCAAGGCGGACAGCCTCAGCTCCTGATCAAAGGTCACGGGACCCGATTCCAGGGTGGCAAGGTTAGGGATCTTCTCCAACGTCGCATTGGAGGTGGCGAGCACGATCCCCGTCTGATTTCTTGATCCCTCGCGCAGCGCGAGGACCGGCCATGCCCCTCCGCTTGCGGGAAGATCGGCGAGAATGTCGATTCGTTGCGCCATTGCGAGACTAAAGCGTTTGCCTTGCAACGGCTGAACAGGGTTTCCGTCCACCGCGATCAATGTCCCATTCAACGCACCCAGGTCGATGTGAAAGTTGGTAGATGACGCACCGTTGATTATTCTCAATCGCACGCGCCCGCCTCTTTCCACCCGGACCACCTCTGGATCGCTGAGCGTGCGCGAATTCGCCAGATAGGCATCGAAGTCGACATCGTTCAAGTCCATTTTTGCGCCTGTGGCAGAACCGGACATGTCCATCTTCATGTGCATGTCGCCACCGGCCTCCATCGGCTTGGCGCCTTGCAATTCCATCCCGTGAGTGTCCGCATGAGCCGACATTGGTTGCGCCGCTCCGCCACCCGTCAACCTTTGCAGGACGAGAGCCGGGTCACCGAACATGAAGTCTTCCAGGAAGATCGTCACTTCCTGCGTGTCTGCCTTCACTTCGTCCTGCGTTCGCACGATCAACGGCGCGGCAAGCAGATTCTGATGCTGAAGACCCTGGTGGGAATGCATCCAGTGCGTGCCTGCGCGCGGCACGAAATCATAGGACCGGAGCTCTGAAGGCTGGACCAGCGGCACGCCAAACTCGGCGATGCCGTCTTGATCCGGCCGGGGCGTTTGACCATGCCAGTGCACAGTGGTCGGCTCGCTCAAATGGTTATCCAGATCGACGACAAAGCGTTCACCTGGGTCAAGAAAGATGCCGCGTGTGCCATCAGGCTGATGCAGCCCGAAAACGGTTGCCTCTTTGCCGTCAACCAGGATGGAACGGCGATCGACGATAAGACGCTGCGTCGCCGCCTTGGTCTCCCGGCCCTTCGAAGGCGAACCCGAAAACCATCCGGTGCAAGCGGACAGCCCCGAAATTCCAGCGATAGAAGCCGCAATGAAAGTGCGACGGGTCATCATATGAACATCTCCTTCATGAGAAACCTCTTCCAGAGGAACGAATGGTGTAGCTTAGGCCTGTGACTGGCCGCAGGCATCGCACGAAGCCAGATCGAGGAGGATCGGGCACTCCGGACGATCGTCTCCATGGCAGGTTTCGATCAGAGCCTCCAACGTTTCGCTCATTGCCGTCAGCTCATTGATTTTCTGATTCAGTGTCGCGATGTGCTCCGCCGCCAGTGCCTTCACCTCACCGCTTGCCCGTTCCCGATCCTGCCAGAGGGTAAGTAGCCTTCGGACCTCCTCCAGCGAGAATCCCAGGTTTCGCGCGCGCCTTATGAAAGCAAGCGTGTGAAGGTCGTCTTGCGTATAGATCCGATAACCGCTTTCGCTGCGACGTGCCGCCGCCAGCAAACCAATGGACTCGTAGTAGCGAATCATCTTTGCGCTCAGGCCCGTGCCTTTGGCTGCATGTCCAATATTCATTTTGCCTCTCCTTCAATTTCCCGGTTCATACCAAACTCACTCGATATCCTTCGGCTTCCACGACTTGAGCAGCAACGCATTGCTCACCACGCATACACTGGACAAGGCCATCGCAGCGCCGGCCAATACCGGATTGAGCAAACCAAACGCCGCCAGAGGAATACCGATCAGGTTGTAGATGAACGCCCAAAACAGGTTCTGCCGAATCTTGCCGTATGTCTTGCGGCTGATCTCCAACGCCGCAGGAATCAGACGCGGATCACCGCGCATCAGCGTGATGCCGGCAGCGTGCATCGCGACGTCAGTGCCGCCGCCCATCGCAATTCCGATGTCCGCTGCGGCGAGCGCAGGGGCGTCGTTGATACCGTCTCCCACCATTGCCACCACACCGGTCTTCTTCAACTCGATAACTTTCGCAGCCTTGTCTTCAGGGAGGACTTCCGCATATACATCATTGATTCCCAATGCCTGCGCAACGACGCGGGCGCTACCCCAGTTGTCACCTGTCAGAAGGTGGCTGCCGATACTGCGTGCCTTCAGCTTCTGGATCGCCTGCTGAGACCCCTCTTTCAGCGTATCGCCGAAAGCGAACAGACCGACAACGGCTGGTTGCGTGCCTCGCTCGATCAGCCACGACAAAGTGCGACCCTCGGCTTCCCAGGCGCGCGCCGAATCCGCCAGGACTCCCGCGGCCAGACCGCTTTCGTCCAGCAGCCGGCGATTGCCGAGTGCGAGATCGCGACCCCGTACTTTGCCTGCGATGCCGCGACCGGCAAGCGAGCGGCTGTCCGCGAGTTCCGGCAGAGTCAGCTTGTGCTCGCTGCACGCGTTCAGGACGGCTTTTGCGAGCGGATGTTCGCTGCCACGCTGCAACGCCCCTGCCAGTTGCAGCAGTTCATCTTCATTGCCATTGACCGCGCTGAGATGAGCGATACGTGGGGCTCCCGACGTCAAAGTGCCAGTCTTGTCAAAAACGACAGACGTGACTTCATGGGCTCGCTCGAGAGACTCGGCATCCTTGATCAAAATGCCGAACTTCGCCGCCACGCCCGTGCCGGCCATGATCGCCGTTGGCGTTGCAAGGCCCAGAGCACAAGGACACGCGATCACGAGCAAAGCCACAGCATTGATCACTGCGGCCTCAAGAGAAGCGCCCGCGAGCAACCAGCCTGCAAGGGTAATAACAGCCAGCAGAAGAACCGTTGGAACGAAGATCTGGCTGACTTTGTCCACCAGCTTCTGAATTGGCGCCTTGGCTGCTTGCGCATCCTCCACCATGCGGATGATCCTTGCGAGCACCGTCTCGGCACCGAGCGCGCGGGTCTTGACCACGAGCCGACCTTCACCGTTGATCGCTCCGCCTGTGACCGTGTCGCCCGGCTGCTTTGGTACAGGCAAGCTCTCGCCGCTGATCAGCGCTTCATCGGCGTGACTACGGCCCTCGACCACTGCGCCGTCGACCGGAAAGCGCTCTCCCGGCTTGACGATGACAATGTCATCGACATGCAGCGCGCTGATCGCAACCTCGCGCTCTTCGCCGTCGATCCACTGAATCGCACGTTCGGGACGCAGCGCCTCGAGGGCGCGAATCGCGCTGGCGGTCTGGCGTTTCGCGCGGCTCTCGAGGTATTTACCCAGGAGGACCAGCGCAATCACGACCGCGGATGCCTCGAAGTAGAGGTGCGGCATGCTTCCCGGTGCCGCGGAAGCCCAGCCATAGACACTCAGCCCGTAACCGGCGCTGGTACCCAAAGCTACCAGCAGATCCATATTTCCGGCGCGAGCACGCACCGCCTTCCATGCCGCGACATAGAATCGGGCGCCGAGGATGAATTGCACCGGCGTAGCCAGCGCGAACTGGGCCCACGTGGGCAGCATCCAGTGCAAGCCGAACGGTTGAAGCACCATCGGCACGACGAGCGGTATCGACAAGGTGATCGCCAACAGCAGCGACCAGCGTTCGCGGGTCAGGTGCTGCGAACGGATGTCGGCGGCAGCCTCGGCATCCCTTACCGGACTTGCGGTGTAGCCCGCCTTTGCAACGGCGGCGATGAGCGTTGCGAAATCGACCGTCCCGATCGTTTCAATATGTGCTCGCTCGTTGGCAAGGTTGACGCTCACGCTCTTCACCAGAGGTACCTTGCCGAGTGCGCGCTCCACACGACCCACGCAGGACGCGCACGTCATGCCGCTAATCTCAAGTTCGACGCGCGCATTGGGAACAGCGTAGCCAGCTGCGTCGACGGCCTCGATCAATGCTGGAAGGCTCTCGGCCGGCGCCAGTAACCGCACCTGTTCAGTTGCGAAATTGACGTTGACGTTGGACGCCCCGCTGACCTGGCTCAAGGCGCGCTCGACGCGGCCCGCGCAGCTGGCGCAGGTCATCCCGGAGATCGGCAGATCGAAGGTGACTGATTCAGACATGGCTGGCCTCCCCGGAGTCAGCGTCCTTGGCAGGGTACACCGTGTAGCCGGCTTCCTCGACGGCAGCCGTCAGCGCGCCGTGATCTATCGCGTCGACTGCTTCGACATAGGCATGCGATGCGGCAAGATCGACCGATACCGCTCTCACGGAGGGAACATCGCGCAGCGCCTCTTCGACATGACGCGCACAGGAGGCGCATTTCATTCCCTCGATCACAAGCTCTACGTGGGTGGGCCGCATAGCTTCCGCTACAACCTCCGCACCCACCGCAGAGCGCGAGACGGGTTCCGCACTCCGTCTATCAGGGGCGGCGCTGCCGTCGACACCCTGAATCTCCCGGCCCGCAAACATCCCGTCGATCGAATTGTCAAAGCTGTCATACGTCATACTTAAATACAGTGAATCGAAGTTAGAAAGCTCGGAATTAGACATGGAAACTCTCCTTGAGTGGTATGTCTTCGAGGATCAGCCTTTCCATTGTTGGAATGTCAAGCGCCATCCAATGCCTTTCTCTAAAGCGAGCGTCGTAACCTCCGGACCATTTCCTTTCCCGAACTTGTTGATAACCGAATTCACTCTCTAAGCTTTTCAGAGTCGGAGTCCCTGCTGGCGCGCCTTAGCGACTACCGGCACCTGCGTGCGACAGCGTGCGAGGTACGTGCAACTCACGGTAATACCCCGCGAAATAGAAATGACTATTCTCGTGATGAGAACAGTCCCGGGTTCAAACGCCGCTCATGACCGCGCAACCGCCGTGTTTGCCTGGATCACCTAGAAATGCGCGATCGAACACGCATCCTTTAAAAAAAGGTTTAGTGCCTGCGCTGCGGGAGACTCCTCGTGATTCATGTTTCTCACAATTCCCAATTCCATCGGCGGCACGACATCAGTGATTGGCCGCGTTTCGATCTTCCGCCCATCCAACGTCCAAGGTCGAAATACGAGGTCGGCCAGAATCGTGACGCCAAGTCCGAGCCCGACAAAGCTCCGAACAGCCTCCATCGACTCCGTTTCCAGCAGCACATTCGGGGCCCTATGTTGCTTCCTCCAATAGCGCGACGCCGATTCACCTGATTCGTCAACCGTCAATTTCACGAGCGGATACTCTGATATCTCCTTTAGCGAGACTTCAGATGCCAGGCAAAGGGGGTGATCCGTCGAAGTCCATAGCTGGCGGCTGGATCGAACCAGCGTATCTATGACCAACCCCTCCTTCCGCGACAGATTGGAGCTAACCGCGATGACGACGTCGATGTCGTTATCGACCCGGTGTAACCTGTCTTCCAGGGCCGGACGGATCATCTCGACAAGCTTCAACTCGATCTTGGGGTGAGTTCTCCGAAATCGGGCGAGATACGGCGCAAGGAAATACCCCATGACTGTGCCAGTCGCTGCGATCCGGACGGTGCCTGAGATATCGTACGTGTGCATCGTTGGTGCACGGGTCGCATCCCGCAGGGTGCTCAGCACCGCTTGAGCATGTTCGAGAAAGTGGCGACCCTCCGCTGTGAGCGCGACCCCATGCGGCCTGCGCTCGAACAGTTTTACCCCCAGCATGGATTCCAGTCGGCCTATCGTCGTCGTTATTGCAGTCTGCGATACGTGAACCGCGTGAGCCGCAAGCGAAAATTGTCCCGATTGTGCAGCGGCGAGGAAATAGCGGAGATGTCGGGTAGAGATGTCTCTCGTAGTCATTTGCCTTTCTAAGATACACGAGTCACCGCGAAAGCGACTTTTGAGTACAAGGTGCCTTCACCGGCAGAACAGTTCTCACAAGAATTGCACCCCACTGCTGCCTCTCGATGAACCATGACGTCTCGCTTCTCCTCTCAAATAACGTTGCACCAACCTGAGCGCACGCAGCGTTGACGGACCACGCAATTCCAAATTCGCTAAGAGACTCTGTCACATAGCAGGCCATTGCTAAGAAATCTTGAATAAGATCTATGTATCGTCGTCTGTCTTGACTTGTTAACAACATAACTAATCATCTATTCCTCGAACCAGAAAAAATGCCGCACTACTCGGGCTCTTACCGATGAACATTCTGAGAATGTGAGGCTCTCATTCCATCGACTGCCGCCCTGGTGACAGTTCAAGGAACGAGTGTGGTAAAGCTTCAGGGAAGGCTGCGGCGCTTTCGATCGAACGCCAGGCATCGGATATTCATTCTGTGAATAGCAGGTGTCTAAACAAAATGCTTTTCAGCCGTCCGGCCCGCGCTTAAAGTTTCCCTGACGGCCCGGACTGAGCGCGTCGCCGACGCGACGCTTCATAGCTTTACGCAGGCCCTCTCATATACCCGCAGCAAGGCTTGAAGCAGCTCTCTGATTGTCCGCCGACAGATCCAACACGCTGCAACCCGGAAGGCGCTCTTGCGATCTCGTCATGAAAATCACATGTCGCTATGCGCAGCAATGCGGCTTGGGCTCGCAACGAATTCGGCGGTGGGCAGTTCGCGTTGCCTCGCCAACTCACCCCATTGGCGGTCAAATGTCAGGCAAGCACAACCTCAAATTCAAATCATTGGTGCCCGGAGCAATTGCCGGACTTGACGGATCTCCGCTCGCACGCGCTCGCTTTGACGTGCACACTTCCTGCTTCGAAGCGACTACTCGGCGCGGTTTCAGAACAGGGCATACTGATCCGAAGTATGGAGCATCCGTACAACAGCTCGGCGCGCCGGGTGTTCACTCCGTCGCATCGCGTCCCCATATCGGTCTTTGGCTTTCATTGATTCCCGCACTCACGCTTAAGCCAGATAACGCCTAATAAACCGAATGGTTCTCAGCGTACCGCCGTGTCAATCCAACCTTCCCGTTAAGAGAGATCGGCTTCCGGTAGCAGTAAGGTATATGGTGCTTGATCCGATACAGCATATATCTGAGTCGCTTAGGCATCCCATCATTTCCTCCTATTCCGTATGCTCAAGCAGGGTTGTGAATATACCTGTGCCAACTGCACCAACTTCCGATGGATGAAAAGTCAGCGCAACCAATGCTTGCCTGACGGAGTGCAACGTGAGGCATCGAAAGACAGACCCGCGCATACGGATGCCGTGCGCGTTGTCTACGCCTCTTCTGAAATTCGGACGAAAACGAACATCGCTTCGCTCCCGTTCATACCACTGGCTTCTGAGATGAGTGTTTCGCTAACAGCTGATTCCTGGCCGCTCGCCACCCGCATGCTGCCCCGCTTGTGGGCGTTCGCATTCCGACTGTGCGGTGATGCTGCAATGGCCGAAAAGCTGGTCGAGGACGCTTATTGTTTTGGAAATTTTGACGCGAGCGCTGCGGAGCAAAGCGTTTCTGCGCCGAAGCAACTTTACGCACGAGTGTATTTGGGGTGGGTTACCCGGCGCTGGGGCGCTGGAGGCAATGAACCGCTTCCGCTCACCTGTCTCGCTGCATCCCGAGGTGACGCGGGTGGCTCATCGTGCGCAAACGCTTGCGAACTCATTGAACACACGCGTTTAGTCAATGCCGTCAACGCACTGCCGGATATCGAACGCGCCGTGGTCTTGCTGATCGCAGTCGACGAACTGAGCGTCAAAGCCACCGCGGAAATAATAGGCACATCTCCCGCCAAGGTGATAGCTCATTTAAACGCCGCCGAGGCCATGATGGACATTGCAATCGGCGGGACAAGGGGGCGCCCGGCTTCAAAGGCCTAGTCGTGAAGCATCAAGACGTTGCTTCTCGACGCTGGAACTGGGGACGTGGAAGCATAACCGCCAATAACGCCATGCGGTCGATGCCAGTTGTAATGGTGCTGCCAGTCATTTAGTGCCTGGGTACGCTAGTGGGAATTCTGATACGTCCAGGCGTACGCCCTCTCCCGCAAGGCCGACTGGATGCGGCACTCGGGCCTACCGTTGGTCTGCGGCCGGCAATCGCGGGTGAACTTGTGCCGACTGACAAGCATGTGCAAACTCACGTGAGCGGAATGCCGAGCCGTTGTCGGTCTGCAGGTGGTACACACCATCGCCAAGATTGGCGGAGCAAGCTACGCGTCGCCCAGGAACTGCACGGCACTTTCCCTATTTCCATGCGCGTGCATGGCGGAAGGCGACGCGAGCGTGGCATCGGATCCTACTTCCGCGCAGTTCGTGCGAACGGGCTGAGAGACAGATCGCCTAGGAGAAGAAAGGTCGCCGCGCTCGAAGTGCCTGCACCCGTCCGCCGCCGTTGCGAAAGCGGGAGGAACTATCCCGCCCTTTATGAACGGCGCGACTGTACGCGGATCGTCTTAACTCCCAAGGCTCGCTCCGCTCAATTCCTCACTTATTCGCCACAAGCGCTCCGCAAGCTCCGGGTCGACGGCCCAAGGGCAAACACCTCCCCGAAACACGTCTTCAGGGGACGTTACCTCGGCTATATCGCCATTCTCACAGTACACTCCGCCCATCCCGCGCAATTGATCGCTGGTGGCGCACCACACTTGCGTCGCTGCGCCCTGCTCGACGGTCTTGAAGTCGCCACCCTCACCCGCAGATTGACCAGCGGGAAATCGGTGCGGCTCATTGCGTGAGATCCCATACGCTCGCAACTCCTCGTCGGAGAAGTGACGAGACAGATCTGTGATGATCGACCCGGGATGCACCGAAAACGCGCGAATCCCTAGCCCTTCCCCTCGTGCGTCCAAACCAACGGAAAACAGCGCCTGCGCCGTCTTCGACTGTGCGTACGCAATCAGCCTGTCGTACTCGCGGTGTTCAAACTGCATATCGCTGAATTCAACAGGCGCCATCCGATGTCCACGCGACGACACTGAAATCACTCGCGCTCCGTCGGCCCGGCATAGTGCCGGCCATAGACGTGCAGTCAATTGGAAATGACCGAGGTGGTTCGCGGAGAAATGTGACTCGTAGCCGCGCACGTCCCGCTTCAACGGTGCGCCCATGAATCCGGCATTGTTGACGAGAATGTGCACGCGGGTGAAAGTCCCAAGAATATCCGTTGCGAACGCGTCAATTGAGGCGCGATCCAACAAATCCAGTGGGCGTACTTCCACCCGAGGAAGACCGGCAAGCCTGCTACGTGCCTTATCCGGGTCGCGCCCGGCAACGATCAACGTCGCGCCCGCATTAGACAGAACTCGGACGGTCTCCAAGCCGAGGCCCGAGTATCCACCTGTCACAATGGCAACCTTGCCTCTCAAATCCGCATCACCAATTGCCTCCTCCGCCGTCGTTGTCGCCTTGTTGCCGCTCCCGATAGGTACTTGCTTACTTGGCATTGCGATGAATCCTTGTCTGATAATCGATCAAATGTACAACGTGCCGCCGCGCGCAAATCACAAGTCCCCTGGTTCCTACACTCGAAGTGTGAACATCCGGACGTGATCGTGAGCGCCTGTTCGGTGACTTGTCCAGAGCTGAAGTCGCATTCTCGCGCCGACCTGCGCAAAGCAGACTGGCTGGTTCAATGGCCGAGATTCCATCTAAAGCTGCCTGTCAGGATCAAAACGAACGTTCAACACCTGGTCGCAAACATACTTTAGTGGCGATAGGCAAGGACGTAAAATTCAATCTTCAAATTCCAGGTATGCGAAAACATTATGAATTCGTCGACACATACCTGATGGAGCCCTGTGAGTCATGGATTTTGCTGTAGTTTGCCCGTTTCGAACTTTTAGGTTTCGCTAGAGCAAGACTTCGATGCATGACATTTAAGTCACTAACCGAACGACAAGGGCGAAGGCGGCACCGCAAGACAAACATATAGGCATCCCTCGCCCTGCATGCAGGACAATAGCGACATGTTGACCGTTCAACAATGCGCTTGAATAGCATCCTAGGTAATCTCCAAAGGTGTCTCGCGACATCACCACCGGTGCCATATGCTTGACACACGACCGCGCCGGCATTCCAAAGTCGGCGGTGAGATACGTCGACTTTCCCACTCAAGACGCCCCGCTGGTCAAGGTACAGTTCACACGACGACCTCTTCAAAGCTCAGAGCGTGATCGTGCTACAGCGCCTGGAGCAATCATTGTCGATTCCCTTGAATGGCTGCTGGCAATATCCCGATCGCCAGAGATCGAAGCGCATCGACTCACGCAACGACCAGGTTCACTCGACCTTCGAAAACCATGCGGCAAGGAAGGCTTGGACCAGTGTCTTCGATTGGTACCAGGCGGAGAGCATGCGCTCGCCATGCGACTGCCGCTAAACGGTTACAGCCGGAGTAGAATAATTGCTCAATTAAAGCGTTGTTGTAGAGACTGCTTAGATCACCCATCGGTCAAGGTAGTCAGACTTGTCAAGATTAATTTTTCGAGGCCTTCAAAAGTGCGTGCTAGATTTCTTACAAGATTACAAGGCTGTTCCATCGCCCTTGTGTTATTGACCGGACCAGCCTTTCTTGACTCAGCAGTAGCAGACGATTCTTCGTCAATCAAGGTGGATACACTGCTCCAAACCGACTCCGCCTGGGATGGGGCGCCATATGCGAACTATCCGTCTGGCCGGCCTGAGATATCAGTTCTGAGGATTACGGTTCCCGCCCATAGTGTCTTGCCGTGGCATACTCACCCGATGCCAAACGCGGGCTATGTCTTAAGCGGAACCATAACTGTTGAAAAGCCGGACGGAGAGAAGCGCACGGTGAATGCGGGTGACGTTTTGCCAGAGACCGTTGGCAGTGTCCACCGTGGCGTGACGGGCGACAGTCCGGTTACCTTGATAGTATTCTATGCTGGCTCCAAAGGGATGCCGCTCTCACAGCGCCGGTAGCTGAACCAGCAGGTGCACCGAAGCCCCGGTCGCGACAAGAACCCCAAGGACACCGGCGACGGCGCCAAACCGAATGGGCGGCGAAGTTGCGCATTCTTGCATCTGGCACTGGACAACCGAGCGCCGCGCTCTCAAAACGTAACGACTCACCAGATTCTCAAAAGCACGCTAGGATACGAACCCAAACACAACCAAATGGATGAGGCTACGATGACAACCGGCACAGTGACGACTGGAATCGCTCATATTGGATTGACCGTACCCGACATAAACCTTTCCCGCGACTTCTTCGTCAATTGTCTCGGCTGGAAACAGGTGGGGGAGAAACCTGAGTATCCCGCCGTGTTCGTATCAGACTCGTTGATAACCTTGACGCTATGGGAAGTGAAGGACAAGGTGAACCTGGTGAACTTTGATCGAAAGACTAACGTCGGTCTTCATCATCTCGCTCTGCGGGTTCCAAGCGAATCTGCCCTGGAGGAGGTCTTCGATCGGGCTTCCAGATGGCCGGGCGTACGCGTCGAGTTCGCGCCCCAGTTGCTAGGCGCCGGCCCCAGCAAGCACGCGATGCTATATGAACCAGGCGGTCTGCGTCTCGAGTTCAATTTCAACCCTTCGAAGCCAAACTAGAGCAGAGAGGGGACTTCGTTCGCTCGATGGCGGATTTTCGCCGGTGATCGCAATCACCCTTGCCAAGCGCGCTTACGAAAGCGGCGTTCGCACTCATCTGGCGAGGTGGCTCTGCCAAACGGATCGGCCGGATTCCGTCTCGAGCGGTTAGCCTTCCAAGGCCGCACGACAGCGACGATTGGCGTGCGTCCTCTCTTCTCAAGAAAACGACGCGTTCGTCAGGTCGATGGGAACCATAAGATCATTTAGATTAGGCGTACCGTCGGCCGCTCGCGTGTAGGCGCGCTGCTTACTGGCAAGCCGAATGCCATCGGCCTCGATATAGTCAAACACCAACTGGGCGGCCTCGAATCCGCCGGCCACATCAACGTTATAGTCGTGGCGTTTCAATAGACAGCTGTCGTCGAAGTAAAAGTCCTGCTCGGTGCTGTGCGTAGCGATGCTATTTGGAAATCGCGCATGCAAGACGCGCCAGGTCTCTCCCTGCTCGGCCCGATGTTGAGTCTCGCTGACCTCGACGCCGGGCATCGTGAGCGGGAACGGTGTGGTGAGGTACGTCCACATCGCACTAGCCATTGAAGTATGCGCGATCCAGTTTGTCCCAGGGGGCGTGCAGTCCATGACCGATGAAAGACGCGCGTGGGTTTCGCCGCTCCGCCACCACAGACCCATCGCCCCGCAGAACTGCAATTCTTTCGGGGCAAACTCGGTGCGCCAATCGGGATCTCCGAACGCAATTGCACGCGACGTTCGCATTCGATCCATGTCATGGTGAAGGTATGAGCAAAGCGCCAACGACTGGGGCGCCCACGGTGCTTGCGTGCATATTGTGATCCCCGGGGCAGAGATAGCGCGGAGCTTTGCATCTTCCGTCGGATCAAATCCAATGCCCGCGTCACGCTGAAGAACCTCCATAAAGCAATGAAGCACGATACGTCGCCTTCGTCCAAAGCCTGACACGCCGACCGCTGTGCGTCATATTGCGACTTCATTCGAGTACCACAACGATAGGTATCTTAATAGACTTCGGGTCCGCCACCGGCCACGCGCACTCGGAGCTAAGACCGATTCATCAATCTTAGCGCGAGGTCTATGTTAAGTAAGCCTGTTCGTCTTGATGACACACCTCTCCCCCTGAGCCAAGCGAGCATGAATTTGCACCCCCAGAGCATTCAAGGTCGTCGCAAGTCCGCGTACCTTGATGGTGCTGGAGACGTCTCGTTGTTGACCACAAGGCGTTGCTTCCGGCTAGTTAAGGAGAATCGAAAAGATGAAAGCATTTTCTTGTCTCGCGCTTGTCACCAGTACGCTCATGGTTGCGCTCACTTCTTCCGCATACGCTGAGAGTACCGTTCCACTCACACGCGCCGAAGTGCGTGCTGAAATGATTCAACTTGAGCAAGCCGGCTATGCTCCCGGCGGCGGCGAGAACCCTCATTACCCGAGAGACATCATGGCGGCTGAGGGAAAGATTGCAAACCAGAACAGGCACGAAAGTTCGAATGGCGATGTGGGCGGTACAGCGGGTGCTCTATCGTCTGGCGGAGTCGGCCGCTCCTCCGGCTCACATCCAGGGTGTTCTGCGTCCGCTAGTTTCTGCAATACATATTTCGGAAACTGATGGTCAGCGCAGACTGATTGCTCGACTTCTTCTTCGAGTTCTGACGTTCACGTGGCGACTCTTCAGGGGCAGCGTCCCCCACGGGAACGTCAGTACCGGCCCAGTCAAAGACAACGGGTGGTAAGCCATGAAACGTCAATTAAACTCTGCTGAAACCACTGCGCACGCCACGATGAGCAGCACCGTGCGCACGCCGACACCAGGTGGATCATCCGTGGATGAGGTAGCCCGATGGTTGGGTCGCTTCATGCGCATAGTGTTGGCCACCTTCATCGTGGCCCTCTCAGGATTGCCTTCGATCGTCAACGCGCAAGCCAGTGATCCGACATCGACAGCGAATCTCCTCGGAAGCGTGCATCTCGCGAACTCGTGCGATCCTGCAGTAAAACCAGCGTTTGACCGCGGTGTCGCGCTGCTCCATTCCTTCTGGTTTTCAGCTGCGATTGAGACCTTCAATGAAGTGCTTGAACGAGACCCATCCTGCGCAATGGCAGAGTGGGGAATCGCACTGAGCGAATGGAGCAATCCGTTTGGAGGATATCGATCTCCACAGGCGGTTTTGGCCGGTGCTGCCGCAGTCGAGCGCGCAAAGGAACTCGGCTTCAAGACGGAGCGAGAGCGCGCGTATGTGATGGCGGTCGATCAACTCTATAAGGATTCAGGGAGCACGAGTGAAGCCGCTCGCGAGAGGGCTTACGAGACTGCCATGGCTGAAGTGACGGCATCCTATCCCAAGGACATCGAGGCACGCGTCTTCTACGCACTCGCGATCGACCAGGACGTGGATCCGACGGACAAAAGCTACGCCCAACGCCTCAAGGCAGGTGCGATCCTGGAGAAGGAGTTTGCTAAACAGCCAAATCATCCCGGTATAGCGCATTACATTATCCATACCTATGACGTTCCGCCGCTCGCCTCACGGTCTCTCGTCGCTGCACGCCGGTACGCAACGATTGCCCCCGACGCCCCTCATGCGCTTCACATGCCGTCGCACACATTCACGCGGCTTGGTCTTTGGGAGGAGTCAATCGATGCGAACGTCCGGTCCGCAGGTGCCGCCGCAGAGGACCCGAGCGCCGCGGCGGAGCAATTGCACGCGCAGGACTATGTCGTCTACGCGTTCTTGCAGACCGGCCAGGATGAGGCCGCCCGAGCCGTCGTCGGTTCGATCGGACCTATTGGCGCGCGCATCAGCTCCGCTGCACCCGGCAATGCAGCGCCTCCCACCGCAGGCTACTATGCACGCGCAGCAATGCCGGCGCGCTATGCAATCGAGCGAGACGCGTGGAATGAAGCTGCGGCACTTCAGCCGCATGAAACCCCATTTCCCTTCGTGGATTCCGTCACCTACTTCGCCCGCGGACTGGGCGCGGCGAGAATCGGCGATGTATCAGCCGCTGTCAACGACCGTGACAAGCTCGCGCAACTTCGCGATGCATTGCTTGCATCGAAGGATCTGTATTGGGCCGGGCAGGTGGCCATCCAGCAACTCGAAGTGGCAGCCTGGATCGCGTTCGACGAGGGCCACCAAGGCGACGCAGTGAGCACAATGCAGGAGGCTGCACTGAAAGAAGATGCGACCGACAAGTCGGCTATCACGCCCGGACCACTCAAACCCGCGCGCGAGTTGCTCGGTGAGATGTTACTTCGGCTCGATCGTCCTTCGGAGGCGCTCGAGGAGTTTGAAAGTGTCCTGCAGAAAGAGCCGAACCGCTTTCGTGCGACCGCTGAGGCCGCAGAGGCAGCGAATGCCCTTGGAGATCAGACAAAGACGCGAATGTATCAAAGGCGTCTGGTGAAGCTCGGCGTGCACGGCGACACTCCCGCCCGCGAAGAGATTCAAGAAGCACGGCTTAGCCTGACCCGCGACAGGTAGGAACCTTTCTTCGAAACCTTGACGCCCATTCCTTAACCGGAAATTCTGCGGGCATCTGTACAGAACGTATATCGACACATGTCGGCCCGCAGACTTCTTGCTCCCTTTACTCCCTCCGCGGTCAAAGCGTCAACATACCGCCAGACTTTGGGCGAGGCATGCCTCGTATATCCCAGGCGGGGACGATTCTAAAGGCGTGCGTCGATCGTCCCCGGACGGTCAGTTGAAACTCCCCCAGTTGTGGTCGCCTAAAATCCCCCACCGTGTGAAGCAGGACGAGGTCGAGTTTTATTCCTCTTTCGTTTTCTGCGCAAGGGCCTCAGCGGCTTCTTT
>Ga0157375_10001162_pt1 | contig 22757 bp, 15 predicted proteins | sample M35metaG_FD_115311 | JGI IMG/M metagenome (GOLD analysis project Ga0157375, IMG submission 115311) | Miscanthus rhizosphere microbial communities from Kellogg Biological Station, Michigan, USA - M3-5 metaG | ecosystem: Host-associated > Plants > Roots > Rhizosphere > Soil | place: USA: Michigan... | reverse complement strand
GCAATGGCCGACTGCAGCCAGGTCTTTTCAGACCAGCCCTATCCATACGGCTCGGAGTTGCTGATCGACCAGACAGCTCACGAGCAGGTCTATTTCTTTACTCAGTATTTCGGCGATAAGGCCAAGAACGCGAAAACCGTTCAAGTGCTGAAAGCGTTGCGCGGTGGTAATCAGCCAATGTGGTTTTACTACGGCAATGATAAAAGGCGGGAGATCACCTGTTGGTACAGCGCGTCATTGAATGGTCTGGCATTGTTGAAATCTTTTGAGGATTCAGGGGATCAAGACGCTTTGGCCAAAGGCTATGGCGGCGTCACCAGTGTTATGTCAAACGTAACCGCCGACGGGATGGGATTTAATTACTACGATTGTCGAGCAGGAGTCTTGGACCATGAAGCCCCAATTACCTGGGAAGGAGGTTGTGGACTTTGGGGTTTTCTGCAAGCCATCAAGTCTTATGTTGTAAAGGATCCAACGTTCGGTCTAGTTGGCTACGGTTGTGAAGTCAAGCGTGCCTCTGAAACCACGACTGTTATACCTCACGATGGACTAAGAAAAAGAGTCTTCTTTGATGAGCAAAAGATATACATCGAGGCGCTTAGCGGCGAAATATCGGAGCTTTCACTATGGGACAGTCGGAAACGTCTTTCAATGCTCATCATCGACACCACCGGAATCGTAAAGCAATCGATGCTAAAGATCTCCGGACTGCCGGAGGGCAAGTATCGAATTAAACAGGGAAGGCAAGATCAAACGGTGGAAAGTACTGGCGGCATAGTTGAGTTCAAAGTACCAATTGACAAGGAACGTATCCAAATTCAACGCGTCAGCGCTTGAGTGCCGAACGTTCCATTCCAGTGTCCGTGAACAGGGGGCACGCTTTTCCGCCTACAGCCACACCGCTTAAGTTCACCACGCAACCTTAGCGGCCACAACCGCCGCCGCCTCCATCTCCCATTTCAGTCAGCCCAATGATTGATCTCGCATATTGAAACGTAAAAAGAGGAACATATGAGACTTCGCAGCAATCAAGTCTGCCCGATTCACAGGTCTCATTCCTGTTGTGATCGGGAACAAAATCGAAAACCAGTAACAGCTCGACTGGGAGTGCAACGGGTTGAGGATCCATAGGACCGGAAGGGATATAGGGAATTGAGATCACCTGCGGAAATGCGGAAGATGCTCAATTAGAAGATTGTCGAGCGAAACGGGATCTGTCCGATTTGCACTGAGAAGTTCGCGGACTACAGCGATGTTGTTCCCGATCACAAACGATGCAACGGGATGGGAAAGGAGCATGGAGAGATGACCATCCGGATAATATCCAGGCAGTGCACTGTGACTCGTTCCTCGCTCTGCGGCTTCACACCGAGGGCTTCGTAGCATTAGGCTGATGGAACCTTCGAGCACGGCAAGGAACGACCGCTCCACATGCTTTTGCCGCCTCCTGTACAGCTGTTGCGGAACAGAAACCTGGAGGCCGACCTAAACTTCATACTTCAAGGCAACCTTCACGACGCACAACTTGAGATCACGCCCGACGTGTGCGTTGTTGCGCTAGTCGTTGGGCTTCTTCATTTATCTTGTAGTTCAATGCACGGGCAGCATTTAGAACTCTGATTGCGGTTTCGTCACTTATTGTCTTTTGAGGTTTGTTGTTTACAACATATGAGACTGTAGCAATCGACACTCCAGCGTATGCCGCCACATCCTTCATTCGTGCGGTCATCGAATTTTCTCCAACCTGGAAATGACTTCTACGTACATCAACCAACCCATACTGTCTTTGAAGCGGGTGATGTAGCGCATGAGTTGTTTGAACCAAGCGGCGGTAGTTCACATGAACCAGAGAATTCCAATAATTTGCTACAGCGGGGAACAAGGTCCCGCGGGAATTTATCCGAATGGGAGATGGTATAGATGAACTATGCGGCAGGTTGCTATCCGCATTATTCTTTTTGCAGCTCAATTAGGAAAATTCTCTCAGCTGGGAGTTCGTAGCTGAAAAAGATGGAAAGAAATCAGGATTGCAGGCTAGGTCCGTCGTGGGTGCTGTTTTCATAAAGGAACTCCCGAATAAAAGCCTGGCTGCAAAATGGCGCATCTTTACTTCGTAGATAAATTTAATTGCCACCAGAACTCATCTACCTGAACAACGGGAAGGATCTCGAATGTTGAAGCCGGACAATACGCCCCAATCTACGACCTCTAAAACACGACGAGAGTTTTTGCTGCGTTCGGCCGCTGCTGCGGCTGGGATCAGCTTAGCGCGCCGCGCATTTGCTTTGAATGAAGGTCGATCGAACAGTCCCAGTGTCGCTAACGCCATGAGTGGACATGCAGGCGTTATTCGACCGGTCAATTTTTCAAACGTAAAAATCACCGACGAGTTTTGGAAAACGAAAGTGGCAAGAATTGCGTCGGCTACTCTTCCGGCGTGCATTCTCCAGACAGAGGTCAAAACCGCCCGCATCCGCAATTTCGAAAAAGTTGCCAGGAAGCAGGGTGAACGGCATGAAGGCATCTACTTCGACGACAGCGATGTTTACAAAGCCATTGAAGCGATGGCTTATTCGCTGAAAAACCATCCTGACCCCGCCCTCGAAAGCAAGGTGGATGAATGGGTAAGCAAGATCGCGGCTGCGCAACTACCAGATGGTTATTTGAATACTTATTACACCTTAAACGGCCTCGATGGTCGCTGGACCGACATGGAAAAGCATGAAGACTATTGCGCGGGGCACCTGATTGAAGCAGCGATTGCCTACTACCACACGACCGGGAAGCGCGCCTTGTTGGACGTCGCCATTCGTTTTGCAGACCACATCGACGCAACCTTCCCCCAGCAAAATCGACATTGGGTGAGCGGCCACGAAGAAATCGAGCTGGCTTTGATGAAGCTTTATGACGTGACGGGGAATGAGCGTTATCTGAAACTAGCGCAATGGTATCTGGATCAGCGCGGGCACGGTTACGGGAAGGGAATGATCTGGTCTATTGGTTGGGGTGCTGATTATTGTCAAGACGGCACACCGGTAAAGCAGCAGCGAGAAATCACGGGGCATGCAGTTCGGGCGATGTACCTCTACAGCGGAACGGCCGATGTGGCAGCCGTGACCCACGACGCTGACTATCTGAAAGCCATGACAGCTGTTTGGGAAGATGTTGTTTACCGGAACATGTATCTCACCGGTGGGATTGGTTCATCTGGTCACAACGAAGGATTTTCCAAGGATTACGACCTTCCTAACGCTGAAGCATACTGCGAGACCTGCGCCTCAGTTGGAATGGTGTTCTGGAACCATCGAATGAACTTACTGACCGGGGAAAGCAAATATGTCGATGTGCTGGAAAGAAGCTTATACAACGGCGCCCTCGATGGATTGAGTTTGAGTGGGGACCGCTTTTTCTACGGGAATCCGCTGGCGTCTAGCGAAGCTTTCTCAGGCTCCTCGGTAAGTGGACACCACGGTCGCAGCGAGTGGTTTGGGACTGCCTGTTGCCCGTCCAACATTGCGCGACTCGTCGCCTCGATCGGCAGCTATATTTACGTCGTCTCGGAACGCGACATCTCGGTAAACCTCTTCATCGGTAATACAACGACGGTTGCGATGGGGAAAGACGAGATCTCGCTGAATCTCGCGACGGAATATCCCTGGGACGGTAAGGTGAAGCTAGTGATCGAGCCACCGCGGCGCATGCACTACGGCTTGCGCCTACGCATACCAGGTTGGGCCAAGGGGCAGGTGGTACCGGGCGATCTGTACCACTTCACCGATGCAGGCTCAAGCCGTGCTCGTATTCTGGTAAACGGACAATCGATCGAATACAAAGAAGAAAATGGCTATGCCGTTCTCGAGCGCGACTGGAACAATGGCGATGTCGTCGAACTCCACCTTCCAATGGAAATCAGGAAAATTGTCGCGCGTGATGAAGTGATTGAAGATCGGCAAAGGGTCGCCTTACAGCGCGGGCCGTTGGTCTACTGTGTGGAGGGAGCTGATAACACTACTAATGCATGGAACCTTGTTGTTCCAGAAAAAACTCAGTTTAAGGCGGAGCGATATCGTGTTCTTGACGAACCTGTGGTCGCGATCAAGTGTGAACTTCCGACAATTTCACCTTCGCCCAATGGCCTGAGTGTTCAGGTGACGTCTCAGCCTGTGACAGCCATACCTTATTACTCATGGGCGAATCGTGGGAACTTTGAGATGCAGGTATGGCTACCGACAAAGATCCAAGACCTAAAAATCAATGTGTGACTTGGTAACTGAATTATGTGTTCTTCGGCTGCTCTGGTTCTAGCACAGTGAGAATTTGATCCGCCTTCACGTTTTTGATGACCTGGCGAAATCCACTCGGCCATCGAATTTCCAAGTCGGCGGTTGTGATTTTTCCCAAGCCGAAATGCAAACGTGGATCATTGCATGAGTAGAAGCTGGACTGGCTCACAAGTTCCTGGGCCTGCTGCTTGCTCCCATATTTGCAGCTGACCCTTGTGCCAATCGCGCTCCGATTCGAGTGCGTCCCTATCAGCTTCAATTTCAACCAGTGATTCTCTGCTTTTAAATCATTTCTCAGCAGGGAAGGCGGTTCGTTAAGGTTTACGATCAGAATATCGACATCACCATCATTGTCGAAGTCTCCGAATGCGCATCCGCGGCTTGCGTGTGGCGCCGCGATGGCGGGCCCTGCTTGATCCAGAAGTTCTTCAAAATGACCTCCGCCTAAATTGCGGAAGATGACGCGAGGGGTCTTGAACGGGTAGCTGGGTGCTTTGCTTTCCACTTCCGGATAAACGTTGCCAGTTACAAAAAACAGGTCGGGGTTCCCGTCGTTGTCGAGATCGGCAATCCCCGCGCCCCAACCCACAAAGCGATTCTCCACCGCGAGTCCGGATTCGATGGTGGCATCCCGGAAATTGCCTTTGCCGTCGTTCAGATAGAGCACATTAGTATCATCGGCAAAGTGCGTCTTGAAAATGTCCAATGTACCTGAGAGCGTGACGTCCCCAATGCCTACACCCATTCCGGCCTGTTCGAGTCCGTCAGCACTCAATGCGACACCAGAAAGAAGGGCGCTTTCTTCAAAACTGCCATCGTGCTTGTTTCGGAATAACAGGCTCGGTGTGGAGTCGCACGCGACGTAGATGTCAGGCCAGCCGTCGTTGTCGAAGTCGGCAGCTACTACAGTCATTCCATACCCTGGTGCGATGCTGGCGATGCCCGACTCTTTGGAGACATCGGTAAATGTTCCATCCCGATTGTTTCGGTAGAGAGAATGAGTCCCGAAGGGCAATCCACGAGGCCCACAATTCACAGGAACATTTTTCCACCTACAATTACTGTCCTGTCCGGGCTTCTTTGCGTTTTCAAAATCGAACTGCAGGTAATTGGAAACGAACAGGTCTAGATATCCGTCACGGTTGTAGTCCATCCAGGAACAACCGGCTCCCCATCGTGGTTTCTGGTCGAGCAATCCTGCTTGTCTGGTGATATCTGTGAAAGTGCCATCGCCGTTATTTTTGTACAGGATGTTTTGGCCGTATCCGGTAATGAATAGATCATCGAACCCGTCATTATTGAAATCACCTACGCAGACGCCGGAAGCCCACGAGGTCTTCATCAAACCCGCTTTCTCGGTGACGTCGGTGAAGGTTCCATCGCGATTGTTCTTATAAAGCCGGCTGCTCGTTCCTTCCGGAACTTGCTCGACGCGAGAACCGCTAAGAACAAGAACGTCCATCCATCCATCATTGTCATAGTCAAGGAAAGCGCAGCCACAACCCACTGTTTCAATGATGTAGTCCTTATGATCGACAGGGCCATAAATTGTGGGATGGATCAGGCCCGCACTTGCTCCAATGTCGGTGAATTGGGCGGGGAACGGGATGCCTGAGGGTTTGCCACGCGGGGCAGCCTTGACCGTACGCGTGGCTACGCCCTGTCCGAATAGCTTCGGACTTCCAAGAGCGGCCGCGAGCAGAGTGATAGCTTGGCGTCTGGAAATCTTCATTCGTGCGGGTCCGAATTGAGGACAAAACGAACCCGATTTTTGCGGACCTCTGTGGCGCGATCCGCCGCTAAGATGTCGCGGAGATGCTGCGCTGCCTCATTGGCCTCTTTCATTTTGCCAAGCTGCCTCAAGGCGAGAACATATTGATTAAGGGCCACGCGATCGGCTGGGTCCTGCTTCAATGCGGTTTCGAACTCCGTCTCAGCGGCGGCAGCGTTGCCATTTAGCAGTAACAATTTGCCAAGCAACGAATGAGCGCGAGGGAACCTAGGATTCAAGCGGATAGATTTTCTCAATAAACGCATAGCCTCTGCCTTAGAGGCTTCTGATTGGGAATCACGCTGCAACAGCAAATCAGCCAGAAGAAAATTTAGCTTTGCATCATTAGGATTGCGGGCAAGGCGACTGCGAATCAGCTTTGTCGATTCCTTGAGTCGATCTTGCTGACGCAGCAATAAAGACAGACCAACGTCTCCGTAAGTTGAGTCCGGCTGCAGGCGCTGAGCCCGCTCAAAATCGGCAGCGGAGTGCTCCACGTCGGCAGTTTGTGCTGCGATAGCCCCACGAAGGGTATAGAGAGCCGCAGAATTTGGCAGATTCGCAATTCCGGCATTCACTACTTCGCGGGCCACGTCGAAAGACTGGTGCTCAAGGCACAGGGACGCAAGATCGACGTAGGTTTGCTCATCCTTCGGCGCTAAATCCAAGGCCTGCCGGAAAGTTCTAATGGCCTCGGCAAATTGGTTCTGAGCCGCATACATGTTCGCCCTGAGGTTCAATGTGCGTGGGTTCTGTGGAAGCGGAGCGAGAACCGTGAGCGCCTCGGTGTAGCGTTCATCCACGTACAGCGAAAGCGCGTAGTCGAACGCAATCGAGTCATCCCTCGGTGCCATCGCCATAGCATTTTTCAGATGGAGTGCTGCATCGTGGCTCTTGCCCGTGACGAGTAAACACCTCCCCCAGCGCTGGAGAGCCGACGCATTGCTAGTGACTTCGCTTCCCGCGGCCGCAAAATGGCGATTCGCTTCATTGCAATCTGCCCGTTCAATAGCTAGCTCTCCCGCCATAGCATGGGCGGTCGAATTCTCCGGCTGTTGTTCAAGGATGCGGTTGAGATAGGAAATTGTTTTTGGACTGCGCGTCCGGTAACCGCTTTGAGCGGCGCCTTCCAGGGCAGCGAGGAACTTGGGAGAAATTGCCAGGGCCTTGGTGAAACTCCCGAGAGCTTCCTGATCGCGCCCCATGGCTTGAAGAGCGGCCCCGCGAATAGTTAGTAACCTGGGATTGTTGGGGTCTTTCGCGAGATTGCTGTTCACCTGGTCCAAGACCCGCTGAGGTGGCAGGTTGGAGGGATTGTCTTCAGCGCGGACTAAAACGGAAGTACTAGCGATTAAAAGAATCGATAATACGGACAGAATCCTCACAGGCCTAAGAGTACGTCATTTTCGAACAAAGAGGGACAGCCTGAGATGGTTGCCCCTCCACTTTCGTCGACTAAAACACGAGCCGCGCACCCAGCTGGATCACACGTGGTGCATACGTGCTCGTTGACCTGCCGAATTGCGGATCGTTGAGATCGTTATGAATACCCGCAAGGTTGACGCGATTCAATACGTTGAAGAATTCGAATCGCAGTTGGAGATTCATCTCGTCATCAAAGAGATGAAAACGATTGTTTTTGATCACGCTCGCGTCGACATTGATGAACCCTGGATTGCGATAGGTGCCTCTCTTTAAATTGCCCTCCGTGCCCGGTGTCGGAATTCCGAAGGCGGACGATGGAGCAATTCCATCAATGTATTGCTTGCGGGAGAAACTGCTAGAGAGTTTGCTGGTTGGAGGGTTAGGGAAATCGAAATTCACTCCATCTGCGTTATAGTCACCACCGTGTGCAAAGTCGGCTCCGTTGAAAATCGTGATTGGATTTCCAGACTGAAGAATTGAAACTGAGGTGACCTCCCATCCTCCCAAGGCCGATTTCAAGAAAGTGTTGCCTTTTGGCGACGGAATTTCATATGTACCGGAAAGCGTAAAACGATTCGTCGCGTCCCAGTCCGCAGGCGCCTCATATTGACTGAGGTCGTGCTGGGTCGGTACGGCATAGCCGGGGTCGCGATTTACGCGAGATCCAGCCTGGCCGAAGTCAGTTACGCGAGACAGGGTGTATGACGCTTGCCAGAAGGCGTGCCCCAGCTTTTGCCGCACGGCAAAAATACCCGCGTTGTATTTGATCGTGTTTCCATTGAATTCGTAATACATCGTGCCGAAGCTCGGATTCAGGAGATCAAGCGTTCCATCGAGCAAGTCGCCCGCGAAGCGGTTGATGTCTGTACCAATAATTCCGTTGTAGGTATACGAGCCGCTGTACGTTGCGCTCGCAACCATATGCAGAGGTATTTGCCGTTCCACACCGAGTGAGTAAATCAATGTGCTGTCTGCCTTGATGTTTGGATCAATGCCATTCGCTTGCGCCCGCACACCCACTAGTCCACCATGATCGTCGAGTTGGCCGGCTGGGATGGTCGGAAATGGAAAGCCAAATGGCGGTTCGTCGCTGGTTCCAATCGCGAAGAGTGGGGGTATTGGATCGCCCTTGCGAAAAGTCGGTGTGATCAGTCCCGGCGGATTTTGGCGCACGCGATTGTCTTCGCCCAAAGGAATCCAGTTGTGATAGAGCCCGAACCCACCACGGATCACCATCGTCCCGTTTTTATCTGGGTTGTAGGCGATACCCATGCGGGGACTCCAATTGTTGTTGAGTCGCCCGGAGTAAGTATGCTTCACCGGTTTCACAGAAGCGTCTGCCACCTGAGCATCGAGGTCGCTGCCGGATGCCAGGAATACGTTGCCTTCACCTCCAGTTTTGTCATCAGGATGAGGGTTTCCGTAGTCATCCCAACGAACACCGAGCGTCAAAGTGAGGTTTGGTTTCACCCTCCATTCATCCTGCACAAAAGCGCCATGTGTGTTCAGTAGGTGCCGGTAAGCTCCATCGGCAACTTCGCCGGTGAGGGGATTAAAGTTAACGCCATTCTCGAGCGTCGGGTCGTCCTGCACCAGAGCGATGAGATTCGAGAACTGGAAATGCGGGCGATAGTACGGGCCGGCAAATCGCGCGTCGTCATCACCAGTCCAGAATTCATATCCGAATTTGAACGAATGTTTGCTTTTCACCAGACTTACAACGTCACGCCAGTTGTAGTTGTTCTGGATAAATGTCGCGGGGCCCCACGGGCCATTAATGCCTTCCTGGTTGTCGATTCCAATATCAGGGACACGGAAAGGGATGCCTTTTGAAAAGCCGCTGCTTCCCTGCACCCGAATTTGACCGTAACTGAAATCGTTTATGAGTGTGGGAGAGAAAATGTGTGTGTATCCAACCTGATAGGACTTTGTGTTGTTGTTAGGCACATCACGGAATCCGCTTCGAATCGCAATGCTTTCGGTGTCGAGATCGGTCCGGTACATGCTGAAGTACAGACGGTCTTTGGTGAAATACTGATCAACTCGGAAGTTGTATTGAATTGCATTTCGAAACGGACTTGCCCCGAACGAAACACTGTCGATCACTGGCAAATCGCAGGGTATGTTTCCCGTGGCTGCGGTTCCGCAAGCAGAGCCGAATGCTTGTTGTGCAGTCTGCAGATGGCTCACGAAAGAGGTATTTGTCAGTGGATAATTTTTTAGCAAGCTCGTCCCGATACTGTTCGGGAATGCAGACTCCGCGAATTGCACGAACTCCTGACTTTCCACCGTATGCGGCGATGCGGCTTGAGAGAATTGTCCGCGCAAAAGCTCGACCGATGCGAAAGCGAACGTATGGTTCTTGATGAGCGGCCCGCCGAGAGTCCCGGCAACGTCATTCTTTTTAAACGGCGCGTAACCCTGGGTTTGAAAACGGGAGCGGGTCCACAGGTCTTGATTGGTAAAGAAATACGAGCCCGTTCCGTGAATGTCATTCGTACCTGACTTTGTGGTCATCTCAACCTGGACCGAACTGCCGCGTCCGTGCTCCACGTTGAACAGGTTGGTTTGCACCGTCATTTCGCGGATGGAGTCGGGGTTCGGCGTCAGGTTCGCCGTTCCCTGGAGAATGTTGCTGGTTATATTCAGGCCATCCAAAGTGAACTGATTTCCACTGGAATTGCGTCCGTTACCGCTTACATCCACGGTTTTTTCCGTTGTGAAATTATCCTGGGCGTCACCTGGGGCTCCGCCGCCAACTGCACCGTGCCCCGTAACCCCTGGCGCTACCGCAACCAGATTAAAGAAGTTGCGTCCAGCAACCGGCAAGTCCTGTAACTGTTCCGTGCTGATTGTCGCTTGCAGGCGAGAGTCAGACACGTCAAGAATCGGTGCCTCCGTAGTGACCGTCACCGTAGTACTTGCACTCGCCACAGCCATCTTTAAATTGAAGGCTGAGACCTGTCCGGTGTAGATCGTGACTTTAGCGGTTTGGCTCGCGAAGCCCGATGCTTTCGCAGAAAGCTCGTAGGAAGACGGCGCCAAACTACTGAACCGGAAGCTTCCGGCATCGTCAGTGATTGCGTGCGTTTCCACACCTGTGGAGAGGTCACGCAATGTGATTTCAACTCCAGGGATCGATGCGCCGCTGGAATCGGCAACGTTACCTTGCAGTCCGCTGTTGAACTGGGCAAACACCTGAGTGCCAGTTGCCAGCAGAGTGATGAAGAGTGCCCCCAACCAGATTTGTTTCATTCACCCCTCCGAACACGATGATTGGAAATTTCGCCGGAGCTTACACTGCTTACGCGACGGTTGCATGGGCCAGTTGAACCAATTGAGCACAGTTCAGATGTACTGCGATGGTTCTTGACGATGAAAAAATGTAGAGTTCGTCCAATTATTGGGAGCACCACGGGCAAAAAGGCACTTGCAAGTAGTTCATTTGAACTACTCGGCCGTTTCGTCTTGCTGTTCAAGAACGCATTCGCATAAACTCGGTTCCGGTTGCATGGAGAACCCAGTGGTTTCCATCGCGGGGCCCCGAAAGCCGATTGCCGTCCTAGTGTGTCTTCTTGGATGCTTTCTCGTTGGTTTTCCAAGTTGCAGCAGGAATGTGCCACTGCGTATCGCGCTGATCCCTCGCACTGCGGGAATGGGGCTCTGGGAACCGGTGCATCGAGGAGCTGACAGCGCGGCGGCAAAAATCAGCGCGCGCGTCTATTGGAATGCGCCTACCCGGGAAGACGACGTCGAAGGCCAGATCGCTCTGATCAATCAAGTCGTGGATAAGGGCTATCAAGGTCTCGTAATTGCACCCGACCATACCTTGGCCTTGATCACACCCGTGCGCAGGGCGTTGGCGAAAAACATCCCAACAGTGATCATCAGTTCGCCTCTCCCGATTCCCGCTGGAGGCAAACTCTCTTATGTGGTGAATGATGATGAAACAGCTGGACAACTTGCAGCGAAACGTGTCGCCGAATTGCTGCATGGACGCGGCACAGTGATCCTGCTGGGCGTGAATCCGGACATTGCCGGAATCATGATCAGAGCACGCAGCTTTGAGTTGTATTTGTCTCAAAGCTTTCCCGACATTCACATCGAAAAGAGGAGAGGGTCTTTTAACGCTCTACACGAGCAGCAAACCGCTGAAGAAGTGTTGAGATCGACAACAAAGGTGGAGGCAATCGTCGGGCTTATGTGGCCCTCAACCCGCGGAGCCCTTAGCGCCGCGCGAACAAGGCATGATCCGGACAGCGTCAAGGTGATCGGCTTTGATCCCGATGGGTCTCCGCTTCCCTTTGATATTCCCAACCTCGATTCGGTTGTCATGCAGAATACGGAGGCGATGGGAGAGAAAGCTGTGGAACTCGTTGCCGCGCAAGTCCGCGGCCAGTCAGGACCGAGTTCGGTCAAACTGCCGCCGACGTTAGTCAACCGCGACAATATTAACGAGCCTGCTATTCGAAAATTGATCTGGATGGATTGGCGGGTATTTCCCGAGGAAGCGATGGTGTCGCGATGAATCGCAGGGGGATCGCGAACTCATGGCGCGCAATCGCCGCGGGGGCGGCCATCGCAGTGCTGGTTTGCGGTTTGCTGACGATTTATCTCCGTGTGCCAATGCACTCTTTGCCTTACAGCGATTCATTTTCTTCAGGCAGAGCTGACGAGTGGCAAGCCTTCGGAGGTACGTGGGAGGTGGTACGGGGCGAGATGAGGAACGACTCCGACGAAAGAGGAGCGAAACTCGTTACTGGTTCAACTAAGTGGAAAAACTATGTCGTCGAAGCCGACGTAATGTTGTTAGGAGTAGATGGAGATGCCGGGCTTACACTTCGTTCCAGCAACGAAGAAGAAGGAGTTGATTCATACACCGGCTATTACTTCGGTTTGCGCAGGCGGGGAAACGCTCTGGTGATTGGGCGCGCTGAGCATGGTTGGACTGAAACCAGCAGCAATTTGAGCTTAGATCCATTCGGAGTTCAGCCCTTCCGCTGGTATCACCTGAAGATGCTTGCGTACGACTGCCAGATTGTCGGCGAGGCAACCATGCCGGCCAGCGCGAACGTAAGTTCAATCGCGCTGAAAGACAAAAACTGTATTCACTCAGGACGCATCGGCTTGCGTTCTTACTCTTCGGGCGGGGTGTGGAGAAACGTTACCGTTCGCAAAGCCGATCCGAACGAAATGACTGCAATGATGGCCTCACTTGGACGGCTACAGCAGGCAGAAACGAAGACTCCAGCGATGAGTGAGAAGCATGTGGTAGTGCCAACTGCTTCGCACGACAGCACAGAAAAAGCGATCTCGGAATCGAAAGAGACATTTCGTCCGATCGCCGACTTAGGGTTGTTTCCTTTCTCGAACAAAGAAAGCGTCACCGTTCGCGGAGTCGTCATCCTGACCTCGCCGTCACTGATCATTCAGGATGCGACCGGCGGCGTTTCCATCTCGAATCCGGACGGCCCCCCTCTGAAAATCGGAGATGAAGTTGAGGCCTCGGGCAGAGTTCGCCCGGGAGATTTCAGTTCTGTGCTCGAGGACGCGAAGGTCCACGTGCTGTGGGCAAGGTCGCCGACGCCAGCAGTTTCTGTAACTGCCAGCCAGGCGGCAACCGGCGCCTTTGACGCTAATTTCATCGAGTTGGAAGGGCATTTGCGTAACAAAGATCTCGGTCCGAACAATACTTTTATTCTTGATCTCGATTCAGGTCCCGAGGCCTTCCGTGCAATCGTGAGTCGGGGGCGCAGCGACGCCTTTTTCAAAGATGTGAAGATCAATAGCCTCCTCCGTTTGCGGGGCATTTGTGTCGCAGACGCTTCCTATACCGAGAATCTCACTCCATTCGTTCTTTTGTTGCGTTCGACCGACGACCTTAAGATTTTGGCAGGGCCTCCGTGGTGGAACGCAGGGCATATGGTGGCGCTGACGATCGGCCTTCTGGTTGCCGCACTTCTCTTAAATATTCTTTACGGCCGCATACAGCATTGGCGTCTCACTGCAGTTCTTGAAGAACGGGAGAGGCTCGCGCATGAAGTGCACGACACGCTCGCACAAAGTTTTGCTGGTATCGGCTTCCAGCTTGATGCAATACGGAACGGAGTTCCACAGGATCTAGGTGTGATACATCACCAACTCGATGTCGCGAGCGATCTGGCCCGTCACAGTCACGAGGAGGCGCGTCGCAGCATCGCCAGCCTGCGGCCAGTATCACTGCAATCTGGTGATTTGATCACGGCACTGGAGACTTGTGCTCACCGGATGGTGGAGGGTGGAACCGTTGAAATTCGAACATCTGTTACGGGTGAGGTTCGAATTTTGCCGCTCCGAATGACTGAGACACTCTACCGAATGGGTCAAGAAGCTATTGCCAATGCCGTACAACACGGGCGCCCGCGGCAGATCACACTTTCAATTGCTTACGAAAATGAAAGTATCATGCTGGTGCTTGCGGATGATGGTGTCGGCTTCCAAAAAATGGGAAATCAACGAGGTTTTGGTTTGCAGGGCATGCGCCGCCGCGCAGCTACCATTCGTGCGGACTTGCATGTTTCAAGCGAGCCTGGGCGGGGAACAGAAGTCATGATTCGTTGCGCCTTGCCTCCGCGCCTAAGCCTACTTTCGCGCGCACTAAAGTTCGGGAAACATCTTTTGGAGCATCAAAATCATGTACAGCCAACTCGCCAACAACATTCGAATCTTAATCGTGGATGATCATCCGGTTGTTCGCGCCGGACTCACGACACTGCTCGGCACCCAACCAGGACTGCAAGTCGTCGGTTCTGCATCCAGTGGTACAGAAGCGCTGGAAACATTAAGGACAGGGGAAGGCATTGATCTCGTGCTGCTCGATCTGCGCATGCCTGAGATGAACGGAATCGACGTGCTCCTCGCGATGAGGCGCGAGGGACTGACCACGCACGTCATTGTTCTCACCAGTTTCGAAACAGATGAGGATATTTACCGCTCGGTCCAAGCGGGTGCTGAAGGCTACTTGCTAAAGAATACTTCACAGGCTGAAATGGTAGAGGCAATCCGTACCGTACATGCCGGTAGCCGATATATCCCTCGTCACATTGCATCTCGGTTGACCGAACGCATGATGAGGACGGAGCTGACATCGCGTGAGCTTGAAATCTTGAGCATGGTCGTCAAAGGCCTAACTAACAAGCAGATCGGCCGTGTTTTGGAAATTAGCAGTCATACGGTGCGGAACCACGTAAACAGCCTTATTGAAAAGTTGGACGCTGCCGACCGGACCGAAGCTGCAACCACGGCAATACAGCGCGGAATTATTGGCGTCGATTAGCCGAAACTGTTTGTTCTACTGACCTCCGTATAGTTCACCCGGTAGAACACATGAACCATGTCACATTTCGTTGCATTCGCTAACATGGCGAGGTCTCTTCGGAAGGAGCACGCCATTGTCCGGTTCATTGTTCGACAATTCCAGTCGTCGCGGATTTCTTAAACAAATTGGTCGCCTCAGTGCTGCGTCGTTATCCTCTCAGATTTCGGTGAAGGCATGGGCATCAGACTCAACCGCGGGTGACGCAAAGATCGGTGACGTATTCAAGAACCGGACCCCGCTTGCGCCAAGCGCCTTCTATCCACTGCCGCTAGGGTCGATACGACCGGCAGGCTGGCTGCTTTCTCAGCTCAAGATCCAGGCCAATGGTCTGAGTGGGCGACTGGATGAGACTTGGCCCGATGTCGGACCAAACAGCGGATGGCTGGGAGGAACTGGGGAAGCCTGGGAACGCGGCCCCTATTTTCTAGATGGCCTGATTCCACTCGCATACCTTCTGGATGACGCAAGATTAAAAGCAAAAGCCCAAAAATTTGTTGATTGGACTCTAGAGAATCAGGCCACCAACGGAATGATTGGGCCACGGGCAAATGACGACTGGTGGCCACGCATGGTGATGTTGAAAGCTTTGACGCAATATCAGGAAGTGACGGGCGATATGCGTGTCATACCTGTAATGCAAAAGTACTTTGACTATCAAATTGCACAGTTGCCCACTCGGAAATTACGAGATTGGGGACAGTTCAGATGGCAAGATGAAGCACTTAGCGTGATCTGGCTCTATAACCGAACCGGAGATACCAGGCTACTCGGTCTTTTGAAGCTGTTGCGCGAACAGGGCTACGATTGGGTCGGTTCATTCGTCGATTTTCACTTCAAGGAGCGGACTACCCTAGCCAAGCTCAAAGAACTGGAAACCGATTTGCGTGGTGACATTTCTCTCGCAACCCATGGCGTCAACAATGGACAGGCGATAAAAGTCGGCCCGGTCTCCTATCTGTTCACTTCCAATGAGGATGATCGCAAAGCTGTTCTGCGCCAGATTGCCGAGCTGGACAAATACCACGGCCTGCCCAACGGCATGTTCTCCTGCGATGAACATCTGGCTGGAAGGAATCCGTCGCAGGGCTCGGAGTTCTGCACCGTAGTGGAGTACATGTTTTCGCTGGAGCACTCGCTCGCCATCCTGGGGGACCCTCGGTTGGGTGATCGTCTTGAACTTCTCGCCTTCAACGCGCTACCCGGAACGACGACAGACGATATGTGGGCCCATCAGTATGACCAGCAACCGAATCAGGTCGAATGCAGTTTGCACCGGGAACCATGGTCTACCAATGGCCCGGAGTCGAATTTGTTCGGGCTCGAACCAAATTTTGGTTGCTGCACCGCAAACTACCATCAGGGCTGGCCGAAGTTTGCGGCGAGTTTGTTCATGATGTCGCCGGACGATGGCTTGGTGGCGACTGCCTATTCCCCCTGCGAAGTCCGTAGCAAAATTCGAAATACTCCGGTCCACATCACGGAAGAAACGAATTACCCATTCCGGGGGTCGATCCGTCTCACTATCAATCCCTCGGCCCCGGTAGAGTTTCCACTGCTCTGCAGAATCCCCGGGTGGGCGGCTGAAGCGACAGTTCGGGTGAACCAAGAAATGCAGATCTCACCCGCGCGCGGCAGTTTTGCGCGCGTTCAGCGAAAATGGAAAGCCAACGATCGCGTTGAGATCAATTTTCCACTCACTCCTCGTGTTTCCCGAGGCTTTAACGACTCGGTCGCGGTGGAGCGTGGTCCACTTGTTTTTTCCTATCCGATCGGAGCAGCTTGGGTAAAGTTGCGCGACCGCGGACTTACAGCGGACTGGCAGGTCTACCCGACAACTCAATGGAACTACGCCCTGTCGCTCGATCCGACCGCCCATTCCCATGACATTTCAACGATCGAGACAGAAATCGGAAGTCGTCCCTTTGCTGCGGATCAAGCACCGGTAAAACTACAACTGCGAGCAAAGAAAGTACCAGGGTGGCGGGCGGAAGAGGGCGCGGCAACTCCCGTCCCACAGAGTCCAGTGACAAGCAACGAGCCCGAAGAAAAAATCATGCTTGTTCCTTATGCCGGCGCGAAACTGCGGATCACCGCGTTCCCACAAACAAGTGGCTGAGGACCGATGAGCCATTGTGCCGCAAGGGCAGTTGTTGAACAGCCGGTGTGAGACGCCGCACATCTTCGAACCGGAGTACCTCCGGCCCGCCGAAATTGTGGATTCGGATTGCTTTCATGTCTGCCATGTTGTTTAACTCTTTTCATAAGGGATGGAAGATGGTTTTGGAGGTATAAGATCTGCCCCCCACCCGATTAGGCGGGGACCGGCTCAGCCGGGATGTTGGGTTGCTTTGGAACAAACGGTTCTAACAAAGATTTGAATCGAGGGCTCAAATGCAATTCTTCGCATTGCCGTTCGAACAACGGTCGGGGATTGGCAGCACTCTTTAGTAGATATCGCAGGTATGACAACCGCATGAGCCAGAGCGCGTGTTGGAAATCTTGTGCGTTTTGCACTTGCAAGGTGATCCAACCAGAATCTGGTACCCAGCGGTGCTTCTCCACCAGTCCTTCAGCCAAGAGAGCATCATGAATCGGGCGTGTGAAGGGAATATCAACTACGCCTCCAAGATGGATGTGACCCACTTCAGCCTTACCGAACAGAAATTCCCGCCCGCCAAAACGATGCGGGTGAGATGTTATGTGCGGCCATTGAGAAATTTCACTCTCCAAACGCTCCCATACTTGCATGGTTAACTCCAATAATAAATTCGATGCTCGATCCGATGATGGCGATTCGCTGATCTGAGCTAAGGCAGGCGCAACACGAGATCTTGCTGAGCTTTCCTCGTCTAGACAGACTCCGCAACCGGCCGCGCTCTAGCGATCCAAAACAGGTTCATGATGCTAGATAATGAAAGCCATGAAGTTGATGGTCGAGTGCTATGCAGGCCGAAAAGCCGACCAACGGCCTACCAGGTTTTGGCTCGATAATCGGCTGTATCTGGTTGAGGAAGTTGTGGACCAGTGGTACGACCCGGAGAACATCTTCTATAAAATCCGCGCGGACGATGGAAACCTCTATATTCTTCGACAACAAACGTCCAGCCCCGACGGGAAATGGGACTTAATTTCCTTTCGCGATGCCAGAGACGAACACTGATTGGTGTTCAGTGGTCGCCTGTCACTATTCTGGTCGTGAAATCGCACATCTCGTTGAGCAACTATGGGGTCACCAAAAACTCATGATCCTGCGACATCGTCACTCTTCGTTGGATGGCACACCACTCGGACTTCCCGCCTTTTGTAGATCCGTCTTCAACTGAAATTGCTGGTCAGGAACAAGTGTAACTTCGGTCTCAAAATTCTGATATCCAGGCAGACTAATGGTAATTTTGTGTTTGCCCGGCGCGATCAGCATTGCTTGCCCAGGACCGTCGAATTCGTCAACATGGCCGACGAACGCACCGTCTACGAATACCGCTGCCCTATTCGGACTGACGGAGAGCTTCACTGCCGCGGTCACCGTTGGAAGCTGGACACGAGGGTCTTTCTGCATGGTCACTTGAATGACTTGCTTGGTGCCAGGTTCAGTAACTACTTGTTGCGCAAAATCTTGGTAGCCTGCCTGACGCACTACGATCTCATGTCGTCCGGGTAATAGCAGAATCTTCTTCGATCCTTTCAGTTCGTTCAAATATCCCAGATACTGACCGTCGACCCACACGCCGGATGTTTTCTCGACCTTGGTGGCGCCAATGAGCTCGACTTCTCCAAGAACATCATTCTTGGCATGGAGGGGCACCACGAAAAGAAGGCATAACCACGCCGACAACAACGCTCCATAATTTAATTGAATTCTACCCATGAGTTTTACCTTCCTTCCTTTATTGAGTATTCGTCTTGTTCAATGTTACTTGGACTCTCATCTGGGTGATCTACCGTACATCCAATACTACGGCGTCCGGCATCGGCATGCGCAAGCTGCCAAATAAAAGAGCGGCTATTTCGTGCATGTGGTCCTTATGTGCTACAGGATCGTGAACAGGGAAGGCAGGTTCTCTTGGCGCACGTGATGCATCCTCATCGTCCTCCTAGCGGGATTGGATGCGTGTCCCTGGCGTCAGGGCTCCCGAAACGCTGTTTGTTCAGCCGATCGTGCAACGCGTCAAAACCAACGAGCTGCCAGAATTAATAAGGCAAGTTCGCGCCCCATGCAGTCCACTCCTGTATATTATTCCCCTGCATCCAACTCCTTGAAAAATGCCAACAACAAATGGCAAGCCTATACGTAGACTGCTGGTCGGGAAAACACAACCATCACTCCATATGAGAATGCGTGGTTTGAATATGATCGTTTGTTTTCTGGTGCTTGCTGGAAATCTATGGGCGCAGACTGGCGCAACTGAACCACAGCCTGCAACGAGCAAGCAACACGCGCTCTGGCAGAAACTCAAATCAACGATTCAGGCGATCGACTCAGATTTCGACGGCGTGCTGGGTATAGCTATCGAGGATCTTACGACTGGAGAGAAGTTCTTTTTGCGCGAAGATGAAATGTTCCCTCAAGCCAGTTCCATCAAGATCGTGGTGCTGGCTGAGCTTTATCATCAGGCGCAGCTCTCGGCTGAAGGTGCGAGTGGAAAAGCAAGGCTGTCGGATTTCTACACGGTTGATGCCAAGGATCTAGTCCCGGACAGCGACATCATGCTGGGTCTTACACCTTCAGTCACGCGAGTCACCAACCGTGATCTGGCAACCATGATGGTAGCGGTCAGTGATAACTCTGCAGCGAACGTGCTTATCGACCGGGTCGGGATGGGGAACGTCAACGCACTGATGGACAGCCTGGGGCTAGCGCATACTCGTCTGCGCCGCAAGATGATGGACTTGAAAGCAGCCAGCGAAGGCAGGGAAAACATCTCGACTCCCAAAGAGATGATGGCCCTGCTCGAGCAGATTTATCGAGGCAAGGTGCTGAACAAAGAAATGACTGCGGACTTCTTCAAAGTCCTCAGCACGCACAAAGACAGTTGGATTCCGCGGAACTTGCCCGACGGGCTACGGATTGCAAACAAACCTGGATCGCTCGAAGGAGTACGCAACGATTCAGGAATCGTGTTTGTGCAAAATCGACCTTACGTGATTTGCGTGATGACCACGTACCTGCAAAACGAGCGTGATGGCGAAGAAGCCATTGCGCGAATCTCTGCCGCTGCTTACCGAATGTTCGACCGGCTGGGTCGCGCATCCGAGTATGGTCGCGTCGTTTCCCCGAATAATAGCACTACCCATTAGCGAGACCCGATGCCTTGTGCCGGTTACGGTGCCAATGAATTCCCGGCGCTGCTGAGTCTTTTGGCCTGAAACGCTGAGTGGCATTCCACTTCGAGCAAAGCAAGCAGTTGATCCATATGCTCGATGCGCGTGCGGAAGTTCACCGGATTGATCCGAAACCAACTCTTCCTCTTTAGTTCAGTAGTTGAAATCCAGAACCTTCCACTCAACTCAACTCGTCGGGCAACGTCTGCGTGCAATTGCTTTGACTGCACTTCGTCCAATTCCGGATCCTTGTATCGAATACAGATTGCCGACATCGGCGGTTCACATGCAGGCTCAAAGCCAGGATGTTTTACCGCCAGGGAGTAAAGATGTTTAGCCTGGCGGATATTGCCGTCGATCCACTCTCCGATCTGTCGAGTTCCATAGCGTTTGAAACTCATCCACACTTTCAATCCACGAAATCGTCGTGATTGTTCGAATCCGTGAACATAATACTGATAACGCTCATTCTCGCGATCCAGTTCGTCGGTGAGGTATGAAGGCTTAATTCCAAACGAAGCGGTCAGCCGCCGCTCATCTTTCACTAGTATTGCTCCGGCATCGAGTGGGGCATAAAACCATTTATGTGGATCGATGGTGATCGAATCTGCGAGTTCTAGCCCATGATCCGGGATACGAAATTCATGGGATAGCAGCATGCCTCCACCGTAGGCAGCATCGATGTGGAGCCACATGCTTTCTCGGTCCGCTATCTTGCGTAACTCATGTACGGGATCGATAGCGCCAGTGTTTGTGGTCCCGAAAATACCTACGACGCAAAGAGGGCGAATGCCGTGTTTACGATCCTCTGCAATGGCAGCTTCAAGCGCATCCAAACGCAGCTGGAATCGAGCGTTGGTCGGCAACGCACGCAAAGCAGTTCGGCCAAGACCAACAGCATCCACTGCTTTGTCCACCGAAACGTGCCGTTCTTCAGACGTATACACTGCCCAACGCTCTTGAATACCGTGGTGCTGTATCCGGTCGCCGGAGACCGAGTCCCGGGCCAGCTTCAGGCCGATGAAATTCGCCATCATACCGCCGCTGGTGAGGTTTCCTCCCGCCTTCTCGCCGTAGCCAACCAAGTCAGTGAGCCAGCGAACCGTGCGACGTTCCATGGCCACGCCGGCTGGGCCTATCGTGTAAGCTCCAATGTTTTGATTCAGCGCCGAACAGATGAAGTCGGCAATGACTCCGGTCGGGCTGGGAGACGGAGTGATAAGGCCCATGTACCCAGGATGGCCAACATTGGTGCAGTAGGGCAGAAGTTTTTCTTCGAGCTCGCTGAGAACTTCTTCGGCGGTACTGGAATCCTCAGGCAGGGGTTCGGAGAAGAGTCTTGTCAGCGTGGCTGGCTCGACATTGGGAAACACCGGCTTTTCTTCGATCTGCTCTAAGTAGCTGGCCAATAAGTCAACCACTCGATGACCAACTTCGCGAAATTCTCTCGGATTCATATGTCTTCCTGCCCCCAAGTCTAAACGAGATTCACAAATCGTTTTCTGCTGTGGTCGGAAGACCCTGCCATGTAAACCTCCGCAGGTACGTAGAGGGAAGCGCGGTCATCGATGAAGACCTCGAGGGCGAAGCTAGTTGACTGTAGTCGCCACACCGGCTTTAGGGGGTAGCGGACAACCGCAGTGCCAGTTCGCTGGAAAAAATCGTCCCCACTCTGTCGTTTTATTCCTGACATTTTCGATTACTAGAGCAGAAGTCGTAGGCCACTGATTTGAACCCTGAGGAGGGGTACCGTGAACCGTAGTCGACCTTTATTGACTCTCTGTCGGATGAAACAAGCAACCAGCTTTTTGGCTCAGATTGGTTACTGGATCGCGCTTGCAGCGATCCCTCTGCTCACGCTGGGCTCCACGCAGCTGGCTGTGGCGCAGACCACGATTCAGGTCACAACCACACGTCAAGGTGTCACCGACGCCAGCCATTGCTCTCTGCAAGAAGCGATCTATGCTGCGGAATTTGAAAGCAACACAGCTTTAGATTTCACCGATCCCGACCATTTTTATAAGACCGGTTGCGTATTACAGGGCGACAGTGGGCCATTCACCATCGCCCTGCAAAAGACCGTGTATGCCTTCACCACTTTCTGGGACCGCGATGCGCATAATCCGTTTGGGCTGACGGCGACGCCGATCATTTTCACGAACATCACCATCCAGGGAAACGGAGCAACGCTGCAATGGACGGGAAGCGGAAATTCCCGGCTGTTTGCCGTGGGAAGTGCGTCCATTTTCGACGATTTGGATAACAAGACGGTTTCGGGAACAGGAACATTGAGGCTCGAAGCTGTTTACGTCAAGGGATTCAAAATCAAAGGTGGTGACGGATCCTGCGGTGGCGCTGGAGGGTTGGGAGCAGGTGGAGCGATATACGTCGGCAAGGTCGATTCCGGTGTCCCAACACTCGACGTCGAGAACAGCACCTTCGATTCCAACTTTGCAGTTGGCGGCAATGGCAGCCACACAGGTTGCCTTTCTATTTTCGGTCAAGGTGCCGGCGGCGGCGGCGGTGGCCTATCCGGTAGCGGCGGGGGTGCCGGCAGTGGCGGTGGCGGAGGTGGAGGCGGCGGCTCCAGAGGTAACGGTGG